>ERZ506979.141-NODE-141-length-62231-cov-22.524768_pt1 | contig 62231 bp, 60 predicted proteins | sample MGYA00512887_ERZ506979 | MGnify/ENA metagenome assembly ERZ506979 | reverse complement strand
TAAAATAAAAAACTAGAATTATTACTTGAATAACTTCTAGTTCTATAATACGAAACAACCGCAGGAACTGCGGGGATAGCTTGGTAAGAAAGGTTTCAATAGAAGCCTGTTCCCAAGAATCTCGTCACTTCAGTGATGAGAGGTTCAATAAGTCTCGTCATATTGATGATAAAGCTATGGTGGTAGCCGCAATTGAGGTGTTGCGTCAATTAAAACAAAATGACTTGAAGTCTGCATTCAATACCTTATTCGCATTTCCGATATATGAAGAAATTGGACATGGAGGTGCCTATGTACCAAGTGAAGTCAATGAATATGTGGCTTTAGATATTGGCTTGATTGGACCAGATAACCATGGCTCAGAAAAGTTGGTTTCCATTGGTGCTAGCGATCATTATTCTCCATATGATTGGGGATTGACAACACATTTGATCAACTTGGCAAAAGAAAATCAAATTGATTATTGTGTGGATACTTTCTATCGTTTTGGATCCGATGCGACGGCTGCCATTCGTTCAGGAAATAATGTAATGCCTGCTGTATTTGGGGTTGGATGTATGAACTCACATGGATATGAAAGAACAAGTATTCATGCGATTGAAGAGTGTGCTCGATTAACCTTGGCGTATGTTTTAAATAAATAAAAAAGAAGCTGTAAGAGTTTTAATTTAATTCTTTGCAGCTTCTTTTTTTTAAATGATTTGAGCTAATTCATAACCAAGATGAATTTGATTTAACATTTTTTCTTTTGTTTGCTTAAATAAATCAAATTGTTTTTGGGCTTCATTCACGTTTTGATACACCTTCCAATCTCCAACTAAATAAAAGGGCTTGTGTTCAATAAAACCAATCACATCGTCTAAGGGATATCCAAGAAATACACCTATTTCATGAGGAAAGCTATTTGTATTAAGTCTTTTTTTGAGTTCTTGTATACACAGTTCAAAAGTATTTGGATAATGATAGGATTTTAAAAAGTTTTGAACTGCATTTGAGGAAATATAGTCTTTAAGTTTGGAATTGTATACATAAATGGTGTATTGAAATTCTTGTTCAATGAGGATCAAAAATATCCCTTTTGAATTCAGCTGTTGGTTGTATTGTTGAATCAATATCTTAATGCTGTTGTCGTTTTTTGGAAGGTGAAACATATTGGCATATTTACATTGTTTTAATGCCGGTGCACAATAGTTAGCCAATAAAGATTCAAAACGTTTTTTTGACATAATTAAGCTCCAATCGATTTTTTGATGTTTTCGATATCTTCAGGCGTACCTGCATTTTCTACTTTATATAGAATTTCACAGCCATAATCTTCACTGATTTTATCGGCTGCCTGACAATACGCTTCACCATAACCTGTATCTCCAGAACATACAACACCTTGAATTAATGAGCCGTTCGCCATTAAAAAGCTGTCTACTTCTGCAGGAACATCACCATAGCCATCTGTATATGTAAATAAGATGAATGGTTCGTCAATGCTTTCAGATCCATCATTAATGCGAAGGGCATCTATACCTAAAGAATTAATGATTTCTTCCACATTACCTGTGCGACTTGCGAATGCATATTTCATATAAGAACCTCCTTTAAAGTTAGACACAACTAACTGTCCATAGTATATATCACTTTGAGTTAGTTGTAAATAACTATTTTTGATTTTTTTCATTTTTGCATATCATGATATACTATTACTGATTTAAAAGAGGAGAGATTATGGAAATAAAAGATATGACGAAGGGAAACGAATTAAAACTAATTTTTATGTTTTCCTTACCTTTAATGCTTGGAAATATTTTTCAACAGCTATATACAGTTTGTGATACGATTATCGTTTCAAGACATTTGGGCGTAAAGGCATTAGCCGCTATTGGATGCTCGGATTGGCTTACATGGATGGGGATTGCAGTTGTGACAGGTTTAGCTCAAGGTTTTTCTATTCCTATTGCACATGCATTTGGTACACATGATAAGACTAATGTTCAAAAATGTATTTCGGCATTAGTTGTGAATGCAATTCTATCTACACTTATTATTTTGATTGTTGTTTATCCGTTTTTACCTAATATTTTGATTTTATTGAAAGCACCGGCTGATATTATGGATCGAGCCCTAGCTTATACGCATGTTATTTATTTAGGTTTGTTTGCGACCATGTTTTACAATGCCCTCGCAAGTATTTTACGTGCCTTTGGAAATTCAAAAACACCATTACATGCTATGATTATTGCGAGTGTCTGTAATGTAGGGTTAGACATTCTATTCGTTATGGGACTTGAATGGGGGATCATTGGGGCAGGTGTCGCTACAATTATTGCACAGGTCTTAGCTGGATGTTACTGTTTGTATCACGTTTTACGATTAAGCGAATATATGCCAACATCAATTTGTAAGGATTTATCCTATTATAAAAATCAATTTCGTTTAGGGATTCCAATGGCCTTACAAAATGTATTGATTGCGATTGGTGGTATGGTTCTAACAAGCGCAGTAAACCAATATGGAACATATTTCCTTGCAGGATTTACGGCTATGAATAAATTATATGGGGTGCTTGAGATTTCTGCTGTTTCATATGGATATGCGATGGTTACGTATACAGGACAGAATTATGGTGCAGGTCGTTATGATCGTATTAAGAGTGGTGTTAAGAAAGTTGTCCTACTTTCTTTGGCTACTTCAATTTTGATCTCTATTATACTTTGGATTTTTGGACCATTCTTTTTATCTTGTTTCATTTCAAAAACAAGTGAAGGGGCTAAGCAAGCTATGACATATGGACTGACATTCTTGCGATGCTTAACTGCTTTCTTGCCAATCTTATATTTATTACATGCGTATCGTTCGACAATTCAAGGCTTATCTAACGCATTGATTCCTATGGTATCTGGCTTATTTGAGCTGTTTATGCGAATTTCGGGAGCATTATTTTTGCCAATATTCTTTGGTAAGGCAGGATTATATCCGGTCGAAGTGCTTGCTTGGGTAGGTGCTGTTGTTATATTGATTCCGAGTTATTATTGGATGGAAAATAATTTTCAAAATGTTTCAGAAAACAGTTGACAAATTGTTACATGCAGAATAAAATACGTACATACATAAGCAAAGGCGCTTATAGTTCATGAATACATGAGCTGTAAGTGCCTTTTTCTTTTTGTATAAGGAGGGAAAATTATGGAGAAAATATTAACTGAGGTATTTGGAATATGGTACCTAATTGGAGCCGCATTTGTATTCTTTATGCAGGCAGGATTTGCGATGGTTGAAGCCGGATTTACAAGAGCCAAAAATGCCGGAAATATCATCATGAAAAACTTAATGGATTTTTGTTTGGGAACAGTCGCATTTTTGATTATAGGATATAGCCTATTAATGGGACACGACTTTGCAGGTTTGTTAGGATGGGGTGAAAGTCCACTCACAAATTTTGCCGGAACAAACTGGTCAAGCTTTACATTTAACTTAGTTTTCTGTGCTACAGCCGCAACAATTGTTTCTGGAGCTATGGCAGAAAGAACAAAGTTTATATCTTATTGTATTTATAGTTTTGTGATTAGTTTGATTGTGTATCCCATCGAAGCCCACTGGGTATGGGGTGGTGGATGGCTAAGTGCTTTAGGATTCCACGATTTTGCCGGAAGTGCTGCAATTCACTATGTTGGTGGTTTAACTGCTTTGATTGGAGCTTGGATGTTAGGTTCAAGAATTGGAAAATTTGATAAAGACGGAAGTCCACGAGGAATTCCAGGACACAGCTTAACAATTGGTGCATTAGGATGTTTCATCTTATGGTTTGGATGGTATGGATTTAATGGTGCAGCTGCCACAAATGGTCTACAATTGGCAACAATTTTTGCGACAACAACAGTAGCACCAGCCGTAGCAACATGTACTGTTATGTTGATTACTTGGATTAAATATGGAAAACCAGACGTTGCGATGTGTTTAAATGGATCTTTAGCTGGTTTAGTTGCGATTACTGCAGGATGCGATGCTGTTAATGTATTTGGTTCATTTGTTATTGGAATTTTATCTGGATTTGTGGTTTGCTTTATTGTTTGGTTATTGGATTATAAATTAAAAGTAGATGATCCTGTTGGAGCGGTTGCGGTACACTTTGGAAATGGTGTATTAGGAACTATTTGTGTCGGATTATTTGCTTGTGGAACAGATACAATGCCAGAAGCACAAGGCTTATTCTATGGTGGAGGATTCCATTTATTAGGTGTTCAGCTATTAGGTTTATTAGTGATTGGGGCTTGGACAGCTGTTACAATGTTTATTACATTCTTTATTATTAAAAAGACGATTGGATTACGTGTAAGTGCTCATGAAGAAATTGTAGGTCTTGATAAGATGGAGCATGGATTGGAAAGTGCATATGCTGGTTTTGCCTTAGAAGCGGATGTTCCAGGTGAATATTTAGAAACAATTCAAGATTCTAGCTTTACTCCAAGTGTAGAAGTGGATGATGCCGTACCTACTAAAGTGATTCATAGTGATGGATCTATTTCAAAGGTTGTTATTATTACGAAAGCAGAGAAGTTTGATAAGATCAAAGCTGCATTAAATGAAATTGGAATTGGTGGTATGACAGTCACAAAAGTGTCCGGTTGTGGTGTACAAAAGGGACAGACAAGTTACTATCGTGGTGCCAAAGTTAATATGGAATTGCTTCCAAAATTAAAAGTAGAAGTTGTAGTAAGTGAAGTACCAGTACAAGAAGTTGTAAATGCTGCTAAAAAAGCATTATATACTGGAAATATTGGGGATGGAAAAATCTTTGTTTACGATGTTGCAGATGTTATTCGTATCTCAACGGGTAGTCGTGGTAAAGATGCATTAAAATATGAAGCTTAATAATATATAATCTTGGCTTGTGAAAATTGCTCTTAACCCTATAGTCGCAAGCCAGGAAAAAAAGGATCACGTGTGTGATCCTTTTTAGTTCATATATTCAGTATCATATATATCATCATTTAATTCTTCATCAATCATTTGGAAAAGTAATTCTTCAATATCTTTGCCGTTTTCTAATTCTTCAAATAGATCAGGTCTTTCATAAAACATTTTATTAAAGAAGAATCCTGAAACCAATTGTTCGTTTTGTTCGTTTAAAGAACGACGTTCATTCTCTTCTACCCAAGGACCATCATTTTTAGTTTCAATAACTTGAATGCGTTCTAATTCTATTTCTTTATCATTTAATTCTTCATTTAATAATTTTCCTGTTATTGGATAGAATTCATCTGTTTCAGAGTCAAAGAATGAAAGAAGAAACATATCGTTTTTTTCTAGACATAAATCGGCAATAGAACACATTTGCATTTCTTCCATAGAATAATCAATACCATCACAGTTGATCATGAAATCATAGCTACAAACAATATCTAAGCTAGACATTAAAAAGTAGGCCATATCTGCTAATGGCAATCGCTTAGGGAATGTGATTGTTCTTGTGGTGTCGTCCAATTGGAATTGAATAGTACAAGTTTGAAATCTTTCCATTAAGAAGTCTGTTTTTTCTTCAATACACATTTTTATGCCTTCTTCAAAAGAACAATCATGAAGTTCTGAATTATAGTCTAATAATGCATGCAGATATGTATTCGCAATTTCACTTAATAAAAGGAATTGGTATTCTTCATCATCTGGCGCATAATGAAATAATTCATTTAAAACGGGTTCTAATTGTTTGTTTTTTGTGATGGCGTCTAAAGTCATTTCCATCATAGCATCAATTTGTTTTTCTAATTTCTTTTTCATTCTTCTACTCCAAATTGTTTTAACATTTCAAATATGTCTTCAATTTCCTCTAAATTATCTTCAACCAATGGAATCTCTAACTTTTCACAAATATATTCGAGCCAGTTTAGTATATAAGGATTTCTCGCATATACATGCTTAGGCTTGTCAAAATTTTCAATGGCTCCTAAGAAATTATTCATAATAACTTCATAGTCTTCTTGATCTGGATGTATCAAGTCAAAATGAAGGATTTGGTTGTTTCTTAAATCAAATACAATATAGGCCAAGGGATTGATAGGTCTTTCAAAGCCGGTATCATTTGTAGGGACCATCATATAGTCTATATCAATCGCAAGCTCTAGATCACTTGTTTCAATATTTTTAAAATGCTCAATTAAGCTTGCATCATTCACATAAATTGTGTTATATCGGTCTGGTTCTTCTGGCCTAGGAACAGTGTATGAAAACCAATTTCCATCCTCATCCTTCTGGGCATAATAGATGTCCCCATTTTCAAAAACAGATTCTTGATATTCTTCATGTTTTAGTGTATCTAGTAAGCCTTTGTATGTTTCAATCAACATTTTTACTTCGCCAAAGTTAGGTAAGCTTGGAAAGCTTTTCTTTTCAAATGTTTTGAAATAGATCCAATTTCCATTTCCACGAAAACGAAGGTTCAATTGTTTGATGATCGAATACATGTCTTCATCTACTTCATCTCGGTTTCCCCAGTAGCAAGTAATGCAGTTTTGATCTGACATGACAAATGTTGCAGGAACATTATAATCATCATTACAGATTTGACAAAAATCACTATAACCCTCCATGCCATGATAGACACTGATACCTGTACATGTACCACTTTTGCCCATAATAGATACGAAGTTTGGTTCTTCATTTTTCTTTGTTTCAACCGCAATTAAATCTAGATCCCAGTAAGATTCCCAAGGCTTTAATTTTGTAATTTCTAAAGTAAGATCATAGAGCTCTTTCCATTGTTTAAGTGTTGCTTGTTTTGCCATAATAATTCCTCAACTTTATTACAATAATAGTAACATTGAAGGACATGAAACTCAATTAAGATTCCTTTACGATCTTTCCACTTATATGTTCAGGAATGAGTTCAAAACATTGCACACTCGGTCCTGAATACTTTAATTCATGATCAATATAGTCTTGATCATTAGTAAATTTTAAACAGAGTTCTGTACAGATTTCTTTGATTTTTTCGGAATTATCTACAATTTGAATCTTTCCAAATACAATTACACTATGATAATGTGTGGCCCATTCACTATCTTTTTTAAATCCTTTATCTATGACGCAAAAGCTCGCTTTATTACTTTGCTTTAAACAATCCATTTTGTGTCCTTCTTTAGCACCATGAAAATAAATATGTCCAGTCTTTTCATCATACCAATGAGTAATAGGAACTCCATATGGATAACCAGAATCGCTCATTAAAGATAGTACACCATGTGGTTCATTAGTAAGTATTTCAATACATTTTTCTTCCGATAATTGTTGTTTAAATCTTCGCATTGCTTTAAACATAGTCTTCACTTCCTTTACTAAAAAGGTGTAAATTAAATTACACCCTTATAAGTTTGAATTCATAAATTCAATGATTCCGTCTTCAACTTCATTTTTGATTTCTGCATAATTATGAATTTCATGACGATAGCCAGAATACAATTTAGTAGTAACATGATGTCCGGTTTCTACAAGCCAGTTGCTGACTTGACATACACCAAGACCATATTCACCAACAGGATCTTGATCACCGGCAATATTATAAATAGGTAGTTCGGTAGGTACTTTTCTTGCCCATTGCGTTCCTTCAATCACAAGCATCATTTGAATAAAATCATAAATAGAACGATTGCTTGTGGGTCTTGTGAAGGCGTCAAAAGGATCTTGTGCATGATCAATTTGTACATATGGATCATGGCAGATCCATTCGTTTCCGATTTGAATTTCACCACAACGTTCACACATCCAACCCATAAGTGAGCCTACAACATCTGGATCAGATTCTTTACCGTGTCCTGCATCAATGATTTCTTTTAATTTTTTCCCAACTTCTTTTGCTTCACGGAAAACACCTGTTGTGCCACAAATAGTTGCACCATTCAATTCATTTCCATATTTCGCAATAAAATCTCTAGTGATAAACGACCCCATACTGTGACCAAACAAGAAGTAAGGTAGATTGGGATACTTTTCACATACAATTTCCTTTAATGTGTGCTCATCCTCCATCATTGTGTGACATCCTTTGTCTCCCCAGTCACCCCATGCATTATTTACTATCGCAGTTTTTCCATGGCCTACATGATCATCAGCTGCAACAATATAGCCAGCGTCCAAGAAAGCCGATATCATATGGATATAGCGTCTTGAATGTTCACCAAATCCATGAATTAATTGAACGATTCCATTCGGCTTGCAGGCAGGAACATAAATCCAACCTTGTACTTGATCTCGTTCATTATAAGATCTAAAAGATACTTCGTGTAACATGCAATAATCCTCCTTTTTTTGTAATGTTAACTCGTCCTATATCTGTTTTCATTATACTCCTACAAAAAAACTATGTCATTTTGTCGACATAGTTTTCTTCATAAATTTATAAACAACGTAGGCGAGTGCAATTCCAGCTAGTATATCAGTAGGATAATGAACACCAACATAAAGTCTAGAAAAGGCAACAAGTATCGCAAGTATGATAACTAGAATACTATATTTTTTGGGTAGACCATCATAAACCATAAAAGCACAAATAAAGGCAGATGCTGTGTGTCCAGATGGAAATGAGTAATCGGATGGTTTATCCACTAATGGAATCAATTGATTAAACGCATCAAAGGGTCTAGGCCTTTGAAAAATGAGTTTTAATACAATGAATAATACGGTACAAATCAAAAACGCAATGATTGTTTCTTTTGCGAGCTTTCGAGTGTTTTCGCTTTTCTTGAACATGTAAACTAATACAATCGATAGAAGTGCATATAAAAAGTATTCATTGGTAATTAAAGTAAAGAATGGAGTTAATATATAGTGACGAATATTATCTTGTATAAATAATAAAATTTGAATATCCATAGAAAATTTCCTTTCAATAGTAGTATTATACATATATAAAGATAGGAAGTGAAGTTATGCGATTAGAAAGAATGAGTTGGAAAGATTGTGAAGAATATTTTAAGAATCATGATATGGTCATTTTAACTACGGGAAGTACAGAAAATCATGGGATTCATAATCCTTTAGGAACGGATACAATGATTCCAAATAAAATATTAGAGATTGTAGAAAAACAAAGTGATGCATTGATTTGTCCAACGCTACCTTATGGTGATGCAGATTTTCATACGGAATATACAGGAACGATTTCGATTGGTAGTGACTTATTAGAAATGGTGATGGAAAGAATTAGTGATCGATTATATGATTGTGGTGCAAGACATTTTGTGTTTTTAAATGGTCATGGAGGAAATACTCATGCTTTAAGTAAAGTGTGCCGTCATTTATATAAAAAGGGCGCTGTTGGAACAATTTTTGATTGGTGGACGATTGCCGGGAAAATCAATCCGGAATGGGCCGGAGGTCATGGTGCAGGTCAGGAAACGGCTGCGATGTTGTATGTGGATGAAAGTTTAGTTCAGAAAGATAAGATTGCAGATTCAAATTTAAATGTTTTTACTCCCTCTTTAACTGCATCCAATGCACAAACAGTTAATTTTAAAGGTGTAGATATTCCAGTTCCAAGAAGCAATCGTTTGAGTAGTGATAATGGTTGGTTTGGCAAGGATCATCCTAAATATGCCACGTATGAATGGGGTAAAGAAATGGTGGAGGCTACGGCTGATTTTCTTGTGGAATATATGAAAGAATTTCAAAAATTGTAGTAATTCACATTCATGTTTTATATAAATAATTAGGCAATTCTCATAAAAGAATTGTCTCTTTTTTTCTGCTTTGACAATCAACTAAAAAAAATAAATTTTTTCGCAACTTTCTTTTGACAAGTTACGTTAAAGCTAGTGAAGGTAATAAAAAAACCTCCTAATTATAAGTCACAAGAAAAAAAAGAAAGGTAGGAAGATACTTATGACAAAAGAAAACAGCAAAAGAAAGATTTTAGTTACGGCTTTGGCAGGCTTTACAGCAGCACAGGGAGTTGCGGGGAACTTAACCACAGTTTACGCAAAAGGTGCTCAGGAAGATACATCTTCAAAAGAAGAGACAAAGCAAGCTCAAAAGGAAGCTTCTAAAAAAGAGCAGTTAGAAGCACAAATTAAAGAAGCTCAGGAAAAAGTAGATGCTGCTCAAAGAGAAGCAGACGCAAAAAATGCTGAGGCAGAGGCTGCAAAACAAGAAGTAGGAACTGCAAACCAAGCTTATACTGCTCAAAATACAGTAGTGCAGACAGGCTACGATACTTTGAATAGTGTAATTGATGAAAGCTTGCAACCATTATTAAATGAGATTGTAGATTTAGAAGCTAAGATTGCTCAAATGACAGTCAATTTGAATGCAGAACAAAAAGCTTCTCAAGAAGCAGAACAGGCTAAAAATGAAGCGGAAGTCAATTTAGCTAACAAAAAGGCTGAATTAGAAGATTTACAAAATCAATTAGCAGCTATGAAAACTCCTGAAGAACTTGAAACAGAATATAATCAGGCGACTGAAGATGCTGCAAAGGCTCAGGAAGCAACAGACACAGCACAAAAGGAAGCTGATGAAGCTCAAACGGCTTTGGATACTGCTCAAAGTGATTTGACAACTAAAGAAGATGCTTTGAATCAGGCTCGTACTGATTACGAAAGTGCAACAGCTGAAGTAACAGAAAAACAAACAGCTGTGGATTCTGCTCAGGCTTTATTAGACTCTATGACAGATCCAGATGGAATGGAAGCTGCAAAAGCGGAATTAGAAACTGCAAAAGCAGATTTACAGACTGCACAACAAAAACAGACAGACGCTGAAAACGCATTAGCTTCTGCAAACTTAGCTTATGAAACAGCAAAAACTGCAAAGGAAGCTGCTGAGACAAATTTAGCGAATGCTCAACAGGCTGTAACAGACGCTCAAAACAAGTTGAATGATGCAAAAGCTAAAGAACAATCAGCGAAAGAATCTTTAGATGCGGCAAATGCCGAAAAAGAAAAGAACGAAGTAGCAATCAAAGAATTAAATGCCAAGATTGCAACAGCTCAAAATGAAGTAAATCAGGCTCAAACAGCTTATGACAAGACTTTAAATGATTTTAATTCGACAATGTCTCCATTGGAACAGGCTAAAAAGAATTTAGCTGACTTTGAAGCGAAGTATGCTACGGAATTGGCTCGATTGAATCAAGGAAGTAAAGGATATTTTGATTCTGTTGGATGTTCAGATTTGGCTGATTATGTATTCAAAGTTGATAATTCAGTAGAAGGTAAATTAGCGGCTTATACTCAAATGGGACAAAAGGATGACGCTACAAGCTTAGAAAACATGCAAGCTTCTATTGCTTATATGAAAGAGTGTAATGAAATCCGTAAAAAAGAAGGCTTATCTGAATTAAAAGTTAGTATGTGGCTTACAGCAATTGCACAAGTAAATGCAAATCATGCGAAATCAAATATGGAACACGCTGGTATATATGCTACGGGAGAAAATCTTGCATGGGGTTACGGAAACGCAAATACAGCAGGAAGTCCGTTCCGTGGCTGGTATGATCAGGAAAAGGCTGAATATCTAGCTGGAAATCATAAATTCTCAGATGTTGGTCACTATAAAAATATTGTTGAAAAGCGATATACCGTGACAGGCTTTGCAGTTGGAACAAACGGACGATTCTCAACAGCTCATTGTCAAGAGTTTTTAGACGAAGTAATGGGTGTTGATGATGAAGTCCAAATGACTGTATCTGAATTTGAACAATCATTCAACAACTACTACAACAATTTGAAATCTGTAGATTCTCAACACAAAACTTTACAGAATGCTGTCAACAACGCATCTGGCTCAGGTTCTAAAGACAACACGGCTGTAACAAATGCCCTTAACTTGCTGAACGCTAAGAAAAATGCATTAACTTCTTTACAGAACCAGAAAACTGCAAAAGAAAACGAACGCGTCGGATTGCAGAATCGTGTAAATCAGGCAACAGTTTCTTACAACCAAGCTGTACAAAGCACAAAAGCAGCTGATCAAAAGGTCGAAGAAGCAAAGACAGCTAAAGCAAATGCAGAAAATGCTTTGAATAGTGCAAAAGCAGAGTTGACTGTAAAAGAAAACGCACGTCAAACAGCTTCTGCAAATGTGAATACAGCAAAAGCTCAAGCTAAAGAAGCTCAGAATAAAGTGAATACTTTGAATGATAGAATCAACAACTGGACAGCAAACACAGAAAAAGCTGAAAAGAATTTAGCAGATGCAAAAGATGCTTTAGCAAAAGCTAAGACTAGAAAAGCTCAGTTAAAAGACACATTCGATACAGTAACAGATGAACACATGAAAGCATCTGACGTATTCAATGATGCAAAAGCTACTTCAGATGATGCAAATGCACGCTTGGCAACAGCTAAAGAAAACTTGAACAAGAAAGATGCATTGAGAAACGCTGCTAAAAAAGCTGTTGATACATACAATACAGCTTCTGCACAAGTCGAATCATTAGAAACAGACATTGCAAAATTAGCGGATACAATCAAAGCTAAAGAAACTGAAAAGGCAAAAGCAGATGAAAACATCGAAGCGTTGACAGCTGATATCGAAGCAACTGCAAACGAAAAGGCTAAAGTAGACGCCGAAGCTGCTCCATTGAAGAATGTTAAAGTTGTGTTGAAAGACGTATTGATGAACGGTTCTAAAGTCGATATCTCAACAGTTGGAAACGAAATTCTAACAGCTAAGTTGAGTGTTTTACAGGTAGAAGTTGATAAAGCTCAAGCCTTGAAAGCAGAACTAGAATCAAAGAACGCTGATTACAATGCTAAGTACAACGAATATTTGACAGCTAAATCAAACTTGGCAAAAGCAGAAACAAACCATGCAGAAGCCATGAAAGCGTTAAGCGATTACTTGTATGAATCAACAGACAAGAATGAAACTAACAAAGGTGAAACTACAGAAAGCAAGTCATCTGATGTTAAGACAACACCTGATGTTCCAAATACAGGTGTAGCTATTGGAAACAGTGCTGCTTCAATCTCTGCAATGGGTGCGGCTTTAGTAGGATTAGGAATTGTTGGAGCAAAGCGTCGTAAAGAACGTAAATAATCTTTGCAATACAAGACTTTCTCGATAGTGGGGAAGTCTTTTTATAAAGTTTTAAATTTTTTTTAAAACTTCTGCAACTTTTTCTAATAACGTTACGTTAAGTAGAGTGAAAGGAATAAAAAAGGCATTGATGCTAGAAAGAATATAAGAATATGAAAAGGAAAACTTTTGTTATTAGAAAAGTGTTGAAAATTTTGATGGTGCTAGATCTATCGTTTTTAGGAATAATTGGCTACAATCAGTTATCTATTTTAAAGGCGAATGCGATTAAAACAGGTGACGGTGTCGAAATGATGATGGATCAAGAGATTCATGTGGAGGGTTTCCCACCAATTTATATTGAGGGAAATGACAAAATAGAAAAGGAAAGATATGACTTGTTTAAGGAAGCTTTACAAACGTCTTGTAATGTTCCTGGCTTATTAAAAAATGTAACTTCGATTCATTTTTGTTCGCGAAAAGTTATGGACGAATATTTAAAAAAAGATTTAAAATCAGAAAATATGCCAAAGCAGATTGCTGGATGTGCTAATACAATTGTTGAGAAAAACAATTATTCTGGAACCGTATATTTATGTTCGGATAGAGTCGATTTATATGAAAAAGTATTATTACATGAATTTGCACATATCTATTACAATTTGAATTCTATTGGTAATCGAGCAGATGTTGATCTTACTCCTTTAAAAGAAAAACAATTCAATGTATGTGGATTTGGCAGAGAAGCATGTTATGACAGTATGGAAGAAACGTTTGCGGATGCGATAGCAAAATATGTTTTACATCCAGACAAGACTTCTAAGACATTACAAAAATGGATTCGAAATCTTCCTCAAACTATTGATGGACAGCATCCTGTAGAAAAAAATTTTGAAAATATGCAACTTTTGAAGAATTAGTAACGTTAAGTATAGTGAAAGAAATAAAAAAGGCTTCAATGCCATGGAGGTAAAGAAAATGAATGAATTGGGAATTTTAATTTTTGGGATTGTGTTTTTAATTAAGTTGAAAAGAGCGTTTAGAAGAACAAAAAGAGCTTATAAGCGTTCGAAGTTTGATTGGGATGATGATTTTAGCCGTCAATCATTAGAAATGTGTACTAGAGAAGCAGAGAAAGCTGCAACACCATTTGAGTTTGGAGGATATGATTGCAGCACTGGAAATTCTTGGAATTATGATAACGGAAGTAGCTTTAATGATTTTGGGAATGGAATATTTTAAAAAAATTAAAACAATTAAAAAAAGAGAATAAAATATAGGTAAAAGGAGAACAGGAATATGAATACAAACAAATACTCGTTAGAATCAAGAAGAAAACAGGCAAATTTATACAAAACATGGGGACTCATCCTAGTTGTTATTGGGTTTGGATTATTTTTATATGCTGGAGCTAAGATGGTCTTTGGACCACAAGTTACAGCTAGTTTAGGAAGTGAAGCATGGCAAAGGCAATTTGATGCAGCTTATAACTATCAACAAAGTATGGATGGAATTATTTCGGTCTTGGCGGTAAGCGGAATTATTATTGCCGGAATAGGCGATGTCTTGTGGAAAAAATACAAAACAATCTCTGCAGGTTTATATGGAGAGGAACTTGTATCTTATACTTTAAATTCATTACCAGCAGAATATACATCTTACAATAATATTCCACTTGAAAAAGATGGTAAACGCACGGAAATTGACACACTTGTTGTATCAAAGTATGGAATCTTTTTAGGGGAGGTTAAAAATTATAAGGGGCGTATCGTTGGAAATGAAAATGATTCAACTTGGACACAGATCAAAACAAGTTCGGCTGGCGAATCGTATGAAAATACAATCAAAAATCCAGTCAAACAAGCAAAATTTCAGACATATCTACTTTCATCTATTCTAAAAGATCAAGGCTTACACTGCTATGTAAATCCATATGTAGTATTTACGGGTTCTGAAAGTGTGAATACAGATTCAGGGATTGTTTTAAGAAGTGAAAATGAATTCCATAATACAATACTTACATATCATGACACTAGAATTTCGAATGAAGATCTAGATAAAATCAGAGGAGTGATTCGATGTCTGCAAAGATCAGAATCTTGAAAAGTAAATGGCAAGAAGCACCACCTGGAACAGTAGCTTACATATCCGAATGTGATGCAGATACGTATTTTATGACATGTACATCTGGTGCTATAATCATTTTGCAAGGGTATCCCTGAAGAAGCAATTCGGTCCGGAATTGTAGAAGATGATTTCTGGTTTGGCTATATTTTTGAAGGATACCAATATTTAACAATTGAAGATGTCCTAAGCATTACCGCAAAGAACGACATGACATATTTCGATATAGAAGATGTCAAAACAATTCAAAAAATCTTTCAGGAATATGTCGAATTTACACAACCACTTGTACAAATTGCTGAAGAGAAAACACAAAATATAGGAAAGGGTTAAAAGGGTTATGAACAGAAGTTTACCAGATATTCCAAAAGAATGGATACAACAGGCTAGACTTGCAGATGAGTCAGCCATTGAAAAGATTTATAGTAAAACATATCCAAAGGCATATACGATTGCGTATTATTCTTTGGGAGCAACAAATAAATTTAAGGATGAAGCACAAACGATTACTCAGGATAGTATGAGAAAGGCTTTTGAAAAGCTAGATCAGTTAAAAGATGATGATAAGTTTGCACCTTGGATGTATACAATCCTAAATAATTCAATTCGTGATTATTTTAGAGCACATAAAAATAAAGATTATCAGACAAACACATTTAGTGAATTAGACAGTGAAGACTTCAGAGATAACTATGAAGAATCTATTGCGGATGATTCTGTAGCGTTTAGTCCTGAAGCTAACATGAATACAGAACTGATTGCAGAAGGTTTAAAAGGGTGTTTGGATAAATTACCTGATAATCAAAGATTTGCTTTAATGATGCAGATGTATCAGCAGTTGACTACAAAAGAAATTGCTGAACAGATGGAAGTTGAAGAAAACACAGTCAAGAGCTGGATTCGACGTGCAAAGCTATCTATTAAAGATATGATTGAAGAATTAAGAAGTCAGAACAGGAGTTTCTATGCAGTTGCACCATTACCATTCCTTGCTTGGATGTTAGATCAGGAATTAAAGACAATTCCATCATTCAATGCAAAAACTTTCGCAGATGGTGTTGTATTGAAAATCAAGGCAGATACAATCCAAACGCCTCCAATTCAAAAGGAGCATATGTCTACAGTTAAAAAAGTCAGTACAAACCCAAAGACGCAAGTGACTTCACAAGTGGTCAAACAAACAGCTGCATCAACTACGGGAAAAGTAGTTGTAGGAGTTGGCTTAAAAGTAGTGGCAGGTGTAGCAGTATTTTCAGCGGCTGCCTTTGGAGGGTATAAGGCAGTGGATGTCATATATAATAAGCCTGTAGAACAAGAAAAAACAGAAGTGGTATCTGATAAACAAGAAACAAAGGAAGAAAAGAAGAAGGATGGCTTTGAAAAGGTTGATTCATACAAAGATGGTGTATATAAAATGACAGCGGATCTTCCTGTGTATAATACAAGATCCAAAGAGGATCCTTATGGAAAAACAATCTATAGAGATACAGCTGGAGGAGATGAAATTAGATTAAATTGTGGTGTATATAAAGATAATGATGGAAATTATTGGGCGAAAATTAATAAAGATGGATATGTGTGTATAAAAGATGATAATGGCGAATATGTCGGAGAGTATGTAGGAGCAATGATATTTTTGTATGATTATGTAAAAAGCGATTATGCATCATCCGATGAAGAGCATCGAGATTATGTTAAGTATTTTACGGCATGTGGAGCGGAAGATCCAGAAAACTTTGGTGGATTTGGTGGTTCTTACCCGCAAAAGTACGATGATCAATATAATGCTTGGGACTATTATTGTGATGGCCACGGAGGATATGGCGGAGCACATATTTAAATTATAGTAAGTAAAAAAGTGATTAAAAGGGGAAAGGGTTATGAGCAGAAGTTTACCTGACATTCCAAAGGAATGGATACAACAGGCTAGACTTGCAGATGAGTCAGCCATTGAAAAGATTTATAGTAAAACATATCCAAAGGCATATACGATTGCGTATTATTCTTTGGGAGCAACAAATAAATTTAAGGATGAAGCACAAACGATTACTCAGGATAGTATGAGAAAGGCTTTTGAAAAGCTAGATCAGTTAAAAGATGATGATAAGTTTGCACCTTGGATGTATACAATCCTAAATAATTCAATTCGTGATTATTTTAGAGCACATAAAAATAAAGATTATCAGACAAACACATTTAGTGAATTAGACAGTGAAGACTTCAGAGATAACTATGAAGAATCTATTGCGGATGATTCTGTAGCGTTTAGTCCTGAAGCTAACATGAATACAGAACTGATTGCAGAAGGTTTAAAAGGGTGTTTGGATAAATTACCTGATAATCAAAGATTTGCTTTAATGATGCAGATGTATCAGCAGTTGACTACAAAAGAAATTGCTGAACAGATGGAAGTTGAAGAAAACACAGTCAAGAGCTGGATTCGACGTGCAAAGCTATCTATTAAAGATATGATTGAAGAATTAAGAAGTCAGAACAGGAGTTTCTATGCAGTTGCACCATTACCATTCCTTGCTTGGATGTTAGATCAGGAATTAAAGACAATTCCATCGTTCAATGCAAAAGCATTTGCAGATGGTGTTGTAATGAAAGTTAAAGCAGATACAATTGAACCTCAGATTTATAAGAAAGCTACAACGAATACAGAGGATGAACTAGTTCAAGAAGCAAAGAGAAATCATCTAAGAAATGCATCTTCTAAGCGTGAAGTTTTAGAGAAAGGAACTTACACGAAAAAAGTTATGTTTGTGAACGAAAAAAATGCTAAGTTAATGACCGGTGGCATGTGGAAAGTGGTGGCGGGAGTTGCGGTTGCTTCATTGGCTGCTACTGGTGTTTATGAAATGGTACACACACTTACTAATAAAGGTTCTGAAAAAACAGAAGAAGTAGCATCTAATAAACAGAAGGATGGTATCAATACAGATCTTGTAATTAAAGACTCTGGGCGAACATGGCAGATTTCTAGTGATAAACATCTAACTAAATTATCTGAAGAAGTATATGGAGAAGAACTTCAATTATATAAAACACCTTTTGAAGAAGATGCTTCAGATGGTATGCTATATATGGGATCATTTGTAGGTGATTCGGATACGGGTGGTGTAAAAGGTACTATAAGAGGAGTTATTCTATTTCCAGTAAAAATGCAAAAAGATCATTATCCGGATAAAGATGGTGTTTACTGGGCTGCTATAGGTAATTTAAAAAATGATGATGAAATATATTATGTTAAGATTAAAGATAAAGAAAATGTATATTTAGAAGATTTAGGTAAATATAATAATATTTCATATGTAGAGTATAAAGATGTAGAAAAATTCAAACAGGCGTGTGGAGCAGATTTGTCAAAAGATATACAAATGGGAAATGTTGAAATTGATAAAGATGATGGAAACTCACCTTTGGTTTCGTATGGTTACTATGGTAGAATCACCCAACTTTGTGATGGAAGCTTTGCGTTTTATTGATAATTTAATCTAAAAATATTTTGACGAATAAGAAAGCAGTCTAAATGAGATTTGGTTTTGAAACTTCACATGTGTAGTTTATCTGGATGGAGAAAAGATTTATGGATGTAGAGAAACAAAAGAATGATGATGCATCGAATGTTGAGGGCTTAAAACGAAATAATAAACTTTTTCTTGTAGGCCTAATAATTGTGTTTTGTTTAATGGCTTCTGGACTTGTTTATCAACAAAGAGAGATTATTAATTTAAGGGATGATTTAAAAGAAGTGGCAGATAGTGTTAAGTATGATTTAAATAGACATTCAAGTATAGATTCGGATGAAGAGTTAGAACTAAAAGTAGATGCTTTAATGAGTACTGATTGGTTTAAAAAACGTGCAATTGAAAATTCTTTGGATAAGAAAAGTATCTTTGCGGCTGATAATTCTGATTATTATGTTTACATGTATAAAGATGATTGTGGTTTTTGCAAAGAGACAGAGGCTCATATGTTTGAAAAGTTGGAAGCAATAAAGAAGAAAAACATTTATTTTGCAGATATTACAGAAGCAAAAGAAGAATCTGATAAGGGTGTTTCAAAGAAGAAGGATATTTTTTGGGCAAAAGAATCAGATGAAAGAGAAGTTTATACAACAACAAAGAATGATTTGGCAATTTCAGGAACGCCAACAATGATCAAAGTATCTAAGGGTAAGAAAGATATTATGGTTTGTGTGGGCTTGGATGCTATTGAAGGTGAGTTAGGTATTGATTAATTATCACAATTTTTACAATTAAAAAAATCATGTAACTTTAAGTAATGTTGTAAAAATTATTTAGGAGAGGACAAAAGAGTATGAAAGCTTTAAAGATGATTTTATTAACAGCAATTATCGCTGTTCCATTATATATTGCTATAGCAGACCCTTTTTTTGGAATGTTTCAACCAGTAAATAAGGTAGCACAAGAAGATAATTATGACGATAAAGACTATGATTATGACCCCGATGACGTAATTGAAGATCAGGAAGTTCATATTGCTGGTTTCCCTGTAATTTATATTGAAGGAAATAATGAAATCAGCAGAGAGCATTGGGAAGGCTTTTTAACAGAATTACAAAATGAATGTAATGTTCCTTGGCTAGTTAAAAATGTATCTTCAATTCATTTTTGTTCAGATGACGTCTTTGATGATGCTTTAGGAGAATCTGAATCCCAAAATGGTGTATCATATTCTGGTTTTACTTTATATAAAGATAATTCTGTATATATTCGAGAAAGTGGTAGCGCTGGATATGATGAAACAATTCTTCACGAATTTGGTCATGCTTACGATAACACTTATGGCATTACCACCGGAAATTATAATATTTCTGTATTGACATCTAATCAAAAAAAAGTCTGCAAACATTCGTATAAAATGTCAAATGTAGATTCTGAATATTGTTCGTCAAACATTCAAGAAACTTTTGCCCAACTTATCCAATTCTACATAACTTCCCGTAATGCCGGACTTGTTCCCGAAGAAGTATTCAACTGGATTGATACGCTGCCTAGATAACATTCAAAACAACAAACAAAAAAAGTGTCTCAAAAGTGGGCACTTTTTTATGCATATATTACTTCATCGAATCAATAACGTGACAAATTCCCTGCTATGTCCATATGGTCTAATCTGGATGCCTGTTGTTTTGATATGTACACCATCTTCCATAGCGTATTCCTGTCCGTAACAGATAAACGTCAAGAAATTCTTAACTAAAGCCAAATCAATTCCATTTTTCGTATCTGCATACTGCACCATATCTAAACAATTGTAAAGATTGCATTGTTTAATGACTGGTTCTTTTTCTTTGTTATTATAATCAAACGAATAGAAAATAGCCATAATTATAGGATAGTAAAGATAGAGATGAAAAGCAATCTATATATGAATAACATGCAATGCAGCACGGCTAGTAAAAGACGTGCTACATTTCGAAAAAAAGTTTATTATACGTATGAAAGGTGACATATGGTACAAAATATGCAGGTGCAATATCAATCGGTAGTGATTTATTAGAGATGGTTATGGAAAGAATTTCAAAAATTGTAGTAATTCATTTTGAGTTGAACTATAATAAATATACAAATGAGGGGACAAAATATTTTGTCTCTTTTCTTTTCGCATATGGAGGTTTTAATGGAAATCATTATTTTAATATTATTATGCATTGTGATTGTATGCTTAATTGTTTTATTGATGCAAAATAAATCGAAAGAAGTTATTTCTTCGAATTCAGACTCTTTGATTCTACAAAAAAATTTTGAGTATTTATTAAAACAAGTGCAGGATGTACAGAAGAATCAGGCAACTTCTAGGGTGAGCTTGAATCAAATGGAAGAGTATTTATATCGTATGAATACGGTTATGACAAATACAAAGCTAAGAGGAAACTGGGGAGAATATCAATTGGATATGCTTCTTAGTGTATACTGTGGACAAAATCCTTCAATTTATACAATGCAGTATACTTTGCCAAATGGTAAGATTACAGATTGTGCTTTTCATTTGCCAGATACAAAAAAGGTATTATGTATCGATTCAAAATTTCCGATGGAAAACTATTTGAATTTACAGGAAGATGAAGATACATATCTAAGACCTTTTAAGATGAATATGAAAAAACATATTGATGATGTTGCCAATAAATATATCAATATGGATACGATGCCATATGCTTTACTGTTTGTACCTAGTGAAGCTATTTATCAATTTGTATGCGCTAAGTGTGATGATCTATTTACATATGCTTTACAAAAAAGAGTCATGCTCGTATCTCCAACTACACTTGTGGCAGAGGTAATGACTTTATTGTCAAGCACAAAGGATTTTTATAGAACAAGTCATATGGAAGAAATTGAACGAAATATATTATTGTTGCAGGAAGATGCGAATCGTCTTGTAGAAAGAAGTATAAAAGCGGAAAAGACATTGGAAACTTTAGCAACCCAGTTTCATAGTGTGTCGATTTCTGCACAAAAATTGTCAAGTCGAATGACAAAGATGGGAGAAGACCAATGATTAGTACATTAAAAGGAAATTTATCTATGTTGGATTTTGATTTAATTGTAGATCCAACCAATCAACAAATCTTACCAATGCAAGGGGTGAGTGCACAAATTCTTCATCAAGCGGGAAGCGAAATGAAAAAGGCTTGTCAGAAATTAAATGGTTTGGATGTGGGAAAGGCAAAAATGACGGATGCTTTTAATTTGCCGTGTAAAGCCGTTATTCATACGTGTGGACCACGATATATTGATGGAATGCATAATGAAAATGAATATTTAGCTGCTTGCTACTGGAATAGTATGGCATTAGCGTATGATTATATGCGCAAATGTAACATGGAATCAATCAATATCGCATTTCCTTGTATTTCTACAGGTATCAATGGATATCCCAATCATGAGGCTTGTGTTATCGCAATTGAGACAATCAAACGTTTAATGAATAAATTTCCTGAAACAAAGGTGATTCATGTATGTTTTGTATGTGATAAAACAGAAGATTATATGTTGTATAAAGAGGCATTAAAATTACGATGAAATCAATGGTCGATCAATCGCATGAATTTTTAAAGCCTGTACTTCATAAACAAGCCATTTGTATAGATGCAACATTAGGTCAAGGAAAAGATACCGATTTCTTTTTATCTATGCATGTGCATAAAGTATATGGATTTGAAATTCAAAAGGATGTGTTTGAAAATACAAGAAATAGATTTTTGAATGTAAGAACTTGTTTCTATAATGTGGGTCATGAATATATGGAAGAGTATGTTCATGAAGCTGTAGATGCGATCATATTTAATTTTGGGTATTTTCCAAGTGGAAGTCATGAAATTACAACTCAATCTTTATCAAGTGTTATGGCTGTGAAACAAGCTTTACATCTTTTAAAAGTAAAAGGAAGAATGGCTCTTGTGATGTATCCACATGAATCGGGTGTCAAAGAGGCAAAATGTATTGAGGATTTTTTGAAATCACAGACGGGAATTCAGGTTCAAAAAGTACAAAACTTACTAGTGGATTATTGTCCGTATTTATTGTTGATTGAGAAAAGGAGATAAAGAAAGAGACAACGCATTGCGTTGTCTTACTTGTTTTGAAGCATAAGATAATAAACTTCTGGTTTTGCCATAAAGCGAAGGTTCGTGTGAGTACATCCGATTCCAGTTGAAATGATGTAGGGAAAAGAAAGTCTTTTGGCGTGTGAACGATTTAATGATTTTGCGCCATCGATTGATTTATATCCTCCAAAAATTGGGAATGTGATTTGTGTACCATGTGAATGTCCACATAAAGCTAATGATATGGCTTTTGTGGATAAATCCTCATTTGTGATTGTATCAGGCATATGTGAAATCAATAGGTTATATTGTTGATTTGAAATTGAGATTTTACTAACATCTGGACTGTTTGATAGTGCGCTTAACGTAATGCCGTCTTTTTGTTCATTTGTGAGTAGAATCGTTTCATTTTCTAATATTTCAAATTGAGATTGATTTAAAATAGAGCGTATGACATCATTATTTGCCTCGTCTTTTTCACCTAAAACACAGAATTTACCTAGAGGTGCTTGAATGCTAGAAAGCTTATTTGTGATGTAATCTATATCTTGCTGGCTCATTTGGCAAGATGTATCGAAGAGGTCTCCTCCAAAAATAACAATGTCTGGGTCTAAGTGTCGAATTGTATCAAAGAGCTTGTTGGCTCTTTTTTTGTTTTCAAACTTACCATATTGTAAGTCTGTAAAGTATACAATTGAGACATCATTCATCGATTTAGGGATTTTTTCGTCCTTTAAAGTTTTATATTGAACGTTTAATTGATTTGGCTCAATCTTTTGTGCGAAAGTTAATGATCCTAGCATACTGAGTACGATTGCAAAAAGAATGGCAATCACAATAAACATTTTCTTTTGTAGATTTGTCATGGTCTTATTTTAGCATACATGAAAAAAAAAGACATCTTTAGGATGCCTTTGTTGTTCTAGGTTTTCTAGTATAAAAACCATTCTTACGATTCTTTTGAAGTTCTTCCATTGTTTGTTTTGAATTTAAAATAACTGGAATTACAATTGGATTTCGATGCGTTTTCTTATATAAGAATGGCTCTAATGTGGAGCGAACACAGTTCTTAATTTCAGAGAAAGTTGTTTTTTCTTTCATCTTTTCTTGAAGTGAATTATTAACGATATATTCCGCTTCTTTGATCAATCCTTGTGAGTCTTTAATAAAGACAAATCCACGTGATACAATGACAGGACGCATTAAAATCTTATTCTCTTTTGAATCAATAGCTAAGATTACAGCGACCAAGCCATTATCAGCTAAGATGCGACGATCTTTTAATACAGCTGTTGAAAGTCCAGAAATATCATTTCCATCTACGTAGATATCATCACCCTGGTATCGCCAGTCACTTTGAAGCACTTTATGATTTCTTAAAATAAGAATATCACCATTAGCACATACGAAGATATTTTCTTTAGGGATACCTGTTTCAATTGCGGTTTGACGGTGTTGCATCAACATCTTATATTCACCATGTATTGGCATGAAATAAGTTGGACGAACTAGCTGAAGCATTAGCTTTTGTTCTTCTTTTGACGCATGTCCTGTTGTGTGCAAGTTATTTAAGATTGATTTTGTTAGTACGGTTGCACCCGATCTAAATAAGTTATCAATAACTTTATTTACACTGGATTGGTTTCCAGGAATGGGGTTACTTGAGAAGACAATTGTGTCACCAGGCTTTAAATGAATAAAACGGTGCGTACCTTTTGCGATTCTAGATAGGGCTGCAAGAGGTTCCCCTTGACTTCCTGTACAGATGATACAAACCTTTTCATCTGGTGTATAAGCTAATTCTTCAGGGCTTAAAAAGTCAGAATTTTTGGCTTTGATTGTACCCATTTTTCTTCCAATATCTACAACGTTTTCCATACTGCGACCAAAAACGATGACTTTTCGTCCGAATTTTGTAGCAGCCTCAATAATTTGGGCAACACGATGTACATTGGATGCGAATGTAGCAACAATTAAACGTTGTTTTGTTTTTCGCATAATGTCTTGAATTTCATTTGCGACTTTTCTTTCTGAAATTGAGAAGTCCTCAACTCCAGAGTTGGTTGAATCTGACATTAATAAATCAGGTTTTGTAACTCCGATAAACGCCATTTTTTGATAATCGGCATTTGTTCCAACAGGCGTTAAATCGAATTTAAAGTCACCTGTATGAACGATAGATCCATTAGGACATGTAATGTGTACGCCTAATGAATCGGGGATAGAGTGGATAGTGTTGAAAAATCCTACTTTAAAGTATTTTGTTGTGACACTTGAATTTTCATCAATTTCTATAATTTTTGTTTTTTCTAGTCCTTTATGTTCACTTAACTTTTTAAGAATCAAAGCTTTAGCAAAACGAGGTGCATAAATTGCATCAATTTGGACTTGTTTTAGTAAGAAAGGAATACCTCCAATGTGATCTTCATGACCATGGGTAATGACTAAAAACTTTCTTTTTTTGTTCATGCGAATCAAATGGTGATAATCAGGAATAACATAATCAACTCCTAGCAATTCATCACCGGGGAACAAAACACCACAATCTACGATACAAATTTCGTTTTCATGTTCGTAGCAGTACATATTTTTACCAACTTCACCTAAACCTCCCAAGGCATAGATTAAAGTATCACCTTTTTCAACGTGATTTTTTGCGTGATATGGTTTTTTGTTCGATGCATGCCCAAACGTTTGCTCTTGTGTTTTTGGCATATTCGACCTCTTTCTATATTTTTAATGATTCTAGTTTTATTATAGCAAAGCAACGCAATTTAAAAAAGCAGAAGCTTAAATGACTTCTGCCTCATCATCACTTTTCCAAGGATTTTTGGCATCAATGTGATCGTAGAAAAGGGTACCTGATAAGTGATCGATTTCATGTTGAAGACAGATTGCAAAATAGCCTTCTGCCGAAATCGTAATATTTTTGTCTTGAATTAAATCATAACCACGAACTTTGATTCGTGCATGACGGAAAACGTGACCAGGATGTTCTCCCTTTACAGATAAACAGCCTTCTCCATTATCTAAATATGCATTTTGTACAGATTCAGAAATGATTTTTGGATTGACCAAGGCAACTTCATCTACACCATCTTCATATGGAATTACAACGGCAATCATTTGTTTTAAAACACCAACCTGAACGGCAGCAATACCAACAGCGGGTTGTAGACCTTCGGCCTGTGCTATTTCATCATCTTGAGAATTACGTACATACTCTAGCATAGCCTCTAATAGTTCTCTATCTTCATTTGATAAAGGCAATGAAACTGGTTCACTATGCACGCGAATTCTTTCATCTGTATCCAATATAATGTCTTTGCTTGTTATTTTCATAGTAATCATCCTCGCAAGTATTCTATAGCATTTTCGAATTCTTGACAAATGATTTTTGAAAATATGGTAAAATAGAATTTATGATGGGGGGATTAGCATGTCTGAACAGACAAAGAAGCCGAGATTATCATTTCTGGCTTTAGATCCAAAGTGCGATAAATATATTAACTGGGCAATTGCGATTCTTTTGGTGGCAGGAACATTCATGATTGTCTCAACCAATGTAGGAAAGACTACCTATGCACCTAATATTGTACCTAAAGTCATGGGCAAGCAATGTGTATTTGTGTTGATTGGTTATATTGCCATGTTATTTATGAATAGAGCTTTTCGTTTCAGTTGGTTTTCAAAATTGGAAATAGGATTTATTCCTCTTTGTTTATTCATATTGGCGCTTCCATTCGCATTTCCAGAAGTAGGAGGAAGCCATGCGTGGATTCAGATTGCTGGAATGTCTTTACAGCCGAGTGAATTTGTGAAGCCGTTTATAATTATTTTATGTGCGACATGTCTATATCGTGCAAAAAAGAAAACGTCTATGTTAAAGGAAAAGGGCAAGCTTTTCAAAAGAGCTTGGATTGTATATATCTGTATATGTATAATAATTGTTTTCCAAAAAGATTATGGAACATTAACGATTATTACTTTTATTTTTTTATCATGTATCATGATACCTAAATATCCAGTGTTACTACGCACACAACGTATTTTGAAACTTATTGTGACTGCAGGAATTGTTTTGGCTGTTGTTTTGTTTGGGGTAACAAATATTGGTACCGAGGTATTAAAACATACTCCATTAGCACATATTGCTGTGCGTATTGAAAACTTTAAAGATCCTTATACAAATGTATATGGAGATGGATATCAGCCGGCCAATTCTTTATATGGTATTGCAAGTGCCAATGTTATAGGAAAAGGCCCTGGAAATTCAGCTCGTAAATATGGATATTTAACACAGGCGGATAATGATTATATCTTAGCTGTATTAATTGAAGAATTAGGGATTGGCGGATTTTTATGTTTAGTGGCTTTATATGGCTTAATCGAATTTAGATTGTTTTACTATGCCTTTAAAACGAGTGAAGTCATGTATAAAGTAGTATTAGGAGGAACCGGTGTTTATTTATTTATGCACTTTTTCTTGAATGCAGGAGGAGTTGCATGTTTGATTCCTTTTACAGGTGTTCCACTTTTATTTATTAGTAGTGGTGGTACAAGTCTAATTTCTATTATGTTGACGATGGGGTTGGCACAAAATTGTATTTGTTCAATCCGAAGAAAGGAGATGGATCGTTTATTATGAGAATTGTTGCAGGTAAATATGGCTCTAGATCATTAAAAAGTCCTAAAAATGATGCGACGCGACCTACGCAGGATAAAATAAAGGGCGCTATCTTTTCGAGCTTAGGAAATCTATTCGATGGTGGAAATTTTTTGGACTGTTACAGCGGGACAGGGAATATGGGATTAGAAGCCGTAAGTCGTGGAATGGATCATGCTACCTTAGTGGATAATAATAAGGGAGCTGTTTCTGTCATTAAAGAAAATGTAAAAAGTTTAAAGGCGGACAAGGAAACAAAAATTATTTGCGGAAATATTTTTAGCGTGTTAGAGCGCCTTACATTAAAGTATGATGTCGTTTATATTGATCCTCCTTATGCAAAACAAGAGAATGAAAAATTACTTCAAAAATTAGATGAACAGAATCTTGTAAAAGAGGATGGGATTGTTGTGATTGAAAGCTTACAGGAAGAGATATGGCCAGAGCAAATGGCTTCATTTGCAAAATATAAAGAAAAAACATATGGAATTACACGTATTTCATATTATCGAAAGGAGAATATAAAATGAAAATTGCTGCTTTTTGTGGAACTTTTGACCCAGTAACCTATGGGCATTTAGATATTATTGAAAGAGCAAGTAAATTGTTTGATCAACTTGTTGTTTTTATTTCACCAAATTCAGATAAAAATAATGAGTTTAATGAAGAAATAAGATTAAAATGGTTAAATGAGGCAACTAAGAATATGCCGAATGTTACGTGTAAAATTCAATCTGGATTAGTAGTGGATGCATGTAAAAGTGTAAATGCTACTGTGCTGGTACGTGGAATTCGTAATGGGGTGGATTGTACTTACGAGCAAAATATGGCTTTTATGAACGCAAGATTGGATGATCATATTGAAACAGTTTGTTTGTTTACGCGTCCTGAATATAGTTTGTATTCAAGCTCAAACGTAAGAGAACTTTTTAAATATGGACAGGATATTTCTGGTTTTGTACCGGCCTGTGTATTAGAAGATCTAGAAAAAGGAGAATAAAAATGGAGAAATTTATCGATTGGTTAGAGGCAAATGGATATAGTTATAAAGATGAAGATATTTATTTAGAAGCATGTACACACTCTTCATATGCGAATGAACATCATCGTGAAATGGGCGATAATGAGCGTCTTGAATTTATGGGAGATTCGGTTTTGCAGATTTGGAGCGCAACACAGCTTTTTTTGATGCAGCCAAAAATGCGTGAAGGACAGATGACTACGCTTCGTGCGCAAACTGTTTGTGAATCTACATTAGCAGTACTAAATAGACAATTAGGATGGTATGAATTTTTACGTCTTGGTGTCGGGGAAGAAAAAACAGGTGGACGCCACAGAGAAAGTATTTTGGCTGATCAATTCGAAGCTTGTATCGGAGCTATTTATATTGATCAGGGATATTCTGTATGTGATGATATCTTAACAAAATATATGAAGCCTGTATTTAAACAAGAAAAGAGTGAAGCGGTAACGGATTATAAGACGCATCTTCAAGAAGTAATCCAGGCAGATTCTAGAAAGACAATTCAATATAAATTGTTAGAAGAAAAAGGCCCTAGCAATGCGCCAACATTCACAATGGGCGTATATTTAGATGATATTTTATTAGGTCAAGGAACGAGTAGCACAAAGAAAAAGGCGGAACAAAAAGCGGCTAAGGATGCTTTTGAAAAAATGGCAAAATAGGACATAGAAAATGGAAGTATTTGAGAAATTATTAGATCAGGAATTATATTCATACTTTAAAACAGCTAAATTTTATGCGAACCCAGTATTTCATGCGGCTCATAAAGTAGTTGATTTTTATGTTGAATTTGAAAATATAATTCCTTTACAAATATATGAGCAAATTATCACAAAGCTTCAGGTTGCTTTGCATGTACATGTAAGGCTTCATATTCATGTACGGAACAATAAAGTGGAAATGGATGAACTCGATCGATATGTGAACCATTTTGTTGAAAAATATGCCGATATTAAAGATTTTCGCTTTCTTCATCCCTATATAGAAAAGGATACGATTTGTTTCTCTACGCGCGATGAAGCTCGTTTAGCTGCTTTAAATTTGGCTTTGCCGTCTTTAATGGAAAAATTAAGTGAAGTAGGTATTACACAAGAAATTGTTTGTAAGAAAGTAGAAGATGATGTCGCAATTGAAACGGCTAAGGTTGAAATTACACCAGTACCTGTCAAAACAGAGCCGGTGAAGAAGCAATATCCTTCTTCGAATAGCTATAAAAAGGAATCGGCTACAACATATAAGATAGCGGATTTACGAGTGGGCTATTCAAATGTACAAATTGAAGGACATATCTTTGATATTGACAATCGTGTTATGAAAAGTGGAAAAACGTTGCAGATGCTTTATATTAGTGATTATGATGATGCAATCGTGGCTAAGCGTTTTGAAGGGGCAAGATGTCCAATTGAAGAAATTGATAGTGTAAAAAAAGGAATGCACGTTATTTTAACGGGTGAAGTTGTTTATGATAACTTTTCAAAGTGTGATTCTTTTATGGTGCGTAAGCTTGAAATTACAGAAGAAAAGAAAAGAATGGATCATGCACAGGTTAAAAGAACAGAATGGCATGTACACTCTAATTTTTCTGAAATGGATGGAGTTTGTGCTATCGAAGAATTTATTCAAACAGCTTATGACTGGGGTATGGACTCAATTGGGGTATGCGATCATCAGGTTGTACAGGCATTTCCAATGGCACAACATAAGATTGAAGCTTTATCAAAAAAAGATCCAAATCGTGAATTTAAAATGTTGTATGGATGTGAAATGTTAGTGGCTGATTCTAAATATCATATTGTTTACAATAATGATCATCGAAAATTAGAGGATGCAACATTTGTTGTATTTGACTTGGAAACCACAGGACTTTCTAACACGCGTGATGAAATTATTGAGTTTGGCGGTGTGAAAATTAAGAATCGTGAAGAAGTGGGGCGTTTACAGATGTTTATCAACCCAAAACGTACGATTCCGGCTCATATTTCAAATTTGACGCATATCACACAAAATGATGTGGATCGTGCTAAACCTATCGAAGATGCTTTAGAAGAGTTGTTGGATTTTATTGGTGATTCTATTTTAGTTGCACATAATGCGACATTTGATGTTGGCTTTATGAATGCTGCTTGCAGAAAAACGGGTCATGAAGAATTAATGAATCCGGTTATTGATACGTTACCATTATCATATGCCATGCTCCCAAATGATCAAAAACGTTTTAATTTAGGAAGTGTATGTCGTCATTATCGTGTAAGTTATGATGGAGAAGGGGCGCACCGTGCGGACTATGATGCGGACGTTCTTTCGCAAGTCATGTATAACATGATGAATCAGTTAGGACATGAAGCAACTTTAGATACATTGGTTGATATGGAAGGTGGGTGTGAAAAATATTCTACAAAGAAGCCTTATGAAAGAAATCGTCCATATCATATGACTGTGTATGCGAAGAATAAAGATGGCTTGAAAGAATTATTTGAATTGATTACTTTATCTCATACGCAATATTTAGTGAGTATGGGAAAAGAAAATGGACAGCCTCGTATTATTAAGGAAGAAATCTCAAAGAAATGGGACCATGGAAACTTATTGATTGGTTCTTCTTGCCAAAATGGTGAGATTTTTGAATTAGCACATACGCGTAGTAAAAAAGAACTATATGAAGCGATGCAGTATTATGATTATATTGAATTGCAGCCATTGGATTGTTATAAGAATCTATTGGATCGAGGCAGTATTACTGATGTAGATGACTTGAAATGGTATTTACAATTTATTTATAATACGGCAAAAGAAGCAGGAAAAATGGTTATTGCGTCGAGTGATGCACATTATGTGAATCCAAATGAGAAACGTCTTCGCGATGTTTATATCAATGCGAAGGCTATTGGAAACGCGAGACATCCTTTATATATCTACAATAAACAAGCACGTAAGGCTACGAGCAATCCAAATCAGCATTTGTTGACAACAGATGAAATGTTGAAGGCTTTTGAATGGATGGGTGAAGATGTAGCTTATGAAATTGTTGTGGAAAACACAAATAAATTGAAGCTTTTAACTGAGCCTATCTTTCCAATCAAAGATAAGTTGTATCCACCTGACATTGAGGGATCTGACCAAAAGTTGCGTGATATATGTTTTGAAACAGCACACGAATGGTATGGAAAAGATTTGCCAGATATTGTTGAGAAACGTTTAACACGTGAATTGGATAGTATTATTGGACATGGCTACTATGTAGTATATTATATTTCACACTTACTTGTGAAAAAGAGCAATGATGACGGATATCTTGTGGGTTCACGTGGATCTGTAGGGTCTAGCTTTGTCGCGACGATGTCAAATATTACAGAAGTAAATCCACTAACACCTCATTATGTATGTAAGAATTGTCAGCATTATGAGTTTTTAGATGGTGATGAAGCAAAATCTGGATTTGATTTGCCCGATAAGATTTGTCCGGTTTGTGGAGAAATTATGCGTGGAGATGGTCAGGATATTCCTTTTGAAACATTCTTAGGTTTTGAAGGAGATAAAGTTCCCGATATCGATTTGAACTTTTCTGGTGAATATCAACCGAATGCGCATGCCTACACAAAAGAGGTATTTGGAGATGATCACGTATTTAGAGCGGGTACTGTAGGTACGGTACAGGAAAAAACGGCATATGGTTATGTAAAGGGATATGAGGAGGAAATGGAGTGCGAGCCTTTTAATGAGGCGAAGCGTGTAGATTTGGCCAAAGGTTGTGAAGGCGTAAAAAGAACGACTGGACAGCATCCAGGAGGAATCGTTGTTGTTCCATTGGATATGGATGTTCATGATTTTACACCTGTTCAGTATCCAGCTAATAACCCGAATGCAACATGGAAAACAACGCACTTTGATTTCCATCAGATTCACGATAATATCTTGAAATTCGATATTTTAGGCCATGTGGATCCAACGGCAATGAAGATGTTGGAAAGAATAACGGGTGTAAATGTTCGTCAGATTCCAATGAATGATCAGGCTACAATGGCTATTTTTTCTACCACGGAATCATTGAAAATTGATACAACAAAATATAATGAAGTAACAGGAGCAGCGGGTATTCCAGAGTTTGGTACGCCATTTGTTCGTGGTATTCTTGAGCTTACAAAGCCGACCACATTTGCGGAATTGGTAACTATTTCAGGTCTTTCTCATGGTACGGATGTTTGGTTGGGAAATGCCAAGGATTTAATTGATAACGGTACTTGCAAGTTGAATGAAGTTATTGGATGTCGTGACGATATCATGGTTGATTTAATGGGATATGGAGTGAAACCAAAGTTATCTTTTACCATTATGGAAAGTGTTCGTAAGGGTAAGGGTTTGAAGGATGAATGGGTTACCGAAATGAAAGCCAATAATGTACCAGCGTGGTTCATTGATTCGTGTACAAAAATCAAGTACATGTTCCCTAAAGCCCATGCCGTTGCTTATGTAATGATGGCGGTACGTATTGCGTGGTTTAAGGTGCATATGCCTGTTCACTATTACTGTATGTATTTCAGTATTCGATGTGATGCGTATGATGTACAAACAATGATTCAAGGTGAAGCGGCTATTCGTCAAAGAATGGCGGATATCAAGCATATGAAGGAAGATAAAACACAAAAGCCGAGTGATAAAGAATTGGCTATTTATGATACGTTAGAGTTAGCTTTAGAAATGGTTTTGCGTGGCTTTAGATTCTCAAATATCAGCATTAATCGAAGTGCAGCCACCGAATTTATTGTAGATCCTGACGATCCAAAGGCAATCATTCCACCATTTACAAGTATTGATGGATTGGGTTCAAACGTAGGTTTGTCTGTCGTTAAGGCTAGAGAAGAAAAACCATTCCTATCTAAGGAAGATGTATTGAAGCGTACACAGCTTTCAAAGACTTTAGTTGAAAAGTTAGCGGATATGAATGCTTTAGAGGGATTGGATGAAGAGAATCAGATGACACTATTTTAAATGGTGTCATTTTTACATCTTCGTAATTGTATGCTAAGATATTTACATTATTGGAGGAGAGTTATGAAAAAGAAGGGATTTAATATAACACTTGGTATTTTTATTGGATTGATTGCAGGTGTTATTGTTGGAATTATTATGCCGGAATGGGCAAATACAGCATTAAGTGTAGTTGCCACAATTTATATGTCGGCATTAAAAATGATGATTTTCCCACTTGTGTTTACAAGTTTAGTGATGGGAATTATTGGCATTGGAGATATTGCCAAAACAGGTAAGGTAGGTTTACATGCCTTATTATGGTATACGGGAACAACAGCTTTGGCTTCTGGACTTGGTCTAGTATTGCCTCGTATGTTACATTTGGGGAAAAATGCGCATATCGTAGCGACAAAAACGCAGGTAGAAGCAGCCACATTTAATGGATTGTTGGATACGTTACAGAATATTATTCCATCCAATCCAGTTGAAGCTTTCGCATCAGGAAATATGCTTCAGGTATTAGCTTTTGCGGTAATTATTGGATTGGCGTGCTTGGCTATTCAGGAAAAAGCAGATCCATTTATCAATTTGTGTGATTCAATTTATCAGATTTCTATCTTTATTATTAGTAAAATTATGTATGTGACTCCATTTGGAGTATTTGCCTGTATTGCGACTGTTATGCACTCAAATGGTGTAGATACAATGCTTCAATTAGGACAAGTATTATTGGCATTATATATTACGTTCTATTTATATGCGTTTATTATTTATGGGGGAATGGTCAAATTGTTTGGAAAATACAGTCCAATACAATTCTTTAAAGATATTGCACCAGCAGGATTGAATGCGTTTGGAACTTGTTCAAGTAGTGCTACGATCCCTATTTCATTAAAGTGTGCTTCAGAAAAGATTGGTATTCCAGAAGAGATTACTTCGTTGACTCTTCCTTTAGGAGCAACGATCAATATGGATGCCGTTTCAATTTTGATGTCATTTATGATTACATTCTTTGCGACTGCACTCGGTATTGATTTAAGCATTGGTACTATGGTTACAGTACTTGCTTGTAACGTATTGTTAAGTATTGGTACTCCAGGCGTTCCAGGTGGTGCGATTGCAGCTTTTGCCGCTTTATGCCCGATTGCAGGTATTCCGACAAATCAAATTCTAGGTGTTTATATTTCGATAAATACTTTGTGTGACATGGGAGCTACTTGTGTGAATGTCATTGGTGACTTGGCTTGTTCTACTGTTTTGAAACAAACTTTGCATTTTGAAAAGAAGAGTAAATAAACATGAAACCAAATAAACCAATCAGTGAATTTAAAGAATTTATTGCCAAAGGAAATGTCACGGATATGGCCGTGGGTGTCATTGTTGGTGGTGCTTTTGGAAAAATTGTGACTTCCTTAGTAAATGATATATTGATGCCGATTGAGGGCATTTTGATTGGTGGTCTTGATTTTACGTGGGAACGGCTACAATAACGTATGGTAATTTTATTCAGAATGTTGTGGACTTTTTAATTGTTGCGGCATGCATCTTTACAATGTTGAAGTTTTTATCGCATTTTAAAAAGACAACAAATGATCAACTTGATCAGGAAGAACCTAAAAAAGATGACACTGTTGTCTTATTAGAAGAAATTCGTGATTTATTGAAGGCTAATAAAGTAGATAAATAAAGTAAATTAAATATGTAACCAACAAGAGTATGCCGGCTTTTTTGTCGAGTACTCTTGTTTTTTTAGTGCAAATATAAAGGACTAGACCAATCAAGATTGCGACAAATGAATCGATGACAAAGTGCGATTCAAAAGGTACAGGTGTAATGAGTGCACTAGATCCTACGACAAATAGGATATTAAAGATATTTGATCCAATGATATTTCCAATTGCGATATCGGCATTGCCTTTTCTTGCGGCTGTTACAGAAGTGACAAGTTCTGGTAAAGATGTTCCTAAAGCTACAATTGTAAGTCCAATAAATCTTTGACTAACACCAAGTGAAATAGCAATATTTGTGGCTGCATCAACCGCAAGATTGCTACCAACCATTAAACAAATAAGTCCTAATGGAATAAATAAAGGGTTTGTCTTTTTGATTTCAGTTTCTTCCATTTGATTCTTAGACATTTTAAAAATGTAGTATAAGTAACCAAGAAAGAATAACCACAAGACAATACCATCGAATCGTGAAATCGTATTGTCTATGCCTTGTAGAATGAGTACAAGTGTTACGAGCATCATAAATGGCATTTCATATTTGATTGTACTGTTTTGAATATGTAATGAACGAATAAGTGCTGTGACTCCTAGAATGATACCAACATTTAAGATATTACTACCAACAACATTTCCAATTGTGATGGCTGCATTCGATTTTAGAGCAGCAGTAATAGAAACAAAGGCTTCAGGAAGGCTGGTTCCCATCGCAACGATAGTAAGTCCAATAATAAGTTGGGGTATGCCAAAGCGTGAGGCAATATTGCTTGCGCCATCGACAAACCAATCGGCTCCTTTTAGTAGTAGAATAAATCCTAATACTAATAAAATGATATTCATATATTTTCCTCCTGGACCAGATAAAATAAAAAGACTCTGGTCTTATGTACCAAAGTCTTGCCATTTCATCACAGTCCGGATTTAATATCGTATTGACGAAGCTGTAAACACATATATGTGCAGGCTACTCCCTTTATGGGCTTATTATACATATTTTGTTTAATAAATTCTATATTTAATTGTAAAAATATCTTAACAAACGCAACTTTTCTATAAAAACTTCCATTTATTTCGTATTAGATATAGGGGTGAATAAATTGAAAACAAAAGACAAAACAATGAAGGAATTCCTAGAAAACAATGCCTATTTTGTTGACTTCTTTAATGCATACTTTTTTGATGGAGAAAGAGTTCTTAAACCTGAAAACTGTATGGAACTTGATTCTGAAATGAATGATTCGCATATGAATCTAGAAAAGCATGTGGATGTGATTCGTAAGTACAATGATGGAAATGTTTATAGTGCATTCATTATTGAGAATCAAAGTCGTGTGGATATGTCCATGGTTGTAAGGGCTGCTGCATATGAGTTTGTAGCTTATGACCGAATGTTAAAGAAGTTAAAGAAGAATAAGGTAGAAGAAAAACTACCTATGGTACACATTCTAGTATTTTATACAGGAGAAAGGCCTTGGCATGCAGCTAGGCAATTATCAGAACTGGTTGAGGTGGATGAGAGATTCAAATCCTATTTCCATGACTACCAAATGAATCTGATTGAAATCACAGGAAAGACTTCATATAATTTTAATGAAGAAGACGTACATAATCTATTCTACATATGTCGAAGCATATATGATCAGTCTATTTATGAAGGAACAATAAATGACTTTGGGGTTGTGAAAAGTAGCGTATTAAAGGTAGTGAAGACATTGACGGATGTAGAATGGCTGGATTTAAAGGAATTAGAGGAAAAGGAGGAGATTGAGATGTGTGAAGCTGAAAAGAGATGGCTGGAAGTAAAGTCAAAGGAATGGGAAGCAGAAGGAATAAGAAAAGGAATCGAACAAGGAATTGAACAAGGAATTGAACAAGGCAGCGAGAAAAAAGAACTTGAGATGTATCAAAAAATGATGGACAAGGGATTTGGGATTAAAGCTATCGCATCGATCTTCTCGGTAAGTGAAGAATCGATTAAAAAGCTATTGATGAAAACATAAATGATATGAAAGCTGATTATTTTTAATATTTGGGATAGACATGTAATTTGTGTAAAATTATCGCTTGCACAAATGTAGACAAGTACGGAGAGGCTAGCTATAATAAATCTAGAAAAGAGGTACATAGGTATGTCAATTATTAAATTAAATCCTGCTTTTAAAGATTATCTTTGGGGTGGAACGAAATTAAAAGAAAAATATGGTAAAAAGACAGATATGGATCCAGTTGCAGAAAGTTGGGAATTGTCTGTACATCCAGATGGACCAAGTATTGTTGCGAGTGGTGAGTATGAAGGCTTATCTTTTCCTGAATATCTTGAGAAAAAAGGTAAGAGTGTTTTAGGAACAAAAGGAAATACTTTTGAATTCTTCCCAATACTAATTAAATTTATTGATGCGAAACAACCATTATCTATTCAGGTGCACCCTGATAATGAATATGCTTTGCGTGTTGAGCATGAATATGGCAAAACTGAAATGTGGTATATTTTAGACTGTGAGCCAGATTCATTCTTGTATTTTGGTGTAAATAAAGAAATTTCAAAAGAAGAATTTGAACGTCGTATTCAAGATAATACATTATTAGAGGTATTGAAGGCTGTTCCTGTTCACAAAGGAGATGTTTTCTTTATCAAGTCTGGTACAATCCATGCGATTGGTGCGGGTATTCAGATTTGTGAAATCCAACAAAACTCAAATACAACGTATCGTGTGTATGATTTTGGCCGTGTTGGAAAAGATGGAAAACCTCGCGAATTACATATTCAAAAGGCAATTGATGTTTCAAACTTGACTCCAATTGAATCGGATTTCAAGCCTTGTGGTCCTGAAGAAAAAATTGGAGATTGTGATACAGTACGCTTGGCATCTTGTGAATACTTTACAACTTATGAATCTACATTGAATGGTACAACAACACTTCATGTGGATGATGAGAGCTTTGGATCAATTTTATTGATTGAAGGTAGTGCTACAATTGAAAATGAAGGCACAATATTAGAAGTAAATAAGGGTGAATCAGTATTTGTTGATGCGAATAGTGGTGATGTAAAGATTACAGGAAACTGCCAATGGATTTATAGCAGGGTTTAATTCCTTGCTTATTTTTTGATTATGAAAGAATTTCAAAAAGATTTAATCAATTGGTATGCCCAAAATCATCGTCCTTTAGAATTTCGTTTAAAAAAAGATCCTTATGAAATATGGATCAGTGAGATTATGGCGCAACAAACGCGTATTGAGGCTATGCTTCCTTATTACAAGTGTTGGATAAAGGAATTACCCAATATTCATAGTGTCGCAAATTGTGATGATGAAAAGCTAACTAAGCTATGGCAAGGACTTGGATATTATTCGCGATGTAAGAACATCAAGAAATGTGCCGTTGAATGTGTGGAAAAATATAGTGGGAAACTGCCTTATACAAAAGAAGAATTATTAAAATTACCAGGGATAGGACCTTACACTGCGGGAGCTATCGCATCTATTGCGTATGGACAAAGAGTGAGTGCGGTTGATGGAAATGTGATTCGCGTTTTTTCTAGAATTTATGATATTCATGAAGATGTTACTAAAACAAGCGTAAAGAAGAAAATAGAGGAATTAGTGGATGAAAGTCTTCCTTCAAAAGAAGATATTTCTTATTATAATCAAGCTTTGATGGAATTAGGGGCACTTGTCTGTATCCCTAAAAATCCTAGGTGTGAATTGTGTCCGATTCAAAAGTATTGTGATGCCAAAGATCCTGGAAGTCTGCCTTACAAGGCTAAGAAAAAAGCTCGAAGAATAGAATATAAGCACTTATATATATTGGTGTATAAAGATAAGATCCATGTAGTTAAAAGAGCGGATACAGGCTTGTTAGCTGGACTTTATGGTTTTGATGAAATTAAACCGGAAAAGATTATAGAAAGTATTGAATTAGAGCCCTATATACATATTTTTTCACATGTAGAGTGGCATATGAATGCTACGTTGTGTATAGTAGATAAGGAAAATTTAAATTATAAATCAGTCAAGGAAATTGAAGAGCATATCGCTTTACCAAGTGCGTTTATGCCGTTTTTGAAACAAGTAAAGGAGTATTTATGGAAAAAGTAGAAATTGAAAGCTTTACTTTAGATCACACAAAAGTAAAAGCACCTTACGTTCGTTTGATTAGTGAGGAAAAAGGACCGAATGGAGATATCGTATCGAATTTTGACGTTCGTTTGTGTCAACCAAATCGACAAGAAATTCCAACCGGAGTTATGCATACATTAGAACATTTATTCGCATTGTATTTGCGTCCAAGGATTTCAGGGTATTTGGATTGTTCACCATTTGGATGTCGCACAGGATTTCATCTTTTAGCATGGGGAAAACACTCAAGTGAAGATGTTGCGATTGCCGTAAAAGAAGCTTTAGAACTTATCACAACAACAGAATGGGAAAATGTTCCTGGTACAGAAGAAAAGGAATGTGGAAATTATAAGGATCATTCTTTGTTTGGTGCTAAGGAATGGGCAAAAGAAATTTTAGAAAAGGGTATGAGTTCAGATCCGTTCGAAAGAAAAATAGTGTAAGAGAATGTAAAATTCTCTTTTTTTGTCGGTAAGGCCCTATTTATCGCGTCGTTTCTATGGTAAAATATAGTATAGTCTTTAAAAAGGAGAACTTATATTATGGCAGGAATTTTTGGAAAATTATTTTCAGAAGAACAACGTGAATTATCAGCATTAGAAAAAATTGCAGATAAAGTATTAAAATATGAACCAGAAATGCAGGCACTTTCAGATGATGAATTGCGTGCAAAAACAGATGAATATAGAAAAAGAATTGCGGATGGAGAAACTGTAGACGATTTACTTCCTGAGGCATTTGCGACTGCAAGAGAAGCTGCATATCGTGTTATTAACGAAAAACCTTATAAAGTTCAGATTATGGGATCTGTTGCCATGCATAAAGGTGATATCTCAGAAATGAAAACAGGTGAAGGTAAGACTTTGACTGCCACAATGTGTGTATATTTAAATGCACTTGCTGGACAAGGCGTTCATGTCATTACCGTCAACGAATATTTGGCTGGTCGTGATGCGGCTTGGATGGGTGAAATCTATCGTTTCTTAGGGTTAACAGTAGGGGTAAACACACGTGATTTAAAACCAAAAGAAAAACGTGATGCGTACGCATGTGATATTACATATACTACAAACTCTGAGCTAGGATTTGATTACTTGCGTGATAACATGGTTACAGAAGTTGAAGATCGTGTAATGCGTGGACTTCACATGGCAGTAATCGATGAAGTTGACTCTGTATTAATTGATGAGAGTCGTACACCATTGATTATTTCAGGTGGTAAAAAACAAACCGCAAATTTATATATTCAGTCAGATCGTTTTGTGAAGACTTTAGTGGCTCCAGAATATGAAACAGATAAGTTTACTCATGAAAAAACTTTGATTTCTGGAGATTATGATATTGATGAAAAAACACGTCAAATCATGTTAAGTGAAGATGGTGTTCATAAAGCAGAAAAATTCTTCAAGATCAAGAATTTATATGATATTGAACATACTCAACTTGTTCACCACATCAATCAAGCTTTAAAAGCCAACTATATTATGATGAAAGAAGTTGAATATGTTGTTAGTGATGAAAAGGAAATTGTCATTGTCGATCAATTTACAGGTCGTATGATGCCTGGACGTGCATATTCAGATGGCTTACACCAGGCCATTGAAGCAAAAGAGGGCGTTCCTATTAAAGAAGAAACATCGACTTTGGCAACAATCACATACCAGAACTTCTTCCGTCTATATGAAAAGTTAGCGGGTATGACTGGTACTGCAAAAACAGAAGAAGAAGAATTCTTATCTACTTACAACATGAAGGTTGTAGTTATTCCTACAAACCGTCCGGTAGCTCGTAAAGATTTACCAGATGAAATTTATGCACATAAAAAAGATAAATATGCTGCATTGGTACGTGAAGTAAAACGCTTATATGAAACAGGACAGCCAGTATTGGTTGGTACAATTGCAGTTGAAACAAGTGAGGTAATTTCTCAATTATTAAATAAGGAACATATTCCTCATGAAGTATTAAATGCGAAAAACCATGCTCGTGAAGCCGAAATTATCGCAAAGGCAGGTCGTCCAAAATCAGTCACAATTGCGACAAATATGGCTGGTCGTGGTACAGATATTAAATTAACAGAAGAATCACGTAAATTAGGTGGTTTAGCTGTGCTTGGTAGTGAAAGACACGAATCTCGCCGTATTGATAACCAGTTGCGTGGACGTTCTGGTCGTCAAGGGGATCCCGGATTCTCGCGTTTCTATGTATCTTTAGAAGATTCGTTGATGGTTCGTTTTGGTGGGGACAAGCTTCAAAAACTATTTGAAAAAATGGGTGATGAACAAATCGAATCTAAGGCTGTTACGAAATCAATCACAATGGCACAAAAGCGTGTTGAAGGATATAACTTTGATATGCGTAAACAATTGTTAGACTATGATGATGTATTGCGTCGTCAACGTGAAATTATTTATGCACAACGTAATCGTATCTTAGAAGCTGATGAAGTACATGATATGGTTCATGTTGTATTTGAAAAAACAATTGAACAAACTTTACAAGCGAATTTATCCGATCAAAAGAAACAAACAATCGATGTTGCAGGTGTTGTAAAATCAATTGAAATGATGGGTATGGCTGAAGATAAGGCAATCCGAGCTAGTGAGCTTGAAGGAAAATCTTATGAAGAAGCAAAAGAATATTGTGTAAATAAGATTTGGAATGAATATGAAGCAGAAATCAAAGATGTTAAACGTCAATTCCTTCCATTTGAAAAAACGGTTGTATTACGTAATATTGATCGTAACTGGATCAATCACATTGATATGATGGACAAATTACGTAGTGGTATTTACTTGCGTTCTTATGCTCAAAACAACCCTCTACAACAATATGTTCAAGAAGGTTTTGATATGTTTGAAGAAATGAATCAAAGAATTGATCGTGAAATTACATTCTTCTTATTGAAGGTACGTATTCATAAGGAGCACGCTGCTTAATGGAACTATATGAATTGAAACAAGGAGTGAGTACTCACCTAGAGAAATTGCATTCTTTAGGTGAGTCACTTTGACTTATCTAGTAAAAATAACCAGATCGAAGAGTATGATAAACAAACTTTAGAACCGGATTTCTGGCAGGATCAGAAAAAAGCACAACAAGTGATTCGTGCCAAAAACGCATTAAAGGACATTGTGGATCGATATGAAGAATTAGATTTACAATTAACTTCATTAAATGAAACGGCAGATGAATTAAAGGTGGAATTTGATGAAGAATTAATGATGATTGCCGAAGAAGAATATGTGGATATGGATAAAAAGTTTGAAGATTTTGAGATTCAAGTTTTATTAAGTCATGAATATGACCAAAATAACGCGATTCTTGAAATTCACCCAGGAGCCGGTGGAACCGAGTCTTGTGACTGGGCTAGTATGCTTTATCGTATGTATACAAGATATGCAGAAAAGCACGGCTTTAAAGTAACAGTTTTAGACTATTTACCAGGGGATGAAGCTGGTATTAAAAGTGTGACTTTCCTTGTCGAAGGAGATAAGGCATATGGATATTTGAAATCTGAAAAAGGTGTACATCGTTTAGTACGTATTTCACCATTTGATTCAGGAGCTAGAAGACATACTTCTTTTGCGAGCTTAGATGTTATGCCTCAATTTAATGATGAAATTGAAATTGATATTAAGCCAGAAGATTTAATTGTTGAAACAAAACGTGCTTCAGGTGCTGGAGGACAGCATATCAATAAAACAGATAGTGCGGTTCGTATGGTGCATAAACCTACGGGTATTGTAGCTACATGCCAGAATGGACGCAGTCAACATGAAAATAGAGAAGAATGTTTGCGTGTCTTGAAATCTCGTTTATATCAATTAGAAATTGAAGAGCAGGAAAAGAAGATTGCCCAAATCAAAGGGGTGCAGTCCGCTAATGAATGGGGTAGCCAGATTCGAAGTTATGTCATGCATCCATATAGCTTAGTTAAAGATGTGCGTACAGGATTTGAAACAAGTCAAGTTCAATCGGTATTAGATGGTGATCTTGATGAATTCATCTTTGCGTATTTAAAATCACAGATTCAATAAATCCAATCGAAAGGTTGGATTTTTTCTGTATTCGCTCATAAAAGTGTGATTATTTTAAATTATTCGCTCATAAAAGTGTAATTAATTTAAATTATTCCCTCATAAAAATGTAATCAAAATTGAATATTCCCTCATAAAAATGTAAAATAAGGATGGTGATATAGATGAAAAGAAGCATATATAAAGACTTATTGCAATGGAAAAGAAATAAATTGAGAAAACCCCTTATTATTGATGGAGCAAGACAAGTTGGAAAAACTTGGGTTATTAAAGAATTTGGTATAAATGAGTATAAAAACGTAGCGTATATAAATTGTGATCGTATTGCAGAAATGAAGTCATTGTTTTTTGATTTTAATATAGAAAGATTGATTCGTTCTTTTAGTGCAATCACAAACGAAACAATTGTTCCAGAAGATACTTTAATAGTATTAGATGAAATACAGGAAGTGCCCCTCGCGATAACCGCATTAAAATATTTTTGTGAGGAAGCAAGGCAATATCATATCATAGTTGCAGGTAGTCTTTTGGGAGTTAGTCTTCATGGAGGGACTGGTTTCCCGGTAGGAAAGGTAGATCGATTAAAAATGTATCCGATGACTTTTTCAGAATTTATTGAAGCATCTGGTAAAGTACACCTTTTAGAGTTATTAGAGTCGCATAGATGGGAAGCAATTTCATCATTATCTGTTACATATACAGATTTATTGCGCCAATACTACTATGTGGGTGGAATGCCGGAAGTGGTAGATTCTTATTTTTTAAACTATGATTTAAAAGAAGTTAGAAGTATACAAAATACAATTTTAGAAGATTACGAACAAGACTTTGCTAAACATATTCCGCCTGCTCTTTTAGCGAAAGTAAGAATGGTTTGGAGATCAATTCCTTCGCAATTATCAAAAGAGAATAAAAAATTTGTTTATGGCGCATTAAAAAAGGGTGGTCGTGCAAAAGAATTTGAGGATGCGATTGATTGGTTGATTCATGCAGGATTAATACATAAAGTAAATCGCGTGAATAAAATAGAAAAGCCATTGAAATTTTATGAGGACTTTAATGCATTTAAATTGTTTGTGTTAGACTTAGGCTTGTTGCAAGCTATGGCAAACGTATCCGCAAAAGAAGTTCTAACAGATGAAAACTTTTTTTCTGAATATAAAGGTGCATTTACTGAACAATTTGTTGCACAAGAACTAATTGCGAATAAGGAGACTTTGTACTATTATTCAAAAGAAAATTCTACACTAGAACTTGATTTTCTTGTTCAAAAAGATGTGGTTTATCCAATAGAAGTAAAAGCAGAAGAGAATGTTAAATCAAAAAGTTTAAAAACGGTATATGATGCTGATCATGCGTTATGTCCTGTACGGTTTTCAATGTTAGGCTATAAGAAACAAGGATGGATGGAAAATGTTCCATTATATGCATCAATGGAATATATTCGTTCTAAAGAATAAGGTTAAAAATATGAATGTATATTATCATTTACCGGGCTTATATGCATTCTATGAATTCTATAAAAAGTTTTTGCCCCTATTTAAAAATAAACGAGAATATTTCTATGACTGGTGTAAGATTGGCTCTATTTATGGCTCGCCATCTGATTGTATATGGTCAGGAGGACGCATTAGCTACGAAGATAGTGAACCAGAAAATGTATTCGCTCTGATGAAAGAATATAATATATCTTCTCGTCTTACATTTAGTAATTCTTTGATTGAAGAAAAAAATTTATCCGATATAAAATGCAATGAATTGTGTCGATTGTTGGATTTAGATAAGAATAATGGAATCATTATCCATTCGGATTTATTGATGAAATATTTGAAAAGGAAATATCCAAATCTATATTTTGTATCTTCAACCACAAAAGTATTAACCGATTTCAATGATTTTAAAAAAGAAGTAGAAAATCCGGATTTTAAGTATGTAGTACCTGATTTTCGCTTGAATAAGCAATTTGAGAAGTTAAACTCACTTTCTGAAGTATATAAACAAAAGGTAGAATTTCTATGTAATGAATGCTGCTGGTATGGCTGTAAAGATCGCAAAGAATGTTATAAGACTGTTTCTAAACAAAATCTAGGCATCAATTGTATGGACTATGTATGTAAGGCACCTCATTCTAATGAAGGCTATCGCTTTTCTAGGGTTATGGAAAGTCCGGGATTTATTAGTTTGGACGATATTTTAAAAGTTTATGTTCCTATGGGATTTTCAAACTTTAAAATCGAAGGAAGAGACTTAGGAAATGCTCTATTATTAGAGTTTATTCTTTATTATATGGTAAAACCACAATATCAGATCCATGTACGTGAAGAGATGTATTTGGATACAATGTTAGATTTGTTTTAGGAGAAAAATGATGATGGAAAAAAGACATACAGTACGTAAATATTTAGATAAACCATTAGATATGGATTTAATTGGTTTGTTGAATGATCGTATTGAACGAAATAATTGCGTATATAATTTAACATTTAAACTTATTACTAATAACTCAGATGGGCTTTCTAGTTTGGCTAGGCTGATGTCAAATAACAGTGTACAAAACTATATCATTCTAGCTGGTAAAGATAATTCAGATTTAGATAAAAAAATAGGCTATTGTGGTGCAGATTTGATTTTATATGCCCAAAGCCTTGGACTAAATACATGGTGGTGTGGCGGCATGTTTAATGGTAAGAATGCTCTTAAACATTTAGATAATAAAGCTGTAAGAGTGAATGGAGTCATCGCAATTGGCTATGGAAAGACGCAAGGTGTTCCACATAAATCAAAGACAGCTGATCAAGTGAGCCATTTCAAAGGAGATGCTCCAGGTTGGTTTAAGTCTGGAATTAAGGCTTTACTTTTAGCACCAAGTGCATTAAATAGACAGCCATATATAGTAAATGGTGAGGGAAATAAAGTGAGTTTAAAAGTTAAAAATGGAACTTTCTCTCAAGTGGATTTAGGTATAGGGAAATATTTTTTTGAACTTGGAGCAGGAAAATCAAATTTTGAATGGGAAGATACATTATGATACAGATTGAAGACGAAATTTTTTTAAAGAAGAAATTTGATTTTGAGAAACTTAAAACAATTGGTTTTTCTTTTGTAAATGATAAATATGTGTATAGTGAAGACTTTATGAATGAAAATTTTAAAGCCATTCTATATGTGTCTAGTTTAGGCACTATAAAGGGAGAAGTTATTGATAATTTTAGCAATGAAGAATACATGCCATTAAGAATTGAATCCTATGATGGAGAGTACGTTTATAAAGTTCGTGAAGCATATAAAGATATATTAAAAAGAATTGCGGACGAATGTTGTAAAGACGTATTCTTTGCGTGTAATCAGGCTAATCGCATTACAAATTTAATATATGAAACCTATGGAATAAAACCAGATTTTCCATGGAAAGATGACAATGGAGTGTTTCGTCATTTAGACAATAATAAATGGTTTTCACTGATTATGTATGTTTCGTTAGATGTTCTGTTAAAAAATGGAGATAGTCATATGCTAAACATTATGAATGTAAAGATAGATGAGGCAAAAAGAGATGAATTACATCAAATAAAGGGCATTTATCCTGCTTATCATATGAACCATAGAATGTGGATATCTATTGTATTAGATGAAACTATAAGTGATGAAAAAGTAATGGAACTTGTAAAGTGTAGTTTTAATTTAACAAAGTAAGGAGATTTAGTATGTATGGAATTATCGCAACATGGAGAATGGCATTAGAAGGTATTCAAAAGGCAGATTCTATGTTAAAAAATGAAGAAAATGCAGCTGATTCAATTGAAGAAGCCATCAAAGCTGTTGAAGATTTTGAATACTATAAAAGTGTAGGCTATGGAGGACTTCCAAATGAAGAAATGGAAGTCGAGTTAGATGCAGCCTTTATGGATGGGGATACATTAGAATTTGGCTGTGTAGGAGGCATTAAAGATTTTGCGAATCCAGTTAGTATTGCACGCAGTCTTATGCGCTACGATGTCAATAATTTTCTAGTGGGTACTGGAGCTGAGAAATATGCTTCAAGACATGGTTTTGAAAGAAAAACGATGTTGACTGATCGGGCAAAAATTCATTATCACAATCGCACAAAGGAAATTGTGAACACAGAATTAAAGCCATACTCTGGACATGATACAGTTGGGATGGTTTGTCTAGATTGTGGAGGACATATGACGAGTGCAACAAGTACATCTGGTTTATTTATGAAACATCCAGGACGTTTAGGGGATTCACCCGTATGTGGCTCAGGATTCTATGTAGATTCCTTTGTTGGAGGAGCGAGTGCTACAGGCTTGGGTGAAGATGTTATGAAGGGATGTGTTTCTTATGAAATTGTTCGTTTGATGAAAGAAGGTATGCACCCGCAAGAGGCATGTGAAAAAGCTGTACATGACTTTGATTTGGATTTGAAACGAAGAAGAGGGAAAGCAGGGGATATGTCTTTGATTGCGATGAATAATAAAGGAGAATGGGGTTGTGCTACAAATATTGAAGGCTTTAGCTTTGTGGTAGCAACTGAAATACAAGCTCCAACGGTATATTTAGTCAATCATGATGAAGAAGGTAAATGTACATTTGAAGTTGCCAGTAAAGAATGGATGGACAATTATATGGCAACGCGCACAGCTCCATTAGTAAGGAAATAAAATGGAAGAGGCATTATTAAAGAAAATCGATGAAATCAGTGATGAGATGATTTCAGGAATCAAAAGAATTGTTCAAATTGATAGTGTCCAAAGTGAAGCTAAACCTGGCATGCCTTTTGGTGAAGGTGTAAATAATGCTTTGGAAGAAACGCTAAAATTAGCTTGTGAACTAGGTTATGAAACAGAAAATGTTGATCACATGGTCGGAATTGCTAAGTATGGTACAGGTGAAGACTATATTGGCATTATGGGACATTTAGATGTTGTGCCTGTTGGCGATGGATGGAATCATCCACCATTTTCAGCTTATGAAGATGAGAATGGAAGAATTTATTCAAGAGGTATCTTAGACAATAAAGGTCCAACTCTATCTTGTTTATATGCATTATATGCCATTAAAGAATTAGGTATAGAATTGAAATATCCAGTACGTATATTATTTGGCACGAACGAAGAAACAGGATTTAATGATTTAAAGCATTATCTTGAAGTAAGAAAACCACCTGTCATGGGATGGACACCCGATTGTAAATATCCTGTGGTATATGCAGAAAGAGGAAGAAGCACCTATCGTATAAGTACGGATGTTAAAAATTCGGTCGCATTCAATCAATTTATTAATGATTACATATTATCGGATAATGGTTATGCGAATAAGCTAGGACTGAATATTGAGGACCCTGAATTTGGAAGGATGCAGTTAAATAATAAGCGATTGGTGGATTTAAACGGAAAACTAGGATTTGATTTCTCATTTAGCTATCCTGCAAGTGTGAGTAATGATACAATAGAGAAGGCAATCAAATCAAAATTAAGTAAAAAATTACATTTAGAATGTATACATAATTATGATCCAGTGTATTTTGATAAGAATGGCTTCTTGTGTAAGACACTTCAATCTGCTTATGAAGATGTGACTGGAATGAATGGTACACCCGTTACAACTACAGGAGGAACGTATGCGAAAATTATGCCGAATATTGTTCCTTTTGGACCTAGTTTTCCTGGTCAAAAAGGTATTGGTCACAACCCAAATGAGTGGATGGATCGTAGTGATTTGATTTTAAATGCGAAAATATACGCATTAAGTATTGTGAGGTTGGCGAATGGAAAGAATAATTGAAATATGTGCAGGTAGTTATCAAGATTGTATTGCGGCATATAAAGGTAAGGCAAAGAGGGTTGAATTAAACAGTGCTTTAAGTGTTGGTGGGCTTACACCTAGTGTAGCTAGTTTAGTACGTGTTAAAAAGGAAACAGACTTGTCTGTGATTTGTATGGTACGTCCACGTGCTGCTGGGTTTTGTTACGAAAAAGAAGATGTGGATATCATCTTTGAGGATGCTAAGATTCTTTTAGAAAATGGAGCGGATGGAATCTCGTTTGGCTTCTTACGAAATGATGGCTCAATCCATAAAGAATATACAAAGGAAATGGTAGACTTGGTGCATTCTTATCAAAAAGAAGCCGTATTTCATAGAGCTTTTGATGTAACGCCGGATGCGTTTGAAGCTATTGAAACATTAATTGAATTAGGTGTAGATCGAGTATTAACAAGTGGACAAAAACCAAAAGCTATGGAAGGTATTGATTTGATTAAGGTATTGAATAATCAATATGGAGAAAAGATACAGATTCTTCCAGGAAGTGGAATGAATGCAGAGAATGCAAGAATAATGATGAATTATACAGGGGTATATCAGGTACATTCTTCTTGTAAGAACTATAAGACGGATACTACGACAACTAAAAATGACGTTTCTTATAGTTACTTAGAAAGTCCACATGAAAATGATTATGATGTAGTGGACGTAGAGTTGGTAAAAAAATTAGTTGATAGTATTAAATAATGTGGAAAAGACTGTAACAAAGTGAATTTATGTTGTTACAGTCTTTTGTTTTGAATAAATTAGAATCGAAATTATAGACGTTACTACATCGGCTACAGCCTGAGAAATCAAGATTCCATGGAAGGTGAATAATTTAGACAAAATGACAATGCAGATTGCGTAAATAACACCTTGTCTAGAAATGGATAAAATTAAGGCGGGAAGTGCTTTTCCTTCCGAAAATGAAATTATGAATCAAAGTGTTGAAGAGAAGGTCATGAATTATATGGAGTTACATCTCACGTTAGATAATGTCAGCGTAGCTTGTCGTAATCTGCATTGTAGTAGAAGACAGCTACAAAGAGTGTTAAAGAAACTTTGTGAGGACAAAAAATCATAAGACTTGAAAAGGGGAAATATGTGCTACAATAAACGTATTAATGGAGGTTGTTTATTGTGAAACGTAATGAACAAAAGGTAGAAAATACTTGGAAAACAGAAGATATATTTAAAGATGAAGCTGCATTTTTAGCTTGTTTAGACACATGTAAAAAATTAGGGAATGAGCTTTGCGCATATGATGGAAAATTAAATGATGCAGCAAACTTATTATCATTCTTAAAGGGATATGAAAAATTAGTTTGTTTATTAGATGATTGTTTAGGGTATGCTTCATTGTTATCAGATCAGGATACTGCCAATGCACACAATCAGGGATTAAAAGGGAAGGCCAATTCAATAGCTGTAGAAATTTCTACACAGCTTTCTTTTAGTGACGTGCAAATCATGAGTATTGAAGATTTAGAAGCTTTTTATTTGGCGGAACCCATCTTAGAAAGATATCGTGTATATCTAGAAGAGGTTTGTCGTTTAAAAGAACATGTATTATCAGAGAGTGAAGAAAAATTAATGGCATCTAGCTCTATGATGGCAGATACGCCATACTCTATTTTTGGTATGTTAAATAATGCAGATTTAAAATTTGCGGATGCGATTGATTCAAAAGGAAATAAACACACCTTAACAACAGGTACATTTATCCATATGTTAGAACAAGAAGATGAAGTCTTAAGAGAGAGCGCCTATCGTAATTTTTATGCAGGCTATGGTTCAATGATTCATACATTGGCTGCTTGCTTGAATGGGCAGACAAATCAATTGAAATTTAATAGTACAGCACGCAAATACGCATCAAGCTTAGAGTGTGCAGTGGATGCGAATAATGTTTCACCAAGAGTATATGAGCAGTTGATTGAAACGGTACATAAAAATATCCATGTTTTACATAAATATATGCGAGTACGTAAAGAAGTGATGAAGAAAGAGAAGCTTCATATGTACGATTTATATGTACCAATGGTCAATGAGTGTAATATTCCCGTGTCTTTTGAGCAGGCAAAAGAAGATGTTCTACATTCAATTCAATTGTATGGAACAGAATATGCCAAGGTTTATGAAAGAGGATTGAATTCACGTTGGATCGATGTATATGAGAATGAAGGAAAACGATCAGGCGCTTATTCTAGTGGGCAAAGAGTACATCCTTTTGTGTTGATGAATTTTGCGAATTCTCTAGATACAGAATTTACTTTAGCTCATGAAATGGGACATGCGATGCATTCATATATGTCTACAAAATATCAAGCTCCATTAGATCGTCATTATAGAATATTTGTGGCTGAAGTTGCGAGTACATGTAATGAAGCTTTATTGATGGATTATTTGCGCAAACAAAATTCAGATCCTAAATTCCAAGCGTATTTAATTAATTATTTTATGGAACAATTTAGAACGACATTATTTAGACAGTGCATGTTTGCAGAATTTGAAAAGATCATCAATGAAAAAACAGCCAATAATGAAGTGTTGACAAGTGATACATTGAATCAGATATATGCAGATTTAAATAAATTCTATTATGGTGAAGATGTAATTGTGGATGATGAAATCAGCATGGAATGGGCTCGTATTCCGCATTTCTATATGAATTTCTATGTATATCAATATGCGACAGGATTTAGTGCAGCTATGGCTCTATCACAGAAATTGCTTCATGGAACACAAGCCGATATCGATGCTTACTTGTCTTTCTTAAAAGGAGGATGTACAAAGTCTCCAGTTGAATTATTACGCATGGCGGGAGTCGATATGGCAAGTCCAAAACCTGTGGAGGATGCGATTGAATTGTTTGATTCTTTAATTGATGAATTTGAAAGTATTATGAAGTAGAAAGTCATTTGACTTTCTATTTTTTTAGTGCTATTTTTTAGTCAGATAAATATTAGTAAAAAATAAATGACTAAAAATGGAGGGCTTATGTTTGTAGGTAGAGAGAATGAGCTTAAGATTTTAAATCGCGTATTTTCATCAAATCGGCAAGAATCTGTATTGATATATGGGCGAAGAAGAATCGGAAAAACAGAATTGATCAAGAAAGCTATCGAAGATTTTGAAGGAGAGTATATTTATTATGAAGCAAAACAAACGACAGAATTATCTAATGTAGATAGTCTTTCTTCATTGATTTCAGATATATTGAATTTGCCACGCCTAGGCTTTCAATCCATGGAAGAAGTGTTTGAATTTCTGTTTTCGTATGCGAAAGACAAAACAATGGTATTTGTGTTAGATGAATATCCATATTTACGCAGTTGTATGAAAGGGCTAGACAGTATTCTTCAAACTGTGATTGATAAACATTTACATACTTCACATTTGAAACTAATATTATGCGGTTCTTATGTAGATACAATGAAGTCTTTGATTGAACGAGAAAATCCTTTGTATGGTCGATTCACAAGGGTTTTAGATATAAAACCAATGGATTATTATGATTCAAGTCTATTTTATCCATCTTTTTCAAATGAAGACAAAGTAGCATTATATAGTGTGTTTGGTGGTATTCCATACTATAATCGTTTAATTGATGAATCGTTAAGTGTAAGAGAAAATATCATTGATTTAATTGCTTCACAAAATGGATTATTGTTGAACGAAGTGCCTATGTACTTGAAAAATGAAATCTCAAAAATAAATAATGCGAATGAAGTGTTTGAAACTTTAGCTGCAGGCAATACGAAATTTACGAATATTTTAAATAAATCACATATTGCATCGAGTCCAATTCTTTCGGATGTTTTAGATAAATTGATGAAAATGGGTGTGGTTGAAAAAAGAGCGCCTATTAATGATAAGAACAATAAAAAAAAGGCAGGATACTATATTTGTGATAATTTTACATTGTTTTACTATAAATATATTTATAAATATATTTCACAATTAAATGTAATGAATGAAGATGCCTTCTTTGATCGATTTATAAATGATGATTTTTATAAAAGCCATGTTCCATCCGTGTTTGAGTGGATGTGCCAACAATTTTTAATTCGTAAAAATAAATTAAATGGAATTGAAGTTCCATTCTTTGAGATTGGAAAATACTATTATGATGATCCTGTAAATAAGATGAACGGAGAATTTGATGTAGTAACGCAAGATGAAAATGGATATATATTTTATGAGTGCAAGTATAAAAATTCTAAAGTAACACAGGCTGTTGTAGATCAAGAGATTAAACAAGTAAAAAATGTGAATATGTCATGTTATAAATATGGCTTTTTTTCGAAATCTGGTTTTGATTTAACGGATGATTCAACTATTATTCTTTATACGTTGGATGATTTATATCATTCATTTTCAGAAAATATATGAAAACTATGGTATGATATTCACGAGGTGAACTAATGAATAAGTTAGAACAAGCACGTACACAAATTGATGCGATCGATCGTGAAATGGTCAAGCTGTATGAAGCACGATTGGATGCTGTTAAGGATGTGATTGCGTATAAAATAGAAAATGATTTACCAATTCTAGATTCAGGTAGAGAGCAGGTTGTAATTGAAAAGAATCTGCAGTTTATTCAAAATCCGGATTATAAAGAATATTATGAGTCTTTTATAAAGTTCATTATGAAAGAATCGAAAGCCTATCAAAGAACGTTGCGGTCTCATGATAAAGTTGGATATTGTGGAGTTGAAGGTGCCTTTGGACATATGGTGAGTGAAAAATTATTTCCTTCCAATCCAAAGGTGGGTGTTTCTAGTTTTGAGGAAGTCTTTCAAATGGTTGTCCAGTCAGACGTACAATATGGTGTGATTCCTTTTGAAAACACAAATTCAGGTTTGGTTGGAGAAGTCTTAGATTTATTAATGGAATATCCAGTGTATATTCAGTCAATTTATGATCAAAAGATTGAACAATGTTTACTTGGGATTCCGGGCAGTACATTAAAAGATGTGGAGTGGGTCTATTCAAAGGATCAAGCACTTTCACAGTCTAAAGAATTTTTAAAGGAATTAAATGTTCAAACGGTAGCCTATCCTAATACGGCTATGGCAGCTCAATATATATCAGCGCAGAAGGATATTCATAAAGCGGCGATTGGAGCTAAAGAAAATGCGGAGCTGTACGGATTAAAGGTGTTGGCTACAAATATCCAGGAAAATGCATCAAATACTACTCGCTTTTTGGTGATTGGATTAAAGCCACAGACAACGGGCAATCGCTTTAGCATGGTTTTATCTGTTAAACATGAAAGTGGGGCTTTGGCCAAAATCATTGACTGCATTGCCAAGAATGGGTTGAATATGGAAAGTATTCAGTCTAGACCAATGAAAAATAAGCCTTTTGAATATTTCTTCTTTGTGGAAATTGAAGGAAATATGGCAAAGGCAGATGATTGTATTCGTCAGATTCAATCTGTATGTGAAAGTGTAAAAGTATTGGGAGCATATACTTTAAAGGAGGAAAAATAAGTATGAATTTTGTGAAGGAAAGTGTCAATCAAACACCAATCGTAGATACTGTATTCTCGATTGTTGCCAAGGCAAAGGAGGCAAAGGCTAAGGTTGGAGCTGAAAATGTTGTAGATGCGACAATTGGATCTTTATATGATGAAGAGGGAACTTTGGTTGCCTTGGATAGTGTATTTAGTTCATTAAAAAACTTGGATAATAAAGTGTTGGCAGCTTATGCAGCTAGTTTTACAGGAAATCCTGACTTTAGAAAAAAAGTATATGATTGGGTGTTAAATGGAAATTCACATTTAGAACATGAAGTCATCGCAACTCCAGGTGGAACAGGTGCTGTAGGCATGACTTTACAGGAATGTTTAGATGAAGGACAGACAGTTGTCTTGCCAGAAATCGCATGGGGATCTTATGCACTAATGGCGCAGATGCACAATTTGAATGTGGAAAAATATAGTTTGTTTGAAGAAGATCACTTTAATTTAAACTCTTTTAAATCAGCATGTAAAAATGTGATGGAAAAACAAAATCGTTTAGTCATTGTGATTAATGATCCTTGCCACAATCCTACAGGTTATTCTTTAAGTGAAGACGAATGGAAAGAAGTAATTACGTTCTTGAATGAATGTTCAAAAACGCATGCCGTAGTATTATTGAATGATATTGCGTATATTGACTTTTCTTCAAGACAAGAAAAAGCAAAGGAATATTTTGCGCAATTTGATCAAATTGAAAAGAACTTTGTCGTAATTGTAGCGTTCAGTCTATCAAAATCTATGACAAGTTATGGACTTCGTTGTGGAGCTGCCATTGTTTTAGGGCAAGAAAAAGAAGCGGTTCAACAAGTGAAGATCGTATTTGAAAAGGATGCGCGTGCAACTTGGTCAAACATAAATAATGGAGCTATGGCTACATTTGTGGATGTATTAGACAATCATAGAGCTGCATATGACGAAGAAAGATTACATTATGTGAATTTATTAAAAGAACGTGGAGATATCTTTGTCAAGGAAGCTAAGGAAGTAGGTTTAAAGCATTATCCTTATAAAGAAGGGTTCTTCGTCACTTTATCTATGGATAATGAAACGCGTGACAAATTCCATGAGGCATTGATGGAAAATAATATTTTTACAGTTAAAGTAAATTTGGGTATTCGTGTTGCGATTTGTTCTTTATCAATTGAAAAGACGAAGGGACTCGCAAAAAAGATGAAGGAAATTTTAGATACAGTAGCTTAATGCTGTATCTTTTTTTTCATCCATTTGTGTGGAACTCCTTCATCCTCATCAATTTGACCAAACTGAACGTATCCTTGTATTTCATAGAATGGACTGACTCGAACTTGTGCGTGCACTACAATTAAGTCTCCATTTAATTTTTGGATTTCTTTTTCAGCACTTTCAAGTAGTAATTTACCAACATGTTGTTTTCGATATTCCTTTAATACGGCTACCCTTCCAATAGTATAATGATCGTTTTCTTTAAAGAAACGACATGTTCCAATTGGCTTTTGATTGTCAAATACTACGATGTGATGGCTTATATCATCAATATCATCAAATTCATTTTCAAATCCTTGTTCTTTCATGAACACTTCGATACGTATTTCTTTCGCTTCTTGTGGCAGGTTAGTATATGTTTTTGTATGCATAATATGTCTTCTTTCTATTTTCTGATACTTTAACAAGTCAGAATTCTAATGTCAAATATGATATAATAATTGTTAAGTTAGGTGGAGAAGTATATGCATATTTATGAAGAATCTTTAAATCGTTTTATAAAAAATTCATGGATCTATTATGAGGCGAATGATCCATTTTATGCAGGAAAAATCGAGCGTATTTCAATTGAAAGAGTGCATGATAAAATTTTATATTATGATGTAAAGGCGGTTATTCAGACGCGTTGGAATGAAGAAATTATAAATTTTAGAGTGAATGAATATGGAACTGTTTTAACTACAAACTGTACATGCACGCAAAATCCACATACGGGATGTGTTCATTTAGTGAGTGTGATTCGCGCCATCAATACTATCAATCCTCAGGTTTTTCCGTTTCGCGTAAATTATCAACAGTATATGGAGGAAAAGAAACGTCAGGAAGAATTAGAACGCAAGCGTCGTAGAATTGATAATTTTAATCAGGTTGCTTTTGATTTTTTAAAGGACAAACAAGACGATAAAGTAAATAATTTCTTTAAAGAAAACGAGGGTTTGATTCGTTTGACACTGCATGAAACAAATTCGTATTATTATGATCAGGTTGCATTTAAACTAAAGATTCAAGTCAGTCGTGCTTATGTGGTAAAAAATATCCAAGATTTACTACATGGATTCTTTGAAAAAAGACTTGAACGCTTTGGTAAGAATGTGAATATTTATCTAACTCCAGATGATTTGGATGAGCCAAGTAAAAAAATCTATGATTTCCTATTAAAATATGCATTTACAAAAGAATGGCAAAAGGATGGTGAAATCTATCCAGAATGTATGGATGATTTTTATGATTTAAATGCATCTTTGCCAAAGGAATATACAGAATTTAAAACATCTGAAAAAGATATTAAACTGGTTTTAAAATTGGTAGAGCATGAGGATTGTTTCGAAATAACGACAGATTTAGATGATAGTTTTTTGATTGGCAAAAAACATCTTTATGTCATGGATTATAAAGAAATTATTCAATTTAAATTAGACTCAGATGGCTTACTCGCATCACTAGCCTATAATTTGCAGCAGAGTGATGGGTGGTTAATTAAAAAGAATGATTTTAGAGCTTTTTACTTACAGTGTATACAGCCATATACAGATTATATTAAATTAGAAACGAATGTAGATGTAGAAAAATATGCGACTGTAATTGAGGATATTCGTGTGTATTCAGATTTAGAAAACGCAAATATGATCGTATGGGGTACATATCTAGAGAATAATCAAAAGAAGAGTTTTTTCACAAACACAGACTCAAATCAAATTGCGAGTATTGAAGCAATTATTACGCATTATGCTGTAAAGATTGAAGATAATAAAGCTGTATTTAAAGGGCGAAGCGATGCTCTTTATAATTTCTTAGACCATGGAATTCCTTTGATTCAAAAACAGGCAGATGTGTATGTATCTGAAGAATTGAAGCGATTAAAGAATCGTCGTAGCATGAATTTGAGTGTAAAGGTCTATATTCAAAATGATTTATTGAAAATGGAACTGGATAGTAATGTCAATGTGGATGAGTTGTCACATATTTTAAATGCATATCGAAAAAAGAAAAAGTTTTATCAATTAAAGAATGGTGAAATGATTGATCTAGAGAATACGGGTTTGGAACAATTGGATGAACTTGCTTCCACAATGAATTTGACATCAAAAGATTTTAAAAAAGAGACGATTGAAAAGCCAGCTTATCAAGCTTTTCATTTGATGGATGTGGATTCAGAATTGGATGTTCGAAATGATGATTCAGTCAATGAATATACAAATCGATTAATGAAGGTAAAAGAACAAACGATTCAATTGAAATCGGAACATAAATCTTTGTTGCGAACATATCAACAACAGGGAATTCAATGGCTATATGATTTAAAGAATATGAATTTGAATGGTATTCTTGCGGATGATATGGGACTTGGAAAAACTTTGCAGGTACTTGTCTTTTATGAACAATATGTTTCTAAAGATAAGCCAAGTTTGATTGTTTGTCCAAGCAGTTTGATGTATAACTGGATGTCTGAAATTGAAAAGTTCCATATTGGCGTGGATGCCGTATGTGTTACGGGAATGCAGGAAGTTCGTAAAGATATCATTCAAGAAAGTCATGAATTATATATCACAACCTATGATTATTTGCGTAGAGATGTTGAGCTATATATGCCTATGGAGTTTGAATATATTGTATTGGATGAGGCGCAGTTTATAAAAAATCCAAAGACAAAGAATGCGCAAAGTGTCAAATCTTTGAAGAGTAAACATCGCTTGGCATTAACGGGAACTCCAATCGAGAATAGTTTAAGTGAGTTATGGAGTATTTTTGATTTCTTATTGCCGGGATATTTATATAGCTTGAATTATTTCACAAAGAATTTTGAGAAACCAATTCAGATGGGCGATGATGACAGGCAGTCTCAGCTTCAAAAGCTGGTATCTCCGTTTATTCTTCGTAGAACAAAGAAACAAGTATTAAAGGATTTGCCAGATAAAGTAGAAAAAGATATGTGGCTAAATTTAAGTCCAGATGAAAAGCAGTTATATCTTGCGAATCTTGCACAGGTCAATGAACAGTTGCAGGAACAGTTGAAATTAGAACAAGTGGATTCTATTTTGATTATTGCGATGATGACGCGTCTTCGCCAAATATGTTGCGAACCAAGAATGTTGTATGAAAATTATCAAGGGGAAAGTACTAAATTTACGATGTGTCTGGATTTGATTGAGACATTAAAGGAAAATGGAAAAAAAGTATTATTGTTTTCTAGTTTTACAAGTATTTTCGATTCCTTTATTGAGGAGTTTAATCATAGAGGAATCAAATATCATATGATTACAGGGGCTGTCGATAAGAAGAAGCGTAAAGAAGAGGTTGATGCTTTCCAAAGTGATGATTCAGATGTGTTCTTGATATCTCTAAAAGCGGGAGGGACAGGTTTAAATTTAACGAAGGCACAGGCTGTAATTCATTTTGATCCATGGTGGAATGTCAGTGCCCAAAACCAGGCGACAGACCGTGCTTATCGTATTGGACAAACGAAGAATGTTCTAGTTTATCAATTATTGATGAAAAATACGATTGAAGAGAAAATTTACGAGATGCAAAAACGAAAAAAGGAAATGAGCGATGTATTTGTCGAGAATTCAAAGGGTGGAATTGCGAGTTTATCCAAAGAGGAGCTTAAAGATTTATTTTCTATGGAATAAGGCTATATAATTTTTTGAATTATATAGTCTTTTTTTATAAAAAATGTGCTAAAATAGTTGTAATGAAAGGGATTACAAAATGGTGATAAAATGAATCGAAGTGCAGGCATCTTATGTCCTGTTTTCTCTATCCCTGCAAATCAAGGGATTGGTGATTTAGGGCAAAAAACAATTCGAATGATTGATATTATTGCGGATACGGGGTATTCTATCTGGCAAATATTACCTCTACAAATGACAGGCCCAACACATTCTCCATATCAGACATATTCTAGTTTTGCCGGAGACCCAATCTATATCAATTTGGATCGTTTGTGTGAAATGGGGTTGTTGACACAAAGTTCAATTGTGAATTGTAATAAGTTTAAAGACTTTGTTGAATATGATAAGATTCGTGAATTTAAGGAATCCTATTTTCAAAAGGCCTTTAAAGTTTTTAAAAAGGAATTTAACTCTTTTAAAGAGGATTATGAAGCATTTGAGCGCGATGCATTCTGGTTAGAAGACTGGGCAGCATATTCTTTATTCAAAGGTTTTTATAATGGAGCTCCATGGTTTGAGTGGGAAGATGAATATAAGGATTGGCCTAAAAACCGAGATATTGATTTAGATGATTATCAAGATGAAATCTTTTATATTAAATTTTTGCAGTTTATTTTCTATAAACAATTAGATGAAATTCAAATGTATGCTCACGCAAGAAATTTAAAAATCATGGGTGATATACCATTCTATGTAGATTTGGATAGTGCAGATGTTTGGTGTAATCGCGAAGCTTTCTTATTAGATGAAGAAGGAAAGCCAGAATATATTGCGGGTTGCCCTCCTGATTACTTTAGTGAAACAGGACAACGCTGGGGAATGCCAATCTATGATTTTGATGTCCAGGAAAAAAATGGATATCTTTTCTGGTGCAATCGTATGAGCTGGATGAATCGCTGTTACGACATGGTAAGAATTGATCATTTTAGAGCTTTTGACACATTCTGGAAGATTCCAGAAACTTGTCCTACCGCAATTGAAGGCAAGTGGATACTGGGTCCAGCCCACAAGTTGATTGATGCGATTTTAAAGGCCTGTCCAGATATTGTTCTTGTTGCTGAAGATTTAGGTTTGATTCGTCCTGAAGTTATTGAACTTGAAGAAGATTATGGAATACCAGGTATGGATGTTTTATTGTTTAGAATGGAAGCTAAACAATTAAAGAAAAAGGCAAAGAAGAATTCTGTATTATATACGGGAACACATGATAATGCGACATGCAATGAGGATTATCATACATATGATTCGAATAAACGTATTAGTTTGCGTCGTTTCTTCAAAAATCAAGGATATTCAAGCCGGGCCTTTAATGAAATGCTTTGTCAATATGCATTGGATAGTAATGCTGATACTGTTATTCTTCCTATTTGGGATATTTGCGGATTTAAAGAAGAGGCTAGAATCAACACACCAGGAACTGTTTCGAATAAAAACTGGACTTGGAAATTAAAGGATTTTAAAACATTCCCAGATAAGGTCATGAAGACAAAGGAATGGATTGAAAAATCAAATCGTTAAGGAGCAGTCTTGCTCCTTTTTGTCTGGGTTGGTAAAATACAAATGAGGTGAATTTGATGAAAAAATTATTAACTATACTTTGTTCCTTAGTCTTATGTATATCTTTATTTGGATGTCAAAAAGAAACAAAGGATTATATCGCAAAAATTGAAGTGAAGAATTATGGTACGATCACGGTTAAGTTAGATGGAAAAACAGCGCCTATCACGGTACAAAACTTTGTGGATTTAGCCGAATCGGGATTCTATGATGGATTGACATTCCATCGTATTATAAAAGGCTTTATGATTCAAGGTGGAGATCCTAACGGAAATGGTACAGGTGGATCGGATAAAACCATTAAGGGTGAATTTAAAGATAATGGAGTTAAGAATAATATTAAACATAAGCGTGGTGTTATTTCTATGGCAAGAAGCTCTGATTATGATTCGGCCAGCTCACAATTCTTTATTATGCAAGAAGACCAAGACTCTTTAGATGGTCAATATGCGGCCTTTGGACATGTCACAAAGGGTATGAAGATTGTAGACAAGATTTGTGAAGATGCAGATCCGATGGATGATAATGGTACAATAGCTGAAAGTAAGCAGCCTGTCATTAAAACAATTAAAGTATCTGAAATTAACGACTAGAGGAATCTAGTTGTTTTTTTTTTTTTGCATGGTTAGTTATATAAAACTTTAGTTTGACATTCGTAGTTAGTTATTGTAAACTCAATTTGTTTCGGCTAACTGAGGTGAATTATGATTAATAAAAAGTTATTATTTTCTGTAAAAGAAAGTATTCCATATATAAAAAAGAATGTGATGTATCAATGGATTGGCCTTGTTTGTAACGTATGTTCAACGGCAAGCTTATGTTTGCTCATCACAAAATCAGATGTGAATCGATATGTTTTATTTTTAGTTATTTTTGTATGTTTAATACTTCGATATATTGTAAATAAGAAGGCAATTGAAATGTCGTATCAGTCAAGTCATATTGTTAAGGAAACACTTCGTAGTTGTTTGTACAAAAAGTTATCTAAAATTGGAAATAGTTACACAAATGAGTGGAGTACGGCAGAAATTGTACAACTAGCTAGTGAAGGTGTTGAACAATTAGAAACATATTTTGCGAATTACATTCCGCAGTTTTTCTGCATATGACGGGAAAATGGTGCGCGTGTAGCGCACCATCGGTGTATCTGTAGCGGTCAACCGGTGCA
>ERZ506979.133-NODE-133-length-63876-cov-9.590166_pt1 | contig 63876 bp, 54 predicted proteins | sample MGYA00512887_ERZ506979 | MGnify/ENA metagenome assembly ERZ506979 | reverse complement strand
CCTATGCCCTTCTAGGGCTCCTTCATGCCACCCGTTTTACGGGTGGTCATGACTGGAATCGGAGAAAGGAGCCTCAGCGATGAACGACCGGTTGGAAATTCTGGCCCCCGCCGGGGATAGGGAACGGCTGGAGGCGGCGCTGCTCTTTGGGGCGGACGCGGTGTATCTGGCGGGCAAGGCCTACGGCATGCGATCCGCCCCCGCCAATTTTGACGAGGAAGGCCTGCGGCAGGCCGTGTCTCTGGCGCACAAAACCGGCAGGAAGGTCTACGTCACCGTCAACGTCCTGCCTCGCAACGGGGAGATGGAGGCGCTGCCCGCTTATCTTGAATTCCTGCAGGGCTGCGGCGCCGACGGGATCATCGCGGCGGATTTGGGGGTCATGCGTCTGGCCCTGCGGCACGCGCCCCGCTGCGCCTTGCACGTGTCCACCCAGACCGGGGTGGTCAATTTCGAAACCGCCCGGATGCTGCACGATCTGGGCGCCGCCCGGGTGGTGCTGGCTCGGGAGCTGTCCCTGGACGAGATCGCGGAAATCCGCGCGAAAACCCCGCCGGAGCTGGAGCTGGAGGCCTTCGTCCACGGGGCGATGTGCATGGCCTATTCCGGCCGCTGCCTGCTGTCGGCCTATCTGACCGGCCGGGACGCAAACCGGGGCGGCTGCGCCCAGCCCTGCCGCTGGAAATACCGGATTGTCGAGCCCTCCCGTCCCGACCGACCCCTGACGGCGGAGGAGGACGAAACCGGCACCTACCTGTTCAACGCCGACGATTTGTGCATGATCGACCACCTGCCGGCGCTGTCGCGCGCAGGCGTGCGCTCCTTGAAAATCGAAGGCCGCGCCAAGGCCGCCTATTATGTGGCGGTGATCACCAACGCCTACCGGGCGGCGGCGGACGGCTGGGCCGCCTCCGGCTATGCGGCGGATTACCGGCCGGCGCCCTGGATTTCCGCCGAGGTCAATAAGGTCAGCCACCGCCCCTACGGCACCGGCTTTTATTTTGGCCCCCCTGGGCAGAACACGGCGTCTGGTGGTTACATCCGGGAGTTCGAGGTGGCGGCGGTGGCCGAGGAGTGGGCCGGCGGCCTCCAGCGCTTCAGTCAGCGCAACCGCTTCACCGTCGGCGACGAGTGCAGCGTGCTGGAGCCCGGCCGCCCGCCCTTTTCGCTGACCGTTCGGGAGATGTTCGGGCCGGACGGAGAGCCCTTGACCGCCGCGCCCCATCCCACCATGCCGGTGTGGATCCCGCTGTCCCGCCCGCTCGTCCCGGGCAGCCTGCTGCGCCGCCCCGTTTGCGGCGGCGCCTGATTAAAACCCGTCCCCGCCGGGCAAGCTAGATATACGCACTCTAGCGACGGAAAGGACGGGCTCCCCATGAAAAAACGCGCGCTTGTTCTCTTTACCCTTCTGCTGTTCATCCTGAGCGGGGTGGTGCTCCAGGTCTACCGCCTCTCCGACATCTACCTGTCCCAGGCGGCGGATCAGCAGGGGAGCGTCACCGTGAAGGTGGCGAACAGCCGGGGGACGATTTATGACGCCCGGCTGCGCCCGCTCACCAATGCGGGGGAGGAATACCGCCTGAGTGTCACGCCGTCGCCGGAAGCTATCGCGGCCCTTTCCGGTATGCTGGACGAGGAGCAGCTCGCCGCCGTGTCCGAGCGGCTGCAAAGCGGGAAGCCCGCCGTTGTCACCCTGCCGGAAATCCCGGCCAATCTGGAGGGAAGCCTGCTGTTCAAGGTGCCGGTGCGGTACGGCGGCCGCCTGCTGGCCCCCCATCTGCTGGGCTATATGGACGGCGACGGCCTCCACGGCCTGACCGGCGTGGAGCTGGCCTTCGACGCATACCTGAACAGCTGCGGCGGCCAGGCGTCCGTCACCTATTCGGTGGATGCCATGGGCAAGCCGCTGCAGGGGATTGCGCCCCAGGTGGTCAACACCCTGGCCGACGCAAAGGCCGGCGTGGTGCTCACCATCGATCAGGATATCCAGAAAATCGCGGAGGAAGCGGCGAAAAAGTACATGACCAAGGGCGCGGTGGTGGTTATGGAACCCGCCACCGGCCGGATCGCCGCCATGGTCAGCCTGCCGGACTTTCAGCCTGGTACAGTGGCGGACAGCCTGGACGCCGCCGATTCCCCCCTTCTCAACCGGGCGCTGTGCAATTACAACTTGGGCTCGGTGTTTAAAATCACCTCCGCCGCCGCTGCGCTGGAAAAGGGGATCCCCATCTCCACCGCCTTCACCTGCAACGGCTCTGTCACCATCGGCAATGTGACCTTCCACTGCCACAACCGCCTGGGCCACGGCACGCTGAATATGCAGGACGGCTTTGCCCAGTCCTGCAACCCCTATTTTATTCAGCTGATGCAGCAAGCGGGCAGTTCTGCCCTGCTGGGCATGGCCTCCAACCTGGGCTTTGACCGGTCGCTGATTTTGGCCGATGGCCTGAAAACCGCCCGCGCCACCCTGCCAACGGCGGAGGAGCTGCTCTCCCCGGCGGCGGTGGGCAATCTGGCCTTTGGCCAGGGCAGCCTGCTGGGTACGCCGGTGCACGTGGCCCAGATGGTGGCCGCCGTGGTTAACGGAGGAAAAATCATCCGTCCCACCATCCTGAAAGGCTACTGCGACAGGGAGGGCCGGCTGTCCGAGGAAACGATCGAACCCGAGCAGACCGTTTTCTCCAAACAGACCGCCCAAACCCTCAAGGACCTGATGATTTACGCCGTCAAGGAAGGCACCGGCACCTCCGCCCAGCCCACCGTCAGCGCCGGCGCCGCCGGCGGCAAGACCGGCACGGCGGAAACCGGATGGAAAAGCGAGAACAAGGCGGTGGTGCAAAGCTGGTTCGGCGGCTTTTACCCGGCGGAAAATCCCAAATACGTCATCGCCGTCATCGCGGAGGATTCCGACAACACCAAGGGAAAATCCTCTCCGGTGTTCAAGAAAATCTGCGAGGATATCTATATGCTGGAGCAGGCACGCAAGGTTCTGGCTGGCGAAACCACCTCCACAGCTGACCCATCCCGCCTTTCTACGGACGCTTTTCCCATACGTTTTCCGTATGGCGATCATTAAAAAATCATAGTTTTCTTATGCCTCCCGCTGTGGTATGATTTAGATAAGCGATGAATACCAACAGACAGGCGGCGACAGGGTATGATAACCGATTTGACGCAGGGCAGTATCAGCAAACGGCTGTGGCTGTTCTCCATCCCGATGCTCATCAGCGTCATGTTCCAGCAGATATACAACATCGCGGACAGCATGATCGCGGGGAAATTCGTGGGCGAGGACGCCCTGGCGGCGGTGGGCGCCTCCTATCCGGTGACCATGCTGTTCATGGCGGTGGCCATGGGCTGCAACATCGGCTGCTCGGTGGTGATTTCCCAGTATTTCGGCGCGAAGCGGCTTTCCGAGATGAAAACAGCCGTCTCCACCACCTTCCTGGCCAGCGGCGGGCTCAGCGTCGTGCTGACCGTCGGCGGCCTGCTGCTGTCCGGCCCCATCCTGCGCGCCATCCATACCCCGTCCAACATTTTCGCCGCTGCCGCCCTGTATCTGAATATCTACATAGGCGGCCTCGTCTTCCTGTTTTTGTACAACATCTGCACCGGCGTGTTCAACTCCCTGGGCGACTCCCGCACCCCGCTGGTTTTCCTCATCGGCTCCTCCCTGGGCAACATCGGGCTGGATCTCCTCTTCGTCACCGTCTTCGACATGGGGGTGGCCGGCGTGGCTTGGGCCACCTTCATCGCCCAGGGCGCGGCCTGCCTGCTGTCGCTGGCGACTCTGCGCCGGCGGTTGAACCGTATCGAAACGCCGGAGAAAAGCCCCCTCTTCTCCCTGAAGATGCTGGGCCGGATCAGCCGCATCGCGGTGCCCAGCATCCTGCAGCAGAGCTTCATCTCGGTGGGCAATATGTTCATCCAAGGCCTGGTCAACGGCTACGGCTCCTCCGTCATCGCCGGCTACTCCGCCGCCGTCAAGCTCAACACCTTCGCCATCACCTCCTTCACCACCCTGTCGAACGGCCTGTCCAGCTTTTCGGCCCAGAACCTGGGCGCCGGGAAAATTGACCGAGTCAGGCGGGGCTTCTGGTCGGGCTGCCTGCTGGCGGTGTGCGTGGTGGCGCCCTTCACGCTGGTGTACGGCCTGTTCACCGACGCCGCGGTGCGCCTGTTCCTGGACACCACCAGCCGGTACGCGCTGGAAATCGGCAGCGACTTTCTGCGGCTGGTGGCCCCGTTTTATCTGGTGATTTCCGTCAAGCTGATGGCCGACGGTATCCTGCGGGGCGCCGGCGCCATGAAAAGCTTCATGGTGGCCACCTTCACCGATTTGGTGCTCCGGGTGGTGCTGGCCTTTTTGCTGTCGGCCCGGCTCGGCACCGACGGCATCTGGCTGTCCTGGCCTATCGGCTGGACGGCGGCAGCCGTGCTGTCCTGCGCGTTCTATTTCGCCGGCCGCTGGAAAATCTGTTTCTTAGGTAAGTGATGAGTAAATCACTTACTTGGCAGAGCCGGGCGAATTTTAAGGATTCCTTAAGGTTTCGTTCCGTCCATTTTCCCTCCGCCGCGTTAGAATAGCAACAGAGAGAAAAAAGGAGAGCTGCATCATGGCACAGAAGGTTCTGGTTTGTGACGACGACCGCGAAATCGCGGCAGCGGTGGATATTTACCTGACAGCCGAGGGCTACGAGGTTCTGCAGGCCTACGACGGCTTCCAGGCGCTGGAACTGCTGGAGAAGCACCCGGATGTCCAGCTGATTCTCATGGATATCATGATGCCCCGTCTGGACGGCGTGCACGCCACCATGAAAATCCGGGAAAGCCGGAATATCCCCATCATCATGCTCTCCGCCAAAAGCGAAGATAACGATAAAATTCTTGGCCTCAACATCGGTGCGGATGACTACATGACCAAACCCTTCAACCCCATGGAGCTCATCGCCCGGGTGAAATCCCAGCTGCGCCGATACACCAATTTCGGCATCCGCGAGGAGGCCGGCTCTTCCTCCGTCGCCGTCAACGGCGGCCTGGAAATGGACGACGGCGCCAAACGGGTGACGGTGGACGGCCAGGAGGTGGCCCTAACCCCGGTGGAATATAAAATTGTCAAATTCCTTATGGAAAACCGCGGCCTGGTGTTTTCCAGCGCGCAGATTTATGAAAATGTGTGGAACGAGCCCTCCTATGGCGCGGATAACATCGTCGCCGTCCATATCCGCCATATCCGCGAAAAAATCGAGATCAACCCCAAGGAGCCCCGGTATATCAAGGTCATCTGGGGCCACGGTTATAAGATGGAAAAACTCTGACCGAAGGAGGCGGCGCCCGTGAAATTACGTGAGAGCCTGTTCAGCAAGCTGTTGGCGTCCATATTGTTTATCTTGGCGCTGGCGGCCTCGGTTTGCGGCGGTGCCTACGTGTCCTATGTCTCCTACAACGGGGATGCCTGGTCGAGCCGGGAGATTTTAACCCGCACTCGCCCCTTCCAGGATAGAATGAACCAGGACGCCTCCGCCGTGCAGGAATACTACAGCCTCCTGCAGACGTCGAAATCAGCGGAAACGCCCCTGTCCTATGAAAGTGCCCGCCAGATGGCCCAGTATGAGCAGCAGCTGGGCCTCACCGGCGGCGGCAACTTCGTCTTTCAGCTGTTCGACGGGGAAGGAAACGTTCTGCTTACCAACCTCCAGGACGGGGAAACGGACGTCATCGCCCTCGCCGGCGCCAACGGCGCTTACCGCCTTCCCCTGTCCTACAGCCTGTCCACGTTAAGCGAGCCCGGCCTGCTGGTGTACGGCCTGCGGGAGGGCCTGCCCGCGGCGGACGAGTATGCCGACCTGATGGCGCGGCGCATTAATATGCAGGACAGTGTGATGCCGGTGCTCATCGTCACTATTGTATGCGGCCTTCTTTGCGCGCTGCTGTTCTGCTTCCTCGTCGCCGCCGCTGGCCATAGGCCGGGGGGAGAAACCGCCGTGCTCAACCCCTTTGACCATATCTGGCTGGAGGTGCCGGTGGCGGCGCTGATTCTGCTGTCCGTCCTCTGGGTGCTGGCCCTTTACAGTAAGGACTTGGTGCTGTTCTGCATTTCCGCCGTGCTGGCGGGCGGCATGCTGCTGGCCACGGTGCTCTCCGTTGTGCGCCGCATCAAGGCGGGCAAGGTCTACCAGACTACCTTTCTGCACCTGCTGATCAAATTTTTTGCCACCGTCATGCAGCATGTCCATGTGGTGGTCCGGGTGGCGGGCGCTTTCGTGCTGTACGCCGCCGCCCAGCTGGTGCTGGTTTTGGCCATGTCCCAGGGGACCGGCCTCGCCTGGTTCATCTGGATCATGGGCAACTTGTCCCTTATCGTCCTCATTGTCATCGTCGCCATTCAGTACGATAAGGTTAAGCAGGGCACCGAGAAAATGGCGGAAGGCAACCTCGGCGTGGTCATCAACGAGAAAGAGGTGCCCTTCTTCGGCCAGATGGCCCATAATCTCAATTCCAGCGGCAGCGCCATCAAAATCGCCGTGGAACACGCCACCCAGAGCGAACGGATGAAATCCGAGCTCATCACCAACGTCTCCCACGACATCAAGACCCCCCTGACCTCCATCATCAACTATGTGGATTTGTTGAAAACCACCGGCATCACCGATCCCAAGGCCTTGGAATACGTGGACGTGCTGGAACGCAAATCCAAGCGCTTGGCCCAGCTGATGGCCGATTTGGTGGAGGCCTCCAAGGTGACCTCCGGGGCCGTGGGCGTCCATATGGAATCCCTCAACCTGGGCGAGCTGGTCAAGCAGGCCGGCGGCGAGTTCGAGGAGCGCTTCGCCGAGCGGGGCATCCAGCTGATGTGCCGCCTGCCCGATCAGCCGGTGCTGGTCTACGCCGACGGCCGCCATATGTGGCGGGTGCTCGATAACCTGTTCGGCAACGCCGTCAAATACGCCTTGGACAATACCCGCATCTACGTGGATCTCGCCGACCTGGGCAACGAGGTGGTGCTGTCCATGAAGAACATTTCCCGGGATCCCCTGAATATCCATCCCGACGAGCTGATGGAACGGTTTACGCGCGGCGATTCGGCCCGCGTCGGGGAAGGGAGCGGCCTCGGCCTGTCCATCGCCCGCAGCCTGATGGAACTGCAAAACGGCACTCTGGACCTTCAGATAGACGGCGATCTCTTCAAAGTGGTGCTGGCTTTGAAGAAGATGTAATTGTTACAGATCAAGCATTCCCCGGCCCGCGCCGTTTCGCGGGCCGGGGATTTTTTCGTCCATACCACCAAGCCAAGTCCGTCCGCGTTCACCCGCCTCTCCCAGCCCCATATGGCGCACGCCACCGTGTCCCCTTTTCCCGGCGCCCCTCGCTCTTCCCGTGGCGATTTCCGTCTTTTTTTGCTGGAAATCGCCGCGATAGATTGACAGAAAAATAACAGCACGGTATAATAAAACGGAAAGCCCCGATTATGAAAACAGGGATGGTGTTCGATATGGATTTGATGGTATGCGTGGGCAGCTCCTGCCATTTGCAGAATTCGCGGGATTTGATCAACCGCCTCAAGGAGCTGATCGCCGAAAACCGGCTGGAGGGCCGGGTGGAGCTGAAGGGCTCCTTCTGCATGGGTCACTGCGCCGACGAGGGCGTGTGCGTCAAATTTGCCGATGAGATTTACAGCCTGACCATGGAGAATGTGGACGACTTCTTCGTCCGGCAGGTGGTCGGGAAGCTGGAGGGGTGAACCCGGCGTTTCAACAGTTTGAGCGAAAGGAAGGGTCATGCTCATGAGGTATATCCGCGTCAAGGAAGCCAATTGTAAAAACTGCTATAAGTGCCTCAAGCACTGCGCCGTGAAGTCCATCAGCTACATAAACGACCGGGTGGAGGTCATCGAGGACGGCTGCATCCTCTGCGGCCGGTGCATCAACGTCTGCCCGCAGAAGGCCAAAACCGTGGTCAACGACCCCGCCGCCGTGCTCGGCATGCTGGCCGACCCCGGCGTACGCACCGTGGCCAGCCTGGCCCCGTCCTACATAGGCGTCTACGGCCGGGAAAACCGGGGCCGCTTTATCGCCGCGCTGAAAGCCCTGGGCTTCGACGAGGTGCAGGAAACGGCTCTGGGGGCCCACGAGGTCAGCCTGCGGTATAAGGAGCTGCTCGACGCGGGGGAGATGCCCGCCGTCCTGGGCACCTGCTGCCCCGCCGTCAACGACCTGATTGTCAAATATTATCCCTCTCTCACCCCCCTCATGGCCCCGGTGGTCTCGCCGGCCCTGGCCCATGGGCGGCTGATTAAGCAGGAGCAGGGGGCGGACACCCGGGTGGTGTTCGTCGGCCCCTGCCTGGCCAAAATCAAGGAGATCGCTGAGCATCCCGAATCGGCCGACGCTGTGCTGTCCTTCCGGATGCTGGATAAGCTGCTGGCGGATCGGGGGATCGACCCCGCCGGCCTGCCGGAGGACGAAGCCCCCCTGCCCGCCCCCTTTTCCCGGATTTATCCCATCCCCGAAGGGGTGGTGCGGGACGTGCGCGGCGCCGCCGGAACCGAATCCAGCGCCTACAACGGCTACCGGTTCATGAGCGTGTGCGGTCTGGAAAACGTCATGGAGTTTTTGAAGGAGCTGGAGGCCGGGCACATCGGCCGCGTCTTTGCCGAGCTCAATGCCTGTGACGGCGGCTGTGTCAACGGCCCCCTTATCGCGGAGGATAAGCGGGCGGCTTACCGCGGCCTGCTCGAGGTGGAAAGCTACGCCGAGGCCTCCGCCCCTGTCGAATCCCGGCCGATTGCGCTGGGGCAGGCCTTCGAGGCCGAGCCGCTCGAGCCCCCCATGCCCGACGAGGCCACCATCCGCAAGATCCTGACGGAAATCGGCAAGCCCACCCCGGACAAGGAGCTCAACTGCGGCTCCTGCGGCTATCCCACCTGCCGGGACAAGGCCATCGCGGTGTATCAGAAAAAGGCCGAGCTGTACATGTGCCTGCCCTATATCAACGATTTGTCCCAGTCCCTGAGCAACGTCACCCTCAGCGTGTCCCCCAACCTCATCCTGGCGGTGGACAGGGACCTGCGCATCGTCGAGCTCAACCTCACCGCCCAGAAGCTGTTCGGGGTCACGCGGCAGATGGCCCTGAAAGCCGATTTGTACGAGTTTATGGACCCCGCCGATTTCGAGGAGGTGTTCCAGACCCACCGGAATATCCTCGACAAAAAGGTCAAGCTCGATCCCCTGAACATCATCACCTCTCAAACCCTGATTTATGTCCCCGACCAGGAGCTGGTCATGGGCTTCATCAAGGACATCACCGAGGAGGAGCAGGCCAAGGAGAAGAATTTCCGCGCCCGGCTGGAATCGGCGGAGATGGCCCAGAAGGTCATTGAAAAGCAGATGATCGCGGCCCAGGAAATCGCCAGCCTGCTCGGGGAGACCACGGCGGAAACCAAGGTCACGCTGAACCTGCTCAAGGATCTCATGCTCGACGAAGCGGGGTCGGCTGACCGGAAAGGATGAAGGAAGGCTTGAGCAATCGCCTGTATTTCGACGTCACCTCCAAAAGCCTCAATAAGAAAAACGAAGAGCTCTGCGGCGACAAAGTGGAAGTGGTGCGCACCGGGGACGACGTGATCGTCGTGCTCTCCGACGGCCTGGGCAGCGGCGTGAAGGCCAACATCCTGGCCACCCTGACCTCCAAAATCATCGCCACCATGATGAAGTCGGGCGCCACCCTGGAGGATACGGTGGACACCATCGTTCATACCCTGCCGGTGTGCAAGGTGCGGCATATGGCCTATTCCACCTTCTCCATTCTCAAGCTGACCGCCGACGGCAAGGCCTACCTGACTGAGTTCGACTGCCCCGGCTGCGTCTGGGTGCACGAGGGCGTGGTGCTGCCGGTGGACTACACCACCCGCGAGGTGGGGGGGAAGACCATCCGGGAGGCTTCCTTCGATTTGTCGGTGGGGGATATGTTCCTTATGTTCAGCGACGGGGTCATTTACGCCGGCCTGGGCGAACTGATGAATCTGGGCTGGGACTGGGAGAACGTCTGCGACTTCGTGCAGGACAACTGCGGGAAGGAGAACACCAGCGCCCGCATGACCGCCGCCCTGCTGGGGGCCTGCGAGGATCTGTATATGAAGCGGCCGGGGGACGACACCACCGTCGCCACCGTCAAGGCCGTGCCCCAGCAGATCGTCAGCATGTTCGCCGGCCCGCCCCGCTTCCCGCAGGATGACGAGCGGGCGGTGGTGGATTTCATGTCGCCCGAGGGCCTCAAGCTGGTCTGCGGCGGCAGCAGCGCCAATTTGGTGGCCCGGGTGCTGGGCCGGGAGGTCACCACCGACCTGAACTATGAGGGGGATCTGCCGCCCATCGCCCATATCAAGGGCCTGGATTTGGTCACCGAGGGGGTCCTCACCCTCCGGCAGGCCAACGCCCTCATCACCCGCTTCCTGGCCGATCCCGCCGATGCCGATACCCTTAAGGAGCTGGATAAGCCCAACGGGGCGGCCCAGATTGCCCACATCCTGCTGGAACGCTGCACCCACCTGTACCTGTTCATCGGCAAGGCGATCAACCCCGCCCACCAGAATCCCCAGCTGCCGGTGGATTTGAGCATCAAGATCCGCCTGTTGGAGGATCTGGCCGAAACCCTGCGGGGGGCAGGCAAAGTGGTGCAGATAAAATATTACTGAACGCGTAGAAATGGAGAAAACGCACATGCCGGACATGATGGATATCGTACAGATTAAGCACGAGGTGCTCAAAACCACCGCGAAACACGCCTTTGCGGGCGACCTCTACGAAAGCTTTGACGCCATTCCCTTTGAGATCATCCAGGGGATCCGCCCGAACTTCCGCTGCTGCGTCTACCGGGAGCGGGAGATCGTCCGCCAGCGGGTGCGCATGGCCATGGGCAAGCTGCCCCATGACGTGCTGTATACCGACGCCGACGCTTCCCAGGTGGTGCACGTCATCCCCTGCGCCTGCGAGGGCTGCCCCATCACCAAAATCACCGTCACCCAGAACTGCCAGAGCTGCCTGGCCAAGAAATGCGCCAAGGCCTGCCCCTTCGGCGCCATTACCAACACGCCCCGGGGCGCCGTCATCGACCAGGACAAGTGCCGCAAATGCGGCAAGTGCGTGGCCGCCTGCCCCTACAACGCCATCGTGGAAATCGAGCGGCCCTGTAAAAAGAGCTGCCCTGTCAAAGCCATCAGCATGGACGAGAACGACATCGCCACCATCGACCCCAAAAAGTGTATCAACTGCGGGGCCTGCGTGGTGGGCTGCCCCTTCGGCGCCATCTCGGACGTGTCCATGATGACCAGCGTCATCGACGCGCTGCGCAGCGACGGCCAGGAGGTGGTGGCCATGGTGGCCCCCGCCATTGAGGGCCAGTTCGGCAAGGCCACCCTGCCCCAAATCAAGGAGGCCATCCGGCAGCTGGGCTTCAAGGATGTGTATGAGGTCGCCCTGGGCGCCGATATGGTGGCCCTCAGCGAGGCGGAAGAGCTGCTCGAGCGCAAGGCGGAGGGCCAGCCCATGACCTCCTCCTGCTGTCCCGCGTTCGTCAGCCTGGTGCGCAAGCATTTTCCCGCCCTGCTGCCCTTCGTGTCCACCACCGTGTCCCCCATGGTGGCCGCCGAACGGTATATCCGCAGCAAGCGGCCCGAGGCCGTGACCGTATTCATCGGCCCCTGCATCGCCAAGAAGAACGAGGTCATGTCCCAGTATATCCAGGAGCTGGAGTACGTCTTGACCTTTGAGGAACTGTACGCCATGCTCTGCGCCAAGGGTATCGAGGCCGAGGCGATCGCTGTGCCCGATACCGGCGACGACGCCACCCGCTACGGCAAGGGCTTCGCCCTGGCCGGCGGCGTGACCGCCGCCGTTCAGCGGGTGATCGAGGAGAAGGGGGCCGACGTCTCCCTCTCGGTGGCCAAATGCAGCGGCGCGGACGAGTGCCGCAAGGCCCTGATGCTGCTCAAGGCCGGCAAGCTGCCGGATGACTTTGTGGAGGGCATGGCCTGCGCCGGCGGCTGCCTGGCCGGCCCCGCCACCCTGTACGAGCTGCAGAAATCGAAGAAGGTCTTTGAGGCCCGCATGGATGCCGCGCCGGACAACATCCGCGACAATGTGGCCGAAAAAGGCTGCGCCGCCGATGTGCACCGGCATGTTTGAGAGGTGCCGAATGAATAGCGAGGAAAAGCGGCGGCTTCTCCGCCGGGTGCGCGGTTTCGTGCTGGATATGGACGGCACCATTTACCTGGGGAACGAGCTGTTCCCCTTTACGAAGGCGTTTCTGGAAGCGGCGGGGCGCACCGGCCGCGAGACCTTCTTTTTCACCAACAATTCCTCCAAAAACGCCGCCTGCTACATCGAGAAGCTGCGGGGCATGGGCATCGAGACCGACGCCGGGCGGATGTTCACCTCCAACCAGGTGGCGGTGCGCCATCTGGCGGCCCGGTTCCCGGGCGGCCGCGCCTTCATCCTGGGCACCCCCTATCTGCAGGAGGATTTCCGGGCCGCGGGCTTCACGGTGGAGAGCGACGCCCCCGACGTGGTGGTGCTGGGCTTCGACACCACCCTGCAATATGATAGGCTGCGCCGGGCCTGCGATTTCATCCGGGCGGGCGTGCCCTATGTGGGGGTCAATCCCGATTTGAACTGCCCGGTGGAGGGCGGCGGCTTTATGCCCGACTGCGGATCCATCGCCCGCCTGATCGAGGCGTCCACCGGCGTCTTCCCAGAATTTTACGGCAAGCCCTCCCGGCACACCCTGGACTTCCTGACGGAGAAAACCGGCTTCGCCCCGGCGGAGCTGGCCGTGGTGGGGGATAGGCTGTATACCGACATCGCCCTGGCCCAGGGCACGGAGGCGACCTCCATCCTGGTGCTGACCGGCGAGGCCACCCGGGAGGAGGCGGAGCGTGGTCCCGTCACCCCCACCCTCATCGTCCGATCCCTGGAGGAGATCACCGAGCTGCTGCTTTCAGAATAACCCACTCCCGCCCGGCAAGCGTTCCCAAAAGGAACGCCCGCCGGGCGTTTTTGCCTGCCCAAGCATCTTTCCGAGACGCTTTGCCCTATCGGGCTTGGCGTTGGTATGGCGGGTTTTCTTATGATTGTCTCATGAGTCAGACGGCCGGCAAATCGACACAGCATGACCTCCCTACTGCCGCCATATCCGCATAAAAAGACGGCGGCCTTGAAATGGTTCATTCCAAAACCGCCGCTTAGCTTTCTCTTGGGTGTACAGCAACACTGCCGCCATCCAGCGTTTTTTATATGCCGTTTCGTTGGTGGCTGGAGAGTAACCGCGACTTTACAAAAAATTTAAACCGTAAAACCGATCTTTCTTTGCGCGGGCCAGGGACAGTCACGCCACTGCCCGTTGCCTTGCTCCTCTTTCCCGGCCAGAAGGTCTGTGGCGGCGTCTGCAATGTACCCCAGGTAACTTCCGGCGGAGCTGTCACCGCACAGCAATTTCCACATTAGGCCGCCAAAAAGATAAGACTGGGCAAATTCGCGCCAGCTATGCAGCTCCTCAACAACCTTTTGGGATAGATCCCAAAGGATGCCGACAGCCTCGCTTTCGGTAATCCAACCCAAATAGCACCCCCAACGGGTCAGCATTGCCGCTCGGCCAATATCCCATCCAGCCATAAATCCGGGGGCATATTGATTTTTATAGCGTTGTACAAATCTCCATGCCCGGCTGGTAGACTCGCGATCATCCTCATCCATAGTTTCATCCATCAATTCTTCCGGCGAAGCCGCCTCACTATAAAGCTGATACCGCAGGATATAGCCCTCCTGCGCCAGATAGCGGATCATATCCAGCAGATCGCTGCGACCATCTATCCCCCAAGAACGACGTACAAGGGACACGATTTTCTGTTCCATCACAGGAATATGTTCCTCCACATCCATACGATACAGATCGTGGTCGTTAAGGGTCGATAAAATACCAGACAGCAGGATGCCGAATCGTTCCCATTTTACGTCCTCTTTTTGGTACGGGATCGGCTCCGGCTCAGGCATGGCCTCAAGCCGATCCATTGTTTCTTCCAGGGTAGTATAGAGATTTTCTTCCAGTTCCAGATCAAACGAGAGTTCTTCCTCATCGTCCGCATCTTCCATCTCCAGCGTTTCCAGAGCCGCCGCGATCACGCCCATATCTTCTCCGAACAGTTGTCCCATCAAGTCCTCAGCAGTAGATGAAGTTGCCTCAGCCACTTTATCATTTACCATTTTTTTCAATAATTCCTCATTGACAGCCATCTGCGCCATGCTGTCAGCCCCGAATATCTGGCCGAGGATTTCCACTTGACGTTGAGTGTTCGCGTTGATCTGTTCTTCTACTTCAGCGGCAGGTATAGATGCGCTTTTTTCAGAGCTGGGAACCTCGATTTTGCTGATTAGTTCCTCACTTTTTTCCACGGTCTTTTTCATAGAATCGGTCGCATGCTCACTGGCTTGCTGCGCCCGTTTCCTAATCTCGTTGATATCAAACATTTTCAGTCCTCCTTGTCTGGGGGGAGCGGATGCCATGCCGGAGGCTTTTTATGACGTGTAAATAGCCTTTTGATCCGCCTCAGTATGGCTTCTGTGAAATGAAACCATAGATTACCAACTATAAACACGCCCACCAGAATCAGCAGGAACGCTCCGATTTCTCCAAAAGGCATTTTTACCTCACTTTGTTGCAAATCGGGTCATAAAGAAGTCGGTAAAAGCGGCCAACTCATCATCTTGTGACACATAAACATACAGCTTTTCATCTTCCAGCCAGTCGTAGGCATTGATGCCGATGTACCCTTTTTTGTCCGGGTAAATGATAAATGCGTCGGTAGGGTACTTATTACGATAGGCTTTCAAAATTTCAGACCGGCGATAATAGGTCGGATCGCCGCAGCCGGAAAGATCGGGTACTGTGGGAACGACCACAATCGTCTGGCTGGCTTCGTTCCAGCCGACAATTAAATTTCCGATCTTCGTTTTACTTCCATGAACAAATCCATAGTTGAAACGGCTCACATCCTCGGTATATCCGAAAATCAGCCTATAATTATCCCCATCTTCTACGACCTGGTTAAATAGAGCACGCATTTTCTTTGCGTTTGCGTTGCTCTTTTCCATGTCAATTTCAGGCCCCTTAAATAACTTGCTAAAAAATCCCATGCTCGTTTTCCTCCTGAATATTTAAATGTTTTATATGGCTCTGGATAGGGCAGTACCCACAACCTCATACATGAAGTAATACTGCAAAATAAGGCATACCATTTCGGGCACTTTGTCACAAAGTGGCGATAAAGCAAAGTCTATTGCTCCGATAGGACATGTTCCATCTCCGACAGGCTCAAGCCGCGAATCAATATGTAGTCTCCCCTCGTTTCCACAATGTAGGGCTGTAACCGTTGCAAGGCCCTGCGATATTCTAAAAAGCCGAGGTTTTCCTCTTTTGTTAAGCTAACAAAAGTCAAAGCCCATAGAGAGATGGTCTCGCCCTCGATTTCGTATAGCGTTTCTGGTGCTACCGGCAGGATAGTATCCACGGTTTCCGAAAAAGTAAAGCTGACCATAAGCCCGCCGTTCTCCAGTTCAAATACGTGAGGATTTGCTTCATAGGCTTGCGACCACCTATCACCTGGCTCTGTATCGTCGGAATTATCCCCTCCCATTTCAAACAACAAGTGCTGATGAACAACGGCATTTCCTTTTTCGATATATGGAATGGACTCGGCTCCGCCAAAAGCCAAAGCCGGAGCAAAGAAAAAGATTTCGTTTTCTGCAAGGCCCCCTTGTTTAGCAGATGCTTCTTGAAAGAGCTCTACTCGCAAAAATTGTTCTGCAAAGTTTTCGGCGGGAATGATACGCTCAAAAAAATCGGAAAAGCTGGTGGAAAAGCTGCCCGATTTGCGGTAGTGAATATCAAGCAGACACATATCGTCGGCTGTCTCAGATAGCTTGCGATAAATAAAAAGCGTTCCAAATCCAGTCATTAAAATGGGCAGGCATCCCTCTTGCTCACCCAGCCAAAGTGTGAGCGTATCAACGTAATCAGTTGGATCTATTATTTTCAGTAATCCGCCGCCATAATTTCCGAAGCCATATTCCTGCCAAAAGTTCAGAAGTTCTGCTGGCAGTTTCCCGTGAAATTGCTCCAGCATTTCAGCGGTGGGTTTTCGCAAGTCATTACCCGGTGGATATTTGCTTACGAATCGGTCAAATGCTTTCATCGTATGTTCTCCTTTACGTTTTGTTTTGATCTCTATCGTTGAAAGATAAGAGCAAATAACTAAATTTGTTTTTATTTTAATGAAAGTGAAATCCGTCTGAATATAAGGCCGAAACATAATATTCGGACGGATTTCCTCATTCCTACTATTCAAGATGCGGAGCCGTTTTCAATTTCTCCAAGGCATCCACAATGGCATTTAGCTGAAAGTCAACCGTTTCATCGGCAGCTTCGGGAACAAACAGGGGGAGCGTATTAGGGATTGCCCTGCGTACAACCATCGCCGTCAGACTTAAATTCGTAAATAGATGGATTCTTGCTGTGTTGGCCTTTATCCCAAAGTTTTCTAAAATTTCTCCAAAAAGACGAAATTGCTTTTGACGAAACACTTGATAGCTTTCTTTTGACAGACGCTTAAAAATAAGCTGTTGTTCTTCAATCGTTAAAACAGCAATTCCATTTTTCTCTCCATAGCAGCAGGCGTGGAGAAATTGTTTCACAGCGTCACGCCAGCTTAAAGCCGGATCGGCCATCAGCTTTTGCACATACTCAATAATTTTAGGTTGTTGCAAGTATAGCGTTTCAACAATCAAATCTTCTTTTGTTGAGAAAAAAGAATAGAAGAAAGTACGTGATATGCCAACTCTTTTGTATATTTGCTCCACGGTTGTATGCTGTATGCCTTGTTTTGCCATCAGTTCAAGCCCAACTGTAACAAGTTCCGCCCGGATCCGTTCCCTATCCTCCTCAGAGTAAGCTACCTTTGGCACTCCATCACCTCCGCGTACAATAAAAACAAATTCGATAGGTTGAACTTATTTTAGCATGTCCCATACAATAATACAAGAGTGAAATGAGCGCCATAAGTCTACTATTTTTTAACGACGGTACTTCCGAGGGCCGCACGTTTCTGCAAGCAATTCGGGTGTGGCCACACTCCGAAATTTTTGCTGGGCAGGGCCTGCAAGAATGCTTGTTGGGAAACCTCAGCAAATCCGGCTCTTTGGGACAAAATGCCCCAAAGAGATTGACTGCGCCGCTGCCGCTGTCGTGCGGAGCCTAATCCACACCCGATTTCTTTTCCTATAGAAAAAGTAGGCATTCTCTTGCCACCCTCCGCCTCCTGTGCTACAATAGGCCATGACAAGCAAAAGGACTTTCTAAAAAGGAGAGTACCCTCATGGCAATGAAAATTTCAACCAAGGGCCGCTACGCGCTGCGCCTGATGCTCGATCTCGCCCTGCACGATACCGGGGAGTATATCCCTCTCAAAGAGGTCGCCGCCCGGCAGGAGATTTCCGATAAATATCTTGAACAAATCATCACCCAGCTCAGCCGCGCCGGCTTTGTCAAAAGCGTCCGCGGCGCCCAAGGCGGCTACCGCCTGGCCGAGCCTCCCGCCCAGTACACTGTGGGGCGGATCCTCCGGCTGATGGAAGGCTCCCTGGCGCCGGTGGAATGCGTGGATGGGGAAGGGGACTGCTCCCGGGCTGACCGCTGCGTGACCATCGAGGTCTGGCGCGCCCTGAAGGAGGCCATCGACAACGTGGTGGATTCTATCACCTTGGCCGATCTCGTGGAAAAGTACAGCGAACGGGGCACAGTCGATTACTGCATTTGAAAAAATCGTCCCGCCCTCTTGACAAGAGGCGGGAATTGTGATTTAATCATACTAATCCTATAGGAAATATTTAGTTACCTCCGGAGCCTGCCGTGCGAAACCGTGCGCTTTTATGCGAAAGCCGTATGGCCTTCGCAGCGGAAAACGTGTATTCTGTGCGGAAATGTGCGCTTTTGTGCGAATGAAAGGTGGATATTTATGAGCAAAAATGATTGGAAATTCGAAACGCTGCAGCTGCACGCCGGGCAGGAACAGCCCGATCCGGCCACCGACGCCCGCGCCGTGCCGATTTACATGACCTCCTCCTATGTGTTCAAGGACTGCGATCAGGCCGCGGCCCGCTTCGGCCTGACGGAGGAGGGGAACATCTACACCCGCTTGATGAATCCCACCACCGATGTGTTTGAGAAGCGGATCGCCGCCCTGGAGGGGGGCGCGGCGGCCCTGGCCACCGCCTCCGGCGCCGCCGCCATCACCTATGCGGTGCAGAATATCGCCAAGGCCGGGGATCACATCGTCTCCTCCAAGCGGGTATACGGGGGCACCTACAACTTGTTCGCCCACACCCTGCCTGCCTATGGCATCACCTGCACCTTTGTCGACCCGGACGAGCCGGGCGAGTTTGAAAGGGCTATCCGGCCCGAGACCAAGGCCATTTTCCTGGAGAGCGTGGGCAACCCGAACTCCAGCCTGGTGGATCTGGATGCCGTGGCCGCCCTGGCCCATGCGCACGGCCTGCCCCTCCTCGTGGACAACACCTTCGCTACCCCGTATCTGCTGCGGCCCTTGGAGCATGGAGCGGATATTGTGGTGCACTCCGCCACCAAGTTCATCGGCGGCCACGGCACGGCCGTCGGCGGGGTCATCGTGGACGGGGGCCGCTTCGACTGGTCGGCCTCCGGCCGCTTCGGCTGCCTGACGGAGCCGGATCCCAGCTACCACGGCGTGGTGTACACCGAGGCGGCGGGGGCCCTGGCCTACATCACCAAGGCGCGGGTGACGCTGATGCGGGATACCGGCGCGGTGCTCAGCCCCTTCCACGCCTTCCTTTTCCTCCAGGGACTGGAGACCCTCAGCCTGCGGGTGGAACGGCATGTGGAAAACGCCCTGCGGGCCGCCGAATTCCTGGCCCGTCACCCCCGGGTGGAAAGGGTCAACCATCCCGCCCTGCCGGACAGTCCCTATCACGCGCTGTACCGGCGGGATTTCCCCAAAGGGGCCGGCTCCATCTTCACCTTCGAAATTCGGGGCGGCGCCGAGGCGGCCCGGGCCTTCATCGACCGGCTGCAGGTGTTTTCCCTGCTGGCCAATGTGGCGGACGTCAAGTCCCTGGCCATCCATCCGGCCAGTACCACCCATTCCCAGATGAGCGAGGAGGAGCTGGCCGAGGCCGGCATCCGGCCAGGCACGGTGCGCCTGTCCATCGGAACGGAGCATATCGACGATATCTTGGCCGACCTGGAGCAGGCACTCAAGTGAATATATTTCACAAATTTGCTTAAACATACAAAAAAATCGCCATTCGTCCCCACCGGACCCGCCCGGAGTGTCGCAAAAGCGGATATTTTATGACAACCCCTTTTCTTTTCGCACAAATTCTGATATAATAGTAGAAATTCGCAGGAAGCCGGATGGATAAAATTGGCGGGTAGTCCGGGCGGGAAGCGGGGGCCGTCCCCCAACAGGCACCCGCCGCCCCATCCGACCTCCAGGTATGCGAGAGAACGGAAGGTACTGCATGAAAATACGGGATCTCCTAACCCCCTCCCGCCCCACCCTCTCCTTCGAGGTCTTCCCCCCGAAGAAGGAAACGGACGCCGCGCCTATTCGGTCGGCGGTGGGGGAAATCGCGGCGCTGCATCCGGATTTCATGAGTGTGACGTATGGAGCCAGCGGCGGCACCTCCCAAAACACGGTGGCCATCGCGTCCCATATTCAGAACGACTGCGGCGTGACGGCACTGGCTCATCTGACCTGTGTCTCCTCCACCAAAGAGATGGTGGACACCATGTTGGGCCGGCTGCGGGATAACGGCATCGAGAACATATTGGCACTGCGGGGCGACATACCCGGGCCGGACGCCTTCCCGCTGCCGGGGCATTACCGGTACGCCTACGAGCTTATCGAGGAAATCAAACGGCGGGGGGACTTCTGCATCGGCGCGGCCTGTTATCCGGAGGGGCACGTGGAATGCGACCATCAGGAGGAGGACATCCTCCATCTGAAACAGAAGGTGGAAAGCGGCTGCGATTTCCTGACCACCCAGATGTTTTTTGACAACAGCGTGCTGTACAGCTTTTTGTACCGCATTTTGGCCAAGGACATACAAGTGCCGGTGATAGCGGGGGTCATGCCGGTCACCAATGGGCGGCAGATCCAGCGGATTTGCCAGCTGTCCGGCACCTCGCTGCCCTCCCGGTTCCGTTCCATTGTGGATCGGTTCGGGGACAATCCGGCCGCTATGAAACAGGCGGGCATCGCCTATGCGACCGAGCAGATTATCGATCTCATCGCCAACGGGGTGCGGGGCATTCACGTATACACCATGAACAAACCAGATGTAGCGGCCAGTATCCGGGCCAATTTGTCAGCTATTGTGGGCCAGTGACGGAACGGGGAGGCGCCGGTTTAAAGGGGTGTTGCAAGTATGGGAGCGGTTACGGTCAATCGCGACGAGGTACTTCGGTATCTGGGCTATCGCCGGCAGGAGGCGGACGACGCCGTGGCCGAACTGGCCGACACCTGCCTGGAGGAGCTGAAAAGATGCGCGGCGGCTAAGTATATCAGCCGCACCTTTTCCATGGACATCCGAGGGGCCTGCGTCTCCTTCGGCGGCGTGGCCGTCCACAGCGATATGCTGGCCAATCACCTGGAAGGGTGCCGCGAGGTCATCGCTTTCGCGGGAACACTGGGCGCGCCGGTGGACCGGCTGATCCACCGGTACAGCCAAACCACCATGAGCCGGGCGGTGGTGATGCAGGCGGCGGCCACCGCCATGCTGGAAGCCTACTGCGACGAATGGATGGGGGAGCTTGGCCGCGAGGCGCGAGAGCGAGGCCTGTATTTGCGGGCACAGTTCGGACCGGGGTACGGCGATTTCTCCATCGCCCACCAGGCGGATATGCTGGCGCTTCTGGACTGCGGGCGGCGCATCGGGCTGACCATGACCGACAGCTACATGCTCACTCCCACCAAATCGCTCACCTGCCTGCTGGGACTGACGGCGGACGCGGGATCCTGCCACATGGTGAAATGCGCGGCCTGCGATAACGTGGGGTGCGCGTTCCGGCGGGTTTGATAAAGGAAAGCTGTTCCGGTGGAGCTTGGCGCTTCACCGGATTTTTTTGACACCAACAGAAAGGCGCGGATGGACGATGCAAACACAGACCATACGGGAGCGGCTGGGAAAAGAGCTGCTCTTTTTCGACGGGGCCATGGGCACCATGCTGCAGCAGGCGGGGCTGCCTCAGGGGATGCTGCCGGAGGAATGGAACCTCGCCAGGCCGGAGGTTATCCGGGACATCCACCGGCAGTATGCGCAGGCGGGCTGCCAGATCCTCAAGACCAACACCTTCGGGGCCAACCGGCTGAAGTTCGGTGAGAGGACCGAGACGGTGATTGCCGCCGCTGTGGGCCTGGCGAAGGAGGCGGCTGGCCAGAGCGGACGGGACGACGTATGGGTGGCCATGGATATCGGCCCCACCGGCAAGTTGCTGCAGCCGCTGGGAGAGCTGTCCTTCGAGGCGGCCTACGACCTGTTCGCCGAAATGGCGGCGGCGGGGGAGCGGGCGGGGGCCGACTGCCTGCTCATCGAAACCATGAGCGATACCTATGAGTTGAAAGCGGCGGTGCTGGCGGCCAAGGAGGTCACGAAGCTGCCGGTCTTCGCCACCATGATATTCGACGACAAGGGCAAGCTGCTCACCGGCGGGGATATCGCGGCTGCCGTGGCCCTGCTCGAGGGGCTGGGAGTGGACGCCCTGGGCTTCAACTGCGGCTTGGGGCCGGATCAGATGAAGGGCCTGCTCCCTGAGCTGATGGCCTGCGCCTCCCTGCCGGTTATCGTCAACCCCAACGCGGGGCTGCCCCGCAGCGAAAACGGACGGACGGTCTTCGACGTAAGCCCCGAGGCTTTCGCGGCGGACATGGAGGCGATGGCGGCGGGAGGGGCCTGGCTGCTGGGCGGCTGCTGCGGCACCACGCCGGCCCATCTGGCGGCCATGATCGGCCGCTGCCGGGGGATCACCCCGCCGCCGGTGAGCCGCAAGGGGCGCACGGTGGTTTCCTCCTACGCCAAAGCGGTGACCATCGGCGGCGCGCCGGTCATCGTGGGGGAGCGGATCAATCCCACGGGCAAGGCACGCTTCAAGCAGGCCCTGCGGGAAAACGACATGGAATACATCCTGCGGGAGGGGATCGCCCAGCAGGAAAGCGGGGCCCATGTGCTGGACGTCAACGTGGGGCTGCCGGAAATCGACGAGACCGAGAGGATGACGGGAGTCGTCCGGGCGCTGCAGGGGGTCACCGATCTGCCCCTGCAAATCGACACCTCCGACGGGCGGGCCATGGAGGCCGCCATGCGGCTGTACAACGGCAAGCCTCTGATTAACTCGGTCAATGGCAAGCAGGAATCCATGGACATGGTGTTCCCGCTGGTGAAAAAGTACGGCGGCGTGATGGTGGCGCTGACGCTGGACGAAGGGGGGATCCCCGAAACGGCGGAAGGGCGGTTGCGCATCGCGGAGAAGATCGTGCGGCGGGCGGAGGCCTGCGGTATCGACCGGCGGGACATCCTGGTGGATGCGCTGACCATGACCATCAGCACCGGAGCCGAGGCCGCGCTGGTCACCCTGGAGACGGTGCGGCGGGTGAAGGCGGAGCTGGGAGTGGGCACCATTCTCGGGGTATCCAACATCTCCTTCGGCCTGCCCCAGCGGGAAAATATCAACGCCGCCTTTTATCTGATGGCCCTGCAGAGCGGGCTGGACGCGGCCATTCTCAACCCCAACGCCGAGGCGATGATGAGGGCGTATTTCTCCTTCCGGGCCCTGAGCGCCCAGGACGAGCAGTGCGGGGCGTATATCGCGCGGTATGCGGGCGCGGCGCCCGCGGCGGCACCGACGGCGATGGCGGCGGAGATGGGGCTGCGCGAGGCCATCGTCCGGGGCTTGAAGGAGCGGGCCTACCAAGCGGCGGCCGCGCAGGTGAAAGCTCTGGCGCCGCTGGATATTATCAACGACCAGCTGATACCCGCCCTCGATCAGGTGGGGCAGGGCTTTGAAAAGGGCACCATGTTTCTGCCGCAGCTGCTCATGAGCGCGGAGGCGGCCAAGGCGGCCTTTGAAGCTCTCAAGGCGCATATGGACGCGGCGGGACAGCCGCCGGTGAAGAAGGACAAAATCATTCTGGCCACCGTCAAGGGAGACATTCACGATATTGGCAAGAACATTGTCAAGGTATTGCTGGAAAACTACGGCTACGATGTCATCGACCTGGGCAAGGACGTGGATCCGGCGCTGGTAGCCGAGACCGCCCGGCGGGAAAAGGTGCGGCTGTGCGGGCTGAGCGCTCTGATGACCACCACGGTGGCGGGGATGGAGGAAACCATCCGCGCCCTGCGCGCCGCCGCGCCCGACTGCCGGGTGATGGTGGGCGGCGCGGTGATGACCCCGGAATACGCCGCGCAGATCGGGGCCGATTGGTACGCGAAGGACGCTATGGGGTCGGTGCATATCGCCCAGGAGCTGTTTGGAGAAGAGTAACAGGCAGGAGAAAGTGGGGAACACATGGAGACGTATCTGCTCATCGGGCTGTCGGCGGCGAACCTGATCCTGCTGGCCGTGCTGCTGGCGCTCACGTCGCGCACGCGCAGGGACCGGCGGGAGGCTGACGAGCTGCGCCGGATGCAGGAGAAGCTGGACGGGCTGCGGGCCGATCTGCTTGCGGAGCTGCGGGACAGCCGGATGGAGAGCAGCCGGAACGTCCAGCAGGCGGTGGGTAATCTGGGGGCCATGCTGGTGAACACCCAGACGGAGGCCAACCGGCTGCTCAACCTCAGCCAGGAGACGCTGCAGAAATCGGTAACCGGCATGGTCAAAAGCAGCGATGAGAAGATGACCCTGTTCATGCAGCAGAGCGAACGGCAGCTGGCTGAGATGCGGGCTACGGTGGACGAAAAGCTGCAGAAGACCCTGGAGGAGCGCATCGGCCAGTCCTTTCGGCTGGTCAGCGAGCGGCTGGAGCAGGTGTATAAGGGGCTGGGCGAGATGCAGACCCTGGCGGCGGGGGTGGGCGACCTGAAAAAGGTGCTGGCCAACGTCAAGACCCGGGGGGTTCTCGGAGAAATCCAGCTGGGAGCTATCCTCGAGCAGATTCTGTCGCCCGAGCAGTACGAGGCCAACGTGATCACCAAGGCGGGCAGCAAGAACTTCGTGGAGTTCGCGGTCAAGCTGCCGGGGAACGACGAGGGGCCGGTGTACCGGCCCATTGACGCCAAGTTCCCGGCCGACGCCTACACCCAGCTGGAGGATGCTTACGACAGCGGGGATCCGGCGCTCATCGAGGCGGCGGGGACGGCGCTGGAGAGGCGGATCAAGCTCTTTGCCAAGGATATCCGGGAGAAGTATCTCGACCCGCCCCACACCACCGATTTCGGCATTTTGTTCCTGCCCTTCGAGGGGCTGTATGCCGAGGTGGTGCGCCGGGGGCTCATCGAGTCGCTGCAGCGGGACTGCCATGTCAACATCGCAGGGCCCACCACCATGGCGGCCATTCTCAACAGCCTGCAGATGGGCTTCCGTACCCTGGCCATTCAGAAGCGGTCGGGCGAGGTCTGGCAGGTGCTGGGGGCGGTAAAAACCGAGTTCGACAAGTTCGGCGCGGTGGTGCAGGCGGCGCAGCAGCGCCTGGAGCAGGCGGGCAGCGAGCTGGACAAGCTGGTGGGGGTGCGCACCCGGCAGATTCAACGCCGGCTCAGCGCCGTGACCAAGCTGCCCGAGGCCCAGGCGGCCGCCCTGCTGGACGGGGAGGAAGAGGAGGGGCCGGCGGCCGAGTAAACCGGCCGGGGCCGCCCTTTGAAAACCGATTCGAAAATACCGGAGGAAAACCCGGGGCGGCGTCGTATGGCGCTGCTCCGGGTTTTTATGACGACAGAGGGCGCGGGCCGCCGGGCTTGTCCACACGAGCGCCTTTGGGATCGCTTTTTTGTGGTTTTGCGCATAAATCCGCGCCTGTCCGCCATATACAAGGAGTAGACCGTGCGGCCCTCCGGCAGGGCGGCACGGCGAAATTGCGTACAGGAGCGGGACGGAATCCTCCGCCCGGCGCCTGCCGGAAAGGCGTGAATCGGGTTGATCGTCCATACCATTCATCTGAGACTAAAGCACGGCATTATCGCCGCCTGCTGCGCGGCGGCGTTGGTGCTGGGCCTGTGTCTGTACAACATACCGGCGTCGGGGGCCAGCGGTCCGCCGCCGGAGGGGGCTGTCCAGGTACCGATCATCATGTACCATGGGCTGCTCAAGGAGACCAAGAGAACCGGCGCCTACGTGGTGACGCCCGAGACCTTCGAAAAGGATTTGCAGTATCTGAAGGAAAAGGGCTACACCACCATTGTCATGCAGGATTTGCTCGATTATGTGGGGAAAAATCAGCCGCTTCCGGAAAAGCCCATCATGCTGACCTTTGACGATGGGTATTATAACAATTATCTCTACGCGTTCCCGCTGCTAAAGCAGTACGGCTGCAAGATGGTGCTGTCCCCCATCGGGCGGTACACGGATGAATACAGCCAGGTGGAGGACACCCACGCCAACTATTCCCACGTGACCTGGAAGCACATTCAGGAAATGATGGATTCCGGCCTGGTGGAAATCCAGAACCACAGCTACGACATGCACGCCAGCGACAAGGCCCACCGGAAAGGCACCAAAAAAACGGCGGGGGAGACGCTGGATCAGTACCGGCAGGCGCTGACCGAGGACGTGACCAAAATGCAGGCCAGGGTCAAGGAGATGACCGGATACACCCCCACCACCTTCACCTATCCGTTCGGAGCGGTGAGCAAGGAAGCTCTGCCCATCCTCAAGGAACTAGGCTTCCAGGCGACCCTGGTGTGCGAGAGCCGGGTAAACTATATCACGAAGGACCCGGAATGCCTGTACGGGCTGGGGCGGTATCTGCGGCCCAGCGGACCGGATTCCGAGAAATACTTCACCAAAACCGTCAAGCTGCCGTGACAGCATCAGCTTATGAAAAAGGAGAATACACCATGCCGACCATTTTTCTCAGCCCGTCCACCCAGCAGAACAACCCCTATGTCATCGGGGAGAGCGAAGAGTATTACATGAACCGGATTGCGGATGCCATGGAGCCCTACCTGCGCTCCACCGGCATCCGGTTCACCCGCAACAATCCAGACGAAACGGTAACCCAGGCCATCGCCCAATCCAACGCGGGCAACTACGATCTGCATCTGGCGCTGCACTCCAACGCGGCGGGACCGGCCAACGCGGGACAGGTGCGGGGCATCGACATCTATTATTTTCCGGGAAGCGCGGCGGGACAGCGGGCGGCCGACATCATTGCGGAGAACTTCAAGCGGATTTATCCGCTGCCGGAGCGGGTGAGGACGGTGCCCACCACGACGCTGGCCGAGGTGGTGCGCACCCGCGCGCCGGCGGTGCTCGCGGAAATTGGGTATCACGACAATCCGGAGGACGCGGCTTGGATCCGGGACAACATCCCCGCCATCGCCCGGAACCTGGTGCAGTCCCTGGCGACCTATTTCGATATCCCGTTTATCGAGGCGCAGTCCCCACGCAAGGGGATCGTGGACACGGCCCGCGGCAACCTGAACCTGCGGAACATGCCCAGCATGGGAGGAGACATCATCGGCTCCATCCCCAACGGGGCAGCGGTGCAGATTCTGGGGCGGTGGCAGGACTGGTACGTCGTGGACTATAACGGCCAGACGGGCTATGCCAGCAGCCGGTATATTCGCGGCTGATTCCAGGGAAATGATGATGAAATCTGCGTAACCGGATTGAATCATCGCTTACCTAGGAAAGCCGCATGGGCAAGGATTGGCCGTATACAAAAGAGAAGCCCGATGCATCGCGTGCATCGGGCTTCTTGGTTTAGCAGATTGAGCGGGCAAGCTCGCGGACGGTACCCCAGTCGAGATCGGCGGTCAGGATATACAGGATGTCTCCTGTATGGAACACGCAGCGCACCTGGCCACGATATTCCAGCAGGGCGTATGTCACGCCGTTGTTTACAAATTCCTCCATGCGGGAATATGGATAGGATTTCATAATACTCACTTGCTCGGCCTCGCGATAATCCGCCACCTCGAACGTCACTTGATTCTTTCGATTCTTCCAGGTGACCATGACGCTGTTGCCGATTTTGTTGGCCAGCTTTTCCAGCGACACTTTATAGGAGTCTAGGAGATCGGAGCGGGGAAGCAGCGGCTGCTGGATTTGCAGGGCTTCCAGCTGCTTATACAGCGGCGTATCCGACTGCGTGCCGGCCAGCGTTATTTCCTCCGGCTCGTCAGACACGCCGGCAGTAATCTGGAAGGAATACTCGTTTGGATTGCGAAGCAGGCGGCCGTTGATATCGGCATAGGCGCCCACGACCAGAAAGCTGGCCACGCATGCGGCGATCAGAAGGCGGCGCATGGACGAGGGAAAAACCTTGCGGGAGCGAGCGGCCGGCTGCGGATTCATGTCGGCTGCCTTGGCCATCAGCTGCCGGAAAGCTTCGTTTTTATCCGGCGCCCAGTCCATCGTTTTTCCATCCAGTTCCAGGATGGTATCGGAGCTTTCCTTCATAAATTGCAAATCGATGCTGGCGGAGCTTTTTTGCAGTTCACGGTTCTGCCGCAGCTTGAGCTGGCGAGACGAGCCGGCGGCAGGGAAGGGAACGGGTTCTTTTTCCATGCGGATACACCTCCTATATATATATAATCCCAATATTTTCCGAATCTTACATGCGAAAACAATTTTTCTACATATTTGTTGCTGCTTGGCCCTAAGCCAGGCCTAAATTGTGCACTTCCCTTAAAATGTGGATCCGCAGCCGGGACAGCCGCTGGTATATGGTATTCTCGGATGCGCCGAGTTCCTTGGCGATTTCCCGGCAGGGCCAGTCCTCCGTATAATACATATGATACAGTTCAAGCTCCAGCGTGTTCAGCTTGCCGAGCACATGAACCTTCAGCGGTTCGACCTCGATGGGCAGTTCCAGCGCGGCGTCCAGATCTGGCTGATAGGCGAAGGCCCCTGCTTCCGCTCCTTCGGGGCGTTCCTGGTAGTAATCCAGGCGGGCCTGCTCCGTCTGCAGGTTCCGGAGCATCTTTTTCACCTGGAATTTAGCGGTGCGGTACAGCCAGACCTTCAAACCGTCCGGCGTGGGGAAGGCTGGCTGCTTTTGCAGACAGAGAAGAAAAACCTCTTGACAGCATTCCTGGGCATGCGTTTGATTATAGCCCAGATGGATGTAGCAGTATTTCAGAATTTCTTCGTAATAAGCGTCGAAGTATTCTTGAAAGGAAGCCGCGTAGTCCTCACTCAACATCCATCCCCCCTTTTTTCGATACATATGAGCAAAGTATAACATATTTTTCCAGACGGCGCCAGTGTTCTTTAAAAATTACCGCAAGGGCGTTGTAACAGCGGGGAAAGTGCGGTATACTGTAAAAACCATGTGGCGGGAGGAAATCAAGATGGAACAGAGCAAAATCGAGAGGATCAACGAGCTGGCGCGCAAGGCGCGGCTTCAGCCGCTCAGCGAGGAGGAGGCCGCGGAGCAGAAGGCGCTCCGGCTGGAATACGCGGCCGCCTGCCGGGCCAGCCTGCGGGCATCGCTGGAAAACACCTATATCGTCGAGGCGGACGGAACCAAGCGAAAGGTGCGCCGCCGGGACGAGGCGGCCGGCGAAGGGCAGAAACCGGTTGTATAAACCGGGGGATTATAGTATAATAACCTCACGCCGTAAACGGAAATCCAAGATTTCCGACGGCTGAGAGAACATTGAACCACTCCGGAACGGGCAAAGCCGTTTCGGACTAAGGTAGGCGCTGCGCCTTGCGCATCGCTTTGTGGTATAATAACCTCGCGCCGTAAGCGGAAATCCGAGATTTCCGACGGCTGGGAGAACATGGAACCACCCCGGAACGGACAAAGCCGTTCCGTACTAAGGAGGGCGGCGCTCCGCGCCGCCTTGTGGTATCATGGCCTTACGTGCCCCACAAAACAAAAGGAGGAAACCCCATGGATAAGCTGCTGAAATTGTTGGATACCAACGCACGTCTGACCAACGCCCAGCTGGCCGTGATGCTGGACACGACGGAGGAGGCCGTGGCGGCACAAATAGCCGATTGGGAAAGAAGCGGCGTTATCCGGGCATACAAGGCCCTCATCGATTGGGACCGGACCGATCGCGAGTATGTCACCGCCATCATCGAGCTGCGGGTGACCCCCAAGCGGGATTTGGGCTTTGAGGGCATCGCGGAAACGGTGATGCGCTTCGAAGAGGTGGAGAGCGTTTACCTCATGTCGGGCGGGTATGACCTGTCGGTGGTGGTCAACGGCCGCACCTTTAAGGACGTGGCCATGTTTGTGGCCAAGAGGCTGTCCCCCCTGGATTCGGTGATTTCCACCGCCACCCATTTTGTGCTGCGCCGGTACAAGGAAAAGGGCGTGCTCTTCCTCGGGGAGGAAAAGGACGAGAGAGGAGCCCTGTGAACCCATGAATTACGATGAGATACTCAACCAGACGCTGCGGGTGCTCAAGCCCTCCGGGATCCGCCGCTTTTTTGACATAGCCAACGAGATGGAGGACGTGATTTCCCTGTCCATCGGAGAGCCGGATTTTTCGACGCCCTGGCACATCCGGCAGGAAGGGATCCGCACCCTGGAGGCGGGGAAAACCTGGTACAGCCCCAACGCCGGGCTGATGAAGCTGCGGGAGGCGATTGCCGCCTATGTGCAGCGGCACAGCGGCGTTACATATTCTTCCAAGGACGAAATCCTGGTGACGGTGGGAGGCAGCGAGGCCATCGACCTGGGGTTTCGCGCCCTGCTGAATCCGGGGGACGAGGTGCTGATTCCCGAGCCGTGCTTCGTCTGCTACGAGCCGCTGTCCCGCATGGCGGGAGGAGTGGCGGTGCCGATCGTCACCAGGGCGGAGGATGGGTTCCGTCTGACGGCCGCCGCGCTGCGGGCGGCCATCACGCCCCGGACCAAAATGCTGGTGCTGCCGTTCCCCAACAACCCGACGGGGGGCGTGATGCGCCGCGAGCATCTGGAGGAAATCGCCGAGGTGCTGCGGGGAACCGAAATTATGGTGCTGTCGGACGAGATTTACGGCGAGCTGACCTATGGGGAGCGGGAGCATGTGAGCATCACCTCCCTGCCGGACATGCAGGATCGCACGCTGCTGGTGGGCGGGTTTTCCAAGGCGTTTGCCATGACCGGCTGGAGGCTGGGATACGTCTGCGGGCCGCAGCCGCTGATGGCGGCGATTGTCAAGCTGCACCAATACGCGCTGATGTGCGCGCCCACGACGGCCCAGTATGCGGCCATCGAGGCCATGGAGCACGGGGACGAGGACGTGACGGTCATGCGCGCGGAATACGATCTGCGCCGCCGCTTCATTGTGGATGAGCTCAACCGGATGGGACTGACCTGCTTTGAGCCGGAGGGGGCCTTTTATGTGTTCCCTTCCATTCGGATTACCGGCATGACGTCGGAGGATTTCTGCCAGAAGCTGCTGATGGAAAAGCATGTGGCGGTGGTGCCGGGAACGGCGTTCGGGGAATCGGGCGAAGGGTTTGTGCGGATTTCCTACTGCTATTCCCTCAAGCATATCACCGAGGCCATGGAGCGGCTGCGCGCCTTTATCGCGGAGCACGCCGGGGACGCGGAATAGGAGGGGGAAGCCGGTGGAAATCACCATGCTGGCGCCGGCCAAAATCAATTTGACGCTGGACATCACGGGACGACGGGAGGATGGGTATCACCTCATCCATACCATCATGCAGGCCGTGGACTATACCGACGAGGTGCGGGTGAGCCTGCGGGAGGCGGGTGGGATCCGGCTGACGGTATCGGATCCGACGCTGCCGGCCGACGCCCGCAACACCGCCTACCGGGCGGCGGCGGCTTTCCTAGCGACCGTGGATTTGGAGGAAGCGCTGCCCGGGGTGGACATTCATGTGACCAAGCGTATTCCCATGGAGGCGGGGCTGGCCGGCGGGAGCGCCGACGCCGCGGCGGTGCTGACGGCGCTCAACTGGCTGACTGACGCGCATATGACGGCGGAGGAACTCTGCGAAATCGGGCAGACGGTGGGGGCGGACGTGCCCTTCTGTATACTGGGCGGGGCGGCGGCGGCCACCGGCATCGGCACCATTCTGTCGCCGCTGCCCTCCCTGCCCGCCTGCTGGCTGGTAATCGCCAAGCCGGACTGCGGGGTTTCCACGGCGGAGGCCTACCGGCTGGTGGACGGGGCGGACATTCCGCACCGTCCCCATCAGTTCGCCATGACCGACGCGCTGTGCGGCGGCGATTTGGAGGCGGCGGGACGGGAGCTGTGCAACGTCTTCGAGTACGCGCTGGATTTGCCCGAGGTGCGGGACATCAAGGCGGTCATGCGCCGGCACGGCACCTTGGGCTGCCAGATGACGGGGAGCGGTTCCGCCGTGTTCGGGCTGTTTTCGGACAAGGGGGATGCCCGCCGCTGCGCCGACGCGCTGCGGGAGGGCGGCGTCAGCGTCCACGTGTGCCGGCCCTGTGAAAGCGGGCCGTTTCCGGCGTAAATCAAATTTTTGGAAAATTTTGTATAACGCAATAAATCCCGCCTATACTGTTGCCTGTAAGCAATGGAAAGGCGGGATTTTTAAATGGGAAAGTGGATGAAGGCGATCGCCTGCGGGCTGCTGCTTTGTTTATGTATATCGCTGTGCGGCTTCAGCGCCGAGTGCGGTGAGATTCGGGAACGGGTGCTGCGGTTGCATATTCTGGCCAACTCCGACAGCGGGGAGGACCAGCAGCTGAAGCTGAAGGTGCGCGACGCGGTGGTGCGGGAGGCGGCGGGGCTGTTCGACGGCACGCAGGATGCGGGGGAGGCGCTAGGGCGGGCGGAGGACGAGCTGCCCCGGCTGATCGCCGCGGCCCAGCAGGTCGTGTGGGACGAGGGGTACGACTACACCGTGCAGGCCAAGCTGTGCCATATGTATTTCACCACCCGGCAGTATGAGACCGTCAGTCTGCCGGCGGGCATGTATGATGCGGTGCGCTTCACCATCGGCAAGGGCGAGGGAAAGAACTGGTGGTGCGTGGTGTTCCCGCCTATGTGCGTATCCGCCGCCACCCAGAGCGAGAAGCTCAGCGACGTGCTGGACGAGAAGCAGGCGGATATTGTCACGAAGCCGGGAAAATACGAGGTGCGCTTCAAGGCGGTGGAGGTGTTCGAGGACATCACGCATCAGCTGCGCAAGTGGTTTGCGGGTCAGGACGACGCCCAGGATATCGCCGCTGAATCGACGACAGCGGCGTCTTCGGAGCCGTCGGATTGACGGCGAGCGGGATGGCACAAAAAGTTCCTATTTTTTGCAGATTCGCCCTTGACAATTCGACAGGGATAGTGTATTATAGTCAAGCGGTTTGATTCCGGCCCTGCCCATTCCGCGAATTTGCGCCATTAGCTCAGTTGGTAGAGCACCTGACTCTTAATCAGGGTGTCCCGGGTTCGAGCCCCTGATGGTGCACCAAGAGAAGTTGCAGGGGCTAATGAGAGCAAAGACCATTAGCCTTTGTGACGAAAGACAAGGCTCGTTGGTCAAGCGGTTAAGACTCCGGCCTCTCACGCCGGCAACGCGGGTTCGATTCCCGCACGAGTCACCAAAAGGTGATAAGAGCTGAAAAGCTTTTATATACAAAAGAATAGTTGGTGTTGATGACGCTGAGGGTCCACCTGTTCCCATACCGAACACAGAAGTTAAGCTCAGTGGTGCCGAAAATACTTGGCTGGTGACGGCCCGGAAAGATAGGGAGATGCCAACACAAAGCATACACCCAAACGGGTGTTTTGCTCTATATTCCTCCATAGCTCAGTCGGTAGTGCGAGTGTACAGAAATGTACCCGAAACTATTACTTAGCCAGAGGAAAAACTAAATATGTTGTTTAAGTCCACTACCGGGGATTTAAGTAACAAAAAAGATTGCTCTTTATGCAATCTGAACAAAAATCTTTGAGTAAAATCAAAGAAAATTGTATAATCCTCCATAGCTCAGTCGGTAGAGCGCATGACTGTTAATCATGATGTCACTGGTTCGAGCCCAGTTGGGGGAGCCACAACAGAGTAGTCTTCTGACTACTCTGTTTTCTTTTTTATCTAAATATACTGCTAAATCGGGCGAGAAGGTGAGTGTTAAAAAAAGGCTCAATTTCAATAGTTGGGGAAATTCGGAAAATAGAATAATAATTACAAGCGACAGCGAATTAAGCTGTCGCTTGTTTTGTTGTAGAATTAATATGTTTATGAACATACGCCTGACTATAAATCTTAAAATATCACCGCGGGCATGGTGCCAAACTTTTTAATCTATCTTTTATTACATTGACATTTTCAACCATACAATAGACAATAATACATATATATGTTATGATAATCATATAACTAATTTTAAATGAGGAATACATAATGGTAAAACGTTCATATTATTCAAATGACATTCAAAGTTTTCTAAATCAAGATAATTACAGTATATTTGGCGAAATAACAACGAATGACCAGTTTTCTGCTGAGGACTTACAAAAGAATACTTGGAATAGAGAAATTGAAATTTTGAAGCGAGAGTTATCTCAGTTTTTAGATGGACATATTATATTTGAATATACCATTCCACGAATAGGTAATCGAATTGATAATATTGTTATTTATAAAGGAATAATTTTTCTGTTAGAATTTAAAGTTGGTGAAAAGAAATACCCTTCATATGCTATTGAACAAGTAACTGACTATGCTTTCGATTTAAGTTGTTTTCACAAAGAAAGTCATAACAGACTTTTAGTTCCAATTTTAATTTCCACTAAGGCTCACAGCGTAAAACAAGAAATTCGGATTTCAAAAGATAATGTTTTAGAAACGATTTGTTGCAACGAATACGAAATTGCCAAATACATAACAGAAGTTTCTTTAAAATTTATTCAGGATGGAATCATACCTAATGATTGGATTAACTCTCTTTATATGCCAACACCGACGATTATAGAGGCTGCACAGGCCTTGTATCTCGGTCACAATGTTGAAGATATTTCGAGAAATGATGCAAGTGCGAAAAATCTTAATCAAACTACTAAAGCGATCAATAAAATTATAGATTATAGCAAAGCTCATAACAGAAAATCAATTTGTTTTATTACAGGTGTTCCGGGTGCAGGAAAAACTCTTGCAGGTCTTAATATAGCTGTAGAAAGGCAGAAAATAGCTGAAGATGAGCATGCTGTATTTCTCTCGGGCAATGGGCCGCTTGTTGATGTTTTACAAGAAGCACTTGCTCGTGATGATGCAAAGAGAAATCATATTTCAAGAAAAGAAGCCTTCAGAAAGGTAAAAGAATTTATACAAATTATTCATCATTTTAGGGATGACGCAATATCTGTTGATACTCCTCCTGTTGAAAAAGTTGCAATTTTCGATGAAGCTCAACGAGCTTGGGACGAACAAAATTTGACTGATTTTATGAAAAAGAAGAAACATATTGAAGATTTTAATATGTCAGAACCTGAATTCCTGATTAGTATATTAAACCGTCACAATGATTGGGCAACAATAGTATGTTTAATCGGTGGCGGTCAAGAAATCAATAAGGGTGAATCGGCCGGTATTTATGGATGGTTTGATTCATTGAGAAATAATTATCCAAACTGGGACATTTATGTTTCAGATAAAATCACTGATGACGAATATTCCAAAGGCCATAATTTTGCCGAAATGACGAAAAATATGAATGTAAACATAATTGAAGATTTGCACTTAGCCGTTTCGTTACGTTCATTCAGAAGTGAAAATGTTTCAAATTTTGTAAAGGCTCTTCTTGATGTTGATATTGATACTGCTAAAAGATTGTATGAGCAGTTTAACAATGATTATCCTGTCTTTGTGACTCGAAATCTAGACAAAGCAAAACTATGGGTTAGAAGTCAGGCAAAAGGATCGCAAAGATATGGGCTTACTGCAAGCTCAGGTGCCAAAATACTCAGAAAATACGGTATATGGGTTCAAAATAAAATTGAAGCCACGAATTGGTTTTTAAACGGTAAAAACGATGTTCGTTCATCATTTCATTTAGAGGAAACCGCAACAGAATTCGACATTCAAGGTCTTGAACTTGATTGGACAATTGTTTGTTGGGATGCAGATTTAAGATTTGAAAACGGTGATTTCAAACATCTGAAATTTGTTGGCACAAAATGGCAAAATATAAAATCTGCAGATAATATCCTTTATTTAAAAAACGCTTATAGAGTCCTCCTGACGAGGGCAAGACAGGGATTTGTTATTTTTGTACCGACAGGTGATGAAACTGATATGACCGCAAAACCGGAATATTATGACGGAATTTACCGGTATTTGAAAAGTGTAGGAATCAAAGAATTGGAATAACATTATCGTTCAGAGGCTGAATTTGAAGTAAATAATATAAGATACTCACGAAAAAGGAATGTTTAAGGCGCTACTTTTATAAAAACTTGCTTTGCTATTAAACTCCAAAACCCTGCCTGTATTTCTAATAGCACTATTTGCCGCCGCATAAACCTTTTGTTTCTCGTTTTTCCAAACAGCTTTTTGAGAGGTACTTTTACCAAATCCGTAAACTTGCGAGCGTGAACCGTCAGGAAGTAATCCTGTTCTTTTACAAAAGCCATTCAGTTCTGACTCCTGCCGTTTCAACTTGCTTGAATAGTGGCTGAAAATTTTTTCTAATTTTTGTAATAGCTCTTCATCAGAGAGGTTATTCAAAGCCTCATCACAAGCGGCAAGTGTTCTTTTGGTTGTCCTGATTTTGCGTTCAAAAGCTCTTTGCTGTTGTTCTGCTTCGTAAAGCGTGTGCATTGAGCCGTCGGGATACTCAATGTTTTTAGCATTAAGTTCTTCGATGTCTTTTGCCGAGTACATTCGAGCAGAACCCTAAGAGCTTTTCTGTAAAATATCTGTAGAGCATATTTTCTCCTCCGTTTCAGGTTTTTAAGCAATTCCTTTTAACGGATCTTGGCAAAATATGCTCTACTTTTTTTGCTTTTTATTTGCAGCTCTTTTTCTGCCCTAACTTTTATTATAGAGCAATATTTGAAATAGAAGGGCGTTGATGAGGGTTAAGGTTACGCTCCGCAAGTAATTGGCGGGGCAGAAATCTTTTGATTTTAAAAATGTATAATACAACATACTGATAGTAGTATGTTATACTACGCAAAATATATAGAAAGTATACCAAAATTGTACAATTGAATAAAATATACTAAAAATAAGGATAAAATAACTTAAAGATATTGAAAATAACTACAGCGTGTGCTAAAATTAGACAAAAGAAAAGGATTCGGAAAACCGAATCCTCAAATCACACACTGTGATGGTTGCCTAAGCAACGGATAGAATTAATTTTTATTTGAACTCATAGTGTAAATCCAATAAGGTAATTAGATTATCTTAATAATATTACAAAATAAATACTTTGTCAATAGAAAAGGAGGAAATTTATGAAGAATTTTAATGACGATTATTATGCAGGATTTGATATAGGAACGGATTCTGTCGGATATGCAGTAGCCGATACAGATTACAATCTTTGCAAATTTAAAGGCAATGCTATGTGGGGTGTTGATCTGTTTGAGGAGAGTAATTCAGCTGCCGAGAGAAGAACTCTTAGATCGGCACGAAGAAGAGGTTTGAGAAAAAGAAACCGTATTGAATGGCTGCAAATGCTTTTTGATGAGGAGATTTCAAAAGTTGACAATGCTTTTTTTCAGAGATTAAAAGAAAGTTGTCTGTATCTTGATGACAAATCATCGAATGTTCCGTATGCGGTTTTTGCAGACGGTAATTACACCGATAAAGAATTTCATACAGACTACCCTACAATATATCATCTTAGAAAAGAATTGATTAAGAGCTCACAACCACACGATATAAGACTTGTATATCTTGCGTTACATCATATTATAAAACACAGGGGACATTTCTTATTTGATAATATGGGGTCTGATTTTGAAAGTGAATCCTCGTTTGAAACTCTTTTTGACGATTTAAAACTTTACTTAAAAGAAGAATATGAAATTGAATTTGAGTGCAATGATTCGTTAAGATTTTCAGAAATATTAAAGGACAAAACATTGAAGAAAACTGCAAAATCGTCCGAATCGTACAAGCTTTTCGGTTACAGTAAAAGAAATAATCCATATGAAACCGCTTTGATAGATTTGATGTGTGGCAGAAATGTTGAATTTTCCGATATGTTCGGTGATAAGTCGTTTGACAGTGAGGAAGTAAACGGTATTACCTTTGAAAGCGGTTATGACGATAATGAAAATACATACCGTGATTTGTTACAAGAAAAGTTTGAATCTATCGAAAAAGCAAAGGCGGTTTATGACTGGGCAATTCTTGCAGATATTTTGAACGGTGAAAAGTATATTTCCTTTGCCAAAGTCAAAACATACGAAGAACATAGTTCAGATTTGAAAATACTCAAAAAATTTGTCAAGGAAAGATGTAAGCCATTATATGACGAAATCTTTAGAATTACAAAGGACAAGCTTGATAACTATACGGCATATTGCGGAAAGTACAAAGAAAACGGTAAAAACGGTGTTATTATATATCGTCCTGATGTAGATCCTCAAGACAAATTTTGCAAATATCTGAAGAAAAAGTTTGAAAAGCTTGACAAAACAGGCTATGAAGAAATGTTTGATAAGATTGAAAACGGCACATTTATGCCGAAAATTGTCGTAAAAGACAACGGCATTATTCCTATGCAGGTGAATAGGAGTGAGCTGAAAGCAATTCTGAAAAATGCTTCAACTTATCTTGAATTTCTTAATAAAAAAGATGAAAACGGAATTTCTGTAAGTGACAAGATAGTCAAAATTTTTGAATTCAGAATACCGTATTATGTAGGTCCGCTGAATAATCACAGCCTAAAATCCTGGCTTGTCAGAAGTGATGAAAAAATATATCCGTGGAATTTTGACAGTGTTGTTGACATAGAGCAATCGGCAGAGAATTTTATAAATAATCTGACTTCAAAATGTACATATCTTCCAACGAAGGATGTAATACCTAAGAATTCGATTTTATACAGTGCTTTTACGGTTCTTAATGAACTGAATAATTTAAGACTTGACGGAAAAAAGCCTGATGTAAGTCTTAAACAGGCAATATTTAATGACTTGTTTATGACGCATAAAAAGGTCAGAAGAAAAGATTTGCTAAATTATCTAAAAAGCGAAAAAGGTATTACGCCCGATATTACAGGCATTGACGGTGATTTTAAGTCAAGTATGCGTTCCGCAATTGAAATGTCACAGTTTAATCTGACCGACAGCGAAAAAGAGGACGCTATAAAAGCTATAACTGTATTTGGCGATGATAAAAAACTTTTAAGAAAGCGTTTAAAAAGGCAGCTCGGTTCAAAATTATCGGATGAAGATATAATGAGAATTTCTAAACTCAAATACAAGGATTGGGGAAGATTATCAAAGGAGTTTCTTACCGAAGTTTATAATGTCGATAAAAATACAGGCGAGTTGCAATTTAACATTATCCATGCACTATGGCAGACAAATGATAATCTTATGGAGCTGCTTGGCTCAAAATACGGTTTTGAACAGAGCAGACAAAACTATCTTGACGGTATTCAGACAGGGCAAAGCCTTGAGAAAATGGTGGAGAATCTCTATATTTCTCCTGCGGTAAAACGACCTGTGTATCAGTCTTTGAAAATTATGCATGAAATCAACAAAATTCAAGGTCATGCACCTAAAAAGATATTTGTTGAGATGACAAGAAAAGACGGTGTGAAGGGCGACAAAGGCCGTAAAGAGTCAAGAAAGACCAAGCTTGTAGATTTATATAAAAAGTGCGGTGAGGATTCGGGCGAACTCTGGGAATCTCTTGAAAAAACACCTGATGATGAATTTAAAAGAGACAGACTGTATTTTTACTATACTCAATTCGGCAAGTGTATATACACGGGAGAACCGATAAATCTGTCGGAATTGTACAATCAAAACATTTACGATGTGGATCACATTTTCCCTCGTTCAAAAGTTAAAGATGACAGCCTTGATAACCGTGTCCTTGTAAAGAAACAGGTTAATGCTCACAAGGATAATACATATCCGCTTGACAGTTCAATTCGTGAAAAGATGAAAGGCTTCTGGCATTTGCTTATGGACAAAGGTCTTATTAGCAAGAAAAAGTACGAGAGGCTTACAAGGGCAACTCCGCTTTCTGACAGCGAACTTTCAGATTTTATTGCAAGACAGATTGTTGAAACATCTCAATCGACAAAAGCAGTTGCGTCACTTTTTAAAGAATTGTATCCCGATACTGAAATTGTGTATGTAAAAGCGTCAACGGTTTCTAAATTCAGACACAAATATGATTTCTTAAAATGCAGAGAAGTAAACGATTTTCACCATGCAAAAGATGCCTATCTAAATATTGTTGTCGGCAATGTGTATAACGAACGCTGTACACACAACAAATCCATATTTATAAAAGGTTTGCAGACTAAAAAATACAGTCTTAACAAAATGTTCAGCTTTAATACACCGAACGCATGGTCAATTGATGATAATAAGTCAATCAAAATTGTCAGAAAGACTATGAACAAGAACAATATCCGTTTTACAAGGTATGCATTCACCAAAAACGGCGAACTTTTCAAGAGAAAACCCCTTAAAAAAGGAAGAGGACAGGCTCCATTAAAGCAGAACTCTCCGCTTTCGGATATCAGTAAATACGGAGGTTATGACAGGCCGACATCCTCATATTTTTCATTTGTGAAATATGAGGGTAAAAAGGGTAAAGAAATGCGTCGTCTTGTGGCAATTGATTCTTACATTAAGGCTCGGTATGAAGCGAACCCTGAAAAATATCTGAGTGAAAATCTTGGATTGAAAAATCCTGTGGTTCTGATTCCCGTCGTAAAATATAATGCCTGCATTGAAATTGACGGTTTCAGAATGCATATAAGTGCAAAAACTGATAAGCGAATACAATACAAACCCGCTATGCAATTAACGGTTAGTTACGATACAGAAAAATATATAAGAAATATTGTTAAGTTGAATTCAAAGCCTGAAAATTACAATATTACAGAGCTTGACAAAGTGAGTGCCGATGAGAATTTGAAGTTGTTTGATATTTTAACCTCTAAAATGACGGATACAATTCTAAAAGTTAAATTCGGTGATATGGGTGTTAAAATCGCATCTCACCGTGATGCTTTTGAAAAATTGGATGTAAGAAAACAATGTTTCGTTCTTGCAGAAATACTTAAAATCATACATTGCAATATATCAGAGGGAAATTTAAGATTTATAGGAGGAGCAAAACAGTCAGGCTCAATTAAAATGAGTTCTGTCATATCAGGAATTAAAGGTGTAAAGTCGATTTATCTTGTTCATCAGTCGGTAACAGGTTTGTTTGAGAAGAAGATTGATTTGTTACATATGTAAGTTATCAGAAAAGAGGATATTTAGATGAGTTGGAGAACGGTAGTAATTACGAAAACATCCAAGCTGGATTACAGCATGGGACACCTTGTTGTGCGTGATGTTGAAAGCACGGTAAAGGTGCATATAAGTGAAATATCCGTGCTTGTTATTGAAAGTACAGCTGTTTCGGTTACTGCCGCTCTCCTTTGTGAGCTTGTGCTGCGAGCTTTCTAAGGAAAATGATTATGATTTTCAGTTCTGCGAAAGTATCGAAACAATGGCATTAGTAAAATTGTTTTCATTTGCGCCTGCAGATGCCTCGGATGATAATGTCGGTCATCTTTTAAGATATTTCAAACTTATGAAAGAGTATCTTGGAATAAAGTGTTTTATTGTTCAAAATCTGCATATTTATCTTGATGACAGTGAATGTGAAAATCTTTTGGAATCCGCCGTTATGCACGGTATATATTTGCTTAACATTGAAAACTCAGTGCCGAAAGAAGTTTCTGAATACGAAAAACTTGTTGTGATTGATAATGATTTATGCGAATTTTATTGACAATCATTATACAAATGTTATAAAATATCCTTATAGATTTGCCGTGCACAGTATAGTGGGTGCATTTTATTCCCAATTTGAGGGTTTGAGAATAGTGTAAATCTATAAGGTAGTAAAACTTACTGTGCTTGCAGAGGTCAAAGTTAATCCGTTTGAGAATAGTGTAAATCTATAAGGTAGTAAAACGATTGACCGTAAACGCAAGACAAGGATTAGTTTGAGAATAGTGTAAATCTATAAGGTAGTAAAACGGTCAAGTTCTTCCCACCAAGTAATAGCTAGTTTGAGAATAGTGTAAATCTAATTAGAGTACAAATTTTACTCGTGGACTGTGAAAAAACAGCATTGCAAAAAACAATATGGCACATAACCGTTATCACTTTCGGTTATGTGCCTTTTTATGTGCCTTTTGTAGTTTAATAAGTTTGTTAAGAATACCACGATTGATTACAGTCCAAAACAAGGAAGATTTCAGTGCGTTAATTTCCAAAGTGAGTTCCACCATGAAAGTTACTTTGGGGATTAACTATTTACTTTTTTGTTTAAGTTTGCGGTAAATATGAATTGTATAATCCATTTTATTGTGTTATTATGTAGTAAAATGGTGTGCAACATTAGTGTTTTGAAAAAATTATGTTGCTGAAATTAAACTTGAAATAACTGACGGGTGGCATATGGTTCGCAAAGTTGACAAAACAAAGCTTCTGACTGTTGTCGGGATAATTATATTCCTGTTTGGAGGTGCGGTGAGAATTTTTTCTCATCTTACTTCCTCGGCGGATAATTATATTGAAAATTTTGATGTTATTATCTTTTCCGGGCTTATTATAGGCTGGGGTGTGTCTGTTGCATATCGCATTGTTCAGAAGAATATACGAATCTGCCTTGTGATATCTGCGGCGCTTATGCTCTTGTGGATGGCTCTTCGTGCCATAAAATACAACAGCCCTGCCGACATCAACACATACGGACGGTATCTTTGGTATTCATATTACATAGCAATGGTGTTTTTGCCGCTTATGATGTTTTTTGCAATGCTGAATATCGGTAAGCCCGAAAATACAAATAACCGAAAATATCTTTTGATTATACCTGCCGCCGTTCTTGTGCTGCTTGTTATGACGAACGATTTTCATCAGCTTGCTTTTGTATTTGAACGCGATTTTCACAATTGGAACAAACAATACAGTTACGGTCCTGTTTACTATGTAATTGTAGTGTGGATTTTTATACTTGTACTTTCGTCAATTGTGCTTTCAATAAATCGATGCAGAATTTCCGCAACACGCAAAAAGCTGTGGATTCCAATTGTAATAATTCTTGTCGCAATAATTTACACACTCTGGAATAATCTGAATCACGGATATTCGGGACTTAGAATTTACAATGTTCCCGAGGTGTTCTGCTTTGCCTCAATCGCTCTATGGGAAAGCCTTATTCAGATAGGTCTTGTGCCGTCAAATACGGGTTACGGCGATTTTTTCAATGCGTCAAATCTTAACACTCTCATATTTGACAATGAGGGCAATGTGAAATACCGCTCTAAAAACGCAACAAATGTTTCAAAAGATGTTGTTCTGCAAAACGGTAACAGTGTTGTGATTGATGAAAATATAATTCTTAAAAAGCATAATATAAAAGGCGGTAAGGCAGTTTGGACGGAAGATATATCGGCAATTAACCGAATTAACAGAGAGCTTTCGGAAGTAAAAGAGCAGATTTCGGAATACAATGTAATCTTAAAATCAGAGGCAGAGCTGAAAAAACGAAGAGCGGCAGTAACCGAACAGAACAAGCTCTATGACAGTATAACCGAATTTATCCGTCCTCAGCTTTGCGACCTTGAAAATATACTCAAAAACATTGAAAACAACAGGGGAGATATTTCGGTTAATTATGCCGGTGCCTGTGTTGTTAATGTCTACATCAAGAGAATAAGCAATCTGCTCATTATGGCAAAAAGCAGAAAAATGCTGAATGCTTTTGAGCTTGAAAACAGTATCCGAGAACTTGCCGAGTACATTTCTGTTTACGGAATTTCGTGTTCGTTTTTCAGTAATGTTTCGGGAGAAATTTCAGCCGAAAAAACGATTGCACTTTTTAAATTCATCGGGATTTTTATAAGGCATATAATGAACTGCACAGATGCGTTGCTGTTTAATTTAAAAGTCCATGAGAGATTTATTGATTTAAAAATCAACTGTGACAGCAAAAATGAAATGAAAATTCCCGATGATTTACTTGACGATATTATAAAACTCGGCGGAAATGTCACCACGGAATATGACGCTGACACGCTGTTTGTGTTTGTTCGTATGCAAAGCGGAGGTGATGACATATGACATCCATCCTTGAAATGCGTTCGTTTGTTTGTGTTATATTGATGAGTGTGCAATTTGTTGTTGCCTGTGCGGCAATATACAACGCAACGCAATCTTTTCTTTATAAAATCAGGTTGTGGAAACCGATTTCAGCGGTTATAATTGCAGTAATCTCTTTGACAATGTTTTTGGTAAGCACTCATGTCTTGAGTAAAATATATTACGATAACCAAATTAATAAAATGGCTGAATTTTTTGGCAGAATGCCGTTTGCTCTGTCTGTCGGCATAACGGCGTATTGTGCTGTAATGTCTGTGTACATAACGGTAAGGCTTCATCATTGCAGAAATACCGATATTACCGCAATGTCAATTAAAGAAAGCTTTGACGGCTTGCCGACAGGACTTTGCTATTTTGACGAAAACGGACTTGTTGTATTGAAAAATAACCTTATGGAAAGCATATGCCTTGAACTTACGGGTAAATCGCTTAATGTTGCAATGCCATTCAGAGAGAAGATAAAAGAGGCTTCTCAATATGAAAATGACGGGGCATTTACAGTCAGATTAAAGGACGGCAGGGTTTTCAGCTTTTCGTTGTCGGAAACGGAAATTTTTTCAAAACCGTATTTTCAGCTTGCGGCAACCGATATAACAGAGTTTACAAAGCTTACATCAACCTTGGAATATGAAATAGGCGAGTTAAAAAAGGTTAATGCTCATCTGAAAAAATACAATGAAATGGTCTGTGACCTGACAAGAGAAGAAGAAATTCTTCGCACAAAAGAGATAATTCATGACAGGCTCGGCAGTACGCTGATAACAACAAGAAGATATCTTGAAAACGGCACTCTGTCTGAAAATAACAGTAAATTACTTGAAATGTGGAAAAACAATATTTCTGTTCTGAATACCGCAGAGAATGATCGCAAAGATGAAAACTTTGCTAAGGATATTGAAAATGCCGCAAAGCTTGTCGGAATAACGCTTGAAACAGTCGGAAATCTTCCGACTGATAACAATGCGGTTGCACGGGTTCTGACTTTTGCAACAATGCAATGCCTTAACAATGCCGCAAGACACGCAAAAGCAGATAAAATGATTCTTGAAAGTCTTGACGACGGTGAAAAATATATTTTTAAATTTGCAAATAACGGCAGAAAACCGCCTCAAAAAATCAATGAGGGCGGCGGACTTTCTTCCGTAAGAAAAAAGGCGGAGCAAATCGGCGGAAGCATGAAAATATCGACTTCCGAAATTTTTGTTCTTGAAATCACAATACCGAAAAGCGAGGTGCTGCAGTATGACAAGAGTGCTGATAGTTGAAGATCAGTCAATGCCGAGAACTTTATTTGAAATGTATGTAAACCAAAGCGAAAACTATACGCTTGCGGGCTCAATAAGTAATGCCGATATGACGGATTATCATTGTGAAAATTCCGATGTTGACCTGATTTTAATGGATATATGCACTTCAATGGGAGCAAACGGTCTTGAGGCGGCTGAAAGAATAAAAGCAAAGTTCCCGAAAATTAAGATAATCATTGTTACCTCAATGCCCGAATATTCCTATCTAAAGCGTGCCAAGGATGCAGGAGTTGACAGCTTTTGGTACAAAGAGGTAAGTCCCGAACCTATTATTGAACTTATGGACAGAACAATGAACGGTGAGCGTGTGTTTTCCGACACAACTCCCAAAATTAAATTCGGCAACGCAATGAGTACGGATTTTACCGAAAGGGAGCTTGAGGTTTTGCGTGAACTGACAAGCGGTGATACAAACACGGAAATTGCCAAAAGACTTTACATTGCTCCGGGTACTGTCAAGAACTATATACAGTATATGCTTGAAAAAACAGGCTTTAAGTCAAGAACAGAGCTTGCCGTAAAGGCAAGAGAGGCGGGACTTGTAATTCTTGACGATAGAATTAACGACAAATAAATACTTTTTTCTGAATATGTGCCGTTTGGCACATATTTTTTTGCTGTTAAAACAGTATAATACAATTACAGGATATAAACTGCTCAGACGGTGAATATCTTTTGTGCAAAACGCTATCTTTGTCCGATTAATAATCAAAGACAAAGGTGCATAAAATTTATTATTTAATGACAGGAGGAAAAACTATGGAGGCAAAAGGTTCAACTTTTCTTAAAGTAACGGGAATCCTTATGATTGTATTTGGTGCTATTGCATTGATTGTGTCAATCATCGCCATTCTCGGTATCGCCGCACTTGCAGCTTTTAACGACGGTACATACGATATGACTATGCTTTATGTCGGCGGCGTTTTCGCGCTTATCAGTGCGGTTGCTGAGTTCGTTGCAGGTATTATCGGCGTTATCAACGCAAAACTTCCGCACAAGGCAAATACATGTATTGTATGGGGCGTTGTTGTTGCGGTTATGTGTATTGCAGGCGAAATTATCAGCATGATAGGCGGATCACAGTTCAATGTATTCTCTCTTATCTGCGGTCTTGCTATCCCTGTACTTTACATTATAGGCGCTGTTAAGAACAAAGCATAATTATTTTATTATTTACCCCCCTTTTAATTACCCACCGTAAATATTTTTAGCACAAGGTCACAGCTGTCCGAACAATCGGGCGGCTGTGCTTTTTTTGTTTATGTTGTGAAATATGCCGTTTGGCACATTCATATTCTATCGCAAAATTGTACAATATAAGTGAAAGATATAGGTGAAAAGGGGTGATGTCCGTTGAAGAAAATTTTGCTCAGTGTTCAGAATAATTTGCTCAGTGAGGCTATTCAAAATGCCCTTGTAAAGAAGGGAAGATTTTGTATTGAGAATGTTTCACCGAATCAAGACGGGAAAATTCTTGATTTGTGCATTGCAGAAAGAGTTGATGTTTTGCTTATGGATGTCACAAGACTTGCCGATTCAACTATTGAGAAACGGCTTGAGCTTTGTGGAAAAGTAAAGGAATATTTGCCAAGCTGTAAAACGGCTCTGCTCTGTGACGAACAGTCATATCCCGACCTTGCCGACAGGGTTAAACAGGCAAAACAATTCGGAAAAATAAGCTCGTTTTTTTATTCATCCGTAACGGCAGATTATCTTGCCGCCGCACTTGACGCACTTTAAAAAGGAGGTACTGTTTATGGGTATATTTGACAGCTTAAAAAATATGACAAATCAGACTGTAAAAAACAATGTTTCAAAGGCCGTTTCGGGAGCGGTAAACAATGCGATGCACAAAAGCAAAACATTTGTATTTGCCGATTATCCGAAAAATGCAGATGAACTCAAAAAAATGCCGGAGCTTGACTTTTCGTCACCTCTTTCAACAGCGGCATTTGCAATGCTTGTGTTGCTTGAATATGATGAAAGTCCGGAAAACACAATAGAAATGCTTAATGTATTAAAAGGACCTCAGCCGATGAACGGGATGGATGTTCAGTTTTTGCGTGACAGAATCAAGGGCAGGGGATATATTCCTCGCTCATATTTTGAGGGTTCATCCGTGAAGAACGATTATACACCGAATGTTCCGTACAAAATAACCGTTTCCGAGTATGCATATACCTATCAGAGCGAGGGTTATGCAAAGGTTCAGGTTCAGTCGTCGGGAGCAGACTCACCTCGTCCGATTGAGCTTCGCAGAAAGGGCAATCAATGGTTCTTATGGCGCAATCTTGCACTCTCCGACATACGAACTCCCGCTTCGGATGATCCTTGGGCATAAAGGAGGGATTTTTATGAAAATCAAGAAAAAAGTAAAGCGTATTTCGAGTGTTGTTTTATGCTTTCTCATGCTGTTGACAACACTTCCTATGACAGCCATAACCGCAAATGCGGCGGCTCAGGCTTATATCAAATATATCGACACCGAGGTTTACATAGGAGATGTCCTTAACATTATCGTGGGAGTAAACGGCGGCAGTACAGGCGAAACCTTTACCTATCAATGGCAGGCAAAATATCCGAGCCTAAACTGGGTTAACCTTTCCGATAAAACCGACAGACCCGACTCGAAATTTTCGGGTGTTTTTACAGACCATCTTAAATTTCAGACCTACGCAGAACTTGTAGGACCTGACTCAGGGTGGAAAGATGTTGTCTTTAGATGTAAAGTAACGGGTTCAAAGAGCGGTACTTTTTATTCGGGAAAATGTAACTTTCCGGGACTTCTTGAGAAGACAGAAATTCCTACAATTGGATTTTTAGGCTTGGAGAAACCTGAACAGGGAAAAATCCCCTCAACAACGGCAACTCCGATAAACAGCACTTACTACAGTTTTGATTATATTGAGTGGTATAAGTACGAAAACAACAAAATTAGCAGAAAGCTCGACAGCGGAGAAACTTTTGACAGCGGTATGTATTGTTGTCAGCTATACTTTAATATGAACAGAGGATATGCGGTTGCCAAGAACGCAGTATGTGGTTTGTACAATGGCGACAGTCAGGCGACAATTCTTCAGGATGAAACCACAGGTCAATATTATATTTGGGCATATTACAATGTTCCATATGAATCGCCATCATTTACACATCAGTTCCCTGAGGCAGAAATTATGATTATGAAAGGCAAAGAAGAAATTATATGGGTTGCTGCCAAAAATGCCGCAAGCTATCAGTGGCAGATGAAAGTAAAGAGAAGAACACCCACCGGTATAATAAGAATGTGGAAAAACATAGATGACGACTCATCTACATTAAACCAGTTTTCCTTCAAGGGTACAAAATCAAATACTTTGAGAATCAGACCGAATACGGATTTTGATGAAACTCAGTTCAGATGTGCTGTTACGGGTAAAAACGGTGATGTTATTTACAGTGAATCGGTTAAAGTGACGCAAGAGGTTAAGGCCAGAATTACAATGAACTTAAAAACAGGCGGCTCACCGAAGGACACTATTACCGTTAAGGTGGATAGATACACTTTTGACGGCGTTTATAAGGGCGGCTTTGAAGATGAAACGGTAAACAGTAATGCAAAACCCTTATATGTGGCTTTTGATACATCCCCAGGCAAATATGTCATTACTGTAAGCAAACCGCAGTGTATTGCAAGGGTGTATGAGATATATCTGTATAAAGACGATATTAGTTTTGATGTAAAAATTACAGTTCCGTATGATGTCAATATGGATGGTGTTATTAATGTTGTGGACGCAACCTTGGTTCAAAAATACATTGTCGGGTTTGAAGAATTTGACGATTACACTTTAAAAATTGCAGACACAAACGGTGACGGCACAATATCAGTTGTTGATGCTACAAATATTCAGAAGAAAATCGTGAATCTTTTGTAAAGGAGAAAGTTTATGGGACTATTTGAAAAGAAATATTGTGACCTTTGCGGTGACAAGGTAAATGCCCTCACAAGGCAAAAGCTTTCAGACGGTTATCTTTGCAGCGACTGTAAGCACAAGCTCAGTTCGCTTTCATCAGGCTGGAAAAACAGGACATTAGCAGATGTTAAAACTCATCTTGAACAGCGTGAACAGAACAGACAGAAATATTCGGCATTTGTTCAGTCGGCAAGTGCCGGTACAAACGAAAAGCTTGTTGTAGATTTTAATAACAGAAAATTCTATTTTACAATAGGCAGAGATTTCAAAAACAGCAATCCTGAAATTTTTGATTTTTCACAGCTGCAGGACTTTTGGCTTGAGCTTGGATATACAACTCTGCAGGATTCCGACCGTGACGGAATTCCTGATGAGTATGACCGCTATGATAACCGTCAGGGCAGGAACAGCGGTTTTGGCAGTCAGTTTGATACAACAAACTCATTTTCGGGGCAAAACGGTATGCTTGATGTTCCGCTTGCGCTTCAGCCGTATGTTCGTGATACAAACACATCGTCATCACCGCAAAGAATATCTTCTTTAAAAGCAAAATTTATCGTAAATCATCCGTTCATAACCGATATATCAATGTATGTTGATTCGTCAATCGGTACTGTAAGGAATGAGCTTATGAGAGCGTTTGATGACGGAATGCAGTTAATGAGACTGTGTGAACAAATAAGGAACGGTATGCAGAACAATATGGGCTATCAGCAAAGCGGAATGTCCATGCAGAACAATATGGGTTATCAGCAGAACGGAATGCCCATGCAGAACAATATGGGTTATCAGCAAAGCGGAATGCCCATGCAGAACAATATGGGCTATCAGCAAAGCGGAATGCCCATGCAGAACAATATGGGCTATCAGCAGAACGGAATGCCTATGCAGAACAATATGGGCTATCAGCAGAACGGAATGCCTATGCAGAGCAACACAGTAAATCAGCAAGTTTCACAGCCGTTTACTCCGCAAAATGCTGCGGCAATTGTTTGTTCGGCTTGCGGATATAAGCCTGACGGCAATCCGCCGAAATTCTGTCCGTTCTGCGGGGCTGCCATGACATAACCGATATGACTTTACGGTCGTTATTTCATAATATTTCCAAACAAAAAATGCGTGTAAGAAAAGAAATTGTATCCGTGAGCTATTCAAAAAATCATTCAAATTTTGACTACTGCTGTTCTTTTTATGTGCGAAAAAAAGGTGTAAATTTCCTTTTTGACGCTATCTGCAAATGCGGTTATATCGCTTTTGAAAATGTTTTGATCGACGAAACGGATATGAGACTGCTGTGTGACACCGCCGAAGACGCATTGGAAATTCTGAAAAAATATAATCCGAAAAACAAAGGACTGATAGTCGATGACGCCACGGTTACAATCGTTGAAATCATATTTTCCGACAAAAACAGTATCTCGGTCAGTATGACGGAACAAACCTTGGATTCGCTCGAAAAAGCGTTCTTTGCCCTTGCTGAAAAATATTGCAAAGATGTTTAATATCTAAAAATAATTGAAAAGCAACCCTATGAAAACAACCCCACGGTAAAATAATCGTGGGGTTGTTTTTTCTGTAACAGAAAATAAGTGCATTTTTCCTTGCCATTACCGTAGTAATTGTTTATAATTAAGGTATGACAATAAAAGAAGGCATGAACAATGCAAACGATAGATGAGGCACTAAACAAACTGAAAAAATCTGATTTTCGCAGTCGGTTTCATTTAAAGCAAAAGGACATTGACTATATTAATGAAAAGGGAATGAATAAAATCCGCTCCCATGCAGAAGATTTTGTCAGAACACGGCTTGCACCAAAATATATTCCGAATGACGGAAAGCAAACGCCTATGAGGGGACACCCTGTTTTTATCGCACAGCACGCCTGTGCCTGTTGTTGCAGAGGGTGTCTTAACAAGTGGTACAGAGTTGCAAATAACAAACAGCTTAACGAGGTCGAACAGCAGAAAATTGTAAATCTGCTTATGGCTTGGATTGAAAGAGAATACAATGATTATAATTCCAATAAAGAATGATAGATAAGGGCAAAAAGATGAGTGATAAATTCAGCGTGTTAAAAGATTACTTCGGACACGATTCTTTCAGAGACGGACAGGAGCAGATAGTTGACGCTTTGCTTGACGGCAGAGATGCACTTTGCATTATGCCCACAGGTGCGGGCAAGTCTATGTGCTATCAGATTCCCGCATTACTTTTTGACGGGGTGACAATTGTTGTGTCACCTCTGATTTCGCTTATGAAGGATCAGGTCGGCTCGCTCGTTCAGTCGGGAGTTCCTGCGGCATACATAAACAGCTCACTTTCATATCCGCAATTTCTCCGAGTGCTTTCAAATGTTGAACACGGAAAATACAAAATCATCTATGTTGCACCCGAAAGGCTGTTGACTGACGGATTTCTCGACACCTGTAAAAAGATAAAAATCTCAATGGTTGCAGTTGACGAGGCTCATTGCGTTTCACAATGGGGACAGGATTTCAGACCGAGTTACCTCAAAATTATTTCATTTGTTGAAAGCCTTGCAAATCGTCCGATTGTCGGAGCATTTACCGCAACGGCTACAAATGATGTAAAAGAAGATATAAAGAAAATTCTCAGGCTTGAAAATCCGTTTGAAATTACAACGGGATTTGACCGCCCCAACCTTTTCTTTGGCGTAATAAAGTCATCGTCAAAGGATGAAAAGCTTATTGACCTCATTCGGGAGCGTGGCGACAGGTCGGGAATTGTCTATTGTGCAACCCGAAAAAATGTTGAATCTGTCTGCGAATTGCTCTGCGATAACGGCTTTTCGGCGGCAAGATACCATGCAGGTCTTGATGAATACGAACGCAGGAAAAATCAGGAGGATTTTGTTTTTGACCGAAAAAATATTATGGTCGCAACCAATGCTTTCGGTATGGGAATTGACAAGTCAAATGTTACATATGTAATTCATTACAATATGCCGAAAAACATTGAAAGCTACTATCAAGAGGCAGGACGGGCAGGCCGTGACGGCGGTGAGGCTGATTGTATTTTGCTCTACAGTCCTAAGGATGTTCGCCTAAATCGCTTTATGATTGAAAATTCCGAGGGCAACGATGAGCTTACAATTGAAGAAAACGAGCAAATTCGTGAGCGTGATTTTGAACGCTTAAAATATATGACCTTTTACAGCACAACAAACGATTGTCTGCGTGGGTTTATTCTGCGGTATTTCGGCGGTGAAAAGAAGGCTTACTGCGGAAAATGCTCCAACTGTCTTTCCGTTCACAAGCTTGTTGATGTCACAATTGACGCTCAAAAAATTATGTCGTGTATTGCAAGAACAGGACAAAGGTACGGCAAAACCGTGATTTGTGATGTGTTAAAGGGCAGTAAAAGCGAGAAAATTCTAAAAGCTGAGCTTAACAATCAGTCAACCTACGGAATAATGAAAGAGGTTACGGCAAGGCATATTTTCGGCACAATTGACTTTCTTGCCGAAAAGGAGTATATTTCATCCGACAATGAAACCGAGGTTCTAAAACTTTTGCCAAAGAGCCGAGATGTGCTTTTCGGACGGGAACGGCTTGTGATGAAGAAAGTTGAAAACTCCGAAAAGGTTGTCAAAACGCACCGTCCCGAAGTGCCTGTCAATTCCGATTTACTTGATGCGCTCAAGGCTTTGCGAAAAAGCATTGCATCCAAAAAGAGTGTTCCTGCCTATGTTATTTTTACCGATGCAACGCTGATTGATATGTGCAAAAAATGCCCCGAAACACCCGATGAAATGCTTGAAGTTTCGGGTGTGGGCAGAACAAAGCTTGAAAAATTCGGAAAACAATTTCTTGAAGAAATCGCAAAATTCAGATAACTTCATATACTGTTAAAGGATGAACGAATTCGTTTGTCCTTTTCTTTTTCAATTTTTAAAATTGCATTGAAATAATTAGTACAAAGTGATACAATAATTACAGAGAGAAAACAGATTGGAGGCATTTGTATGGCTGACATATTTGATTACATAAGCTGGCGCGGCGATTTGACATTTGAACAGGATGGTTTTAACGAGCTTGACGCACTTGTGCTTTCACGGCTTTCATATCTTCCTTTTGACGGTGCGGTATCGTCCTGTCTGTTTGATGAAATTACCCTTGAACAGGCGGCAATGCGTGTGTTTGCAACCGATGATTATGAGAAAAATCTATTGTGGAAGGGTGACGTCGACCTTTTGAAAGCGACGGCAGAGAGCAAGAGATTCGGCAAAATTCTTGTTTCGGGGTATGTAAACGAGGTTGAGTCCGATGTGAGTATGCAGTTTTCCGCAATCACTTTTGAATTTCTTAAAAAGAATTATTTTATTTCATACAGAGGAACTGACTTTTCTCTTGTCGGCTGGCAGGAGGACTTCAATATGTTCTTCACATTTCCGTTGCCGTCACAGAAAAAGGCTCTTGATTATTTTGAAAAGGCAGTCCGTATGCTCAACGGAAAATTCATTCTGGGCGGTCACTCAAAGGGCGGAAACCTTGCGGTTTATGCCGGTGCTTTTACCGATGAAAATTCAAGAAATCACATTGATTATATTTACAATTTTGACGGACCGGGGTTTTCTCTTGACAAAATCAGGGACAGCGGATTTTATGAAGTTGACGACAGAATCTACACCTTTGTTCCGCAGTCAAGCATTTTCGGCATGATATTTGAGCATGAGGAGAGCTACACAATTGTAAAGAGCAATCAAAAAGGTTTTCTTCAGCACGATATCTATTCATGGGAGATTGAGCAGAACAGTCTTATCAGGCTGAAAAGCACTACAAATTTCAGCGTTTTCTTTGACCACACGCTGAAAGAATTTGTTGAATCGCTGACAATTGCTCAAAGACGGGAGTTCACAAAAGAGGTTTTTGCCCTTTTGTCGCTGACCGAAACCGCAACCTTTAATGAGATGCTGAAAAATCCGCTTAAAAACACGGGAACAATCCTAAAATCCTTTGCAGGTCTTGACAGCAAAACGAGAAATATGCTTCTGAAAACAATCTTCGCATTCGTTAAAAGTGCAAAAAACAATTTTTCCGACATAACAGGCGGTCAGAACAAAATTACCGTCAGTTAATTATAAAAAAAACTCATATATGCTCCGATACTTTTTAGCGTCGGAGCATTTTCTTTGCAAAAAATCATTTGTCAAGACGAAATTCCCGTTTTGTCAATTGACACTTTTGGAATTTGTATTGTTATTATCTTGCTTATTTTGTATAATATAACCATAAATAACGGCAATACAATCTAAAACACAAACAAAATTAAACAACAAAATAACTGGAGGTAATTCTATGAAAAAGACTAAACTAAAACACCGCACAAGAAAATTCATAAGCTTTGCACTTGCAGTTTGCTTGCTGACGGGAATGCTTTCGGTAACGGCTTCTGCTTTAACGCAAAACGAGGCCGGTTATGCAGGTTTGTACAATAAAGTTCCGTCAAGCAACGGCTCGGGTTATACTTACCGATTCCTTTCTGCAAATACAATTGCAATCACAGATTACAAAGGCTACGATACCGAGGTAACCATTCCGTCAAAAATTGACGGCTATACCGTTACAGGTGTTGAATATATGGATACCTCAAATGTCAGAAAGATTGTAATGCCCGACACGGTTACATATATCGGTGAAAGTGCATTTGCCGACAGCAGTGACGGTGTTCCCCTTGAAGAAGTAGTGTTGTCAAAAAACTTGAAAACAATCGGACCGTGGGCATTTAGCCGATGTTTTGAATTAAAGTCAATTGACATTCCCGAAAGTGTAAACGAAATTGAAAACGGAGCTTTTACAGGTTGCTATTCTCTTAAAAATTTCAATGTAAGTCAAAATACAAATTTTGGCGATCGTGTTTTCGGTGATTACCCATGGACTTCAATTCCTGCTTTGAGCGATGATTATAATGTGTGGTTATATGATGAAAATGCTTCGGACTTTTTTGTATGGAACGGTTGCCTGTTTGCTTATAGGGGCAGCAGCAAAACTCCCGTTATTCCGTCAGGTGTTTGCGGAATCGGCGATAAGGTGTTTGAAAATTCCGACATAACAGGTGTTACAATTCCTGAGGGTGTAAGATATATAAATAACGGCGCTTTTGAAAACTGCACCTCTTTAAAGAATATCAAAATTCCTAAAAGTGTACAGAAAATTGGCGGATATGCTTTTTATGAATGTTCTTCACTCTCATCCGTTACATTTAGTGTTGGGTTGAAAAGTATTGAAGATAATGCCTTTGGATACTGCGAATCTCTGAAAAAAGTAGTTCTGCCCGAAGGCCTTGAAAAGCTTGACGGTGCATTCTGTGGATGTTATAACCTTGAAAATATAACATTTCCAAGTTCCCTTTCCGAGATTGATTCTGACCGAAGTGCAATTTATGATACAAAGTGGTATGAAAACATTGCCGACAGCGCTCCTATTTATTGCGGTGGAATATTTTTAGGTTTCAAGGTTGGCTATAATACACCTTATAAAAATATAAAAATCAATTCAACATACACAGTCCGTGCAGGCACAAAGACAGTTTACATGAACGAGTGTTATGTTGACAAGCTGACAACGCTCAATCTGCCTGACGGTTTGAAATCGTTGACTATAAAATTACCGACCAATGTAAACAGCAACTATAAGATAACAAAGCTGACCGTTCCCGAAAGTGTTGACCATGTTGACATTGAGGGTATGTACGACTTAAAAACGATAAAACTTCCGACAACAGCAAAGCTTGATGTAAATTGCTTTATGAATTGTCCTGCTATTGAAAGTCTTACTATTCCAAAGGGGAATATCCGTCTTGAGGCTTGGTTGAATGACTGCGTAGAGTTGAAGTCAATAACACTTCCGAGCGATACAATGGAGGTTGTCGGTACTATTGGCAGTAAAAATCTTACAAGCGTAAATCTTTCAAATGTTCGCATTTTAAAGGACAGCTTTAAATCGTGCTCAGGACTTACAAAGGTTAATCTGCCCGATTCTTTGTTGAGCATAGAGGGAGCGTTCGGCGGATGTACCAATCTGACAACAGTAACCGGCGGTAAAAATGTGCGTTATGTCGGCGACAGTTCGTTTGCAAACTGCTCAAAACTAAAAAGCTTTGGCAGTATCGGCAAAAATTTAAGCGTTCTTGACCACCGTGCATTTACGGGTACGGGTTGGTACAACAATCAGAAAGACGGCGTTGTTTATTTTCAAAACTTTGCCTATTGCTACAAAGGCACTATGCCGAAAAATACTCAGCTGACATTTAAAGAGGGAACAAAGGCGATAGTAGGCGGATTTATTTTCGGTGATCTCGAATTAACTCCTCGTAATGTTGCATACTTTGAACCGCCTGTACTTACAAAAGTTGTAATCCCGAAAAGCTGTCAATACATCGGTTACTATGCTTTTTATGGTTGTGAAAGCCTGAAAAATATTACCCTCAACGGCGGTGAACTCGTTGAAATGGACGCATTTCAGAACAACGGTTGCGAAACGATTACACTTCCGTCAACAATGCGTGTTGTTGATGATGATTCGTTCACAGGCAAAAACTTGAAAACAGTTAATCTCAATGACGGTTTGCAGTATATAGGTGAGGACGTATTTTTCTCTATGGGAAAAATCAAGAATATGACAGTCCCTTCAAGTGTAACTCATATCGGCGTACAAGCTATAGGTTACTATCCTGTCGACCCTGATGATCCTTTCTCATATCCCGAAGTCATTCCGAATTTTGTAATTTACGGAACAAGCGGTACAGAGGCACAGACTTATGCAGACAGGAACGGTATTCAGTTCAACAGCATTGCATCGGGTACAACCGTAAAGGGTACTGCAAAAAGCTATTTGTCCGCAGATGATACGGTCACAATTCAGCTTGAAAAATCGGGAGTTGCGGTATATGAAACAACCGTAAAAGGCAACAGCACTGACTATTCAATCTCGGGCGTGGCAAACGGAACATACACGATGAGAGTTTCAAAAAAATCACACGCTGACAGAGAGTATACGGTCAAGGTTTCGAGTGCCGATGTAACGCAGAATGTTGAAATTTTTCCAATCGGAGATGTGAACAGCGACGGTGATATTTCGGTTGTAGATGCAACCCTTGTTCAGAAATATATTGTCGGTCTTGAAAAACTTACAGACCTGCAGAAAAAGTCTGCAGAGGTGAACGGTGACGGAGAAATTTCAGTTGTTGACGCAACCCTTATTCAAAAGTATATTGTCGGTCTTGAAAATTTTTCATAATATACAAAAAATCCCGACACGGTGTATGCTGTGTCGGGGTTTTTATTTTGCTTTTTAAATGTCAATCGTCAGTTCAACGGGACAATGGTCAGAACCTAAAATTTCGGTATGGATTTTTGCACCGTCAAGCTTGCTTTCAAGAGCTTTTGAAACGATAAAATAGTCAATACGCCAGCCCGCATTTTTTTCACGAGCCTTGAATCTGTATGACCACCACGAATACACGCCCTCTGTATCGGGATAGAAATAGCGGTAGGTGTCGATAAAGCCGTCATCGAGCAACGCTGTCATCTTTGAACGCTCCTCATCGGTAAAGCCTGCATTTTTACGGTTGGTTTTCGGATTCTTCAAATCAATTTCTTTGTGTGCAACATTCAAATCACCGCACATAATAACCGGCTTTTTTTCTTCAAGTTTTTTCAGATATGCCTTGAAATCATCTTCCCATTTCATTCGGTAATCAAGCCTTTTCAGCTCGCTTTGCGAGTTTGGAGTGTAGCAGGTGACAACAAAGCAATTGTCAAATTCTGCCGTGATAACTCTGCCCTCATGGTCGTGTTCGTCAATGCCGATCCCGTAACATACATTTAACGGCTCTTCCTTTGTGAACATAGCCGTTCCCGAATAGCCTTTTTTGTCGGCATAGCACCAATACTGATGATATCCTTCAAGCAAGAGGTCAATCTGTCCCTCTTGAAGCTTTGTTTCCTGAAGACAGAAAATATCTGCGTCAACATCTTTAAAAAAGTCCTCAAAGCCCTTTGTAACACAGGCACGAAGTCCGTTTACATTCCACGAAATCAATTTTTTCATAATTTACTCCCGTACACACAAAAGGGAGCAAGCATTGCCTGCTCCCAAATTGCCAATTTGTTAATTATTCTTCTGCGGAAAATTCGTCTTTGCCTACACCACAGAGAGGGCATACCCAATCCTCGGGTACATCTTCCCATGCTGTGCCTGCATCAACGCCGTTATCGGGATCGCCGATTTCAGGATCGTAAACATATCCGCAAACATCGCATACATATTTCATACTATCAAATCTCCTGTTCAAAGTCTGTTGTGTAATCGGTTAGTTGTTGGTCATACGATTATCAAGCTGACTTTTTTGATTTTTTATTTTTTAATGATTACTTAAAGTATCTGTTAAGAAGACCTCTAAAGCCTGCGCCGTGTCTTGCTTCATCCTTTGCCATCTCGTGAACCGTGTCATGAATAGCGTCAAGGTTCTGAGCCTTTGCACGCTTTGCAAGGTCAAACTTACCTTCGCAAGCACCTGTTTCTGCATCTACACGCATCTGAAGATTCTTCTTTGTGCTGTCTGTAAGAACTTCGCCTAAAAGCTCTGCAAACTTGGCAGCGTGTTCAGCCTCTTCAAAAGCATACTTTGTAAATGCGGCAGAAACCTCGGGATAGCCTTCTCTGTCTGCAACTCTTGCCATTGCAAGGTACATACCGACTTCGCTGCATTCTCCCTCAAAGTTAGCTCTGAGATCCTTGAGAATATCTTCGCTTACGCCCTGAGCAACGCCAACCTCGTGAACTGTTGCGAAAGACGCCTCCTCGTCCATCTGCTTAAATTTTTCCTTCGGTGCCTTACAAACAGGGCAAGCCTCGGGAGCTTCGGGACCTTCATAAACATAACCGCATACTGTGCAATACCATTTCATAATTACTTCTCCTTTGTAATAAATATTAGTGTACTTCTGCCGAACATTTAGGACATATGCCGTAGTAGATAACAAATCTGTTTTCTACCTTAAATCCCTCTTCGGCAAGCTGTGACTCAAGGTCATCAGCATTTTGATTGTCTTCAACATCAATAACTGCATTGCATTTGTTACAGACAAAGTGGGGGTGTGGCTCTGTGTTGCCGTCAATACGCTCCTCACCGTTTACATTGCATATAACGCTGACCTTTCCTTCATCCTTAAAAAGAGCAATGTTTCTGTAAACCGTGCCAAGACTAAGGTCGGGAATTTCGGGCTTTAATTTATCATAAACCCAGCGTGCGCTCGGATGAGTGTCCGTACCGCACACAGCGTTGTAAATTGCATTGCGTTTTGAGCTGAAATTTCTTTTTGCCATAATTCATAAATCCTTATGCAATATTAGTCAGTACCGATTGACCAAAATCAGTAATCAGTATTAACTTTGGCTATATTCTATCACGCAGATGTTTAATTATATTTACAATAAAGAATTATAGATAAAAAATCTTGCACAAAGAATTGGGAGGAAATATAGTGAAATCAAACAAAACAGTAAAAATTATCATTTTTACGGCTCTCTTCCTGTCTGCGGTAATTTTAATATCGGTAATGACAGGTGCAGTAAAAGAAACAACGGCTGATACCGACAGCGTAAAACTGCCCGTAATAATGTATCACTCACTTTTAAAGGATGAAAAACTGCAAAATGACTACACTGTTTCACCGACTCTTTTTGAAAACGATTTAAAATATCTTACCGAAAACGGCTACACAACCGTTGTTGTAAAAGACCTTACCGATTATGTTTACGGCAAAAAATCATTGCCCGAAAAATGCATTATGCTGACCTTTGACGACGGCTATTATAATAATTATTATTATGCACTCCCTTTGCTCGAAAAATACAACTGCAAGGCGGTCATATCTCCGATTGCGTCAGTGTCCGAAAAATTCACCGAAACCAAGGACATTTCCGTGACCTACGGTCATATAACTTTTGACGATATGAAAGAAATGTCCGATTCGGGCTATGTTGAAATTCAGAATCATTCGTACGATATGCATTCTTTGAAATCACGAAAGGGTGTTTTGCCAAAAGCGGGGGAGAGTGACGAAGCATATAAATCTATTCTTACGGAAGATGTTGTCAAAGCTCAAGGCTTGCTTGAAAATGCAACAGGAAAAAAACCGACCTGCTTTGTATATCCGTTCGGTGCAAAAAATGACCTGACCGAAAAGCTGATAAAAGAAATGGGCTTTTCGTGTACACTAACCTGCACGGAAAAGCCCAATATAATTACTAAAAATCCCGACAGCCTCTACGAGCTGGGACGATACCGCCGTGACCGCAACGAGTCAATGCAGAATCTTCTTATCCGAATTGAAATGCAGTCATAATATTTATACGGCAGATACGGCAGATTTTTCAGCCTTGGCGTTTCTTACAAAAGCCTCGCACAAAGCTATGAAGATGAAAAACAGCGGAGTTGTAATCGGCTGATAAAGGTTTACAACAGACTGAACAGCATAGCAGATAACAGCCGAAACGCACGCAATCAGCATCGGATTTTCCTTTGCATACTTAACTGCGTTCTTAATCGTACCGCACACAATGGCAAGATAGGAGAGAAGTCCCGTAATTCCGATTGTGATAAGGTAGTTTAGATATTCGTTATGGGCGGCATTTGTTGAGCTGTCACCGTATTTTGAAAGGTCGTCAAAGTACGGACTGAATGCGGAGTAGAACATATCCGGACCTACGCCGAACAGCTTTTCAATGAATGAAGCGTCGCCGAAAATCCATATCGACCTTATCCACATAAAGCCTCTGTGCGTACCCCATATATCGTTAAAGCGGATAATTCTTTCAAAACTGCCGAGGTCGGTTTTGGTGTCAATACAACTGAAATAAACCATAATTCCTATCATGGCAACAGCACAAAGTCCGAATACAACGGCAAGAGCAATCGGCACGGCTTTTGAAATTGTGATGTTTGGTTTTTTGTAATCAATAAGATACAAAATCCCTGTAATAACGGCACAAGCTGCAAGCAATATCCAGCCGATGCCTGAGAAAACGAAAATTTCCTGAAACTTATCAAAGCCTTTGCTTTTGTCGTCAAAGCAGAGCGAGAACAATCTGAGCAGCTTTGCAAACAACAGCATAACAGTTGCCGAAAGGAAAAATCTTTTCAGTCTGACAAGGCTGTTTGAAAACCATACAAGGTAAATAATCATAAATACAGCCATGCCGAGAATGCCGGAATCACTGTCGGCAGTCATAAGAGCCGCAAAGCCAAATCCTGTTGCAATAAGATAAATTGCCCTGAGCAAGGTTTTCTCCGTGATAACCGACATTGCAATCATAACAGGCATAGCGATGCAGATGTAGCTTGAAAGCAGATTTTTGTTGCCGATTGTTGAAGTGAAGTCGGTAATAGTCTGTTGGTCGGTGAGAAGAGTAAACATCCCGAGAGGATCAATATAGAATGAGTTAAGCACCGCAAGTGCATAAACTATCATTGAACCGAACGCAAGCGCAACGAATATGTATTCAAAATATTTAAAGCACCTTGTAATCATAAAATATGCTGCGGTGTAAAATGCCATGAGCACAAGACCGTTGTTTCGTCCCTGAGTACCCATAAGTGCATCCAAAGGGTTTGCAGACAACAGCGTTGAAATGACATTTATCCCGAGGAATACAATAAATGCCCAGTCCATAAACGAAAGCTCTTCATACAAATGCTTTGGTTTAGGTTTTTCAAGCTTTGGGTCTTCCGGCGGTTTATCAACGCTTGCGGTCATAATAATAAGAAATTCCGCAATAACGAGAATACCCGTCAATATAATGAAAAAGTAATACTTGTCATGCCTGATGTTAAAATATGCGTCCGTGAAAAACAACGGAAAAAGCGTGAACATAACAAGCAGATAATAGTTTGTGAGCGCCTGCTGTACCGAATATTTTTCTTTGGGTTTGGCAGGCGGATTTTTATGCTTTGCAGAAGTCATAATAAAATAACCTTTCAATATAATGTACTTCAATTTTATAACGCACACACGATGTTGTCAAGAAATAAAGTAAGTTGAAAGCTCTGGTTTTCGACTTGTTTCGATTGGCATATGCTTGCAAAAGAACAATAATTGCATATTTTTCGGCACTTTTATTCCCAAATTAATACTTGTGGAGAAATTAGTATTGTATTTATCTCCGTAAAATGGTATAATTCCCCTTGAGATGTATTTCCATATTTGCAGGACAAAGACTTTTGTAAAAAATTGTTTATGAATTTATCTATTTGCAGATTGGGTGGTTTTATGAAAAAATTAGTTATTTTTGGCTTTGACGGCACTCTTGCCGACACAGCCCCCGGAATTTTATATTGTTTCAATACAACAGCAGTTGCAATGGGCTATGAGCCTGTTGAACACAGCGCACTCTACGGAGTAATCGGCGCACCGCTTGAATACGGATTTAAAACGCTCTTTAATATGAGTGATGACGAAATTGAATATGCCGTAAAGAATTACAGTAAACTTTATTCCCAGAAAGGAAAAGAGATGTTCACCGTCTATGACGGAATTTATGACGCTCTTCGTGAACTCAAGAAAAGCGGTTTTAAGCTTGCAATAGCAACTCAAAAGCACAGAATGTTCACAACGGATATTCTTGAAACCTACGAGGCGTCGGATGTTTTCGACGCAGTATGTGCAACAGATGTCGGTACAAACCTCACAAAGAGTCATCTGCTTTTGCAGGCGTGTGAGCAGACAGGAGTTTCCGTTGAAGAAAGTATCCTTGTCGGCGACAGCACAATCGAGGCAAAGGGTGCGGAAGAAATAGGTATGGACTTCCTCGCTGTGCTATACGGCTGGGGCTTTAAAACCAAGGAAGAAACCGAAGATTACAAATGCGTCGGCACAGTGTCATCTCCGGCAGAAATCTCTCAAAAAGTCATGGAACTCTGATTACGGTTAGTGCGTGTAAAACAGTGCATAAATAGGATTAAAATTGTAAATTTTCCAAAAACAAATCGGGCAGTCATAACGATTGCCTGATTTTTTTATGCAAATTTGATTCTGTATAATAACAATGATACAACGATATACTTTTGCTTGTAAACGGGATGTTTGATAAACAGAAATATGATAGTACGGAATTGATATTGTTAAATTCTTTTACATAAATTTTAAAAGTTAATTTAAAATAATATTGAATTTTCACATATTGTATGCTAAAATAAAAATGCCAAACAAAAATTTAATTTTAAGTTCACCTAAGTGTGTATTTTTATTTCGGTAAAAATGCAGGCTTTACTTTTCACACCTTATAAGTGAAATATTGTGTCGCAACAATCAAAGCTATGTATTTTTCGTGCGTAGCTTCAGCTACGCACTTTTTGTTTTATGCGAAAAATATTTGCTTTTTAAAAAAATCGACAAAATTTGAAAAATTTTAAAATTTTTTCGGATTTTATAAAATCAAAAGCCGTTTTAAATTGTCTATATTATGAAAGGAAATGAGAGGAGGTTATTTTATGAACATTTCCCACTTAGTAGAGAAAATTAAGAAGGGAGATAACAAATCATTTGAAAAGCTCTACAAGCTTACAGAGCGTGAAGTGTGGTTTACTTGTATCAGCTTTTAAAGAACGAAACAACCGCACAGGACATTATGCAGGAAACTTACATAACGGCTTTTTTAAAAATCCAATCTTTGGAAAAATCATCACAAATCAGAAGTTGGCTTAACAGAATTGCCGTTAATAAGTGCAAAAATTATTTGAAAGGTAAAGGTGAAATCCAACTGGACGATGAAATTTTTGAAAATCAGGCAATAGTTGACGAGCGTATATCAATTCCCGAAGAATACATTTCAGACAAGGCAAAGAGAGAAATTATTCTTTCGATTATGCAGGAAGTACTGTCCGATGTTCAGTATCAGACAGTGATTATGCACTATTTTAATGAAATGACTGTTGATGAAATCGCAGAAGTCTTTGAATGTTCAAGGGGTACTGTGCTTTCAAGGCTCAATTATTCAAGGGCAAAGATGAAAACTGCAATTGAAGATTACGAAAACAAAAGCGGTGACA
>ERZ506979.123-NODE-123-length-67094-cov-6.014231_pt1 | contig 67094 bp, 72 predicted proteins | sample MGYA00512887_ERZ506979 | MGnify/ENA metagenome assembly ERZ506979 | reverse complement strand
TTTATATCTTTTTTTTTTATAATATGTTATACTTATTAAGGTGATAGTAGTGAAAAAAGAATTTAAAACTATCGACGAACAGATAGAAGTTTTAAAAAATAAGGGGCTTATAATAGAAGATGAAACATATGCAAAAGAGATATTACTCAAAGAAAATTACTTCTTTATTAATGGCTATAGATTAATATTTATGAACTCTATAACAGATAGAACCTTTATTAAAGGAACTACTTTCAGAGAATTATATTCTTTATTCTTGTTTGATAGATACGTAAGAAATATCATTTTTAAGTATTTACTAATCATTGAAAATAATTTAAAGTCAGTAATGTCGTATCAATTATCTAAAAATTATGGATATAAAGAGAAAGATTACTTGAATATTAATAATTTTACCAATGACAAAGAAAAAAGAAGAAGAGTAAAAGATATTATTGAAAAAATGAAAAGACAGATTAGAATCAATGTTTCAAGGCATAGTGCCACAATGCATTATTCCAAGAATTATGGATATATACCACTTTGGATTTTAGTAAAAGTATTATCATTTGGAATTATGTGTGAGTTATATACAATACTAAAAGATAAAGATAAAGAGAGTGTTGCCGAAACATTTGGAATAGATCCTAATTTATTAGAAGAAATGTTACCAATACTATCAAATTATCGTAATTTATGCGCTCATGAAGATATTGTATTTGATCACAAAACAGAAAGAGCAATTCCTGATACAGAATATCATAATAAACTAAAAATATTTAAAATGGATGATGAGTATATTTATGGAAAGAATGATATGTTTGCCGTAGTCATCATATTTAAGTATTTACTTTCTAAAGATAACTTTAGACTTATGATGAAAGAACTAGAATATGAAATTGACAAATTAGATGGTAGAATTGATACAATTCCAATTCAAAAAGTATTAGATTATATGGGATTCCCAAAGAATTATTTAGAAATTGTAGAAATGTAGGAAGGTGATTTTATGAATGAATTAAATAAAAAAAATAATAACAATACTGTAATTATAGTAGTTTGTATGATGTTATCCTTTATTTGTGGAGTAGGTGGAGGATACTTATATTCAATATCATCTACAAAAGTAAGTGAACAAGTTATAAAAAATATTACTAGAAGTGAATTAGTTGAAAATAGCATATCTAGTTCTGTAGACAATGTATATGGAGCCACTGTAGTTGTAATGTCATATAAAAGTGATAAACTTATTTCTACAGGGTCAGGTTTTGTTTACAAAAAAGATGATAAAAACGCATATATAATGACTAATTACCATGTTATAGACGGAGCAGATGCAGTAAAAGTTGAATTCAATGATGGAAATACACTAATAGATGCTAAAATATTAGGAGGAGAAGTTTATTCTGATATTGCTGTTCTTACTATAGATAGTAACAAAGCAAATAGCGTTGTAGAAATTGGAAAGAGTGATGAAGTAAAATTAGCAGATACAGTATTTACTGTTGGTAGTCCAATGGGAAAAGAATATAAAGGAACTGTTACTAAAGGTATCCTCTCAGGAAAAGATAGATTAGTAGAGGTAAATCTAACAGGTGGAGCATCTGATTACTATATGAAAGTATTACAAATAGATGCCGCTGTTAATCCAGGAAACTCAGGAGGACCACTTTGTGATGTAAGTGGAAATGTAATAGGAATTATATCACTAAAAATTGTCCAAAATGAAGTTGAAGGCATGGGATTTGCTATTCCAATAGAAGATGCCCTAAACTATGCAAACAGAATAGAAAGTGGTGAAGATATTGTAAGACCATATATAGGAATCAGTATGGTAGATATTTCAGAAGAATATTACTTATGGCAACAAAGAATTACATTACCAGATGGAGTAGATAAAGGTGTTGTTGTCATAGAAGTAGCAAACAATTCACCAGCATCAAAGGCAGGAATAAAAAAAGGCGATGTAATAACTAAAATAGGTGATGTAGAGTTTTCAAGTTTAGCCGAGTTTAGATATGAATTATATAAGTATGAGGTAGGAGATAAAGTAAGCATTACTTATAATAGAGGTGGAAAAATAAATAGTGTTGAAATAACACTAGGAAAAAATAGTTAAAAAAAATTAAGACATAAGTCTTATTTTTTTTATTTAGAATATGGAATAAATCCCATGAATCTAGCCAATTTAACTTGTTCAGCTATACATCTTTGATGTTTTGCACAAGTACCAGTAAATCTTCTTGGTAATATCTTTCCAGAATCATTTATATATTTACTGATTATCTCAACATTTTTATAGTTAACATCTTTTCCAATGCACATAAAACAAACTTTTTTTCTTTTAGGCTTATTATTATGAAAATCTGCCATTTCATCCTCCTTTATTAAAACGGTAAATCATTATCGCTTATGTCTATTTTTTCACCAAAGTTAGCAAATGGGTCATCACTTACAGAAGTTGATTCTGTAGGCATTTGTTCAAATGGTGTAGGTTCATAAGGTATAGCATTATTAAATGGATTATTTTGTTGTACTTCATTATTAGTACTACTACCACTTCCTAAAAACTCAACATTATTTGCTATAACTTCAGTAACATAAACTTTTTTACCTTCATTATTGTCGTAAGATCTTGTTTGGATTCTTCCTTCTACGGCAACTTGTCTTCCTTTTGCTAGATATTTTGCAACATTTTCAGCTTGCTTATCCCAAACAGTACAGTTAATAAAGTCTGTTTCAGGATTAGCTCCAGCAGAAACTCTTCTACTTATTGCAACAGTTATTTGACATACAGCCATTCCATTACTAGTATGTCTTAAATCGGGATCTCTAGCTAATCTACCTATTAATATTACTTTATTCATTAATCCTCCTATTTTTCAATATTAAGAACTAAATGTCTTAATACATTTTCATCAATTGATGCAACACGATTAAATTCCTTAACAGCCTTATCATCAGATGAATCAATATTGTATAGGAAATAAAAACCAGATTTACATTTCTTGATTTCATATGCAAATTCTTTTTGACCTAATTCTTTAGATAAAGTAATAATAGCCTTGTTATCAGTTAATGCTTTTTCTAACTTCTTAACAACATTCTTCATAGTAGCTTCATCACAATCAGGTCTAACTATAAACATTATTTCATATTTTCTCATTGTACACCTCCTTATGGTCTTTTGGCTTTTTCAAGCAAGGAGCATTCGCTCAAAAGGTATTATAGCAAAGAAAAAAATAAATGTAAACAAAAAAATAAAAAAAACATCTCTTCTCCTCTATAACACAATTTTATTATATATATTAAAAAATATAACATAGGATAGCGCCAACACTATAAATTCTATATAGCATATAATAACTTTGAATAAAGGTAAAAAAATATACTAATTATTAGAAAGGGTGATTAGTGTGAAAAAAGGCTTGGAAGATGTAAAAAGTTATGTAACTATATTGTTTGCCAATGCATTGGTAATTCTCCTTTTCATAGCAGTATTTAAATCAGAAAAAATATTTGAAACTGTTTTCTTACTATTTACTAACCTATGCACTGCAGTATTTACATATTTTTTTACAAAGAAAAGTACTAATAAAAAGGAGAGTGAAAATAATGGATGAAGTAGTAATGAAACCTATAAAAGATGAAGAAATAACAGAGGAAAAGTATGAAGGTGAAGTATAATTATGAGCTTAAGAAATAGGGTATTAGAGAGTAAAGAGTTAGAAATAACTCAAAATTATAAAAAAGGATATCACGATGGAATAGATGTAGTTAATAAGAACTACACATTAGGAAATATTGTTGCCCATAGCAATGGAATAGTTATTTCCTATAGAAATGATTGTAATGGATTTGAAAATGGTTCATATGGAAATTACGTAAAAATAAAACATAACAATGGATACTACACATTGTATGCCCATATGGCATATAATAGTGTAAAAGTAAAAGAAGGACAAAATGTAACAAAAGGACAAGTGCTTGGATATATGGGAAATACAGGTATGAGTTATGGAGGACATCTACATTTTGAAGTAAGAAATACATCGGACATAAGAATAGATCCAACAAGTTATTTAAATTCTGATTTGCCTAATATAAATAAAAACATTGAAGAACTTGTTAAAGAAGTCATTGAAGGAAAATGGGGAAATGGTGAAGAAAGAAAAAGAAGGTTAGGAGATAAATATATAGAAGTCCAAACAAGAGTCAATGAAAAATTACAATCTAAAACAAAATATTTGTATAATCCCTACTATAAAGGCAATTCTATTGTAGATGGATTAAAAGAAATATCTATAGATAGCTCATTTAATTATCGTAAAAAACTAGCCAAAATCAATAACATAAATAATTATATAGGTAGTGCTGAGCAAAATACAACACTATTAAATTTATTAAAAAAGGGCAAGTTAATAGATGTATAATTCAAAAATTTTAGTTTGATAAAATATTTTAAAAAACGGAATATCCGTTTTTTTATATTTGATTATTAAATAGTTTACTTGTTGTCTAAAATATCTAATTACAATGAACAACAACCATTATCTTTGCTAACTTATTCTTAATTTAATCATCCAATAATTAACTTCAAGTAACATGTAATATATTACTTATAGACAAAATATAGCACTTAAAATATAAATCATAAAAATTGACATAAAATTCAATAATGTTATAATTATAATTGAAAGGAGTAAAAAAATGAAAAATAATAAGGGCTTGGTTATCATAACAATTATTTTAGGTGTATTAGTTGTATTGATGGGTGGCTATATAGTATATGACAAAGTATTAAACCAAAATAACAATAGCGAAAGTAAAGAAAATAAAGAAAGTAAAAACAGTGTTTCAAAATTAAATAGCAGTAAAGATTGGGTTTATGATGCTGACTATAATTTGCCTACAAATAAAGAAAGTTATTACGGATTTAGTGATCATAGTAAACTAATAAGTGCAAGTGATTTAGTTGTTCCATACATAAATATTGATTCTGATGATGCAAAAAAAGCAAACAAAGAAATCTACGAATTATATGAGAATCTAATAAAAAAATTTAATGAAAATTTAAAGGATGAAATATGGTTTACCTTAGTTGAGTATAAAACTTATACTAATGATAATATAATATCTGTTGTTATTATTACAGAATCTAGTGGTACAGGACCTACAATCTATGATTACTATACATATAATTTTAATTTAAATAATGGAAAATTATTATCTTATAAAGAAGCATATAACATTACTGGATTTACTGAAAGTAATATAGAAGATAAAGCTATTCATGTTATTACAGATGCCTTAATGGAAATATATTTCGGTTCTACAGAAGAAAAATATTCTGATTTTTATAATGATAATAATAAAAACAGTAATAATTACAAGACATCTGTTGATAATGACACAATTAGATTTTTTATTGATGAAAATAAAAAATTAAATATTATAGTAACATTAGAAACAACAATTGCAGGATATAAAACTAGTACAATCCTTACTGTTAAATAATTATAATCTATGATTAATTGATAACAATATATTATTGAAGATTGACACAAAGTTGAATTTAAAAAATATAAGGAGGAGGATATATGAGAATAAAATTGCTAGGAATATTATTTTGCGGAATTTTATTATTGGGGGTAAGTGGTTGTAAGGATAAAATTAATAAAAATGTAACTTTATCACTTAAGGAAGGAACACTTACAAATAAAGGCGTAACATTAATATTAAAAAACAATTCAAAAATTAATTATTCATATGGAGAACGTTATTATATAGAACAAGAAAAAGAAGGTAAGTGGAGAAAATTAGAAACAATTCATGATATGGTATTTAATATGCCTGCATGGGAATTAGAAACTGGAAAATCAGTAGAACTTAGTATTGATTGGGAATATGGATATGGTCAATTAGAAAGTGGCAATTATAGGATAGTAAAAGAAATTTTTAAAGAATCTACATCTAATATAAATAATAGTGTTAGTTTTAATGTGTATGCAAAATTTAAAATTGATGAAAAAGATTATGAATATGAAAAAGCAACAATAACAGAAATTGAATTAAAAACTGAAGTAGATACGATGAATCATGGCAATAGTGATGAAGAAATTGTTAAATATAAAACATATATAAAAAATAATAAATTATATGCTAAAAATTTGAATACAAATGAAGAAAAAATGATATTTGATAAAGAACCTGTAAAAAACATTGCAACAAGAAATATATGCTGTACAGGTAATGCACATTTATTAATATTAACTACTAGTGGAAATGTTTATATGTCTAACGAAGATAGTAATTATGGTTTTACCCTTAATATTAAATTTAACAAGTTAGATGCTAAAAATATTGTATCATTCAAATTAATTCCTACAGCAGATTATGATTATGTAAAGAATTTATATGGTGTAGATTCAGATGGTAAAGAAATATTATTACATAAAATAAATTAAAACAAAGATGCATCGTAATGATGCTTTTTTAAATCTTACAAAAAATCTAAAATTAAATTTAACATAGATATATAATAAACCAACAAAAATTGTACAAATGATTAACACATTTCCTTTAAAATAATGAAAAAAATCTACAAAATTACCACAATTTAGTAGATAAAAGTAAAAAAATGATATCTTGTTGTTACGCGAGAGTGTATAAAAAAACTAACTCCACTAGGGAGTTAGAGTATAAACTCAATGGAGCGATGACGTAGGTCATCCAAAACCTAAAGTAAAAGTCGATAAACAACTAATTACTATATAAGTAATAATTTAACAATAGTACTACTTTAAATAAACTATCTATGCATCTTATTTTGATTTCGATACATTTCTATCCATTCACCGTATAATGCATCTAATGCCAATTGTCTTTTAGCTTTTTGATATATTCCTTGGTAGTTCATTTGCTCACAAGCTTCAACAATCTCTTTTGCAGATATACCACCATATCTAGAATCATCAAGATATCTACCAACGATTTCTTGCCCTTCATCAAGTCTTTTTCTCATTTCTTCACTATCTCCTAGTGTAGATAAAACTTTTTGTTTAAATTCATCAGAATATTGCATAAAATTTCCTCCTATAAATTTATTATAACACATTTATCGCTCAAAATCATCATATTTGTTTGATGAGAAGAATTTGTCTTGCAAAAAATCTATAAATTTTCGCCATAATTCTTTAAAATAACTTAATGCTTCTTCCAATTTAGACACTTTACCTTCTAGCTCATCAATTTCATCATTTGCATTATCTAAATTAATATTGTAAGCTTTCAATTTTATCATCTCTAATTTTGATTTTCTTTTGAAGATTTTTAACTTCGTTTGAATGATTTTTTAAATCCTCCTCATAATGCTCAAGTATAGTAGTTAAGTCGTTAGTAGATTTTAAATTAGAAGTAGTATCAGTTGCTTGTTTAATATAGTCTTTAATTTCTTCAACTTCTTTATTTGAAATAGTAAAATTATTTTTATTTAATTTACTAGGTTTTAAATTATCTATAATTTCGGTTATTTGATTAGACTTATTTTGCAAGTTATCTGCTTTATCATTTAATTCATTAAGTCTTTTTTTATTTTTCTCTTGTTCCTTTTTTAACTCTCGATAATTAGTCAATTAACAGTAGGAAAACCGACATTTATTTTTACCGATTTCCTACATTTTATTTTACCATTTACATTAAGGTTTGAAGCTCACTAAAAAAGAATCAATCATTTGACTCTTTTTTTTGTTTCGAACATCATATACATAGGAACACCTAGAGCTTTTGAAATTACATAAACACTTTCAATAGTAAAACTATTTTTACATTTAGGTGCTTCAATACGTCTTATGTACTCGTGAGAATAATCAGTTAGTTCTGCAAGTTGCTTCTGTGTAAGCTTTGCCTTTTTTCTGTATTTTTTAATGTTAGATGCTGCAACCTCATAAATATTAAGATTCAGTCCCATATAAATATCACCTCGTTGTGATATTAACTCTTGTCATGAATTAATACAAGTCTTTTCAAAAAAAACTACAAAGATATTTTAAATAACAATAAACTCGAATCAAATACCACTCAACAAATAATTAACAAAGTTTCTACAAAAGAATGAAAAAAAATCTACAAAATTGCTACAATTAAGTAGATAAAGTAAAAAAATATGATATCTTGTTGTTACGCGAGAGGGTATAAAAAACTAACTCCGTTAGGGAGTTAGAGTATAAACTCAATGGAGCAGATGAGGGGAGTCAAACCCCCGTCACAGCCTTGGCAAGGCCGTATTCTAATCGTTGAACCACATCTGCATGTGTATTAATTATTACATAAATTTGTTTAAAAATCAACCATTTTATGCAATTTTAGTGTATAATTAATTTAGGTGATTAAAAATGTTTGAAAATTTAAGTGACAGATTACAGGGTATTGCTCATAAAATAAAAGGATATGGAAAAATTACAGAAGATAATATTTCTGAAATGATGAGAGAAATACGATTGTCTCTATTAGAAGCAGATGTTAATTATAAAGTAGTTAAAGAATTTACTAATACAGTTAAAGAGAAAGCACTTGGAACAGAAGTTGCTAATAGTATATCTCCAGGAGATTTGTTTGTAAAAATAGTTCGCGATGAACTTCAAAATCTTCTTGGTGGAGAAAATGTACCAATAAAAACAGATGGTAACCCTACAATAACTATGCTGGTAGGTCTACAAGGATCTGGTAAAACTACTACTATAGGTAAACTAGCTAATTTATTAAGAAAAAAATATAAAAAGAAACCATTACTCGTAGCATGTGATGTTTATAGACCAGCAGCTATAGATCAATTAATACAAATTGGTAAAGAACTTAATATAGAGGTATACTCTGAAGGAAAAGGTAATCCTGTAGATATAGCAAATAATGGAGTAAATTATGCTAAAAATAATGGCTTTGATTATGTGTTGATAGATACAGCTGGAAGATTACATATTGATAATGAATTAATGGATGAATTAGACAATATAGTTAGAGAAGTTAATCCTCATGAAATTCTATTAATAATAGATGCTATGATGGGGCAAGATGCAATCAATGTTATTACTGGTTTTAATGATAAACTATCTCTAACAGGTGTAATATTAACTAAACTAGATGGAGATACTCGAGGTGGAGTAGCTTTATCCGTAAGACATTTAACAAATATTCCAATTAAATATATAGGTATTAGCGAAAAAATGGATGGATTAACAGAATTTTATCCAGATAGAATGGCTAATCGAATAATTGGTATGGGAGATGTTATATCTTTAGTAGAAAAAGTTCAGAATGAAATTGATGAAAAAGAAGCAGAAAAACTTGCTAAAAAAATGAAAAAAGGTAATTTTGACTTAGAAGATTTTTTAAGTCAATTAAATCAAATAAAAAAGCTTGGACCATTAGAAAATTTAATTAAATTAATACCTGGAGCTAAGAAAATGGGATTAAATAATGTAAATATTGATCCAAAGCAAATGAAACACATTGAAGCAATTATTTTGTCAATGACTAAAGAAGAAAGACAAAATCCAAATATTCTCAAAGCAAGTAGAAAACAAAGAATAGCAAAAGGTTCAGGTAGAACGGTTACAGAAGTTAATGCACTACTTAACCAGTTTGAACAAATGAAACAAATGATGAAAATGGTTAGTAATGGAAACTTTAAAATGCCATTCTAATAAAAATAAAAAAGCATAAGGAATTAAAAATCCAAATGCTTTTTCTTTGCATAAATTAAAGAACAAGTCCTCCATCAACAGCAATTATTGCTCCAGTAGTGAATTTTGATAAATCGCTTGCTAAATACAAATAAGTCCCAGCTAAATCACTAGGTATAGCAGCTCTTCCTAATGGAGTCATTCTTTTTAAGTATCCTTCCATTTCATCATTAACATTATCTTCAGTCATCTTTGTTTTAACAACACCAGGAGCGACAGCATTAACCCTTATATTATATTTACCAAGTTCCTTAGCACAACTCTTAGTTATTCCATTAATGGCAAATTTACTTGCCGTATAAGCTACTTGATTTGGACTACCATAAGTTCCTACCATAGAACTTGTATTAATTATAGAACCTCCCGTTTCTTTCATATACTTAACAGCCTCTTTAGTACATCTAAAGGTACCATTTGTATTAACATTCATTAAATTAATAAAATCTTCTTCCGTAGTATCAAGTAATGATTTAGCAAAACAAACTCCAGCATTATTTACTAGTATATCTATTTTACCAAATTCTTTGTATATACTTTCCATAAAATTTGAAACTTCTTCTGCCTTAGTAATATCTAATTTTCTTGGAACTATCCTAGCATCTTTATTTTCTAAAATTAACTTATTAGCTCCCTCTTTTGCAGATGCTTCAGTTATACCACACATCACTACTGTAGCTTTTTCTTTTGCAAATAAGTTACATATTTCATATCCTATTCCTGTAGAACCACCAGTTACAATAGCTATTTTATTTTCTAACATTTTCTATTCCTCCTAAAAATAATTATATATAATGATATAAGATAAAACAAGAATAAATAGTAATTTTACATTTTTATTACATTATAACTGTGATATTTATAATATATCAAATATCTATATATTCATATTATATTGTAGATAGGAGGAATAGAAATGTTTTATAATGATGGTTTGAGACAAGACGGTGGATATGACGATATAGATATCAATATAACTAACCAAAATGTTAATACTAATATGAATACTAATACCAATATGAATATGAACGTAAATGAAGGCTATCCAATGGGAACAGTTTCTGGTCCAATAATTGAACCAGGTAGAGAAAGATGCGTTCAAAGAAATATTTTTCATGAGGTTAAACATGGTTGCCCTTTTATGTAAAATTTAATAATAAAAATAAACAAATTTATCATTTGCATGTTATAATATGTATATAATAATAAATTACTAAAAAAGGAGAGAATTTAAATGAAAGAAACAATAAAATTTTACAAATGTCCAATATGTCAAAATATAATAGAAGTTATAGAAGGAAATATTGAAAATATTACCTGTTGTAACCAACAATTAGAAGAAATAAAAGCCAACACATGTGATGCATCAAAAGAAAAACATGTACCAGTATATACAAAAGAAGGAGATAATATAATCGTTGAAGTTGGAGAAACACTGCATCCAATGGATTCAGATCATTATATTATGTGGATAGCTCAAGTTGAAGATGATAAAATTACTAGAATAGCTCTTCAACCAAATCAAAAACCACAATGTACATTTAAGTACATAGAAGGATCAATAATATATGCTTATTGTAATAAACATGGCTTATGGAAAAAAATAATTAATTAGTCTAAGCAAATAACTATCAAAAAAAGATAGTTATTTTATCATAAATAATAATATGATACATAGAATATTATGCAGAAAAATCTATGGAGGTAAATATGGAAAATGAAGAAAAAGATAAATTAAAAGAATTCAAAGGATTAACTAATAATGAAGTTGTTATATCAAGAGAAAAAAACGGATCAAATATTCAACAACAAAGAAAGAAAGAATCACTAATAAAAAAAATATTAAATATATTTAAAGAACCTATGTTTTTGCTATTAATAATAGCAGCTAGTGTATATTTTATTGTTGGAGAATATGCCGATGGTATAACAATGCTAATATTTGTTTTAGCAGTATGCACAATAGAGTTTATTCAAGAAGCAAAAACAGATAAATCCTTAGAAGAATTAAATAAATTATCATCATTAAATGTTAAAGTAATAAGAAATGGCAAAAAAGAAATAATCAATAGTGAAGAAATAGTCGTCGGAGACATTGTCATCCTAGAAGAAGGAGACAGAGTACCAGCTGATGGAAAAATATTATATACTCAAAGCTTAGGTATTAATGAGTCTTCACTAACTGGAGAATCAGAGATAGTATATAAAAATAAAGAAGAAGATTTAAAAAATCATTTTAAATTAAATATGTGCTACTCTGGTACAGATGTAGTAAATGGTTTAGGAATAATAGAAGTGACATCAGTAGGAAAAAATACAGAGTTTGGTTTAATCGGACAATCATTAAATAACATAAAGAAAGAAAAAACGCCTTTAGAAAGGCAAATTAACAAATTAGTGTTTATTTGTACCATAGTAAGTATAACAGTATTTATTTTGACAATTATTATTAATTATATCAATCATCCAGAACTAACACCAACAAAAAGAATAGTAGATTCTCTATTGGCAGGAATCACCATCGCTATGGCAACAATACCAGAAGAGATACCGGTAATATTAACTGTTTTCTTGGCAATGGGATCATGGTCATTAACCAAAAAGAATACATTAACCAAAAATATGAAAGCAATAGAGACTCTAGGAACAGTAAACGTATTATGTACAGATAAAACTGGAACTATAACAGAAAATAAAATGATTGTTGAAGAAATATATACCAATAGTGAAACATTTATAAAAACATTGTATCAATCTTGTCCCCAAGTAGCATACGATCCAATGGAAATAGCTTTAAAAAAATATTGCCAAGAAAACGAAAAAATAAATACAGGTTCCATAACTAAAGAGTATCCATTTAAAGCAGAAACTAAGATGATGGGACAAATATGGAATAATAAAGAACTATGTGTAAAAGGAGCATATGAAAATGTATTACCATTATGCAATTTAGACGAAGAAAATTACAAACAAGTCAAAAGTAAAATAAACGAATATTCAAAAGAAGGATATAGAGTTCTAGCCATAGCTAAAAATGATAACTTAAAAAACATACCCAATAGTTTAACTGAAGCAAAATTAACATTTGAAGGCTTAGTAGCTCTATATGATCCTCCAAGAAAAGGTGTTAAAGAATCATTAGAAGAATGTTATTCTGCTGGCATTAGAGTAATTATGATAACTGGAGATAATGGCAAAACAGCTACATCTATAGCTAAAAAAATAAATTTAAATAACTATGACGAAGTAATTACAGGTCTTGAATTAGAAGCAATGTCAGATGATGAATTATTTGAAAGAGTTAAAACAACCAATATTTTTGCCAGAGTATATCCAAATCATAAAATGAGAATTGTAAATGCCTTACAAAGAAATAATCTAATCGTGGCAATGACAGGTGACGGAGTAAATGATGCCCCAGCCTTAAAAAAAGCAAATATAGGCATTGCCATGGGACAAAGAGGTACAAACGTAGCAAAAGAATCAGCAGACATAATTTTATTAGATGATAACTTCAATACAATAGTAAAAGCTATAGAAAAAGGTAGAAGTATATATAAAAATATCCAATCTGCCATTTCATATGTAATAGCCATTCACATACCTTTAGCCCTTCTAAGCTTATTTGTTCCAATATTTAAATTACCAACCCTTTTATTACCTATTCATGTGATGCTTCTTGAGTTATTAATTGATCCTACATCATCAATAATATTCCAAAGAATAAAACCATCTCCCAATATAATGTCAGAAAAACCAAGAAATATAGATGAACCAATATTAAATTTAAAAACAACTATAAAGAGTATTTCACAAGGTATATTAATCTTTATAGTAACATTCATAACATATTTATATTTAATAAAAAATAATATAGATACAAAATTATCAATAACGATAACATATTCAATACTAGTATTATCAATAATATTAATTGCTTATCAATTAAAAAGTAATAACTCTACAATAAAATCATTTCTAGAAGGATTAAAAGATAAAATATCATTAATGGTAAATACCACAATTTTATTAGGACTACTTCTACTTATATATATTCCTTTTCTTAATAAAACAGCAAATACACACCCCTTAGAGTTAAAACATTGGATATATATAATATTGCTAACATTATTAGCAGTACTTCCATTTGACATTATGAAAATAAATAAAATTAAGAATTTAGAAAATTAATGTTTCTAAATTCTATTTTTATTTAATAAGTTTATATAGAGGTATTAACTATGAATAAATATAAAATAAAATTTATTTATAATAAAGATAATGATATAAACGAAGTTTTTATAAAAACATTAAGTAAAGAACTAGAAAACAAAATATACAAAGAATCACTAATAGAAAGTGATAAAAATGTTAAATAATAATTACCTAGTAGGTCTATATATAAGACTATCACGTGAAGATGAAGATAAAACGCATGAAAGCGAAAGTATAAGTAATCAAAAAAGTTTATTACTTCAATATACCAAAGAAAATAATTTAAAAGTATATGATATGTATATAGATGATGGCTATTCAGGAACAAATTTTAATAGACCTAATTTTAATAGATTAATAAAGGATATAGAATTAGGGAAAATAAATATGGTTATTACCAAAGATATGTCCAGATTAGGAAGAGATTATATAGGTACAGGTAATTTAATCGAAAAGTATTTTCCAGAACATAATGTAAGATATATAGCCATAACAGATAATATAGATACATTTTTAGACAGTTCCAACAATGATATTGCCCCATTTAAAGCAATAATGAATGATATGTATGCCAAAGACATATCCAAGAAAATAAAATCTAGCCTAAAAGCAAAACAAAAAGAAGGTAAGTGGGTAGGAAGCAAAACTCCATTCGGATATATTAAAGACCCAAATAATAAAAATCATTTAATTATAGAAGAAGAACAAGCACATATTGTAAAAAGAATATATAATATGTGTTTAGATGGACTATCATTTTATAAGATATCTAAAGAATTAACCAACGAAGGTATTAAAACACCAGCCCAATATTACGAATATAAATGGAGAAGTAATTATAATTGTAAATATGGCATGTGGCATTCAAAAACAATATATGATATTTTAACAAACAGAATATACACAGGAGATACAGTACAAAATAAACGAACTAAAGTTAATTACAAAATAAAAAAAATTATTAAAAATAAACCAAGTCAATATATAGTGGTAGAAAACACCCATGAAGCTATCATAGATAAAGAAATGTTCTACGAAGTACAAAAAAGAATTCCAAAAAATGTAGGTAGAAGTGAAAAAAAAGAAACACATCTACTAGATGGACTTCTATATTGTGGAGATTGTGGACATCGAATATCGATAGGACCAAGAAGAAAAAAAGATAATAGATGTTATACTATATGTAATTATTATAGAACTTACATAAAGCAAAAACTATGCACAGCACATTCTAATAATTATGATGACTTAGAAGAAGTAATATTGAGACTACTTAAAATTAATTGTTTAAAATATATAGATGGTAAAAGAATAAAAGAAAAAGTATTACATAAAATTAATAATAATAATGTAGACAAGAGTAAAAAAGAAATTAAGTTATTAGAACAAGATATTATTCGTATTAATGAAGTATTAGATAATATTTACTTAGATAAACTTAACAAAGTAATCAATAATGATCAATTTAATAGGGTTAAAGTAAAACTCGAAAATGAATTAAATATTAAACAAGATAGGTTATTAAAGTTAGTAGAGTATAGTAATTATACTTGTAATAAAGTAGAACAAAATAAAAAGATAGATGATTTAATTGATGACTTCTTATCTATGAAAAATCCTAGCAGGGAACTTATTGTTGGACTTGTAGATAGGGTAAATATTTATAAAGATAAAAAAATAGATGTAAAAGTAAGTTTTAAAATAACCATAGGAACAAATGCTTGATATAAATAAATTTATTTTAATGCTGAATATAGGGGGTAAATATGGAACAAAATAAAGTAGACACAATTACAAAATTATTTGAAGTATACAAAATTAGAAATGTTTAGAATGTGAAGAAAAAGATTATTATTTCAGGTAGGTGACGTTATATCAGCATTAACTGGAAGTATATTTCAAAAAGATACTAGATGGATTTAAAAATAAAATACATATATTATTGAAAATGTTTGTATCATAAAAAATATATTAAAAGTATAAAATGATTAAATTTAATGCATATATTTTATAAAGGAGGGTTTTATGTTACCAAATATACCCCCTAAATTATTCTCAATCAGTGCAGTAGCAATAGGCTATCTTTTAATAGATGATACAACTGCTAATGAGCAAAATGCCCTAGGAAACTGGCTTATGTTAGTGGCACAGGTATTGTCCACTAATGCTTTTTATCGAGCATTAATGCAAGAAAGAGGATTAGAACCAAGGGAATCCACAGAATCTGGAAAAAATAATTCGTATTCTTTTGGAAATAATAGTAATTATTTTAATAATAACTTTAATGGTAAAACTGATTCCCAAACTGAATATAATGAAACAATAATTATGTTAGAAAAGATGATTAGAGCTCTAGAAAAGGAAATATGTGAAATAAAAAAGAAAATGAATTAACATTAAGTAAGAGATATTATAATTGATAGAAAATAAGTAATTAATGATATAATAATAAAAGGTGGAACACTTATGAAAAATAAATTTATTATTGCAGTTCTATGCTTTTGCATAGTTCTAACAGGATGTAATAAGGAAAAAAATAATGGGGATGGTATTGTGAAAAAAATTGAAATTAATATTGTAGAACCACTTTTATTAACAAAAAAGATAGTTGTTGAAAATTCAAGAACTAATAAAAAAATTAAAGAAATAACAGATACAAATGATATTGATAAATTGTTAAATATTTTAACCAATAGTTATTCAACAGATGAAGTAGTTACGACGGAGTCATCTAGTTGGTATTTGTTTTTATATGATTATGATAATAAATTAATTTCAAAAATATGGGTATGGGAAAGTGGTTATTTTGGATTTATAAATGACAAAGAATACACATTCTTTGAGAAAAGTGAGGATTTACAAGAAATCATTAATAAATAATTAAGATTATCGTATAACGTATAACGATAATCTTTTTCAATTCACACACGATAATTTTTTTTATGGAAATCAGTAAAAAAACTACCGTTTTCGGAAAAATTATGATATAATTGCAAATATTAATATAGAATTGGACAAAAATGTCAATCTAGGAATTGGACAGTTTGTATCAATTCTTTTTAATTAATTGATATAATTAAACTATCTTTTCTAAAGATAGAATATAATGAATAAACTTAAAAATGCTATTGTCAATAATAATGACAATACAGAAGTTGATGATGATACTTTACTTAGCTATTACGATTTACTAACATATTTAAAATTTGACATCACATTTAAAAAAGGTTTCATATAAGAAGTTTAATAAAGAAGTTGTATACTTTTATGATGATGAGGAAAATTACATTATAGAAAATAAAAATGATAAAGATAATGTTTTTGATACTTATCTTAGTGAGTGTGAAAGTGATAATACTAAATTTGATAGAAATATTAAAATTCTTGAAAAATAATTCATGAGTATGTTTTAAAGAATTAAGGTTGGTGGTTAATGTGAACAAAGATTTAATAGTTAATATAACTTTAGTAATTCTTGCTATTATTCTAATTGTTTCGTATGCTATTTATGTCATTATTGATGAAAGAAAAAATGGAAAATGAGAAAGTTTTTCAAATATAGAATTTATTATGAAGTATATTATTTCTTATATATGGATATGGTTAAGAAAATGAAAAAAGTACTTTTTAAGAAGTTGTGTTCAACTTTATGACTGATGCTGGTATTCTACATATGCGATATTCAGGTCAATAGGTATTTGTAATTTAACTATATTATTTGCTTTTATATAATAATTATTATCTAAAACAATAGCGTTGTAAGATTCGGTTTTAATTTTATTTAAACTGAATCTTTTCTTCATTGTATCTTGCCTTAGCAGTTCAATAGTCACATCCATATTCACGGCCTAAAGCAGCATAATTAGGTTTTATATTCAATCTTATCAACTCCTTTAACATATTTCTCGATTTATTTTCATTTTCCATATTCATATACATCAATAATTATTAAATTTTGATTTTTTTCAAAATATTATATAATAAGACATATATAAAATTGCTAATGAATTTTCAGAGATTAAATCTATCAAAAAAGGCAAGGACAAGTGAGTCCCTTTATATAAGACTAAAGTAAGTGGAGATAAATAAAATAAAAAACTTGATATAAAATTCACCTTTAGTATTGACTAACAAACATATGTTTGATATAGTTAATTTTGTAAAGTGATAATAAAGGGAGGTTTGATAGATATGAAAGAAGCACAAATGCATTTAATAAATAAGATGTTTAACGATAAAACTATTAGAGCAGTATGGAATAAAGATGAAGAAAAATATTATATAAGTGTCATAGATATCGTTAACGCTTTAATGGAAAATGATTACCAAGATTCTAGAAATTATTGGAAAGTTTTAAAACATAGATTGAAAAAAGAAGGAAATGAAACGGTTACAAATTGTAACCAGTTGAAATTAAAAGCTCAAGATGGTAAATATCGTTCAACAGATGTTGTTGATATTGAAGGTATGTTTAGAATAATAGAATCTATTCCAAGCCCTAATGCAGAATCTATGAAATTATGGTTAGCAAGATTAGGTAAAGAAAGAATAGATGAAGTGTTTGACCCTTCAATAACTATTCAAAGAGCAATAGATACTTATCGTGCTAAAGGTTACGATGAAGATTGGATTATTAAAAGAATCAAAGGTATTCAAGATAGAAAAAAATTAACTGATGTATGGAATAGTAACGGAATAACTGAAGAAGTTGAATATGCAATACTTACTAATGAAATATATAAAGAATGGTCTGGTTTTACAGCTAAGCAATATAAACAACATAAAGGTCTAAGAAAAGAATCTTTAAGAGATAATATGACAGATATTGAAGTTGCACTTGCAGATTTAGGAGAAATAGCAACAAGGGAATTAGCAAAAGAACATAGACCTTTAGGATTAGAACAAAATAGAAAAGTTGCTAAAATGGGTGGACATGCTGCCAAAGTGGCTCGAGATGATATCGAAAAGAATTTAGGCCGTAGTGTAGTTAGTAAAGATAATGCATTATCGTATAAATATGTTGAAGATGATTTGATGATAGAAACTAAAAAATAAGTGATATAATAATTAGTTGAGAGATGATTATATGCCAGAATGAGTTGACTTAAGTAATATGAGATATATATGCGGTTTTTGTGGGTCAGATAAAACGAAACTAATTGGTAGCAAAGAAAATCCTTTATTAATTGAAAATATAGACGCAATAGCAAAAAATATAAATCCTATTGAAAAAATGGCGTTAATTAGATACGAAATAGAAAAAGAACTTAAAATTTTGTGTAGGATTAATAACTTGCATGCTAGTCAGCGAACAATACGACAAATGATTCAGGATTTGAGAGAAAATAAAATTTTGGATAATGTAGTTTCTAATTTACTATTAGACATATTACCAATATTAAATAAAGCGATTCATACTGATATTGATAACACTGATTTTGCTGATTTAGAAAGGATTATAGAAAAAGGTTCGGCGTTAGTTATGCATTTAGAAATAATTTTGAAAGATCTAGTAAGTATTGGATAGTATCGTTTGATTAATTAGTATAACAAAAAAGGGTAAGGACATGTTTGCCCAATAAATACTAGAATAATAAATAATCATATATTTAGACATACTTATCAACCAAGATACACTTGTAGTGAAGAAAATGTCATTACAAATCAACAATGTGGATCTTGTTGCCAATTTAGATAATATTTAAGACTAGCAATTTCTACTTAATTGAGAATATAAAATATGCTAGTCTTTTTTATTATGATTTGTTATAATAACTACAAGAAAACAATATTCTTATATAAAGGAGGCGTGAGATGATATTATATAGTAAAGAAGAAGGATTTATCAAACCTAGAGGAATACATTTTAAAGAAGAACAAGATGTTAATATTAAATTACCAGAAGTAGCTATTGGTGTATTTTCTAGACATTTATTTGAAGATATTGTCCAAAAATTTAGTTGTAAAGAAGTAGGATACATAAGTTGTGCCAATTTAGAAAGAAATATTTATATTTTAAAATACAAAGAAAAAGAATTTACCTTCTTTATGGCTGGGGTTAGTGGACCTTGGATTAGCGGTGATTTAGAAGAATTACATGCTTGTGGTGTAAAAAAGTTTATTATATTTGGTAACTGTGGTGTATTAGATAATACTATAAATGATTGCTCTATAATTATTCCAAGAAAAGCCTTTAGAGATGAAGGAACTAGTTATCACTATTTACCAGAAGGAGATAGTGTATTATTAAATAAAAAATATGTTTCTGAATTTAAAGAAGTACTAAAAGAATTTGATTTTGATTATAGAGAAGGTTATACATGGACAACAGATGCTTTTTATAGAGAAACGAGAGAAAAAATACAATATTTTAAATCAAAGGGAGCAGTATGTGTAGAAATGGAAGGAGCTACCATAGGAGCAGTGAGTGAAAAATTGGGTATAGATGCGTTTACTTTTTATTATGCCGGAGATAATTTAGATGCAACCCAATGGGATGAGAGAAGTCTCAAAGGACTGGTTAACTTTGATAAAAAGAAAGAAGTGGCATTATTAGCTTTTGAACTAGCACTAAGAATATAGAAGTTAAATGTTTTAGAAAGAGATGAATTTTTATGAAAGTATTAACCATAGAGAAACCATGAACTATATTAATCATAGATGGATATAAAAAAATAACCTATTATAGGTTTTTTTCTTTTGGATAAAGTTTATCAACAAAAATTTTACTTATCGTAGCAGAATCTTCTTTTAGACCCTTATTTATCCATGTTTTACCAACATTATATAAAGCACCACTCAATATATAAAGCCTATATTCTGATCTTAGTTCTTCTTTATAATTTGGATAAAAAATAGTTATATATTCATTTATTTTATTTTGAGCAATACTAGATAAGTTACACTTTTCAAGAGCTTTAATAAGTTCTTGATGTTCATAAAATAAATCAAAAGCAGATTTTATTAAACTATAATAATCATTTTTATCAATTTTTTCTCTAATCTTTTTATATTCTTCGATTATACCAGTCACATAATCATCTAAAATATCCTCTTTATAGCAATAGTATCTATAATATGTCATTCTTGATACCCCGGCTTTCTGCGTTATTTCCGTTATAGTTATATCCTTAAAATCTTTCTCTTTCATTAAATTAAGCAGTGCCTCAGCCAAATATCCTTTAATTAATTCATTATTTTTTTTCAAACAAAACATCTCCTTTTGTAACATTATAATTTATTAGGTGGCTAACATTCATAAATTATGTTACAATTGTAACATATATTGTAAAGAAAGGAAAGGTTTTTGTTACATTTATATAATTAATATATATATTTGCAACATAAAATTAGTATATTATGGGTATTGTAAATGAATATATAACAAAATTAATTAATAAAATAAGACCAAGCGAAACAGACAAACCTTGGTTAAAAAATTATGAAAAAATGGTAGATCACTTAGATTACTACAATGGTAGCCTATATGATTATGTAAAGGATACAGCTCAAAAGTATCCAGATAATACAGCATGTACATATTATGGAAAAACTTTTACATACAAGAAGTTTATTAAGATGGTAGATAAAGTGGCTGAATCTTTAAGCCAATTTAACATAGTAGAAAATGAATGTGTTACTATATGTATGCCAAACACTCCAGAAGCAATATTTTTAGTTTATGCCATAAATAAAATTGGTGCCATTGCAAACATTGTTCATCCACTAGGTAGTAGGCTAGATATCGAAAGAGCATTAGAAGAAACAAATAGTCAAATTATTTTCTTCACAGATGTAACTATGTCAAAAATTATAGATATCAAAGTAAAGAATGCAGTATTTGTTCCAGTTAGCAATAGCTTAACTGGCATCAAAAAAATGGTATATAATTCTATAAATTCAATAAATTTCTCTTTAAAAGATAATATGATCTCTTGGGATGACTTTTTAAATAAAAAACAATTACATGCAAATTATGTAATGAGGTCATGCGATGAACCGGCTGCAATTATATATAGCGGTGGAACTACAGGAAAATGTAAAGGAATAATTTTATCAAATAGGAATTTTAATACTATGGCAAGACAAACAAGTTTTGTTTGTGAATATATTAAACCAGGAAACTCTGTTTTAGCAGCATTACCTATATTCCATGTCTTTGGTTTAGCTTTATGTGTTCATTCTTGTTTGACAGCAGGTATGAATTGTATACTTGTACCAAAACTTGATACTAAACATATAAATAAAGAATTAAAAAAATATAAACCAACAGTATTTACAGCTGTTCCATCTCTTTTAAATATGATTTTAAATGATAAAGATCCCGGAAAACATGGCTTTAGTAATACCAAAGTTATAGTATGTGGAGGAGATTATTTACCTAATGAAACGAGAATAAAAACAGAAAAATATTTTAAAGAACATGGTAGTGATCTAAAAGTCTTAGTAGGATATGGCTTATCTGAAGTAACTGGTTTTTGCTGTTGCACAGCTATGATGGATTCAGAATTGGATTCAATAGGTATTCCTAATCCAGATATTGATATTAAAATATTTGAACCTAATACAGATGTCGAACTTCCTTATGGAGAAATAGGAGAAATATGTATAAGTGGACCAACACTAATGTTGGGATACATCAATGAAGAAGGAGAAACGGCTAATACTTTAGTTAAACATAGTGATGATAAGATATGGCTTCATTCAGGAGATTTAGGATACATGAGTAAAAAAGGTGCTCTATACTATACTTCAAGAATTAAACGTATGATCATAAGCAATGGTTATAATATTTATCCAAATGAATTAGAAGAAATAATTAATAAATGTGAATATGTTGATGTATCAACAGTTGTTGGCATTCCACATAAAATCAAAGGATATGTCCCAAAAGCTGTTATAGTACTAAAAAAAGGTGTAGAAAATACAGCCACTGTTAGACAAGAAATAAAAAAATATTGTATGCAAAATATTGCTAAATATGCACAACCATACGATTATGAATATAGAGATAGTTTACCAAAAACAGCAGTTGGCAAGATTGCATATAGAGAATTAGGACCAAAAAAAAAGTAAGAATGAGTGTAATTAGATATGAATAAAGATTATGAATATTATAAACATAAAAGAGTTAATAGTTTACAAGAAATACTTGAATTAAGTATAAAAAATGGTAAGGATGATATAGCATTCTTCTATAATGGTAAAGATGATAATATCATATATAAAACTTATTATGAGTTCTATAATGATGTAACATCTTTAAAAAAGTATTTTTATAAAAAATTTAAAAATAAACATATATGTATAATAGGTAATAATAGTTATGATTGGTTAGTAATATATCTAGGTATTGTTCTAAGTGGAAATGTTGCTGTTATTATTGATAAAGATTTAAAAGAAGAACAAATATATAAAATGTTAGATAAGACTAATACTAAGACTATTTTCTATTCTAGATATTGTAAATCTATTTTTGAAAACAATCAAAATAAGTATGATAAGTATAAAATAGAAGATATTACTTTATACATTGATGAAGTTAAAGAAATAAAAACCAATATTAACTTAGATGTAAATAAAGTTTGTACAATATTTTTTACAAGTGGCACAACTGGTTTTAATAAAGCTGTAATGCTTAGCCATAAAAATATTGCTGATAATATATATGGAGCTACTTCTTTATTTAAATTAGATGGTAATAGTTTATCAGTATTACCTTTCCATCATGCTTTTGGACTTATCATAGGCATTTTTGGGCCTTTTTTCTGGCACAAATCTGTCTTTATAAATGAAAGCCTAAAAAATCTTATGGCTGATATTAAAATTTCTAAGCCTCAAACGTTAATAGTAGTTCCCGTATTTGTAGAAAACTTTTACAAAGTAATATTATCAAATGCAAAAAAGAATAGAAAAAAGAAACTTCTAAAGAGAATTATAAAAATAAGCAATTTGTCCTTAAAAATGAATATTGACTTAAGAAGTAAATTATTTGCCAGTATTATATCTGAATTTGGTGGAAACCTTCAATACATTATCTGTGGAGGAGCATATCTTGATGTTAAATATGTCAAATGGTTTCGCAGTATAGGAATAGAAGTATTAAATGGATATGGTATTACAGAATGTTCACCAGTAATTGCTGTTAATAGAAATAATTATAAAAAAGACGGTAGTGTTGGACAAGTAATAAAAGGCGGAAAAGTTAAAATTGTTGACAATGAAATACTATTTAAAGGCAATTCCGTTATGTTAGGTTATTATAAAGATACAGAAGCTACAGATAAGGTTCTTAAAAAAGGATGGTTTTATACAGGAGATTATGGTTATTTAGATGATGATAATTTCTTATTTATTACAGGTAGAAAGAAAAACCTAATTATTTTAAGTAATGGAGAAAATGTTTCTCCAGAAGTAATTGAAAGTGAATTATTACATGAAGAAGGTGTTTGCGAAGTTATAGTGTATGCTAAAGATAACAAAATTATGGCTTCGATTTATCCAGAAGAAGAATATATTGGAAATCAAGAATATTTTGATAAATTAATATATAAATATAATAAGAATATTCCAAAGAATAGACAAATTGCTATGGCTATTCTTAGAGATAAACCATTCATAAAAAATAGTAATAATAAAATATTAAGAAATGAAATAGAGAGGTAATTATGGAAAAAGATATAATAAATGTTATAGCAGAAATAGCTGAAATAAATCCTAAAAAAATATCTATGGCTTCCACTTTATCTGGAGATTTAGAACTAGAATCTCTAGACTTAGTAACTCTAGTGTCAACTTTAGAAAAAAAGTTTGATGTATATGTAAATGACAATGATATTAAGGATTTACAAACAGTAGGTGACATAATCAATTATGTTAAAGAACACTTATAAATTATATATTAAAGAAAATTATACAAGTGAAAATTTACTTAAATATGCTTTAAAAGATTATGCTAATATTGATAAATATGAGATAGTATACAATGAGTATGGAAAACCATATTTAAAAGATATAGATATCTACTTTAACATTAGTAACTCAAAGAATGTTAGTGTTTGCGTCATTTCAAATAGAGAAGTAGGTATAGATATCCAATATAAAACATACAAAGAAAGTTTGAAAAATAAAGTATTTAATAATAAAGAACAAGAACTATTAGATAAATCTATAGAAAAAGAAAGTGTATTTACTAAGATGTGGACTATTAAAGAAAGCTATGTTAAGATGAAAGGAATAGGTTTATCCTATGGACTTAATAACGTAGATACATTATCTTTAAAAAAGAATATAAAATTACTAAATTATAAAAATTATATAATATGTATTTGTTTTGAAAATGAGGTGTAAATATTGTGAACATAATGTATTGTGGCGATAGCAATGTAGTAGATGGCCTTATCATTTCTATTTTATCAATAGTTAAACATATTAAAGAAGAATTACACATATATGTTTTAACTATGAATTTTGATAAATATAAGGCCTTATCTTCAGACAGTATTCTTGAATTAGAAAATGAAATAAAAAAAATAAATAAAAATAGTTTTATTAAAATTATTGATGTAGAAGAATACTATAATAAGATAATACCAATAGCTAATATAGGAACACGTTTTACTCCTTATTGTATGTTAAGATTATATTCCGATATGCTAGATATACCTGATAAGATACTATATCTAGACTGTGACGTTGTATGTAACAATAATTTTAGTAATATGTATAATATGGATATTAGTGATTATGAAATAGCAGGAGTTCTTGATAATTATGGTAGTCATTTCTTTAGAAAAAATATTTTTAAGAAAGATTATATAAACTCAGGAGTATTACTTTTAAATATGAAATTAATTAGAAAAAATAAATTATTTGAAAGATGCCGTATACTATGTCACGATAAAAAAATGTTTATGCCAGACCAATCAGCTCTAAATAAACTAGCATATAAAAAATTAATTTTACCAAGAAAGTATAACGAACAAAAAGAAATGCATAATGATACTGTATTTAGACATTTTACAACTACATTACATTTCTTTCCAAAATTTAGAACACAAACTATTAAACCATGGAATATAGAAGAAATGCATAATGTTTTAAATACATATTGTTTTGATGATATTATAGATAAATATATAGAATTAAAGGATAGGATGAATTATGAATAAACAGATTATACCAATATTTTTTACAATTGATGATAACTTTGCTCCATATTTAAGCGTAGCAATAAAATCAATGCTTGACAATGCTAATAAAGATTACTTTTATAATGTACATATAGTACATGAAGGACTTAGTAATGAAAATAAAAATAAACTTAAACAATTAGAAACATCAAATAGTAGTATTATTTTTAATGAAATGGACAATAAACTTGAATGTATTCAAGATAAGTTAGAAAATAGACTTAGAGCAGATATATTTACTTTATCCATTTATTTTAGAATATTTATTCCAGAAATGTTTCAAGAATATGATAAAGCTATATATCTAGATAGTGATATTGTAGTTTTAGGAGATATTAGTGAATTATATAATTGTGATTTAAAAGGTAATTTAATTGGAGCTTGTATTGATAAATCCATCGTAGGCATTAAACCTATAGAAGATTATTTTACAATAGGAGTAGGAGTTGATTACCGAGAGTATTTTAACTCAGGAATATTACTTTTTGATATGAAAAAAATGAGAGAAGTTAAACTTGCTGATAAATTTTTATATTTATTTAATAAATATCACTTTGAAAACATAGATCCAGATCAGTCATACTTGAATGCTATGTGCTATGGTAAAATATTGCATTTAGATAATACATGGGATACAATGCCTAATGATACGTTTCCACCAGTAGAGAATCCAAAATTAATACACTACAATCTATTTTCTAAACCATGGAGAAAATCCGGAGTACAATATGAAGAATATTTTTGGAAATATGCTAAGGAAACAAACTATTATGATACTCTTATAGAGGAATTAAATAATACTACTATAGAAGATTTGAAAAAAGATGAAGAAACTTTAAATTTCATGTTACAAAGATGTGAAGAAATTATTAATATAGAAAAAGGTACTTTTAAAGATATTTTTGATAATGGTATTGAAGAAAGACTTTAATATAGATAAGGAGAGATTATTGTGATACTTGGTGGTAATAGATTACCTGTTATAGAAAATATTAAGAAAAATATTTTAAATAATGAATTAAACAAAAAAGTCGAAATAGATGATCCCGTATTAACCCAAGAAGAGATTATGAAGGTTATTGATAAATTCTATAAAAATAAAAAGAATAAACTAATTTATAGCATTAGAAATAGAAGAGCAAAAAATACTTTAAATTCAGTTTATTTTAAAGAAAAGAAAAGAATAAAATTAGAAGGACTTAACAATATAAAAAAACTTAATTTGAATAATGGAGCTATTATTACTTGTAATCACTTTAATCAACTAGATTCTTTCTGTGCTAAAAAATTAGCAGACAAACTTAACAAAAAGTTATATATGGTTATTGAAGATACTAATTTAATGCTACCAGGTAGTTTAGGTTTTCTAATGAATTATTTAGATGTCATTCCTATAAATAAAAGTCCCAATTATATTTCTCATGTTTTTTTGCCAGAACTTAAGAAAATTCTTGATGCTGGACATTTAGTTTTAATATATCCAGAAGAAGAAATGTGGTTTAATTATAGAAAGCCAAGACCATGTAAAAGAGGAGCCTATCAATTTGCCAGTCAATTAAATGTTCCAATTATATCCTGTTTTGTAGAGATGATTGACACAAATTATAAAAATACAGATGATTTTAATTATGTTAATTGTATTGTTCATATATTAAAACCCATTATACCCGATAAAAATAAAAGTGATAGATGTAACAGTATCCATATGGCAAATATTGACTATATACAAAAAAAAGAAGCCTATAGAAAGGCTTACGGCAAAAAACTTGACTATACATTTGATTATAGCGATATAGCTGGATTAGTTAAAAAAAACTAATTCTTAATATATTTTATATAATCTTGATTACTATGTTGACTATTTGACACTAAGTTATTGTATATTTTACAGTGCAAATTACTAATTTGCTCTTTTTTTGTTAAATTTTTATCTGGGTAAAAAGGCCCATCTATATATATTACTACTTTAGGTTTCTTAAATATTTTACTTTTTTGAAAAATAGTCGTAGATGTAAAGGAAGGAACATTTAAAGATACAGGAAAGTTAAAAGAAGTTTTTGGAAATTCCCTTATAAAAGTATTATAAGGCCATACATGAGCTTCGGGATAAATTATTATTGGATGATTATGTTCTATATGATAATTAACAGAGTCTACAAAAGATTGCATTTTATGTACTGTATTTGGTATAGGTAATATACCTAACATAGGCAATAATTTTCCAAGTATTGGTATCCCTAAGTTTGCTTTATCAGCAACATAATAAGGTCTATTTGGAAAATTAGTTATTAAAGGAATGATAGCATCTCCAAAAGGAAGAGTATGATTAGAAAACATAAAATAACTTTTATATCCTTTTAATACTTTTCTATTTTTATAAGATACACGATATACTATCTTTATATATAATAAAGAAAATAATAGAAATATATAATATAAAATATAAGAAAATATTTTATAAAATATATTATTATGTATCCATTTATAATTTTCTTTTAATTCATAATCTTGATTTCTTGTTTTTACAAAATCATCTGTATAACTATCATAATATCTAATTTTCAAATTAATCACTTCTCTTTAATAATATTTTATCATAATTTTTAACATTATGTGTTATAATTTAATTATAAAGTATGTTGGGAGGTCTAATGAAAAAATGTGTTTTAATTTATAATCCTAAAAGTGGTAAAAAAGAAAGAAAAAAATACCTACCTAAAATGAAAGAAATTATAGAGGAAAAAGGATATTCTTGTGATATAATTTTTACAGAATATCATGGTCACGCTACAGAAATTATGTCATCTCTAGAAGATGTTGATTTAGTTATATCAGCTGGAGGAGATGGTACTTTCAATGAAGTAATGACCGGAAATATCAAAAGAAAAAAAAGATTACTACTTGCTCACCTACCTGTTGGTACAACAAATGATGTTGGAACCATGATGGGCTATGGAAAAAATATTATTGAAAATTTAAAAATGACTCTTAACGGGGTTAAGAAAAAAATGGATATATGTACAATTAATGATAACCCTTTTGTGTATGTATCAACAATTGGTAAATTTGCCGATGTTCCGTATGAAACACCAAGAGATATGAAAAAAAAGTTTGGTTATTTAGCCTATTTAGTACAAGGGATTAAAGCCTTTAATAGAAAAACATCATTAATGGATCTTACATTTGAAATAAATGGAGAAAAACATAGAGGACTATATTCATTTATAATTATATCTAGTGCCAATAGAATAGCAGGTATTAATGACTTTTATAAAGATGTTAAATTAGATGATGATAAATTTGAAGTATTACTTTGTAGCATTGCTAAGAAAAAAGATATCATTAAAAGTTTATATTTTCTTGCTTTATATGGTGCCGAAAAAGTACCAGGCTTTGAATTTTACAAAACTAATAATTTTAAAATGAAATTTGCTGATGTTCCAAAGAAAGATTGGTGTGTTGATGGAGAAAAATTAGACTCCAAAGTATTAACATATGAAATTAAAAATATTAACAATGTTGAAGTGTTATTACCAAAAAAGAATATAAATAAATTATTTATTAACAAGGATTAAATATGAAATACATTATTATAAAACTAATTAAAATATATCAACATATACCAGGACCATGGCATTCTTCTTGTAGACATTATCCAACCTGTTCAAACTATTTTATAGAATCAGTCCAAGAATATGGTGCCTTAAAAGGAAGTATAATGGGAATTAAAAGAATTTTAAAATGTAATCCATGGGGAACATATGGATATGACCCAGTACCAAAAGCAGAAAGGAAGTAATCAATGAAAAAAAGAAATAATTATTTAACTTGGGATGAATACTTTATGAGCATAGCAAAATTATCTAGTATGCGTAGTAAAGATCCAAATACTCAAGTAGGAGCCTGCATAGTAGCATCTGACAATAGAATACTATCTATCGGCTACAATGGAGCTCCAAATGGATATTCAGATGACAATTTTCCATGGGATAGAGAAGGACCCCCGCTAGAAACAAAATATTTATTTGTATGTCATGCTGAAATGAATGCTATATTAAATTACCGAGGAAGTAGAAAAGATCTTGAAGGAGCAAAAATATATGTAGATTTATTTCCATGCAACGAATGTGCAAAATTAATTATTCAATCTGGAATAAAAGAAGTTTTGTATATATGTGATAAGTATGCTGATACTGACGGAGTTAAAGCTTCAAAGAACTTATTTGACACATGTGGTGTTAAATATAGAAAATTAAATTTTGAAGAAAAAGATATAAATATTAAAATTTAATATTGTAAAATTAAAAAAATTAGAGTATACTATAAGTACATTTCAAGTACTTATGCGCTCATAGCTCAATTGGATAGAGCGTTTGGCTACGGACCAAAAGGTTTGGGGTTCGACTCCCTATGGGCGCACCATTTTGTATATAACTTAGATTTTTTCTAAGTTTTTTTAATTGTTTATCTTTTCTATTATATTTTTTAATTCTTCTATATTTATAGCTTGCTCTTTATCACATATAGATTCTTCTGGTTTGTCGTGAACTTCAATGATTAGTCCATCACATCCAGCTGCAACGGATGCCAATGACATTGGTTCAATCATGTATGCATTTCCAGCTGCATGACTTGGATCTACAAAAATACTATAATTTGTATTTTTATGAATATATGGTATCGCTTGAATATCTAAGACATTTCTTGTTGAATTATCAAAACTTCTAATTCCTCTTTCACACAATATTACATTCTTACCATTATTAATATATTTAGCAGCCATAATCCATTCTTTATATGTGGCACTAAAACCTCTTTTTAACAATACAGGTTTATTATATTTTCCTAATTCTTTTAGAAGTTCATAGTTATACATGTTTCTACTTCCAACTTGAATTATATCTATATCTTTGGCATATTTTTTTACTTGTTCAATACTCATAAGTTCAGTAACAATTGGTAATCCTGTTATTTGTTTAGCTTTAATAAGATACTCTATTCCTAATTCACCTAATCCCTGAAAATCATCAGGATTAGTTCTTGGTTTAAATGCTCCCCCTCTTAAATAATCAATTCCTAATTGTTTTAATTTGGAAGCAATCCTTATTATTTGTTCTTCTGATTCAACTGCACATGGCCCTGCTATTATTATTGGTTTCATTATTTGCTCCTTTTCTAAAATATATTCTAAATTAGCACATTTTTTTATAAGTGTCAATTTTAACTAACGAATATGAATTGGTTTATTGAATCATTTGATATAGAACTTAGATTTTTCTAAGTTTTTTTAGTATTTTATTTGCATTATCATAATAATGTGATATAATATGGGTACTTGAAGAAGAGTGGCTTAATAATCCACTCTTTAATATTAAGGAGGTAAATATGGAGGATAAAGTTAGAAATTTAATTGAAGAGGAAGTTAATAAATTAGGAGTTAGAATTGATAACATTGAATATCTAAAAGAAAATGGAAATTATTTTTTAAGAATAACTATTGATAAAGACGATATAGTAGACCTAGATACCTGCGTAGAAGTTACCAATATTATAAATCCAATTTTAGACGAAAGTAACATAATTGATGACAGTTATATACTAGATATAACTACCAAAGAAAAAGGAGAAAAATAATGAACGTAAAACAAACACATGAATTTATGAAAGCATTAAATGCTATTGTAGAAGAAAAAGGAATAGATAAATCAATTGTCGTAGAAGCTATGGAAGCAGCTATGGCAAATGCTTATAAGAAAAATGAAGGAATATCTAATGTTAAAGCTAAAGTTAATGGAGATACTGGAGAAATTAAATTATATACTTATAAAACAGTCGTAGAAGAAGTAACTAATCCAGAAACAGAAATATCTCTAGAAGATGCTAGAAAAATAGTAGATGATATTCAACTAGAAGAAACTATCGACACAGAAGTTAAAATAATACCAGAAAGCTTTGGAAGAGTAGCAGCTATATCAGCTAAACAAATTGTTGTTCAAAAAATAAAAGAGGCTGAAAAAAATTTAATTAATGAAGAATTTAAAGATAAACAAGATGAATTACTCGTAGGAATTTTATCACGTGAAGATGCTAATAATTACTATGTAGATTTAGGAAAAGCTCATGGTGTCTTACCAAAAAAAGAAATTATACCTGGTGAAAAATTGGTTATGGGTTCTTCAATCAAAGTATATGTTTCAAAATTAGAAATGGGAAGTAAAGGATTATTTATACTATTATCTAGAACACATTATGGCTTTGTTAAAAGACTTCTTGAAAATGAAATTCCTGAACTTAGTGACGGAACAGTAATATTATATTCTGTAGCTAGAGAAGCAGGTGTTAGAAGTAAGATTGCGGTATATTCTGAATATGATAAAGTAGACCCTGTTGGAGCAGTCATCGGAGAAAAAGGAAATAGAATCAATAGAGTTCTTAACCAATTAAATGGTGAAAAAATAGATGTTATTTTATATGATAAGGATCCTGTAAAATTTATAGCCAATGCCCTTAACCCAGCTCAAGATGTTAAAGTTACCATAACTGATGAAAAGAAAAAAGAAGCCTTAGCTATTGTTAACGAAGAAAACTCTTCACTAGCAATAGGAAAAAAAGGAATAAATATAAAACTTGCATCTAGATTAACTAGATATAAAATAGTAGTAAAAAAAGAAAGTGATTTAAGTGAAGAATAAAAAAATTCCTCTAAGAAGTTGTGTTGTTACAAGAGAAAAGCTACCAAAAAGTGAACTTCTTAGAATAGTAAGAACACCAGATGGTAAAATTGTCGCTGATTTGACTGGAAAGTTAAACGGTCGAGGTGCATATATTAAAAAAGATAATTCTGTTTTAGATAAAGCAATAAAAAGTGGTGCTCTATCTAGACAATTAGAAGTAAAAATAAGTGATGATGATTATGAAGAAATAAGAAAAATAATAAACAAATAAGGAGGTGTTAGTATGATGAGTGTAGTAGAATACGCTAATGATGTTAACAAAAGTGTAGAAGAAATTCTTAAATTATGTAAAAACCTTGATATTAAGGTTAGTAAGAAAGAAGACATGTTAAGTGATGATGATATTATTGTTTTAGATAATGAATTAGCAAATAATAGTAGTCTTCAAGAAGACGAAGATATGTCATTAGAACTATTTACAGATTCTTATGAAAAAGAATTAGAAGAGATTACAGCAAATGCTAATTCTAAGAAAAAGAAGAAAGTAACTCCTAAAAAAAATGATAAGAATAATTATCAAAAACAAAAAAAAGAAATGTATAAACACAAAGAAAAATTAAAATCAAATATTAGTAGTGATGATGATTCCATAGTTTTATATACAGATGGAATGACTGTTGGAGAATTTGCAACAGCTTTAAATAAAAATGTCGGAGAAGTTATAAAAAAATTAATGAGTCTTGGTAAATTGATGAATTTAAATGCTCTAATAGATTTTGATACTGCCGAAATACTAGCTATGGAATATGGTAAAACACTAAAGAAAGATAGTACTAGAAACGAAGTTAATTTTGAAGAATTAGAAATTATTGATGACGAAAAAGATTTAGTACCAAGACCACCTGTTATAACGATAATGGGACATGTTGATCATGGAAAGACCACTTTATTGGATACGATTAGAAAGACAAACGTTGCAGAAGGAGAAGCCGGTGGAATTACCCAAAATATAAGTGCTTATCAAATTGAATATAATGGTAAAAAACTAACTTTTATAGACACACCAGGTCATGCAGCATTTACAGAAATGCGTGCCAGAGGAGCAAGTATTACTGATATTATAATAATTATCGTAGCAGCTGATGACGGAGTTATGCCTCAAACAAGAGAAGTAATAGATCACGCTAAAGCAGCTGGCGTTCCAATTATCGTAGCCGTAAATAAGATAGATAAACCAGGAGCTAATCCAGAAAAAGTTCTTACAGAAATGGCTCAAAATGGTATAACACCAGACATTTGGGGTGGAGATACACTATTTGTAAATATTTCTGCCAAAAATGGAACAGGTATTGATGAACTATTAGATAATATTATATTAATTAGTGAAATGGAAGAATTAAAAGCAAACCCTAATAGATATGCTATGGGTACTGTCATTGAATCCAAAATGGATAAAAATGCCGGTGTCGTTAATACCATATTAATTCAAAATGGTACACTAAGATTAGGAGATCCTGTTGTTATAGGAAATAGTTTTGGTAAAATTAGAACTTTAAAAAATGATAAAGGTGAAAATCTAGTAGAAGCTTACCCATCTATGCCAGTTAACGTTACAGGAATAAGTGAAAGCCCTTCAGCAGGAGATAAGTTTATGGCTTTTGAAAGTGAAAAGAAAGCTAAAGAGATAGCTTTAAAAAGAACATTAAATGCCAAAAATAAGAGTAATGATGGAAATAAATCAGTAAGCTTAGATGAATTATTTGATAGAATTAGTGCTGGTGAAAAAGAGATAGCTGTTATTGTAAAAGCAGATGTTAGAGGAAGCGAAGAAGCTATTAGAAATTCTCTACTTAAATTAGATGTTGAAGGAATAAAAGTAAATATTATTAGAAGTGGTATTGGTTCTATTACCGAAGGAGACATAGTACTAGCACTTGCCTCTAAAGCTATTATTCTTGGCTTTAACATAAGACCAACTAATAGTATTATGGAATATGCTAAAGAAAAAGGTGTTGATATTAGATTATACAATATCATATATAAACTAATTGAAGAAATGGAAGCAGCCATGAAAGGTAAATTAGATCCTACTTATGAAGAAAAAACTTTAGGAAATGCCATTGTCAGAAAATTATTTAAGTTTTCTAAAATAGGTACTATAGCAGGATCATATGTTACAGATGGAGTTATCAAAAGAGATGCTAATGCAAGAATTATTAGAGATGGAATTATTATTTATGATGGTAAAATAAATTCATTAGCTAGAGAAAAAGATCAAGTAAAAGAAGTTAAAAATGGTCTTGAATGTGGTATTACAATAGAAAACTTTAATGATATTAAAGAAAATGATATTATTGAAGCATATGAAGTGGTAGAAATAAAAAAATAGACCAAAATAAAGGTCTGTTTTTTACACTTAATATTATATTCAATTTATGTTATAATTATTTCAAGGAGAGATATTATGAGTATAAAATTAGATAGATTAAATAACCAATTTATGGAAGAAATAAGTAGAATTGTAAATAATGAAGTAAGAGATGAAAATTTGGGCTTTGTTACTATTACAGCTGTAAAAATAACAAATGACCTATCATATGCCAAAGTATATTTTACAACCCTAACGGATAAAGAAGCAAGTTTAAAAACACTAAATAAAGCTAGTAGTTTTATTAGAACAACTCTAGCTAATAGAGTCAAAATAAGAAAAATGCCCATACTTGAGTTTGTTTATGACCAATCTATTGAATATGGAAAAAAGATAGAAAATATAATTGAGAGGATTAATGAAAATGAATAGTCTTATTGAAAAAATTAATGAAGCCTCCAATATTGTAATTTTAACCCACGAAAAACCAGATGGTGATGCTATTGGCTCAAGTTTAGCTATGTATTATTTTTTAAAAGATATGAACAAAACTGTTGATATAGTCATACCAGATATGCCACATATTTTTAATTTCTTAGATAGTAGCTTAGTAAAAGATGATACAGAAGATAGTTATGATTTAGGTATCATCGTAGACACTTCTAATATAGAAAGAATTGGTCAAAAAAGTAATATTTTTTCAAGATGTAAGATTACTTATTGTATTGACCATCACATAAGTAACACCAAGTATGCTAATTACAATGAAGTAGATCCAACAGCAGCATCATGTTCATTACTTCTATATGAAATATTAAAAGACTATGAAAAAAATATAACTATTGATATGGCTAATGCCATAGCAACAGGAATTATTACAGATACAGGTGGCTTTAAAAACGGCAATGTTGATAGAAGAGTTTTTAATACAATATCAGAATTAATGAATATGGGAATAGATTATGGATATCTATATTATAATCTTATTACTAAAAAGACTATTCCTCAATTTGAATTGATGAAATTAGTTATGTCAAGAATAGAATTGTTTTACAATAACAAAGTAGCATTCTCTTATATTACAAAAGAAGATATGGATTTATTAAAAGCCAAAGAAGGAGATCATGAAGGTTTGGTCGATATAGGTAAAAGTATTGAAGGAGTAGAAGTATCTGTCTTTTTAAGACAAGATGACTATTGCCGTATAAGCCTAAGGTCAAAAAACTATGTTGATGTAAATGAAATAGCTTCCTCATTTGGTGGAGGAGGTCATATAAATGCTGCTGGTTGCAAACTGAATATGTCGGTAGATGAAGCTAAGGAAGCGATATTAAAAAGAGTAAGGAAATACATTGATGAATAATTATAATGGTATTTTAATAGTTAATAAACCAAGTGGTATTACAAGTAGAGATGTCGTTAATATAGTAGGAAAAACGTTAAATACTAAAAAAGTTGGTCACACAGGAACTTTAGATCCAATGGCAACAGGGGTATTAGTTTTATGCCTTGGTAACGCTTTAAAAGTATGTGAACTTATTACAGCTAATGACAAAGAATATATAGCCAAAGTAATATTAGGAATAGAAACAGAAACATTAGATACGACTTCTCCAATAATTAATACAAAGAAAACCAATATAACTAAAGAAGAAATAGAAAAAGTTCTAAATAGCTTTAAAGGAAGTTATCTCCAAGAAGTTCCTAAATATTCTGCAGTTAAAATTAATGGAAAAAAATTATATGAATATGCTAGAGAAGGTAAAGAAATAGAATTACCTAAGAAAATGGTAACCATATATGATATACAGTTAATATCAGATATAACATATTATAATGACACAACATCATTTTATATAAAGACAACAGTAAGTAAAGGAACTTATATAAGAAGTTTAATTAGAGATATAGGTTATAAATTAAATACTTATGGATGTATGGATAGTTTAGAAAGAACAAGACAAGGTATATTTAATATAGATAATAGTTACACTCTAGAAGAAATAAAAAATAATAATTATAAATTACTTTCTATTGAAGAATCATTACCTAATATACCCTTAGTGGAAGTTGATAATAAAACACTATTTAAAATAAGAAATGGAGTAAAATTAAAGAAATTTTTTACTGGAGATATGGCCATAATAAAAGATAAAAATAAAGTAGTAGCTATATATAAGAATGATCTTAATGAATCAAAATTATTTAAAATGATAGATAATAGTTATTAAGATTAGTAAATTTCAAGAAAAAAGTTTATATTAATATTGTAAAATATGCTATACTTATAATATCTTAAGGAGGAATTATGAAATTTACAAAAGAAATGGTTGATAATTATGCTGATAAATTATTAATAGGTCTAACTGAAGAAGAAAATAAAATGGTTTTAGACGAATTTGAAATAATAGATAAGAATATTGATTTAATTAACGAAATTAAAGACTTAGATAAGATAGAACCTATGAGTCATTGCCTAGATGACTTTGTTTATGAACTAAGAGAAGACGTCATAGAAGAATCAATCCCTATTGAAGATTTATTAAAAAATTGTGATAAAACTAAAGATAGAGAAGTAAAGGTTCCAAAGGTGGTGCAATAATGAAATACATGAATAAAAGTATTACAGAACTACATGAATTATTAAAAAGTGGAAAAGTTACAAGTAATGAACTTGTTCAAGAATCATTAGAGTTATCACATGAAGTACAAAATAAATATAATGCTTTTGTAACTATTATGGATGATGCCAAAGGAACAGAAGTTAATGATAATCTTTTATCTGGAATTCCTTATGGAATTAAAGATAATTATAGTACTAAAGATATATTAAGTACAGGCTCTTCTAACACACTAAGAGATTATGTACCATTTTTTACAGCAACTTCTATTTTAAATTTAGAGAAATGTGGAGCTGTAGCCGTTAATAAAACTGTTTTAGACGAATTTGGAATGGGTGGAACAGGAACAACAGGACATACGGGTACTGTCTTAAATCCTTGGGATACAACAAGAATGTGCGCGGGCTCATCAGCAGGAAGTGCTTGTGCCGTTGCCACAGGCGTATACCCATATGCAACAGGAAGTGATACAGGAGATTCTATTAGAAAACCAGCTGCTTATTGCGGTATTGTGGGATATAAACCAACTTATGGAATGATTTCAAGATATGGCTTATTCCCATATGCAAGTAGTCTAGATCACTGTGGAGTATTAACAAGAAGTGTAAGTGACGCTGCTATTGTTGTAGATGGAATGAAGGGACTTGATAAAAACGATATGACAACTTGGGATTCATCAAATATTCATTTATATGAATCATTAAAAAAAGATGTATCAGGTAAAAAATTATGTTATATCAAAGAAATATGTGCTTATGAAATGTTTCCAAATATGGATAACGAACTAAAAGAACATCTAGATAATTTTTATAAAATCATTAATATGATTAAAAAAAGTGGTATGGAAGTTGATGAAATAAGTGTTGACTATAACTTATTAAAAACTATTCCATCTGTTTATTCAGTAATTGCCAATGCTGAAGCCACTTCGAATATGTCTAATTTAACAGGAATTATATTTGGACCACGAGAAGAAGATGATAATTATGTTGATATGATTAAAAATTATCGTACAAAAAACTTTTCTTCATTAATCAAAAGAAGATTTGTTATAGGATCATATGTCTTACAAAAAGAAAATAAAGATAGATATTTCTATAATGCTCAAAGAGTAAGAAGACGTGTTGTAGATAAGTTCAAAGAAATATTTAAAGAATATGACGGAGTAATTTTACCAGTTGAAACAGGACCTGCAAAAAAGTTTTCTGATATGAATAAACAATCAAAAGAAGAAAATATAATTTTAGAAAATTATTTGGATATAGCAAACTTTGGAGGATTTCCTTCTATTACCATTCCATGTGGCTTTGTTAGTGGCTTACCAGTTGCCCTAAACATTACAGGTAATTGCTATAAAGATGAAGATGTTCTTGGCATAGCTAAATATGTTGAAGATATGCTTAATTATAAAAATCAAATTGCCAAGGAGGTTACTCATGAGTAAATATAAAGCTTTAATTGGCTTAGAAATGCACTGTGAAATTAGTGGAACCAATACAAAAGTCTTTTCATCAGCTAAAAATGATTTTAGCAGTATTCCAAATTCTAGTATTAGACCAATAGATATGGCCTTTCCTGGCACTTTGCCAGTAGTTAACAAAGAAGCAGTTCGTATGGCTATAATGATGAGTATGATACTTAATTGTAAAGTTCCAGAATATATGTATTTTGAGAGAAAAAATTATTACTATCCCGATTTACCAAAAGGATTTCAAATTACACAAGAAACTAAACCTATACCAGTGGGCATATATGGTGAGTTTGAATATGCATGTGGCGATGAAATAAAGAAAGTTAGAATTGATAACATCCATTTAGAAGAAGATTCAGCTTCATCAGATCACTATTCAAGTTATTCAACACTTAATTATAATAGAGAAGGCGTTCCCCTACTAGAATTAGTTACAAAGCCAGATTTTCATAATGCAGATGAAGCAGTATCTTTCTTAGAAAGCATGCGAAGCATTTACCAGTATACAGGAATTAGCGAAGCAGATAGCAAAAAAGGTCAAGTTAGATGTGATGTAAATGTTTCGATCATGGATGATGATTTGGACGAAAATGATGAAAAAAATTTGGGAACTAAAATAGAAATTAAAAATGTCAATTCTTTTAGTGCCGTTAGAGAAGCAATAAATTATGAAATTGAAAGGCAAATAGCATTAAAAGAGTCTGGTGAATATGAACAAATGGAACAGCAAACAAGGAGATGGGATGATGAAAATGGCGTAACAGTTTACATGAGAAGTAAAGCTGATGCCATAGATTACAGATATTTCGTTGAACCCAATATACCAAAGTTTAAAATTCCAAAAAAATGGATAGAAGAAATAAAAACAAGTATACCAATGTTACCATTAGAAAGAATTAATAAATATACTAATGAATATGGATTATCGCAAAGGGATGCAAAAATTTTAGTAAAAGATAAAAATATATCAGATTATTATCAAAAAGTCATATTGTTAGGAGTAGACCCAAAAAGCGCAGCAAATTGGTTAACATCTACTATAATGGGATACTTAAATAAGAATGATATCAGTATTAATGACATATATTTAACCCCAGAAATGCTTAAAGAAATTATTGATATGGTAAATGAAGGTAAGATATCCTCAAAACAGAGTAAAGATGTTTTTGCTGGCGTTATTGATTATAAAATTTCACCTAGTGAAGTTGTTAAAAAATTAGGTATTACTAAAATATCTGATGAGAATATACTAAGACCTATAATAACAGAAATTCTTAATAATAACCAAAATTTAGTTAGTGACTATCATAATGGTAAAAGAGTATTTGACTTTTTTGTAGGTCAAGTAATGAAAGAAACAAAAGGACAAGCTGATCCTAGTAAAACAGCTGAAATTATAAGAGAGGAATTAGAGGTGAGAAAATAATGGATTTAAAAGATTTAATGAAAAAAATTGAAGAATATGAAGGCAAAGAAATTAAACTTGAAGGTTGGATAAAAAATCATAGAAAACAAAAAGAATTTGGATTTATTGATTTCAATGACGGAACATGTTTTGAAACTTTGCAAGTTGTATACGATGATAGTCTAACTGATTTTGAAGAAATTCAAAAGTTACATATTGGAAGTGCGGTAGAAATTAATGGTAAGATTATTTCTTCTGAAGGTGGAAAGCAAAATTACGAAATGAGACTTGCATCAATCAAATTATTGGGAGACTGTCCAGATGATTACCCATTGCAATCTAAAGGAAGACCAACAAAAGAATTTCTAAGAGAAATTGCTTATCTTAGACCAAGAACCAACTTGTTCAATAATGTATTTAGAGTAAGAAGTATAGCAGCATATGCCATTCACAAATATTTTCAAGACAATGGTTATGTGTATTTTCATGCACCAATAATTACTTCTTCAGATTGCGAAGGAGCAGGAGAAATGTTCCAAGTTACTACTTTAGACTTGAATAAGATTGCTGAGTCTGGAAAAGTTGATTATTCAAAAGACTTTTTTGGAAAAACTGCTTCATTAACTGTATCTGGTCAACTAGAAGGCGAAACTTATGCTATGGCATATAAGAAAATATATACTTTTGGACCAACTTTTAGAGCAGAAAATTCTAATACCAAAACACATGCATCAGAATTTTGGATGATAGAACCAGAGATTGCATTCTGTGATTTAAATAAAGATATGGATATAATGGAAGAAATGCTTAAATATGTTGTTAAGTATGTTTTAGATAATTGTCCATCAGAAATAAATTTCTTTGATAAATTTGTAGAACCTGGATTAATTAATAAATTAACTAAACTTGTTAATAGTAAATTCGTTAGAATCGATCATAAAGATGTTATAAAAATATTAAAAGAAGCAAAAGTTAAATGGGAATTTGAACCAGAATATGGAGAAGACATTGCTAAAGAACACGAAAAATATATTACAGAGTATTTTGATGGACCTGTATTTATAAAGAATTGGCCTAAAGATATAAAAGCTTTCTATATGAAACAAAATGATGATAATGAAACAGTTGCAGCCGTTGATCTTGAAGTTCCTGGAGCAGGAGAATTAATTGGCGGATCTCAAAGAGAAGAAGATTATACAAAGCTAAAGAAAAGAATGCAAGAACTTGGCATGGAAGAAGAAGGTATGGAATGGTACTTGAATCTTAGAAAATTTGGAGGTTGCTATCATTCTGGATTTGGAATGGGCTTTGAAAGATTATTAATATATCTAACTGGAGTAGAAAATATTCGTGATGTTATTCCTTATCCTAGAACTCCTGGAAGTTGTGAATATTAAGATTGTATAAAAAGATAATGACATTTCATAATAATTTTGATACAATGTACTAGAAACAGGTGATAATATGAGTAATAAACAAAATAAGAACATTACAAAAAGAGATGAAGATTTTGCCAAGTGGTATACAGATATAGTTAGAGAAGCTAATTTAGCATGTTATTCTAATGTTAAAGGATGTATAGTTATTGAACCAAATGGTTATGCTATTTGGGAGAATATACAAAAAGAACTAGATAAAATGTTTAAAGAAACAGGACATAAAAATATATCAATGCCTCTATTAATACCAGAAAATTTAATGAAAAAAGAATCAGATTTAATAAATGGTTTTGCACCAGAAGTGGCATGGGTAACACAAGGGGGACAAAAAGAGCTAGAAGAAAGGCTTTGTATAAGACCAACAAGTGAAACTCTATTTAGTGATTATTATTCAACTAAAGTAAAATCATATAGAGACTTACCTATTAAATATAATCAGTGGTGTAATGTTATGCGTTGGGAAAAAGAAACAAGACCATTCTTAAGAAGTAGAGAATTTTTATGGCAAGAAGGACACACAGTTCACGAGACTCAAAAAGAAGCTGAAGAAGAAACAAGAGGCATGCTAGAAGTATACAAAAGATTTTTTACTGACTACTTAGCTATTCCAGTAATAACTGGAAGAAAAACAGAAAGTGAAAAATTTGCAGGAGCTGAATATACTTTAACAATTGAAGCACTTATGTATAATGGAGTAGCTCTTCAATCAGGAACTTCACATTACTTTGGACAAAAATTTTCCCGTGCCTATGATATAAAATTTTTAAATAAAAATAATGAATATGAATATGCCTATCAAACATCTTGGGGAGTATCAACAAGAATGATAGGAGGATTAATAATGGTTCATGGTGATGACTATGGATTAGTCTTACCTCCTAAAATTGCTCCAACAAAGGCAGTTATAGTACCAATAGGTACATCAACTAAAGTTATGGATATGGCAAAAGAACTAGAAAATAAATTATTATCAAAAGATATTACAGCATATATAGATGATAGTGATAAATCACCAGGATTCAAATTTGCCTCATCTGAAGTAAATGGTATACCAATAAGAATTGAATTAGGAGAAAGAGATTTAAATAATAATTGCATATATATATCTAGAAGAGATACTAGAGAAAAAGAAGAAGTATCATTAGACGAAGATATTACAAAATATATTAATGATTTACTTAATGATATTCAGAATAATTTATTAAATATGGCTATAAAGAGAAGAAATGAATTAACTTTTGAAGCACACAATTTAGAAGAATTTAAAAATATCATGGATAAACAATATGGTTTTGTAAAAGCAGATTGGTGTGGAGATAGCGAATGTGAAGCTAAAATAAAAGAAATAAAAGGAACAAAATCAAGATGTATTTTAGAAGGAGAGAAACCCCTTACAGGAAAATGTGTCGTATGTGGAAAAGAAGCTAACGATTTAGTTATATGGGGAGTACAATACTAATTGTAATTTAATAATTAGTATGATATAATACATAAACAGGAGGATATTATGGAAATTGCCGTTATAATCGTATCAATTTTATTAATTGTTATAGTTTTACTACAAAGTGGTAAAGCAGAAAGTGCAAGTATAATACAAGGAGGAAATTCTGATTTGTTTTCAAACAGAAAAGAAAGAGGAGCAGAACTATTTATCAGTAGATTAACGTTCTTTTTAGGATTTTCATTTTTTATACTATGTTTAATAATTTCACTTATATAGACACTTATGTGTCTTTTTTTCTATATAAAAATATCTTCGAATAAATTGACAATAAAACATAAATATGCAATAATTTAATTAGGAAAATAGAGGTGTAATATGAAAAAAATAAAAGAAATGATTATTAATTTTTTTAATGGCTTTTTAATGGCATTAGCAGATAGTGTTCCAGGAGTATCAGGCGGTACTGTAGCCTTTATATTAGGATTCTATGATAAGTTTATTGCATCATTAGATGATTTATTTAGAGGAAATATAGAAAAAAAGAAAAAAGCTCTAGTTTATTTAATTAAAATAGGTATAGGTTGGGTAATAGGATTTCTTCTAGCAGCTAGTGTATTATCAAGTTTATTTCACAAAGAAATATATAAATTAAGTTCCCTATTTCTAGGATTTATTATATTTGCTATACCAATAGTTATTAAAACAGAAAAGAAAGAAATAAAAGGTAAATATAAAAACATATTATTTTTTATAATAGGACTTATCGTTGTCATTGGTATAACACTATTAAATACAACTGGAGGATTAAATATCTCCATAAACAATTTAAATATAGTAACAATTATTTATATTTTTCTATCAGGAGCCCTAGCCATATCTGCTATGATTTTACCAGGAATATCTGGCTCAACAATTCTTCTAATATTTGGACTATATATTCCTATAATGAATAAAATAAAAGATTTAATTCATCTAGATTTTAATGCCTTACCAGTATTAATAATATTTGGTCTAGGAATAATATTTGGAGTAGTAATATTTGCCAAAACATTAAGAAAGTGTTTAGAACACCATAGATCAAGTACAATATATCTAGTATTAGGATTAATGTTAGGGTCAGTATATCCAATAATTATGGGACCTACTACCTTAGAATCTCCTATGGAAATGTTAAATTTTAAAAACTTTAGTATATTATATTTTATTATCGGTGGCATAATTATCATCGGATTAGAATATTTAAAGAAAATTATTGATAAAAAAGATTAGGTGAATATAATGGATAAAAAATTAAACAGAATGAAAGAATTAATAGAAATACTTAATAATGCATCAAGACTATATTATCAGTATAGTACACCTATAATGACCGATTTTGAATATGATAAACTATATGATGAATTAGAGAAATTAGAAAAAGAAACTAACACTGTACTATCAAATAGTCCAACTCAAAACGTAGAACCAGAAGCCATAGACTCTTTAGTCAAAGTAGAACATCCAGCTCCCATGCTATCACTATCTAAAACAAAAAGTATATCAGAATTGGCTTCTTTTTTAGGAAATCAAGAAGGGCTTATCTCTTGGAAACTAGATGGTTTAACAATAGTATTAACCTACAAAGACGGAAAACTATCTAGTGGTGTTACTAGAGGAAATGGTATTATCGGAGAAGTCGTAACAGAAAATGTAAAAAAATTCAAAAATATTCCATTGACAATACCATATAAAGGAACACTAGTCGTAAGAGGAGAAGCCGTTATAAAATATTCTGACTTTAATAAAATGAATGAAGAATTAGATGATGATTCTAGCCAATATAAAAATCCTAGGAACCTATGTTCTGGATCTGTAAGACAATTAGATAGCAAAGTAACAGCCAAAAGAAATGTAAATTGTATAATATTTGCACTAATCGAATCAGAAAAAAAATTTAAATTAAAAAGTGAAGAATTTGAATGGTTAAAATCACTTGGATTTGATGTTGTAGAATATCATAAAGTAACAAGTAATAATATAGAAGAACAAGTACTTTACTTTAAAAATGAAATCAATGAATATGATATTCCATCAGATGGCTTAGTATTATTATATAATGACATAGAATATGGCAAACAACTAGGTACAACAGCCAAATATCCAAAAAATGCTATTGCTTTTAAATGGCAAGATGAAACAGCCGAAACAAAATTAATAGATGTCGATTGGTTAGTATCAAGAACAGGTTTAATTAACCCAGTAGCAGTATTTGAACCAGTAGAATTAGAAGGAACAATAGTAAGTAGAGCATCACTACACAATGTATCTATTTTACAAGGTTTATCTTTGGGAATAGGGGATACAATTTTAGTATATAAAGCCAATATGATAATTCCACAAATAGCAGATAATTTAACCCAAAGTAATTCTCTAGCAATTCCAAATAAATGTCCAGTATGTAATCATGAAGCTAGAATTATTAGCTCTAATGATGTCAAATATCTATACTGTATGAATGATTTTTGTCCAGCTAAATTAGTTAAAAGATTAAGCCAATTTACCAGTAGAAATGCTATGAATATAGAAGGATTAAGCGATGCAATTATTAATAAATTAGCTGATGAAGGATTAATAAAAACATATGCTGATATATACAATCTAAAAAGATATAAAAATGACATTATCTCTTTTGAAGGATTTGGGGAAAAATCTTATGACAATCTAATTAATTCTATTGAAAAATCCAGAAATGTAAAACTTGCAAATTTTATATTTGCCCTAGGCATACCTGATATTGGACTATCTAGAGCAAAATTAATATGTAAAAATTATAGTAATGATATAAATAAAATAAGAAATTTAACCTTTGAAGAATTAAGTAAAATAGATGGAATAGGAGAAATAATTGCCAAAGGATGGATAGATACCTTTAACAATGATGATTTTATAAAAGAATTAGAGTTATTACTTAAAGAAGTTAATTTTACAGATACTTCTATAGATAACAATCAACCATTAAAAGATTTAACTTTTGTTATAACAGGTAGTGTAAACAATTTTACTAATCGTGATGAATTAGTCGAATATATTGAATCATATGGAGGTAAAGTAGTAAAAGCCATATCTAATAACGTAAATTATTTAATTAATAATGATATTACAAGTACATCTACAAAAAATACAAAGGCAAAAGAGTTAGGAATAAAGATTATTTCAGAAAATGATTTAATGAGTATGATACAATAATTATGTAAAAACAAACACCTTGAAAATTACATAAATACATAGTATAATTATAAAGAATAGGTAATAAAAAGGAGGTACTATTAATCATGAAAAAAAGAATGAGTCTTAATATAATATTGTCAATAATAGTAATAATTTTATTAATAGGATCTACTTATGCATGGATAACATGGAAAGGAAAAAGTACATCGCTAAGATTAACTATAGGTAGTGTAGATACAACAAGAATAACATTCTATCCATATATAATTGAAGGAGAGATAGTACCTGTAGGAGATTATTCTGATGGTATTAGTTTTGAAGTAGTTGTAACAAATAATAAATCAGTAAGAACAGATATAGCTCTATATTTTGATATTAAATACATTGAAAATGTCTTAAAAAGTGAAGGATTAAAGTATGCTGTCGTACAAGGAAAAACAGTGGTATCTTCAGGAAATTTTGCTAATGCTACTGTAGATGATAGAATGTATATATTAGAAACCAGTATAACAGCTAACACAGAACTAACATATTCTGTATATATTTATATAGATGGCACACTCTCTACATCAGAGATGCAAAATAGTGAGTTATCACTAGAACTAAGAGGATTAATAGAACAATCAAGTACTAGTGTGAATTTAATAAAAAATACATATGTAACAAGTAAGGACACATTATATAAAGTAGAACATGACGCTATATCTGCATCATCGTCAGCAACTGGAAGCGAAATAGCATCTACAACAGATTATAGATACTATGGAAAAAATCCTAATAACTACATATGCCTAGATTTTAATAACCAAACAGAGTGTCCATCTGGAAATCTTTATAGGATAATTGGTGTTATATATGACGAATTAACTGGAAAAGAAAGATTAAAAATAATAAAGGATAGTGCTCTTAGTGGATATGATATAGATAAAACCGATTTCACAACAGGTTTTTCTTGGGATAGTTCAGCCTCTAAAACTAATTCAGGATATGGATTAAACGATTGGATATATGCAGATTCAAATGCATTAATGAATAAAGGATATTATGAAATTTCAACTAGTTATACATGTTATACAGGTCAAAACAATGAAAGTATTTCTTGTAATTTTAGTAAGGGCACATACGGACTTACAACTGGTGCGAAAAATGTATTAGCCAATGCTAGATATTATTTAGGTGGTTATACTACAGCAGCAACAAATACAGGAGCATTCTATGGAAAAGAAAGAGGTACTCTAGTATCTAGCCAATCTAGCTATTATAATTCATTACCATATACACATGATAACATTTTTGGATTAATGTATCCATCCGATTATGGATATGCATCAGGAAGTGAATGTACAAATGTATCTTTATCTGCATTTACTACAGCTTGTATCAACAAAAATTGGATAAATAATGGTACCAATCAATGGACAATGACATCTAATTCTAGTTCAGGATATCAATCTTTTTATATTAATACAAGTGGAAAATTAGCACAAACTAATGACAGTACGTCATATAATATAAGACCAGTAGCCTACATAGATGGTAATATTAGAATATCAGGAGGACTAGGAACACAAGCACATCCATACAAAATGACAATTAAGAAAAATAATACAGGTATAGAAATTCCAAATTTAGAAGGATTAATACCTATAGTATTTGATACATCAACAGGAACAGTTGTAAAAACTATAAGTGCAAGTGATAGTGACTGGTATAATTACGATGAACAAAAATGGGCTAATGCTGTATTAGTAACAGAAACATCAAGAAGTACTTACTTAAATACATCAGGAGTAACTGTATCAGAAGATGATATTCTAGGATATTTTGTATGGATCCCTAGATATAAATATAAAATATGGACTACAACAGCAAGTAGTAGTGGTAGTGAACAAGAAATAGAAATTGTTTTTGAAAGCAAGGACACAGAAAAATCAGAAGGTACGGCAGTTGATGAATACTATACTCATCCAGCATTCACATTTGGGGATACTGAACTTGATGGATTTTGGATAGGTAAATTTGAAACGACTGGTACTAACACACAACCAACAGTAAAACCAAACTTACAGTCTCTTCGTAATCAAAACATATCAACGCAATTTGCCACAGCCCTTAATTTTGCTGGAGGAACACAGTCTGGTAGTACAGTAACTTTTTCTGGTAATAGTACTTATGGCTTAACATCAAATTTTGATAGTCATATGGCAAAGAATAGTGAATGGGGGGCGGTGACATACCTATCACATAGTAAATATGGTGCAAATAGAGAAATATATATAAATAATTCAAGTTACTACTACACAGGAAGAAGTGGAGGAAATGTTGGTGGGTCTACCCAAATAAAAGATGTATATACTAATCAAACATCTTCAGCCCAATACAATACATATGGCTTTTATACATGGGACGGTTATTTGCTTAATTATGGAACAAATACTCATAGTAGTACCAGAGAATTAACCAAAGTAGCTAGTACCACTGGCAATATATATGGAGTATATGATATGTCTGGTTGTGGAAACGAATATGTAATGGGAAATTACAATAGTACAATAGGTAGTTCTGGGTTTACGACATTACCTAATAGCAAGTATTATGATAAGTATACAATAACATCAAATACTTCTTGTACAATAGCGACATGTGGTGGCCATGCATTATTTGAAACAGCAAATTGGTATAGCGATAACAAATATTTTGTTACTTCATCTTATACTTGGTTTATGCGTGGAGGGTATTATGGAGATGGCGCTAAAGCTGGAACATATCATTCATCCTATAATAATGGAAGTAAATATGCAACATATGCATTTCGTGTTGTTATAGCAGACATTGGTACATAGTAGTAAATAAGAAAATAAAATAAAAAACCTATAAGCAAATTGCTTATAGGTTTTAATATACCATAATTTATTATCTCTTTGAGAATTGTGGTGCCCTTCTTGCAGCTTTTAAACCTGGTTTCTTTCTTTCTTTCTTTCTAGCATCTCTAGTTACAAAACCAGCAGCTTTAAGTATTTTTCTATAAGAGTCTTCATTATTTTCATTTTCTTTATCATATTCAAGTAAGGCTCTTGTAATACCTAATCTAATTGCTCCAGTTTGTCCTGAAAAACCACCGCCATTAACATTAACTATAACATCAAATGTTTCTAAGTTATTAGTTATTTCTAAAGGTTGTTTTAAATCCATAACCAAAACTTCAAATGGCATATATTCATTAACATCTCTACCATTTACTGTGATTTTTCCACTTCCTGGAATTAATCTTACTCTAGCTACAGAAGTTTTTCTTCTACCAGTTCCTGTAAATACTCTTTGATCTTTAGCCATTATTATTTCCTCCCTACTTCAATTGATTTTGGTTGTTGTGCCATATGAGGATGTTCGCTACCTTCATATACATACAATTTTCTATACATTTGTCTTCCTAATCTATTGTGTGGAAGCATTCCCTTAATAGCTCTTTCTACCATTTCTACAGGATATTTTTCTTTCATAACCTTAGCGGTTCTCTCTCTCATACCACCAGCATATCTACTATGATTGTAGTAAATTTTGTCTTCTAACTTATTACCAGTTAATAATACATCTTTAGCATTAATTATAATTACATTATCACCACAATCAACATATGGAGTATATGTTGGCTTATGTTTTCCTCTTAACATTGTTGCAGCCATTACAGCTAATCTACCTAGAGGAATATCTGCTGCATCTATTACATACCAATCTCTAGATACAGACTCCTTTTTTTGCATAAATGATTTCATTTGTATCTCCTTTTATAAATTAAATTTGCCTATATATAGTTGTGTTCCCAATACAAATATATATAAAACATAAAATGTACCGATTATGATTATATTAAATATTTATTCGTTTGTCAAGGAAAAATCACCAGTTTTTAAACTTTACTAATACCATGATTTATGATATTATTAACATAGGTGTATAGAATATGAAAAGGGAAAATATAATAGAAAAATCATTAATAATATTATCATTTATTTTATTACTTTTAGTTATAGTGTATACACCCACTATTAATAAGTATAGAAACAATGGAAAACTAATTATAAATGAAGTTATGCCAAATAATAAATACACTATAAAAGATACTTATGGTTTATATAGTGATTATATAGAAATATATAATGGTTATGACTATGATATTAACCTAGATGGTTATTACTTATCAGATGATAATTTTAATACAAAAAAATGGACATTTCCAAACGTTACTATAAAGTCTCACGATTACTTACTAGTATTTGCTACAGGTAAAGAAAGTACAGAGAATGAATTGCATGCCAATTTTAAATTATCAAAAAAAGGTGAAGTAATAACACTATCAGATAAAAATGCTAAATCTCTTAGCAAGATTTATTATTTAGAAACCCTTCCTGATACATCTTATGGTTATAATGGAAACAAGTATGTTTACTATTACAAAGGAACACCTAATGAATTAAATAAAGGATTAACTAATAATGACCCTATAGAAGAAGAAAAAAGTAAAGAAAGAATATATATAAATGAATATATAACAAATAACTTAAATATAGTAAAATCAAAAGATGGTAATTATTACCCTATGATAGAACTATATAATGATAGCGAGTCAGACATTAATTTAGAAGGATATTTTTTATCAAATGATAAAAAAATAGATAAGTATATATTCCCTAATATTATTATAAAATCAAAAGAATACTTAATAGTATATACTTCAAATAAAAATACAATATATGAAGGAGAAATACATACTAATTTTATTCTTAAAGATAATGAAAAAATAACTTTATATGATAAATATAAAAATGAAATAGAAAGTCTAAATGTAAATACACTACCAATAAACACATCCTATGGAAAATATAAAAATAATTGGGTTTACTATAGTACTCCAACCTTTGGTTTAGAAAATACCGACAATTATTTAAAAGAGTTAAATAATAATCAAGATTTAATTATAAGTGAAGTATCAACAGATAAAATTGAAATAAGAAATACCAGTAATGAAAATATAAATTTATCTGCTTATAGCATATCTCTAAAAAATAATAATCCAATAAAATTAGGAAATAAATCTATTTTAGGTAAAGGGTACTATACGATAAATTCACCATTTACTATCAATAATAATAGTGATACATTATACTTATATAAAGATAATCAAATTATAGACATTCTACCATTAGGAAAAATTTCTTCAACCATAAGTAGAGGAAGAACAGAAGATAAACAAACAGTTTTATATAAAAACACTACCTTTGGTAGCAAAAATTCAAATACCTATTACTTAGGATACTCCTTGGCACCAGAATATTCTATAAATAACACTTATGTAAACAAAGGAGATACTATAAGTCTAAGTACAACAGATAATAGTAAAATATATTATACATTAGATGGAAGTGATCCTAATAAAAATTCCACATTGTATAAAGAACCTATTAAAATAAATGAAACACAAATAATTAAAGCTATAGCTATTAAAGACAATTACATAGAATCAACCATTCAATCAAGATTATACATTGTAGGAAGACAACATACCTTACCAGTAATATCAATTCAAACTAATAACGATAATCTATTTTCTATGCAAAGCGGTATATTAGTACAAGGATACTTTAATAACTATCGCCAAGAATGGTATAAACCAATAAATTTTGATTACTATGAAAGTGATGGAACATTAGGAGTAACATTTAATGGAGGTATGAAATTAGTAGGTCAAGACTCAAGAGAACAACCACAAAAAAGTATGGCTATATATTTAAAAAAAGAATATGGATTAAAAAATATAACTTATCCATTCTTTGATGATAATGCTACTACCATAAAATCATTTGTATTAAGAAATTCTGGTGAAGACCCTAATAGAATCAGAATAAAAGATACTTTCCTATCGGAAGTATTAAAAGGTCAAATGGATATAGATATGCAAAAATATAGAGCAGTAGTAGTTTATATAAATGGTAAATATTATGGATTATATAATTTAAGAGAAAAGTTAAATGAAAATTACATAGTAAGTAATTACGAAATAGAAAAAGGAAATATTGATTTGATAAAAGGCGTTGATAATGTACAAGCTGGTACTATTACTGAATATAACAACCTTTTAAATTATCTTAGAAATCATGATACAAGAAAAGAAGAAGTATATAAATATCTAGAAACACAAATTGATATTGATGAAGTAATAAATTATTGGATAGTGCAGACATATTATAGAAATACAGATACTGGAAATATAAGATATTGGAAAGAACACAATGGCGGAAAATGGCGAATAATGTTATTTGACCAAGATTGGTCCATGTATCCATCTACCTATAAAACACCAGATTTATTCTATCCATTCTTACCAAATGGTCATGGAACAGGTAATTACTTTTCAACACTAATGACCTACAAACTATACCAAAATGAAACATTTAAAGACAAATATTTAACTACATTTGCATATCACTTAAAGAATACATTTAAACCAGATAGAATGTTAAGTATATTAGATAATATGATTAAAGAAGTAGAAAGTGAGATGCCATATCATATTGACAGATGGTATAATGAATATAAAGCAAGTAATATGAATCCTATAAAAAATATGGATATGTGGTATAACAATCTTGATAAATTTAGAACAATAATTAAAGAAAGATATAGTATCGTTCTTAACAGTATCCAAAAAGAATTCAATTTAACTAATAGCGAATATGAAAAATATTTTGGTGATTTAAAATGAAGAAAGAATTAATAATTATTCCAATATTTGTACTTACCATAATTTTAGTTATGTTAATCCCAAATAATGATTACATTAAAACAGGAAAACTATACGTAAGTGAAATAATGGCTAGCAATAACTATACAATTAAAGATGATGATGGTGATTATTCTGATTATATAGAGATATATAATGGTTATAAAAATTCTATTAATCTTAGTAATTACCATCTAAGTGATGATGAATATGATACAAAGAAATGGACATTTCCTGATATTACCATTAAAAGTAATGAATATATTATCGTATACGCCTCAGGCAAAAATAAATGCGATTTAGAAACAAGAATATGTCATACAAACTTTAAATTATCTAAAAGTGGTGAAATAATAACCCTAACTGATTCAAATGGAAATATTATAAATAAATTTAGTTATGGTAATATTGCATCTGATATATCTTATGGATACATTAAAAATAAATATATCTATATGCAAATACCAACACCAGGCAAAGAAAATAATTCTAAAAGTGTTAATTATAATAAAAAATATAATATAGTTATTAATGAATATATGACACATAACAAAGGTATTTATTATAATGAAGATGGTTATTCATACGATTATATAGAATTATATAATAACAGTAAAAAAGATGTCATATTAGATAATATTTATTTATCCGATAACATAAATAAACTAAATAAATATAAAATACCAAAAACACAGTTAAAAGCCGAATCATATTTACTTATCTTCTTGACTAAAGATAAAATAGATAACACAACCAATATATATGCCAATTTTGCTCTATCCGAAGAAGATGAATATATAATATTATCTGATGGAAAAAACATTATAGATAAAGTAGAAATAGTAAAATTACCAGATAATGTTAGTTATGGTAAATATCAAGATAAATATTATTATTTTACAAAACCAACTCCAGGATATATCAATAATACAGCTAAGTTTTCTACCTTAGGAGGGGATAATGGAAGTACTTAAAACGTTTAGACATGAAATAAAATATATAATATCATATAGTGAATTTCTTTATCTTAGAAAAAAACTAGATGATTTATTAGAAATTGACAGAAATCAACTTGGATACATGATTAGAAGTATGTATTTTGATTCAATTAATGATGATGATTACTATGAAAAATTATCTGGAGAAGTAAATAGAAAAAAAATAAGATTAAGAATATATGATAAAGAAGGAGAGTTGGTTAAATTAGAAATAAAACAAAAATATGATATTCATCAGTTAAAAGAATCGTTAGTAATTAATAAACAACAAGCCCAAAAATTAATAGATGGTGAATATAGTTTCTTACTTGATTATAATAACGATATTGCTAACAAAATTTATACTATTATGACAGAAGGATATTATAGACCCAAAGTAATTATCGAATATAATAGAATAGCCTATACAAGTAGTGGAGGAACAAGAGTAACATTCGATTTTGATATAAAGAGAAGTTATGACTATGATAATTTCTTTAAAGATATAAATTATTTAGATTTGACTGATAAAAAAGATATCATTTTAGAAATAAAATATGACAGATTTTTAGAACCATATATTACAGATATTATAAATAACGTTATAGTAAGAGGACAATCTGTCAGTAAATATATTATGGGAAGGAATGTTTAAAAATGAAAAAAGTTTTACAAGCTCTTGCTGAAATGCAAGTAAAAATGCCAATACAAACAGTATTATTAGTATTATTAGTAGCCTTTTTAGTATCTTTGATTATTTATTTAACCTATAAAAATACTTATACAGGAGTTTTATATAATCCAAGATTTAATGTGTCACTAATAATGATAACAATGGTTACCACCATGGTTATGGTTGTCATAGGAAGTAACATATCCGTATCTTTAGGTATGGTCGGAGCATTATCTATTATAAGATTTAGAACCGCCGTCAAAGACCCAAGAGATACAGCATTCATATTTTGGTGCGTCGTATCAGGCCTTGCCTGTGGCACCCAAAATTATACGATAGTTATCGTTGGTAGTATCTTTATATGTTTAATACTTTTCTTATTTAAAAAGTTTATTACCAAAAATAATAAATACGTTCTTATAATAAAAGGTAAATCTTTTGACTTAAAAGAAGTAGAAAAAACACTTGATAGAAAATTAAAAGATTATATATGTAAGGGAAAATACATAAGTGTAAATGGTATGGAAATAATATATGATGTAAAAATAAAAGATAGTAAAATAAGCGATGATATAATTGTATCTCTATCTAAAGTTTCAGGAGTAAATACCATAAACATCGTATCAAGTAATACAGATACAATGGGATAAAAAGTATAAATTTGATTATAGTACATATAATATTTATATGAAAACAAATTATAAATTATTTTTCAAAATATTAGTATGTACTTTTTTAATAGGTAACCTCTTTGTTTTTTCTGTAGTAACTAATATGGATAAATATAATAGTCTAATAAAACCATTCCAAATACCTAACATAATATTTCCAATCGTATGGACCATACTATTTATATTAATGAGTATATCATTTTATTTAATAACCCAAAAAGTTGATGATAAAAAATATCTATATATATATTTAGCTCAATTAATAGTCAATTCATTATGGACATTAATATTCTTTGGTTTAGGTAAATATTTATTTGCTTTTATATGGCTTATTGTATTAATCATACTTATCATTATTATGATGATAAAATATTATCCAATTAATAAAATATCTTTTATACTATTGATTCCTTATTTAGTATGGGTAATATTTGCAGGATATTTAAATTATATGATATATATATTAAATTAAAACCCGTTCCTAAAAACGAGTTTTTTTGAATACTAATAATTTACTAAGTATATAATTAAGTATTATTATAATTATTTGAATAATTAGTTTACATATTTTATCATTCATATTCAATTTAGTAACTAATATAAACATTAATAACATGTCAAGTAATAAAGTTGATAATCTTGATAAGTAAAAAGTTAAAGCCTCTCTTATACTCTTTTCTTTTTGCATAAAAACATATTTTTTATTAGTAAAATAAGCAAAAGTAACACTAGTTACCCAAGATATAATATTAGCAATTTGTAGCATAAAAGGATTATTTACATCAATTACAGTATATGTTAATAGAAAATATGTTATCAAACTAACTATTGTAGTAAGAATACCAAATACTAAGTACCATATAATTTCTTTATATTTAATATATAATTTATTAATCATTAATATTACTTTCCTTTATAATATATATAGGTCTATTTTTTGTTTCTAAATAAGTCTTAGACAAATATTTACCAATTATACCTAAACAAAATAATTGAATACCACTAACAAAGAAAATAATACAAACTAAACTTGGCCAACCAGAAGTAGGATCTCCAAATATAAGAGTTTTAATTATAATTATAATAATTAATATAAAAGATACAAAACAAAATATAAAACCCATTAATGAAGCAATAGAAAGTGGTAAAGTAGAAAAAGCCACAATACCTTCAATAGCATATTTAACTAGTCCCCAAAAAGACCACTTAGTTTCACCAGCAACTCTTTCAACATTCTCATATTCAAGCCAATAAGTATTAAATCCCACAAAAGAAAATAATCCCTTAGAATATCTATTGTATTCCTTTAATTCTAAAATAGAATTAACCATCTGTCTAGTCATCAATCTATAATCTCTAGCTCCATCTACCATTTCTATTTTAGAAAGTTTATTTATAATCTTATAAAATTTTCTAGCAAAAAAACTTCTTATCTTAGGTTCACCTTTTCTACTAACCCTTCTAGTACCAACAGAGTCATATTCCTCTTCTTTAATTAACCTTAGCATTTCAGGCAACAAACTAGGAGGATCTTGTAAATCAGCATCCATAATAGTTACGTAGTCACCTTTTGATTTACTAAGTCCAGCATACATTGCTGCTTCTTTTCCAAAATTTCTTGAAAAATGAATATACTTAACTTGTTTGTCTTTTGCCGATAATTTTTTTAAAACACTTAAACTATTATCTATAGAACCATCATTAACAAAAATAAATTCAAAGTCATACTTCATATTATTTGACACTTTTTTAAGTTCATTGTATATAAGTGGAATACTATCTTCTTCATTATAACAAGGAATAATTATACTAATAACTTCCATATTACACCTCTTTAACACAAGTATAACATATTTTAATAAATAGGTAAATTTTCTTGATTAAAAAAACTATAAATGCTATAATATAAAAGAATTTGAGAGGGAAAATATGTCTGTAGTAAATATTTGTGAAAGTTTAGTTAAATTAATAGGAAATGCTTATCCATTTTTAAGAAGGGTTAATACTTTTATAGGAAATGCCCTTACTATTATGGTTCTTTATAGAATGGTATATTTCGTTTTAGGAATGTTTGTTACAAGAAAGTTTAAACCAGCTAAGAAAAAACATAAATATGCCATTGTAATTGCTGCAAGAAATGAAAAAAATGTTATTGGTAATCTAATTGATAGTATTTATAAACAAGATTATCCTAAAGAATTACTTACTATTTTTGTCGTAGCAGATAATTGCACTGATAACACAGCTGAAATAGCTAGAAGTAAAGGATGTATTTGTTATGAAAGATTTGATAACGAACATAAGACAAAAGGATATGCTTTAGAATTCTTATTTGATAGAATTGAAGAAGATTATGGAAGAGATAGCTTCGAAGGTTATTTTGTTTTTGACGCTGATAATTTATTAAAAAAAGATTATATTTCAAAAATGAATGATGCTTTTGATTCAGGAGAAAAAATAATTACTTCATATAGAAATATAAAAAATATTGATGAAAACTGGATTACTATATCTTTTGCTGTTCACTGGTTAAGATCTATAAGATTAAATCACAGAGCACGTTCTTTTTTAAGATTAGCAACCAATATACAAGGAACAGGATACTTATTCGCAAGTGAAGTTGTATCTAATGGATGGCATTATACATCATTAACTGAGGATAGAGGTCTTACAGCAGATGCTGTTAGTCAAGGATACCGAATAAGTTATCAAGATGAAGCTGAGTTCTATGATGAACAAACACCTAATTATAAAGTTGCATATAATCAAAAATTACGTTGGTCAAAAGGTTTACTAATTAACTTTAAAGAATCAGGTTTCAAATTATTCAGAAACATATTTTTTGGTAAAAAATATGTCAAAGTAAAGTGGAGTAAAGAAGAAAAAAAATATCCATGGTATAAAAAAATATTTATAAGTATTAAAGATAGATTTGTTATGTATGATACATTTATGCATCTTTTACCTACAAATGTTATTAATATAACTCGCTGGATTATAGTAACACTAATATTTAGATCATGTTATTGTTATAGTCAAGGATTATCTGATGTAAATCTATTTTCAGGAGGAACATATCTTGCTAAAATACTTCGTCATTTTTTCAATATAAAAGTAAATATCCCAACAGGATGGAATGCCATATGGGCTTCTTTCCTAGTAGCAGTATGGGCAAGGCTTTTCTATAGAATTGGAGCATATATAGAAAATATTGGTATGTACTACTATGTACTATTTATGGAAAGAAAAAGAATAAAGAAAATACCATTACATAAAATTATTTTATGGAGTTTAACTTGGCCAATATTTGATATAGTAGGTAGATACACAACATATATCGCTTTATTTAAAGATGTCGGATGGAAACCAGTTCCACATAATAGTAAAGTAACAATAGATGATATAAATAAAACTGATAAAAGTTAAATTATCAGTTTTATTTTTAATTAAGTACTCTTTTTAAATACATTATATTTAAGAGCTAAGTCATTTTTCTTTGTTAAATAGTGAATATAATAATTCTTTTCATCCAAATATTCTTGAGAAGAACTCTTATTATTAGCAATAACACCATTATCAACATATATATTTCCATCATACCAAGAGTAATCACTAAAGAAAACAATTCCCTTATAATTTGAACTTAATGCATCACTACCAATATAATAATTAGGATTATAGTTAATTCCAAATAGATTTAAAGTAGTAGGTAATATATTTAACTGTGAAGTAACTTCTTTAATATTAGTTCTTTTCATATTATTTTGCCATATAAAGAAAGGAGTTTTATTTATAAGATTATTAGAAGTATTCTTATATTTATCAAGTATTGTCTTGTCTTCAACAGTATATAAATAATGATCAGTAAATACCACAATAACAGTATCATCAATTAAATTTAATTCAGTAAGTTTTTTAAGTAATAATTCCATCATATAATCAGTTTCATGAGCTTGTTTCCTAATACACTCCTCTTCTGTTAATTGAACAAACATAGAACTTGATTCTTCACCCATATCAACAGTGTCATTTAAGTCCATCTCCATATCATATAACAATTTACATACTCCTTTCGTATTAGTAAAAGGTAAATGATTAGAGTAAGTAATTATATAATCCACAAATTTACTATCTTTAGAAAACATCTTCTCTTGAAAAGTAACATCATTAATTAATTCCCTATCCAAAGTATAAGATTTATCTTTATAATCATTTATATCAAGTAAACCATAGTATTTATCAAATCCCCAATTAGTGTAATTCGTTTGCCTTGAATAATATTCACCACTATTCATATGAAAAGCATTAACAACATAGTCTTGATTTTTAAACATATTAGCCATTGAATAAGGAAAACTATTTTTATTAAACGAATAAGCATTTTGAGTATAAGATAATGGCGTTATAAAACCAGTATTAACAGCAAATTCAGAATTAAAAGTTGACCCACCACCATTATAATAAGAATAATGATTTTGAAATACAAAAGAATTGTTTAACATACCATACAAAGTTGGCATATCCTTTTCTGTTAACAGCCAATCATCTATCCCCTCTAATTGAACAAATATTAAATTCTTATTTTTAAATATACCAGTATATTTATTTACTTCATTGTTATTAACAGAAAAAGCCTCCATTAGAAATTCATAGTCTTCACTTGTTTCTTCCTCCTCAGTCTGCAAAAAAGTTATATAGAAATTTCTAATAGTATATTCATATAATCCAGTAATACTCATACTTTTATTAGCATCATTAAAATTCTTATATATATTTCTAGGATTTTGCCATGTATTCCATTCTAAACTAGAATTAGCAGAACCATATAAATTAGGTAATAATAAATGTATAAGTAAAAAAACAAGAACAACAATAATTACATTTTTATAATTAAAATTATCTTTCTTAGGTATCTTTTTAAATCCTATATATATAGTAAAAATAATAATCACAAACCATATATAAATCCATACATTACAATTCTTTATACAATCCATCATATATGGAGCCCCTTCACTAGTAGATTCCAATAATATAAAATCAAAGAAATTATGTGTCGTAGAATAATAAATACCATTAGTTAGAAACATTATCAAAAATAATATATTAACACCAAGATAAACCGATTTACCTATTTTACTTTTCAAAGACAAACTAATTCCTATAAATAAACAAGCCCAAGTAATAGTAAATAAATTCGGTATAATGTTCCAAACTTTATACAAATTAGTACCATTTCCAAAAGAACGAATAATAATATCCATTAATAACAAAGGTAAAAATATTAAGAATATGTAACCATACTTCTTTATATAATCAGTATATATTTTCTTTAATAAATCCTTTATCTTTTCTAAATACTTCATTTTTTTTCACCAAACACATTATAACAAATTTTAATTATTTTGTAAATAAACCCACATTATGATATAATTACATAAAGAAAGAAGGGCAATTTATGAAGTTTAAAAATAAATTATTTAATACACATAACATTAATATAGATAAAATGCTTGTATTCTTTATTTTATCTAATTATATAAATGCAATCGTACTTAAATTATATACAATAGGTACTATAAGTATTAAAGGACTATTAATAGAACTTAGTTTTCTTCTATTTTTAGGATTCATATCAATGTTTATAAAAAATAATAAAAAAAGAAATATATATTATATTATATGGTCAATTATCTTGGTGGCAATATGTATAATTAATTCTATATATTATACATATTATGATTCGTTTGCTTCTGCCTCATTACTAGCTACATCTACATTTATTACAGAAGTAGGAGATGCAGTATTTGAATTAATATTAAAACCTAAAGATATGTTATTTTTATGGCAACCTATAATGTTAATATATTTAGTTAATAAAAAAAAGTCAACATATAAAAGCAAGAAAAAAGATAAATTAATAGTAGTATATTCTTCATTAGCACTATTATTAATAGGAATTATTATTCCACCATACAATTCTTGGTCAAAGTTAACAAAATTATGGAATAGAAGTTCTGTTGTAGATAACTTTGGTATATATATATATCAGTTTGATGATTTAATCCAAAGCATAAGACCAGAATTTAATAATTTATTTGGACATGATGCAGCACTAAAAAAAGTAAAAGATTTCTATAGTAAAGAAAAAATATATACCACTAACGATTACACAGATATTTTTGAAGGAAAAAATGTAATTGCCATTCACGCAGAAAGTTTACAATCCTTTACTATGGATATGTCATTTGAAGGTGAAAGTGTAACACCTAATTTAAATAGATTAGCAAGTGAAGGATTATATTTTAGCAACTTTTATGCTCAAGTAGGAGTAGGTACCAGCAGTGATACAGAATTTACCTATTCCACATCACTTATGCCATCCCTAAACGGTACTGTATTTGTAAACTACTACAATAATAAATATGAAACTATTCAAAAATTACTAAAAGAGAAAGATTATTATGTTTTCAGCATGCATGGCAATGAAGGAAATTTTTGGAATAGAGATGTAATGCATAAAAATTTAGGCTATGATAAATTTTATTCTAAATCATCATTTGTTATTGATGAAGAATATGGCTTAGGATTATCAGATGGGTCATTTTTTAAACAAGCTGTTCCAATGATTAAAGGAATTAATGATAATCATGAGTTGTTCTATGGAACATTAATTACTCTAACTAATCATACACCATGGGCAAAAGTTAATGAATATAGTGAATATAAAGTTAGCAAAAGTATTACCGTAGGAGGACAATATATAACAAGACCATATCTAGAAGATACAACAATTGGTAAATATATTAAATCAGTTAATTATATGGATAAATGCATAGGAACATTTATTGAAGAATTAGATAAAGAAGGAATCTTAGATAACACAATAATAGTTATATATGGAGACCATGATGCAAGATTAAGTAAAAAAGACTATGAATACATGTATAATTATGATCCATATACAGATAAAGTATTAAGTAGTGATGATGAAAATTATCATGAAGTTACTAATTACGAATATGAATTAAATAGAAAAGTACCATTTATCATATGGAGTAAAGATATAAAGAACAAAGAAATAAATACACCAATGGGTATGATAGATGTTCTTCCAACTTTAGGAAATATGTTGGGAATCAGTTCTAAGTACGCACTTGGAAATGACGTTATGAATATTAAAGACGGTGATAATACTATAGTATTTAATAATGGTTCATACTTGACAAGTAAAATATATTATAATTCTAGAAATGGCGATATATATCCAATTACCAATGAAGTAATTAATAACGAATATATAACTAAAAGAGTAGAATATGCCGATGAAATTATAAATATATCAAATGATATAATAACTTATGATTTACTTAAAGAAATGGATAATTAATATATCAGAAAATGAAAAACTGTAAAACTAAAGTTACAGTTTTTTTCAAACTAATGTTTGCAAAAAATATTGACAAATATAAAAAACTAATATATAATCAATATATACTTTAAGGGAGGATACAGAAATATGACAAAATCAGTAGAAAAAGATAAGGCGTTGGCACAAGTATTAGCAGATATAGAGAAACAATTTGGAAAAGGTTCTATAATGAAATTAGGAAGTCACGAAGAAAGAAAAATAGATGTATGTTCAAGTGGCTCATTATCATTAGATATTGCACTTGGTGCAGGAGGATATCCAAAGGGTAGGATTATTGAAATATATGGACCAGAATCATCAGGAAAAACGACATTTGCTTTGCATGCAATTGCTGAAGTCCAAAAAGAAGGTGGAAGAGCAGCATTTATAGACGCTGAACATTCATTAGATCCAGTATATGCAAAGAATTTAGGTGTTGATGTAAATGAATTACTATTATCACAACCTGATACAGGAGAACAAGCATTAGAAATTTGTGATGCACTAGTAAAAAGTGAAGCCGTTAATATAGTTGTAATAGACTCAGTAGCAGCACTAGTACCACAAGCAGAAATAGATGGAGAGATGGGTGATAGCCATGTTGGCCTTCAAGCAAGATTAATGTCACAAGCCCTAAGAAAATTATCAGGTTCAATAAATAAAACAAATACAATAGTAATATTCATAAACCAATTAAGAGAAAAAGTGGGAGTAATGTTTGGCAATCCAGAAACAACACCAGGAGGTAAAGCACTTAAGTATTATGCTTCAGTTAGATTAGACATAAGAAGAGGAGAACAAATTAAACAAGGAACAGATGTAATAGGCAATAAAACAACAATAAAAGTTGTTAAAAATAAAGTTGCTCCTCCATTTAAAACAGCTACTGTTGATATAATGTATGGTGAAGGAGTAAGTCAAGAAGGAGAAGTTATAGATTTAGCATCTGATGCCGGTATTATAGATAAGAGTGGTGCATGGTACGCATACAAAGGAGAAAAATTAGCCCAAGGAAAAGAAAATGTAAAAATATTATTAAAAGAAAATAAAGCACTATTTGAGGAAATAAAAGAAAAAGTTAGAGAACACTATGGAATTAGTCAAACTAATAATACCAAGAAAAAAGAAGATAAAATAAAAGAATAACAAACACAATCAAAAATATACCTAATTACACAATAAAGTCATATAGAATTTATTAAAATTGTAATTAGGTATATTTGCGTTTTAACACATAAATATTAGTTGCAATTTAATCTGAAATAATTTATACTTATAATAGGAGAGTGAGTATATGGATAACGCCAAAATAGAATATTTAAAAGCAAATGGTGTGAACACCGAAATAGGAATTCAAAATACATCTGATGTTGAAACTTATAACGAAATATTATTAGATTTTTGCAATAGTTTTCCACAAGAAATGCAAAAAGTAAATGCTTACAGACAAAATAATGATATCAATAACTACACAATATTAGTACATGCTTTAAAAAGCAATTGTAGAATGCTTGGTTTTACATCATTAGGAGAAATGTTTTATCAACATGAACTAGCAGGAAAAGAAAATAATACCACTTATATAAATAATAATTTTGATTCATTAATATCTGAATGTAATAAAGTATATGGATTGCTTTTGAATTACAAGAATAGAGGGTAAAATATGGATATTTACAAAGATATAGTAGAAAAGAGCATATTTAACAATTTTAAGCAAATAACTATAGTGGATATTACCCTAGATAGTGTAAGTACTCTTAATGTAAATAATGGAAAATTAGAATTAATAAAAAAAGAAAGCTTTATAGAATTTACCAATAATTGTACTAATTATATCCATGAAGATGACCTAAATAACTTTATTGAAAAATTCAATATTCAACTACTAGAGAATCTTAAAAATCAAGGCTGTGGCGTTGTTTTCAACAAATACAGAAAGCTAATTAATGGCATATATAAAAATTATTGTGATATTCTCTCATTATATGAGGAAAATAATAAAAAAAGCATTATAGTATTAACAAATGAAATCGTTAAAATAAGCGATGATAAAGAATTAAATGTAGATAATCACTTAGAAGCAAAATTAAATAAGATAGTAGATGCCGTATCATTTGCAATATTCAAAATATATAACTTAACCAATGACGGAAATGATATTAACAATAAGAAAGATTATATAAATGGCATATTAGCTACATTGACAAAAGAATTTCCAGAACTCAGTAAGTCAGTTAATGATAATATGGTATATCTAGTAGAAAATAAAAAACCAACAATATTAATTACAGATGATGATAATATAACTTGTAATTTATTAAAGAAAATATTCATTAAAGACTATGATGTAATTACAGCTAACAATGGAAAAGAAGCCATTTCCTTATTGGAAGAAAATAAAGGAGTATCTTGTATATTCCTAGACTTAATTATGCCAGAACTAGACGGATTTAGTGTTTTAGCTTATCTAGAAGACAATAATTATTTTAATAAAATACCCGTTATAATTATAAGCGGTAATTACGATAAAGCAACAAGAGATAAAGCTTATAGTTATGGAATAGCTGATATGCTAGAAAAACCTTTCAATGTTCAAGTTGTTAAACATAGAATTGATAATTTAATTAATCTATATCGTTCAAATAATCTTGTAAACCAAATGGTTTTAGAACAACATAGAGAATTAAAAACAGTAATAGACTCAATTATTACATCATATGAAATAGATAACAATAACAATATGAAAACAATATATGAATATGCCAGAATTCTTGCCTTACAAGTATCCGTAGACTATCCAGAATATAATTTAACAAGTTCTATTATAGAAAAAATTGCATATTCATCAATGTACTATGATATAGGTAGATATACCATACCATATACAATATTAAATAAAAAAGGAATGCTAAGTAAAGAAGATAGAAATTTACTAGAAAAAATACCTATAAATGGTAGCTATATAATAAAAAATGTATTGTCAAAAACTAATTACAAAGTTGATAGCAAATATGCATCAGAAATAGCAAAATGTGCAAATGAAAGATATGATGGAAAAGGTTTTCCACTAGCTTTAAGCATGAATCAAATACCATTATCATCACACATTGTCAATATATGTATAGAATATAACAACTTAGTTAACAGTATAATTCCCCTAGATTATGATAAGATAAATTCATTGATTGAAATGGATGCAGGAAGAAAATTTGATCCAAAAATTGTTGAAAGTTTCAAAAAAGTAGCATCTTCATTTGCATCAGTTACTGGACGTAGGTAGTTTATGTATGAAATGTCAATACAAATATGTAATTTGGTTTACATAGTCATACTACAATTAATTTACTTCTTAAAAAGAAAATATAATTTCTTAGAAAGTAAAATATACAAAGGATTACTTGTCTTATCAACACTAGTTTTAACTTGTGATATAGCTAATATTTATGCTAGCTATAATAACTTAACGGTTACTATAACAAATATTTTATCTAAAGTATATTTTGTATTGTTATTACTTTGGTCTATAGTATTTTTTGCCTACGTAATGTTAAGTAAGACAGATAAAAAATATGATAATTTACGTGATCTATTTCATAAAAATATTTTTAGTAAAATTTTTACTATATTTAACATAATACTAATTATACTAATGTTATTCATAAATAGTGGATTTTCATCTACAAGTATGCACTATTATGGAAATTCAATAACTTACTTATATATTATTGTTACAATAGAATGTATTTTCTTACTATTATCCTTACTATATACATCAAGAAAACTCTCTTCAGATAAAAATTGGTCTATATTAATATCTATAATATTATTTC
>ERZ506979.121-NODE-121-length-67774-cov-16.950132_pt1 | contig 67774 bp, 61 predicted proteins | sample MGYA00512887_ERZ506979 | MGnify/ENA metagenome assembly ERZ506979 | reverse complement strand
ATCAACTGGACTTATTTTACCGTATTGGATGGGCTTGCCCATCCGTTATATTCAATAGGGCAGTGTGCTAGGCAGCTCAAGATTCGCTCCAAAGTGTTTTGGGGCGTTTTTAGTGCCTGCAGCTACATATTTTTTGATTTTCAAGATAATAAATATACTGTATTATTAAAATATAAGATTATTACTGTACATTTATGTTCTTCATTCAGATATAAATGTCTTTCAGGATTGTATGAATGAAACTCTGATCATTTTGTTTTGAAACACGCGTATAATCACTGTTGTATCGTTTCAAAAGACACAGGAGAAATTACTGTAGAACAGAAAAGAATCAACAATGCACTGTCAGAGAATTGTAATGTGATTATTAAATTAGTTACGAAAGCAGCCAATGGATATCGCAACTGGGAACGATTCAGAAACAGACGTATGTTGATTTTTAAAAAAGGCATTGATTTTGAAATCGACAAGGATAACGGAAGCATTAAAATAGTTGAAAAAAAAGAACTCGGACAACTAAATGTTGCCCGAGCCCAAAATTAGCTATAAACCGTTTTGGGGTATATGCCGCCCCTTAAATTCTTGGAGAGCAAATTCACCTAACCCCATCCAAATTTATTGCGCCCGTATTACACAAGGAGGTTCATCATTACGAATATATAAAGAATATATAAAACTGGATAGGGATAAATCAACCTTTAAAAGTCATGTTTTTTTCAAGTCTACAACTCTTAAATCCTACTTTTAGTCTAATCTATCTAATTGAGAATTACCATCTTTTCACTATTTAATACAATTAACTTTTTACGTTGTCAACACTTCTTTTATATTTTCGCTTGATAACATTGAATTCATCACAATTTCTTTCTTTTCATTCAAATATATATTCGCCAAATCAATCAATTCATTTTTTAACACAACATACTCATTACTATTCCACAAAATTTTTCCTTCTTTATTAATTCTAAATGACACAAATCTATACTGATTAATTCCACATTTTAATGCTAAATCTACGACAATTCTTTTGTCTTTCTTAATTTCTGGAGGAATCGTAATTTCTAACAAACATTTTTTTAAAGAAATTTCATAATCTAATATCGTAATCATTCCTATATATGTACTATCTGAAATCTGATGAAATACTAATTTTTCCATTTTTCCTCCTTTCAATACTATTTTGTATTAAAATAACATGTAATATTCGTCTCCTAATTCTAAGCCATCCATTATTATTGCTCTTGCCGATTCACAATCTGTAATTGTAGCAGTATCTAAATCACTTGCAGACCAATGACAATATGGATGTCTCACACTATTATATTTTGTATAAAGTCTATTTAAATAATCACTCTGCTTTATATTTAATTTTTTCACTGCTTTACTAGTACATTCATATTTTCCTACATTATTTTTAGAAAAATATGAAAATTTATTATTTCCTTTATCATTTTCTGTTTCCAATTCCATTACATCGCCTAATATTCTATGCAAAAAGAATTCATAAGCTCTAAAAATTGGAGTAACCAAACAAGTATAATCCGGCATATACCCTGTTAACATTGTATTATATACCGCTGACAACAAATTGGAATAATGTTTATCACTTTCATGTCTATAATGTGGCAAATACTGATTAAATTTGTTTTCCACTTCAACTTTAGTAATAGTAAGTGCATGATAGCAATTCAACGTTTCTATTACTTTTTGTCCCGTTTGTAATAATTCTATTGCTGCAACTATTATCTTCTGGAATAAAACTGTTTGTTTTCCCTGAACATATGAATTTGCGTTAGAATAACAATTAATCATAACTTTACTTTGAGACTGAAAAATCGATATTTTATTTCTTGTTCCTATATTCTCAACATTATAAGTGATTTCTGCAATTTCTTTTTCAGATAAATTTCTATTTTCCTCATTTATACATTCAATTATCGTCTTCCAGTCCTCTAATCCATAACCTACAAAATATACCGATCCATCATTATATGTCTTATACCCTTTGACTAACAATGCATTTTTAGCTAATGTATCCACTTCTTCATTCAATTCTACTCCTGAATGAGCAGGTACTTTTATAAATTCAATCTCAATATCCCGCCGTTTATCAATTATAAAAGTAACATACTTTTTTGTTAATTCCTTTTTTGGTTTCCATTCACCTGTTGCCCATTTTTCAATTCCTTCATAATCATAAAAAACTATTATTTTTTTCTTATTATATGTAACGGACCAATTTATAGCTTCTTTTACACCCTCAAGCTCAGCCGCAACATTCCTTAATGCAATAAAATCTTTATCTAGATACTTTGTAAAAGATTTATAAAGAGTATCCCTATTTCCTCCAGAAGTTATCATAATTGCAGCAAATGCTGATTTTTCTTGTGATACATCATAGCTTCCATCTACAAAAGCGATAACTTCATCATCTTTTATGGTAGCTATTCTAGCATTTACCATTTTATTGAAATCCTCTGCTGACATTGAATCTTGCAAAAATTCAGTAGAATTCTTCAATGAATCATTTTGTACTTCTTCCTTTATTAAAAAATCTTCGGCTTCTTTCAATGTAGCAAAAGATTTATACTTTGCTCCTAACACTCCTCTCACTTGGACTTCACACTCACTCCATGTACTATATATTCCTGGAATTTTTCCAACTTTAACAGCATAAAATTTTTTCTTTGCCATAAAATAGCTCCTTTCTATAAAAAGTAATTAAGTTATTATATCTAGTTTCGATGTAGTTCGCAATATTTTTTTTACTAACTTTAGTATTAAATATCTTCTTTTTTTGACAACCAGTTTCTGTAATAACATTTATTGTATTGATATTTTTTGAAAGGATATTGATGAAGGCAAGGAAAAATACAAATGTTAGATTCTCACTTTATAGTTTTTCCTCTTACTACTATTCTATTTCTTATCATGCTGCTTTGCAATATTCTTCCAAGATTAATTCAATTTCAATCGTTTCCACATAATTTTAATCTTTTCATTATTTAGGAATAACTTCTACTTTAAACGGTTCCAATTCACCTAAATAATCTTCTATGATTTTCTGCATATCTCAATAGACATCTACCGATATGATTTTCCCGATATGTCCCAAACAAATACGAAACACCTTTTGAATTAAAGCTATTCTTCAGCAAAATGGTTACATAAACTTTTTTCAACCGTTGAAAATTAAACAATCCAAATTAGTTATCTTTAAATTACTAGTATCATAAATATAATTTAATCTCAAATCTCTTTGTCTGAGTCTACGTTTTTCTCATAAGTTTTTCATTTTTCCAAAATTTCTTCAAATATATTCCAGTATTGAAAGTTAATGCACTAGAAGTTGTTTTTGTTTTAATTTCCCACTTTGTCAGTATCTTAGGCGCACAATCTTTTGCTTAACTGTTTGGCTTCCTTTCCAACTGTCGCTGTGCTTTTAATGTCCTGTGAATGTAATAGACATTATTTTATTTTAAACCGTTGATTTCACTCTTCTGTAACAGCATTATACAATTCTCTGACATACCCTTAATTTAGTTTATACATATAAATCTTTCCAACCTGTAGACCGATATTACTCTTAATAGCACTATTATAAGTTGTATAATTGTTGTCTATTATCTAAGCACACATAATCTTTCATCCTGAAAATTATAAACTCCTCTACCCGGATTTTCCTATACACAATATACGTTCCTGTTCGGTCTGATATAAATATATTATTTACAAGATCAATAATCTTATCTTGCTCTTCCATAATTACAAAATAATATTCGCAAGTCATATGAACAAAACTATGACCTAACAAACCAAATATTATAGGCAATGGAACTACATGCTCAATTAAAATAGTTACAAACATGTACTAAAATCCATGTACTGTGATATTGGCAAACCATTTCTGTTGCAGATTTTTGTAAGTGCCCAAATCATTGCAACCAATGATTAGAATTTCACTATTTTTCTAACTACATACATAATCATAATCTTTAAATTCTATACACGGATCATTTTTACACAATTCAATCAGCTACTGTCTAAGTTTTGATTCTTACGCCGCCACTTTTGGATCTTCAATATTCGGTAATTGTTATCGGTCTTTGTATTTCTTTCAATAATATCATATTCAATAACCGTAAATACTTTTTCTTCCAATTTTAGATTTCCGTCAAGTTGTCTACTAATTATGATAGTCTGTTTTTCAAAATCAAAATCTTGAAATTTTAATCCTAGAATTTATCCTTTACATAGTTCACAAAAAAATCTCAACACAATTTCCAAATACCAAGGATTCCCATTTGCAGATTCAAGAAAAAAATTCAACTTTGTTTATTCAATATCCTCACCTTGAGTTTTGCGCTCAAATATGTCTTTGTTTTGAGTAATCCTTTTTATGGGACTGGCATGTATAAACTATATTTATTACATATATTGATAAATTGCATCAATTTTTTCTGAAATAGTACTATCTTCCAATATAATTTCAAGAACCTTTGGGTTATTGGAACTATTATATTTTGCTTTTTCAATCCAGTATATTTGTTTTTCAACAAAAGTAAACTTTTCTGCAACTCTTAAATAGATTATAGTTTCGACAATATTAGGAAACATAAATGAAGTCCCTTTTTTTCTATTTTTTATATATTCTAAAACAATTTTTTCTATTTCTTCTACACTTTCTTTCCACTCAAACTCATAATTTCCTTTGAATGGAATTGCCAGCAAAACCATATTTTGAATACAACATACGTTTAATCTAGATGTATGTTTTTCTATAAAATCACTATAATACTTTTTCTTTTCAGAATCGTGCTTAACTGTAGCGTTCCATAAAATACATAATGTAAAAATGCTTCTTTTTGATTCTTCCTTTACATGTTCAAAATTTTCTATATATGTTTTCATAACATCCGTTATATCATATGCTTTCTTTTCCATCAAACCTTCTATATATCCTTGTAGTCTTGCTGATGCCCCTTCACATTTTGATGATTCATTTTTTGACATCCAAAATTCTGGACCAAATTTTACATCTATAATTCCTGGTAATCCCTTTTGCCAATCAATTGACTCTCTTTCAACTTTTTCTTTTTGTCCTACAAATTCAACTACTACATATTTCATTACCCTCAATAACCCGCTATATGTTAAATACGGCTCTCTATTATTTCTAAAATAATCACTTACCTTTGAGATATTATCCACTGCCGATTGATCTATAATAAGCTTTAATGCATGTGCATATCTTGATCTTATATTATATGCGTTTTTTAATGCTCTCTCCACATCATCCCTTTGTATTTTATTGGAAATATCTTTTGTGAAATAGAAATCATCATTTAAATAATTAAGAATAAAATGTAAAAATCTTTTGCTTAACTTTAAATGTGCATTTTTTAATAATATATTTTTTATTTCTTCTGCCAAAGTTTCATCCATCATTTTAAACTTTTTTTCAAGTTTTCCTTTTATATTCTCATCATAATCATCCCATTTTGGTTCATACTTATCATAACTTTGAGACAATGATTCTAGTGCAAAAACAAGCATTGAATATGCTAAATTCGGATCTGTTTCAAGTAATCTAACTGATGCACAATATGTCTTTATACATGTTATTACTGTAACATAGTCTTCTCTGCTCAATGCAATCAAATTACTTACATTTTCCTTCTCCTCCAGTATTCTTTTCTCATCTACTTTACGCTCTTTATCAAGAATACTTCTTACATAATTAGCCGGAACATATTCCACCCGACTTCCTTTTTTTATTCTCTCTTTGCACATTTTTTTTACAACATATTCTTCTTCATCCCAGAAAGAATCAAAATAAAAAGTCAATACATTTTTCACTTGAAATAAAACAACGTCACTCCATGCATTTACAATAGAAAAATTCCCTGATTGCTGTTCTATCTTATTGTCAAAATTTATACTATATTTGTAAATATTATCTATATTATCTACTTGCTTTATTTTTATCCCCACTATTTCAAACTCATTTTCAATATTTGCATTTGAATATAAAAACATTTGTGTCGGATTATTATAAATTTCTTTATTTTGATAAAATTTACCTGAAATAATTTGTAACATATTTTCCTCCTTCTTTTTTTCATTCATCCCTTTGTCTTTTGAATATAACAAATCACAACAATTCACAAGTAAATATCATTGTTTGTTTTTTAATCTACAAATTTTGTAATATCCCTCTTTGTTAGGATTTTTTTGATAATTATCAATCAAATTATTTTCTTTGAAGGCAGTAAGCAACTTTTCATTTTCATCATTAATTTTAAATCTAGGTCTACTGCGGGTATCAAATATTTTAAGATAGTCAGATAAGTTGAGCAAAGTAAGAATCTCTTTTAGTCTATCACTACATAGTTCAGGCATTATAGCGATAAAAAGCTCAATCTTTTCATCACGCGTCACTCTATCTGAATATAGAAGATTGTTTTTCAGTCTTTCGGAAACATGATTTGGATTATTTATGATAATTTCTATATTATTTACTGCTAAATCAAATATTTTTGCTTGGATAGATTCATCCCATTGATCAAATGATGAACATAAATCCGGCAAGTCAGTATCTTCAAAATTATTTTCAAGAATATACAGACATATAGCAGAAGAATAACTCTTTCCAATTATTGAAATTTCATCATCTGTAAATCTCAATAATTGGATTTTCAATTCATCGCTAATATTCCAAGTAAGTATCTCCAACAATTCTTCCTTTGAAAACAAAGTATCTTGCATTATATTGATGTACTTTTCAATATTCCTATGAATAAAGTGGAATTTTTGGTCAATATAGTTTTCTCGTATAAATGTTAAATTTTTAGCTGTCATTCTAATAATATATGCATCAATTAAGATGATAATTTTATCGTCGGAAATTCCTACGACATTAAAATTATCATAAACATACTTTAATGATATCAATATCTGCTTGTACTTCAAATCATTGATATCATGAGATATGATTACACTTTCAAATAAACTTTTTTTGGTATCTTCATCATATTCCGTTTTTGAAAAATCTAAATCCTTATCAAATCTATTGATATAAGAAACAACACTTTCACTGAGTTTTAAAACTTCAAAGCAATCCATGATATTACACTCTGAATATTCAACGATATCTGCATCCAATAAGGATGTCCACATAGAACTATCTTCAATTTTCTTTATGAAAGTAATGGTTGTACTTAGTGCAGAAATGTATGATTTTTTATATTCAAGAAGTAAATTGGGATTGTTCAATAAGGAAAGAACTGCATATTCATCATCTAGAATCTTTCCTTCACTCATCTGCAAAACAGTTTCTAAATATTCATTAATATTCTGATTTACATAATGTGTTATTGTAGAATCACTGTTCGAAAGCAAAATCGTATAATTCTTAGAATTTATATTCTCATCACTTTTCACACCTAAAATCACTTTTTGGATTAAACGTAAATTTTCTTCATTAATTTCATATAAAGAATGTTCATAAACTGCATTAAATAAACCCTTATTTACAGTTTTATAATCAAAGCCTATAAAGTGTACACCTAATAAATTAAATCCATTAATTAACTTATCAATATCAGGATCATCTATTTCAAGATAATCACGAGCATTTGAAATATAATCACATAAACAATTATTTTGATTAATTTTTGATATTGTATCTTCATCAGAATAATATATTGAAAAAATTGAATATTTACGAATTTGATTTTCAAAAAGGTACTTTTCTTCCAATGCGACATTAAATAATTCCGGCCAGATTAGATTAAGATGTTTAATAAATTCTGGCATTTCAGTTGTAATATCAAAATATGCGCCTACAAACTTAAAATTCTTTGTTTCTTTAAGCTGATTAAAAACTCTATCAATATACTTAATATAAGATTGAGGATTCTGCAACAAACATGTAATCAAATCAAAATTAAGGATTTCTTCCTGTTCAAAATCTACCAATCTAAGCCGCGAAATAACCTGCATTGGATTCTTTAAACGATAAGTATATTCCTTAGCCTTTTTATCAGTTACACTACGTAAAAAAGTCTTGTCGATACGGTTAAGGCTATTCTCGTAAAAATATGTCATATAGTCCGGATAGGTTTCATCAATATATCCATTACGAATGAGATATTTTAGAAGATCAAAATATTCGCTACTTTTTATCACTTTAAAAGTTTTAACATCTCCAACTTCATTTTTACTCGTTATACTAAAGATTGTATCAATGTTATCTCGAGTAATGATTTGATAAAGTTGTTGGTTTTTGATTTCGATGATTTTTTGTTTTAAAACTGAAATTTCCTGATTCAATTGCTCTATTTTTCCGTTTGATTTATCTTCAAGTATTTGTTTACGAGATAAGTATTCACTTTTTTCATTTCCACTTAAATAATTAATTACAAATTCGGATAAATCACTATCGTTTTTATTTTTCCAGCTATAATTATATAAATACTCATGTGCAAATACAGTATTTAATTCTCGAATTGAAATAAGATTTTCTTCTCTAAGAGCAGAAAGTTTCTGTTTTCTTTCAACAATATCTTCTTTCATTTCTTTTATTTCAGCTTCTATAAAACTATCTTTTTTGCTAAAAATCGTATATACAAACCCTTGATTCAGCTGTAATTCTGCAAAATCGCGTGGAAATAGATTCTTATATGTTATGATAGCAAGCATCTTATTACAATCAAGCTCAGTAGTATTCAATCTGTTAAAATAAATCACAAATTCGTTATAGATATTTTTCAAAAGACGCATATCATCAATATATAAAGATAAGCCCTGTAAAAAACTTTTATCAAACTTTTCAAACATTCCGCTATTCTTGAAATGAGATATAAACTGATCATATGAATTGGAGCTATCCACAACGGGGATCACTGGAACAATGTAATCAAAAAACTTTGTTCTATCTTTAGAATCAAAAATATCATCACGTAATAAGTAAAAAAAACGAAGAACTCTATTTTCTTCCTTTTGCAATTGAATGTTTGCAAGTGTATTTACTTCACGAAGACGTTCAAAAATACGATTTACATTAAAACGATCCATATCTTCAAATACAATTACATCTGCATCAGCATTTTCAAATAAATACAAAACATCATTTAGATATTTATCAAAATACGAATCATCACTTTCCTCAAAAATTTCTATTTCATTACCTTGCAAGTTCAATTTTCTAAAAACATTTTTGTTCTTTTGCGCACGTATTAATTTATATAGAATAGTGGAAAAAATAATTACCATTGTGATTCCACTTCCTATCAAAGCATATGGATGAGTAGAAATTGTTAAAATGGTTTTAAACAAATTATTAGGCAAGGCATTTACATATTTTTTCCATAGATCAAAAAAAGTAAAGTGAATAAACATAACTAAAAATAAAACAATTTCAAATGTCATCCATTTAATATTATTGTCACTTGTTTTTTTCTTCACTCTAAAATTAGTCTGAGGTATCTTTTCGGATGGAATCTGATGTATTAATTGATTAAGAATTTTACCCTCTAACACAGATTCCTTTACTTCAGTACCAACTTTATGATCAGGATATTAAAAGTGGGCAAGAGAAATATGTAAAAACCGTAGATTACTATACTTTCTCTCGTATGAAGCTAAAATGCTACTTTTACCGGCACTATATGCACCTGAAATAGCAACATTTCGTATATCTGAATAATCAAACACATAATTTATTGCTTCCTCATACACATTTAAATCTACATCATTAATCGGTGTTAATCGTTCAAAATGATATGTTCCTTCATCCATATTTGTTCTACCCTTTCCTTGCATCAATAGTTCTTATTTTTTTAGATATTAATGCTAATATTTCTTATTTAAATTACCATACTTATATTATCAATAGTACACTTAAAGGATTGTTTTTACAATGAACTAAAATATTCTGCCACACAATACACATTACATATTGGCAAGCCTATCTAATGCAGTAAAAAATTCGGGCAATTCGGTATCGAGGTCTATTGAATTCGTTTTATTAGTCCAGACATTTATTGTAGATATGAAATTTTGTCTTTAGTCATAGATTTATAGATTTGTCATTCTACAAATAAAGTTTACAAGTGCAAGAGCATAGATGGCTCTGATTAATAGATTGGGTGGCTCTCAGTGGTGGACAGAGTGGCTCTGAGTGCGTGGAATACTCATTATCTGTTCATTAATATATATATAAGCATTTTATCTAAAAACCAAGAGTGAAGACAATGCTTCACTCTTATACTAGTTCATTCGTTTTCTTACAAATACAATACCAGCAACACTCAAAGATAACAAGGTAAAGTTAATACTTGTATTTACTAACACACCTGTTGGAACCTTTGATTGCTTCTTGTCTTCATGTTTAGGTTCGACATCTTTCTTTGGTTCTTCAGGCTTTTTAACTTCTTTCTGTTTCTTTGGTTCCTCTTTAATATATGGCTTCTTAAGCGTTTCATTCTCTCTTCTATCAAGAATCGTGAATACATCACCACTTAGTAATTCATAGCTATAATTCTTTGACTTACTCTGTACAGTAAGTTTATAATCCCCTGCCTCTTCTCCAGGCTCTCTTTTTAGAATATAATCCTCATTTTCAAGCACTGGATCTTTTTCACCAACAAACTTCGTTTGTTTAACAAGTTTCAATTGAACCGTTTTAGGAAGAATAGTTACCTTAAATGGTACTGATTCATAATAAGCTTCATCCAAATCAAATGATACAGTGTATTCTCCTGCATCAGACAATTTAATTGGTTCTACACCATGAATCGTACTATAAATATATGTACCTTCTTCATTATAAACACATTCAACATCTGGATGTGTAACACGAGTCTTTTCTACCTTTACATCCGTAACTTTAGATGGACTAAATACAAAACGATAGTTTCCATTATATTCATTCTCTGCTTCAAACTCATCATTCGTATTAATCATAAGTTTGAATTCATAATCCCCATCATATTCACAAAGATACTTTTCTATCTCTGGATTACCAAATCTCCAATTCTTATTATAAGATACTTTCACTTCAACATCCTTCGGTTTAATCTCATAATACTTTGGACCAGTTGAAGTAATCGCAATATAAATACCACAATCACTTGGAACCTCATCCAACAATTCAAAATCCGTTGAATAATACATCGTCGCATCTTCGACCTCTATCTTTTGACCTGTATAATCAAAAGACAATGAAACATCCTGTGCCTGTATACGCATGGGTATACACGCAACAATTAAAGCAAATAAAACACCTATTAATCTTTTAATACCCTCTTTTCCTTTCTATAGGCGAATCTCTAATTCCACTATATCAAAGAAAAGAAGGTATTACCATTTAATAACCAAATAGTACAAAAAGATTGTTAATTTGTATAAAATATATTTTTTTAACGCTTTAGCCACAATTTGGTGAGAACACTTTGAAAACAATCAGAATGGTACGTAAAATAGATCTTCCGTCTGAATTTGACGAATGAAAAAATAATGGATTGATTTCTTTAATTTCTTCAATACACTTTAGACTGCTTGAAGTATATCAGGCAATTGAAGGAAAAGAACATCCCAGTATTCTTTGAAAAAGACTCCATCAATACGATGGATGCTAAAGGTGAAGTTCATCTTACGATTATGGCTCCATTGGCCCAGCAAGAATCACAATCATTAAGCCAGAACGTGAAGCTAGGACTTGAGTTCCGATATCAAAAAGGTCAAGTACAAGTTAACCACAATCGATGCCTTGGCTACACCAAAGATGAAGATGGCAACCTTGTTATTGACCCGGAACAGGCTGAAATCGTAAAGCGAATCTACAGAGAATACCTTGAAGGTTCCAGCATAGATAAGATTTCAGCAGGTCTTGAAGCTGATGATGTTTTAACCGGTGCAGGAAAAACAAGGTGGCACACCAGCACCATTAACAAGATTCTGCGTAACGAAAAATACATCGGCGATACCCTTCTTCAGAAAACTTACACTACCGATTTTCTAAACAAGACCAGAGTTAAGAACACCGGCATTGTTCCTCAATACTATGTCGAAGGTAACCACGAAGCGATTATTCCAAAAGATATTTACATGAGAGTTCAAGAAGAATTGGTACGCAGACGAGTGGTCAAAACTAGCGCTAACGGTAAAAAGCGAAGTTACAGCTGCAACCACTGCTTCTTACAGATTATCATTTGCGATGACTGCGGTGAAATGTTTAGACGAATTCACTGGAACAACCACGGTTGCAAATCAGTAATCTGGCGCTGCATCAGCAGGCTTGAATCAACCGGCCTAGAATGCCATGCCAGAACCATCAATGAGCAAGACCTGCAGGAAATCATGGTAGCTGCTTTAAATGAGCTTCTTGGAGATAAATCAAAATACCAACAGCAGCTACAACAAAATATCGCAACAGTCATCAGAACTTATGCAGCAAGCACAACTGATGTTATTGATGAAAAGCTTATAGAACTTCAGAAGGACCTTGTTAAAAAGGCAAACTCCAAAGAAACCTACGATGAAATTGCCGAGCAGATTTTTGAACTAAGAGAACAACGCCAGCAAGCGGCGATGGACATCGTTCAGCGCGATGAGCAGATAAGTCGCATCACCGACTTACAGGATTTCATCAAGGCACAGACTACTGACCTTACGGAATTTGACGAAGCCCTTGTAAAGCGTTGGCTCAAACAAATCACAGTCTGGCCTGACCACTGCACCGTAGAATTAAAACCCGGAGTATCGGTCGATATTGACAGATAAGGATAAATAAAAGAGCTCCGCACCGCTGGAAATCAATCCAGTGATGGGGAGCAATTTTTTAGTCTTCTTCTGTGTAGTCACAGTTTGAACATTCCCAAACTTCTCCATCCCAGTGTAAACAACCACCGCATTCAGGACAAGGACGAACTTCTTCGTCATCATCTTCTAATTCGCCTGAGCAGTAAGGGCAATGACTGTATTCAGATTCATCATAGACCTTATCGCAAAATGGACACATCTGCATAACCATGATCTCCTTTCTACTTTGTTATCATTAAATTTTAGTCGTTTTCATTCTGAGCTGACGAAGTTAACTCCATCATCTTTTGTGCGTATGTAGCTCCATCAATTTCTTCATCGGCATACTGTCGCATAAGCTCATCAATCTGTTCTTTTAATTCTTCTCTAGTCATAATATTTACTCCCTTCGTAATTATTCGTCATTTGATAAGTACCACCCGTGCTCACGGTGCGGCAAATTGAGTGGGAATCTACTAGAAATTGCATTAACCACGTCAATATGAATACCGTAAATTTCGGTGTGTTCATCTGAATCATAATCAAGTTCGTCCAACAAAGCTTCCATTTCACTTGCAGTATCATGAAGTTCATCTTCTGAAGCTGTCTCTAACCAACTGCTTGTTACATACGAAAAACGTCCCATAAATAGTCCTCCTAATAATAATTTGATATACTTCTTAACAATTCTGCTGATACAAAATAAGGGTTATTGCCATTACCAATTAATTCTATCAGAACAGCATCTTTGTCCGTTTCCAATACTCTAAACAGGTCTCCGACTTTTAATTCTAACCCTTCATTGCTCACACCATCTGCAGATACAGTATAAATAGTTGTGTCTGTCATTTCTGGCGATGTGTGTTTGCTTGTTCTCTTCTTAATTTCCTTTACAGCCTTTTTAACTGCGACCTCGCTGCCTTTATAAACAACTGCACCAGTCCCTGCAATAATTAAAATGAGATTTTTAGGGCCACCGACTTTTTTCGCGGTAGTGGTTAACCATTGATATGCACCTAGATTACTCATTTTCTTTACCTCCTGCTTTTGTGGCTTTTGATAATTCTGTATAATCCCAATTCTGCGTCATACTATTCCTCCTCTTGACCCTTAATCTTTTCATCGAGCTCTTTTATAAGGTTTTCAGCTTCATCGATACGCTGCTGTTCCTCTTCAATCTCCTCTTGAAGATGCTGTATACTTTTCTTCTTACGAGCGATATTTTTTTTAGAAGACTGTATATTGGCTAACAACAGCTTACGTATTTCTAATGTATTTACGTGTGCATTTTTGATTTCATCATTCTTTATAAGCAGTTGAGCAAGAAGTCCGCCTACAATCGCAGCGGTTGCTGTAGTTAATCCAACCGGTGAAGCTAAAAGCCCACCTGCTATTCCCGCGTACTTAGGAGAGGCTTTCAGAAAAGCGTCAAGCATAGATTTGGTTACTACATTTCCGCCTTTTCTTGATTCCTGAATCGCTTCAAGCTTGCCTGAGCGAATCCATCTTCTGACGGTTTCTGGATTTGTATTTAGCATATCAGCTATTTCTTTTACACTATAAGTATCCATAGCAATTCCTCCTTGTAGTAATAATATATCACAACAAATGTAGCGTTACAAAGAAGGTGTAGTATTAAATTATAAATTTTATATTAACGCCATACACGCGCAACCCCCAGCCATTTGATGGTTGAGAGGGTTGCTTTATTTACCAAAGAATTCCTGAAATACCTTTTTGTCTTCAAGTTTATAATTCTTATCAAAATCAGCTGTAAAATCAGTTAACATCAGTTCATCAGCATTAACCGAAATCTTTATATTTCCATTTTTCTTGAAAAAGCCGAATGCATCAAGTTCATCTAACGTCGAAATGACAGTATTGTTTTTCTTTCTAAATTCAATGTATTGAATAAATTCTTCGTATGATTTACATTCTTTTGTAATTATATCCAAATCATAAATATTGACTACATAAGGAATCCCTAACTTATCATCAATTTTTATATAATCTAGTATTTCTGATGGAATAATCCCAAAATTCTCAGCAGTAACACAAATTATATATTTTGACGATACGTCATCTATCGCTAATTCTTCTCCTGATTGTGTAACGAATTTCTTCCCTTCTTGAACTCGCACTATTGACCTGACTGCCTGTTCATAGGCTGCGCCAATAGCTTGATATACATCCGTTTTGATGCTCTCGTGTAATCCATTGATAGAATTAAGCGTGATAATTTTACTCTTACATTCGCAAAAGAGCATACCCTCGGTCGTAACTGCAGTGACATCAGCTTCACCATCTTCGTCAAGATAAGAAAGGCTGCAATATATTTTATCCTTATCTAGCAGTCTAATCAAATAAGTAGCTGTAAGTTCTTCAACTACATCGCCACGGTTACCAGTGTAAATTCCAACAGTTTTTTTATCAAATATCTTCTCTGCAATAAAGGAATAATGAAATTGTTTTGGAATATTCATTAATGTTGAAAACAATAGTGGCATATAGATATAGTCTCCAAAATCAACAAAAGGTTTCGATAACAAAATCTTAAAGTCCTCAAATTCAACTTTCTTAAAATCGTTATCGTAGGCTTTTACACATAGATAATCGAGCATTTTATATGCCGCATTACCTATAATTGATTTCAATTCTGACTTATAAATTCTAAAAATAAACCCTTCCTGAATACTTGGAAGACAAGGCTCCTTTTTACAGATTAAGGCTTTTATCATATTTTTGATTTTATACTTTTCTTGATAAACTTTAGTGATTTTAATACAATACTGCGAAAAAACGTATTTAATTGTTTTTTCATATTCAGTAAATGAAAAACCTAAATTACTCTGCATTTCGCCATCAAGAGGTGAATATAAAAGCCTGGCAACTTCTACTAACTGATGGATATAACCATCTCCTCTATAAAGGTTTCCCTTCATCTGCATCATTTTTGATTGCAGAAATTTTTCTTTTTCTTCATCACTGGCATTTGCCATTTTAATTGTCTCAGCAAAAAGTTCATTTATATTTGGCGCACTTGCCTTCTGTGCATACTGTTCTAAGATTTCATAATCTCGCCACATAAAATCTTTGTTGCCGACTTCTTTACACGCATATAATGCGTTTGCCGCTAAATATTCAGAAGCAGGAATGAATGTACCATCATGCTTATAGAGAAACATCTGCAGCTCTATGATTCCAGACAACACCTCTTCCAATGAATACTGAGACATAAACTGAATTACTTCATCAGTTTCTGGCCTCCCCATACTTTCTCACTCCTTCCATAACACCTAATCCACTGCCTGCCTTAGTGCCAATAGTTGAATTGCCGGATTAGACAACATCTAAATCACTCACTCAAATTGGGTTTGCACCCTAGATGACATCTATCCTAGTGTCACAACCTTTGGCATCTAATCCATAGCCTAAACCCTTCGACTGATTTTACAGTAGATATGTTTTCATATAAGAAATACGGAGTTTCATGAGCTATTGCTAAATCACAAAAAAGTCCGTAAATACGCCACTTTCTTGTACTTATTTATCTTTTCTTAACATCAAACAAACCGTCTCAACATGAGTACCAAATTAAAACATATCCCCACAGAACTACGGAAATATCGGCAATATTTATACATTACTAATACTGTTCGTGCATCCCTTTTCCCACATAATCAAATATAGGTTTATAAATAGCCTCACTCATTAGATGCATAATAAATTGCAATAGGATGAACAACACAAAGATTATTTTGTTTTGTCGGAAGCATACTTCTCAGCACTTCATTTGCTGTAAATTGCAATGTAGCAAAAATATTTTTATCATCGTTGGGATTAGTATCTTCTCCTATTATATTAGTAACCATACCAACACAAGTAATTTCACCTCCATATTTAAATCCTAAATCTATCGGGTCAACTCTAAAATACTTTGTATTTAATGGAATTAAATATCCGTCGCTTGAAATAAGCATACGATTATATGGTATCAATCCTCTTAATGCCTTAATGATTATTGCAATATCATCAAACTGCTTATTACTAACAGCTATAGCATTTTTTATTTCAGTTTTAAAATTAATTCCTGCTTTACGTAATTGCTCTCTATTATATCCCTTTTTTATTTTTTCTGCTTCAGCTTCAATTTGCTCAGCAGTATTTTTTTTAATAAAATCTATAATCCCCTCTTTTTTGAATAATCCCTCAAGGTAGTCAAAGTCAACAAAATCAAATACTCGTGTCATTTCAATATAATTACCAGTATCATCAGCACTCTGATCTCCATTTATAATTTTTATCGGACTAATATGGCTATATGCAATATCAAAAGCCGCATCATGCATTGTCTTAGAAATTATTTCACGAGAAGTTGATGTTGACGAGCCACCTTCAACTGATTCTAAACTTCCTGACAAATTGGCTTCTGCTTTAGCAAGCTTTAAAAACGATCCTCCTAATTTGGCACTAATATTTGTTGCCATTTTCGAATTATCCGATTCTGTATCGCTAGACACTTGCTCATTAGATAATGACTGTATTAGTCCTTGTTCGGACTGTGCAATAATAGAATTTACTATATCTACATCAAGATACAAAAATTGTTTCATATATTTCCTCCTTTTCAAAATAGATTTCTAGTCATGTTTGCAAAAACAACAAACTTTTTGTAGTTTTCAAACTCAACTCAGACCAAAATGCTTCAACGCACCCTTTATCGCTTCAACCTTCTCTGCTGTCGGATGTTTCCTCGGCTGTTTCAATTCTTCCACCGCATTGGGAGCATCATACATCGGCAAGCCTAAATCTCTCTTTACCTCTGCAATATATGCGGTATGTACTTTGAAGCCGTATTTTGCTTCTATGTACTCTTTTATCATTTTGCAGGTAACTCGCTCTTTCGGCTTATAGGCTTCTGCCCTTACGGAGATTGCCTTTAACGGAACTTTGCCCTCTCCCTCGCCAAACTCGACTTTGATGTTGATATGACTGTCTGGTTTTTTTGTGGGAAAGCAGTACAACCGTCTCAACATACAATGATTTTGTAAATGAATCAAGAGTATATTCATTCTTAAATGTTAATCCCTGTACAAAATAAGAATGATAATATAGGTTATTTTCAAGTTTTTTTAAAATATTAGTAATAACTTTTTTTACTTTTGGATATAGAAGGACAATCAAAGAAGTCAAAAATTCAAACGCTAATGGATTTTCCTTTACAAATTCATTCACTGTTACATAAAAGTTATGTACAAAATCTAAAGGTCCCGCTGCACCTATACCACCAATATTATCAACTAAGAATTCTAAATGATCAAAGTCAAATCCATACTTCTTTAACTCACATATTTTGGCATCCATAGGATCAAAACTAGTCTTTAAAACATCTTCATCAAAATAAAATGGCATCCCTATAACGGGACAATATTTATCTTTTTTACACAAATGAACCATTAAAGGTGCATCCACATTTAAATTATTAAATATATCTCTTGCCGTAGCCATTTCATTAATTTCAACCATACCCTCATAAACCAATGTATGCTCTACATGATCTTCAACATAATCATCTTGATATACAACCACCTTAATTTCTACTAACACAAAAATTCTCCCTATTAAGAAAACCATAAAGAGTCCAGACACCTGAACTCTTCGTTGACTATTTACTTAAAATACTATTCATCATGTTTACAATGTTTGGACCATAATTCTTTGAAGAAGCCCATCCATAACCTTTTGGATTTTCTTTCATACCCAACCATTCAACATATTGAGCACATCCTCTAGTTACTAGATTAAATCTAGGATCCACACACTGTTGTGTTAAACCATCTAATGATGCATAGGCCTTTAAATGTTGTACATGAGCACGAACACCTACTCTAACATTTTCAAAACTTGCACCATGCACAGCACCTGTTGCACCAATACCCGCAAAGTTATATTGATTTGGTAATACATCTCCACCATACTTTAAGAAACCTGTTTCTAACATACATTGCGCAAATACAACTTCAGCACGCACACCCTCAGCTTTTGCCTCTTCATATACAATTTGTGCAAATTGCTCTATTGTACTTGCTCCACCTTTAGCTAAAGAACCATTGTATTTCTTATTCTTTCCAGTAAATGTATCATACCCACTAGACTTTGAGTTATAGTAACGAACCATCTGAGCTACTGTAGCCTGGCTTGTACCCATAATTTGCGTAAAGTTATTTGTTGGGTTTGTATTTGTACTTGTATTTGTCTGAATCTGTTCAAACACCCACTTTTGAGCTAGTGTATTATTTGATTCATACAATTGAACATTTGTCGTATTTCGAATGGAACCACTTCTTACATCAATCACTAGATTTGAATCTAAAGCAGAAGTAATTCTTAAATTATGATTCTGATCAAACATCACAATCCATTTTTGATTATATCCATTTGATTGACTCTGTTGATTCACGTTACCAAAATTACCATTTTCTGCAGCTGTTAAATACATGCCAGAACCAACATTTTTAAATGATACATAACCTTTTGAATCATGTGTAATAATCCATTGCTGAGCTTTTGTTCTATTCAATTCATACAACCAGACATTTCCACCTGAATATAAACTTCCATTCGCAACATCTAATGCATATTTTACATTTTGATTCTTAATATAGTATGTTCCATCATTTAATAAAGACTTGTTTGAACTTGCTAATGAATCACAACGCTCTCTATCAGTAACATATTTAGAGAATGTCCATTGCTGGGCAACTGTTCCATTACTTTCATACATTTGAATATTTTGCCCTGAGCGAACAAAACCATTACTTAAATCCAATACATAATTTGGATCTAATGCAGAAACAATCTTATATCCAGAACCACTAGGCTGTACGATCCACTTTTGCGCTCTCGTTCCATTTGAAGCATATTGCCAAACATTTTGCGTATTCTGCGCCTTACCATTACTTACATCCAATACTTTTTGTGATTTGACATTCATAAATGTCACAAAACCATCTGCATCATGTGTTACTTTAAATGCCTGTGCTGGTGTTCCATTTGCCAAATACAATTGTACATTCGCACAACTCCAAGTTGCAGCACTCGTAATATCTAAAGCATACGAACTATTTTTTACACTACGAACCTCATATGTACCATCCGCCAATGTATTTCTATATTGATTTGCCAAAGATTTTAATTGATCTTCTTTAGAAACCTTTTTAGAAAAATACCACTGTTGTGCAGGCGTACCATTTGATTCATATAGTTGAATATTTGAACCATTACATACAGAAGCAGCTGCTAAATCAATCGCATAATTTGAATTCAATGCTGAAACAATGACATATCCATTCCCTGATTGTTTTACAATCCATTTCTGTGCTTTTGTATTATTTGATTCATACTGCCAAATATTACTGCCATTGCTAGTGCTTGCACTACACAAGTCTAAGGCAAGACCCGATTTTACATTCGTAAATGTTACATATCCTTCACTATCATGAGTCACTCTAAATTGCTGCGCAGGCGTACCATTATTCGCATACAATTGAATATTTCCACCATTACTCATAGAACCAGCATTTACATCCATCACATAGTTTGTATTTAAAACCGATTGAATCGTATATACACCATCCGCAAGTACATTTCTATATTGTGCTGGTGAATCACTGTTTACAGGTTTATTTACGGTTGATTGATTTTTTTTAGTTAATCCTAAGGCAGCCACAATACCATTCGCATCCGCAACACCTAATTGCTTAATTTTCTCTTCAGACCCTAAATACTTATTAAAGTCAGACTCATTGTCCATACAACAATGCTCAATAATTAATCCAGTAATACCTCTAGTTTTCGCATTACGAATTACACCATAATAATCCGCGATGCTATTATCATCATAACGGTGTGGGTTTGGATATTCATTAATATCAATCGTTCTAAACTTAATACCACGATCATGTAGGCCAAGTGAAACCAATTGATTCTGAATCGCCTGCGCCATGACCTTACCCTTTTCAGAAATATCGGGACGCCAGTTTGTATTTGGATAATAAACCTCGGCACCATATGCCTGGTGAGAAACAGAAGCATTTAAATGAAAGCTAATTAAATATTGAGCACCCTGCTGCTTTGCATATTCAGCACGCTCCTCAAGACCCATATACTTATCTGTTGAACGGGTCATCACAACCTTACAATTATATTTCTGTAATTCATCATAACAATACTTCGCAATCTTAAGATTATAGTCTTTCTCTAAACCCGTACCATTATAATTTAAAGTACCACTCTCAGCTCCACCATGACCAGGATCCAAACATAAAGTAATACCCTCATTCGATTGTGTATCAATATCCTCATCAATCAAAGCCATAGCCGCAGGAAAATCTTGAGCCATCATTCCCTCAGCCACTTCTTCAGAAGCATTATTTACATCCGTTACTTGAATAACAAAATTATTTAATTCTTCTTCCTCTTCCGAAATATCCTCTGTCATATCTGGTAATGTCTCATCATATCCTGTATATTCTTGATCCACACCAAACTTAACATTCATACCCAAATCACTGAAATTCAAATAATACTTTTCACCATTCAAAGAATAATGAAGCGAAGCAACAAGGTATTCACCTTTTTCTTCAGCACTAAACACTCTTGAAAACTTAACTAAATTATCAACCTGTTCATTACTCTCTAAATCAAAAGTAGAACCATCACTCTTCTTAACAGTAATGCTAAAATCAGCATATCCCTCAACATTGTTTAAAGAAAGAACAAAATTCTCAGTAACAGAATTATCTACAACAGGACTATCCACTAAGAAATACTCCATCATTGAAGCATCCCCCAGTTGTTCTTCTATCACCTGTTGTTCAGGAACTACCTCTTCAACATCCACTGAATCTTCTTCACTCACATTATTATCTTCAACTTCTTCTTGTTCATTTACATCTTCTGTTGTTGTCTGCTCCGTAGTAACTGTTTCTTCCCCTTCTGCAGAAACAGTATAAGTATTAGACAATGTAGAAACAGACATAAACATGGTTAGAATCAAAGCCAAAATCGGTTTTAATCTCTTATACATACTCTATCCTCCGTTATACTCTATATTTTAATAAAAAACGCTTTCAATTTCAATCAACTAAAAAAGGAATTGCATTACACAATCCCTTTAAAATGGTTATATTTTTAACTAATTATTTACTTCTTCTCTTCAATACTTCAACAACACCAAGAGCCGCAACAGAAACGCCCATTAATCCAGTAAAGAAAGCAGTTGAGTTCTTAACTCCTGTATTTACTTTCTTAGCTGTTTTATTTTCTTTCTTAGCAACAGAAGTACTTGGTTTTGTTTCTGGTTTTGTACTAGGCTTAGTCTCAGGTTTTGCTTCCGGTTTCGTCTCAGGTTTTACCTCTGGCTTAACTTCTGGTTTTGTTTCATCTGGTTTTACTTCAGGTTTAGTATCCTCATAAACTAACATGTAAGAAGAGAACTTATCAGTTTTAAAAGTACCATCTTCACTAACAGCTAGCTTATCTACTTTACCATCGTGGTAACGCAATACATAGAATTTACGTCCCTCTTTCTTCAAGTTTTCTGGAATAGCTACTTTAAATGTCAATTCAGAACTTGTTTCAGAAATTGTTCCCTCATTCTTATCATCAATAAATAATTGAATTTCAATATCAAAAGTACTAACTACCTTTGTATTATCTTCTTTATCTACATACGCAAGTAATTCTTTCTTTTCTTTGTTATCAATTTTTTCTTTAAGAATTGGCTTGTAGTCAACAGACTTTCCTTCTTTATTAGCAGCTTCCACCTTTTCTTTTTGTTCAGTTGTTAAACTATTTGTCAATACTTTATTTAAATCCTTATTTTCAATCGTCGCAATCTTCTTTGATTCTTCTGTCTGATTCACTTCAGAATCTTTTCTTACAACATAATAATAATTTTGATTTAACACTTTTGCCCCATTGAATATATATGGATTATAGTCTTGACGGAAGTTATCAAGCTTATATCCCTGAGGAACACAATTTTTGAATTCGTTTTCTTCCAAAAGTCCATTATTATTTAAATCCATTTCCTGAGGTGTTTTCTTTACAGTCGCAACCTTTTTCAATTCTCCATTCAACTCTTCGTAGAATCGAACTACAACAGGAATTTCTAATTCACCTTTTTTTATCTTAACATCACAAATAAAATTATCATTTTCCTTTGTAACCTTAAATGAGTCCCCATCAAAAACATATCCTACCGGTATTTTATCTAATTCTGTAGTTTTGATAACTTTCTTATTGTTATCAAAAAATTCACACTCCGTTTTATCAACTACTTCCCCTGAATTACCATCAATGTAATTAATGGTGTATCGTGTGAATTGATCTGATTTTATATTTGGATCAATTTTATACACTCTCATTCGCAACACTTGATTATTCGCAAATGGTCTTCCATCAAATGCATATCCTTCAGGAATGAAGTTTTTAGTAATATAATCAACTAAACTCAAATCATTTAAAGAACTATCAAATTCAAAAGTATGATATTCAACTCTAGCATTTTCTAATGAATTGTTACCAGTATTTACTGCACCACTTGCCTGATCACAAATAAGCAACTGAAGATAATATGTTTTCATTGTACTTTTTTTAGCCGTTACTAAATTTACAACCCAAGCACCATCATACTTTTCTTCAATAGACTCAACATCATATTTCTTAAGATCATAGTCCTTACTAATGTATTTACGCAAAATTTCGTTTTTAATTTCTTCCTTAGATGCATCAGCACGATCTACATTTCCACACTTAAAAGAACCATCACTTTCACCATCTAAATATACTTCATAAGTAAACAACACACCTTTGGCAACAGTTAATACATATCTACCGTTTTCACGATCATAATAACTCGTTACAAATTTATATCCTTCAGGCACACAATTCTTTACAATATAATCACTAATATTTGTATCTTGTGTATAATTTTCAATTGTTACTGTCTTTGTTTCTTCTCTGTCTTCAAATTCATATTTAAGGTTTAAGTTAAACGTATATGTACTTGGACTAGGCTCAGTACTTTCTTCTGTAGCTTTTTCTTGTACTGTAAGATGCCACATGTCATCTTCCTTATATATAGATATTGAAGATCCCTTTAATCCTTCATATCCTTCAGGAAATAGATTTGCATTGATATATCTTATAATATCATCATCTGTAGCATTTGATGGAACTGTAAATGTCGTATTCTCAATTTCATGCGATCCATCTCTTTTTAATTTACAAATCTCAATATTATACTCCTTCTGTGTTGCTTGTTCTTCAACTTGCGTAGTGACTGGTTGCTCTGTATCCTCTGCCAATACAGGATAGACCAACATTGAACAAGTAGCTACGCTCAACCCTATTGAAAACAATCGTTTTGATATCTTGTTCATTTCTTTAACCCTCCTAATATCAACTTGATAATTCAACTTAAAAAACATCAATTCAACCGTATTTAAAGCGTTTTCAGTTATAATTGACATAAAATCATCATGTGTTAACAGTCCGTGTTATCAATTGTTATTAAATTTTTGGTTATAAAAATAAGACGTTTTTGCACGCCTCTATTTCTGTTCTATACAAGATACAATATATTGTGTCCACTCTTCATAGAAATTACTTTGGAAATGATAGCCATCCGCTGCATAAATATCTGCAAGACCATCTACGCTTAATGTTTCATCATCAATATACTTTACATAATCATATTCATCCACAATCGACTTTAGTATGGCGTTAAACTCCCCTGAGTTTTCAGTCATATTCAAACGCTGAAGTCCATATGGACTAATGGGAATCATTCCACAAACATAAATCGTTGCCTTTGGAACAATCTTATGAATATCTTCTAGTGAATTTCTTACCAATTGTGGATAACCACCCTCAACATCTTTTCCCGCCTGATAATAAATGTCATTTACTCCATACGCAATCAAGACTGTCTTTGGATTCATTTCCTTCAAACGATCATTATACTTAGGTACATCTGCGAATGTTTCTCCATTATCCGCAAAAATATGTTCAGCATCTATAAACCCATACGAATTATAATGAAGAACACGTGAATCTCCATAAAACACAAAATCATCCAATAATGCATAGGCATCTAATTTACCTTCACGAATTGCTTTTTTTCTTTCCTTCGCCCTATCCTTTGAAACTTCAGCAGAAACATTGGTTAAATCCCTTTTTTCTTGTGATTGAATATATTTTACTCCCTCACTATGTCCACGAAGTAGAAATGATAAAACAACCATACACACAAGACCAACAACACCTATTAATACATATGTTTTTCTTCTTTCCTTCTTCATCCTTACTCTCCCAAAACATCCGCCAAGGACGTATCTTCTACAAACGTATTTGTGTTATATAAATACATCACATCCGTTATAAAATCTTCCTGAATCACCTTTTCAATGTTCTCATTGTAGTATCGTGGATCTACAATCGTTATCGTTCGATAATCATTCATTAAAAACTGCACAAAGCTGTTCGCATAGGAATCCTTAAATATTAGTAAATGTTTCTTTGAATTGTTTTCCAACTCAATTCTTTGAATACTCTTATTCCCTCCCAAGAACACACTGTACTGATCTTTAGAATCAATAAAGCTGGAATCATAGATCGAACCCTTCTTCTTATTGTCTGCTTCCTGCACATAATAATCATTCAATTTCTTATTCACAAAGATGGAAATCGTATCCTTGATGCCAAAGCTTCCTGTTCCATTGGCCAGAGTTCCCTTGAAATTTTTGGAAACGACCATCTGTTCATAATCATTTAATGAGACTGCATCATTCAGCTTCTGATAGGCATAAAATGCTCCAAGACTTGTCCAGTGATGATCACTCTTATAATAGATATACTCATCACTATGCTTCTTTAGATTCTTTCTTACATCCACAATTGATACCGAACTTTTTAATTTCTTATAGATGGAATCCATAATCTTGTACTGATCATTTTCATCTGATAAATAAGGCAAATGATCTTCTTGAATCGATACCGCATTGGGAACCAGTAAGAAAGTGGTGTTTAAATCGGAATGTGATTTCGAAAACTTATTAATTGCCTTTAGATTCCTAGCCATCTGCTCCTTATTTGGAAGCTTTGCATCCTCGATCAGCTGATTTTTACACAAATAAATATCATCGATCTTCTTTTGACCTAAAAGCTTCAACATCCCATAGCGAAGATGAATAAAACCATTTCTTCCCACAAACTGATCCGCAAACCAGCTCGATAGCTTTGTCTCAAAGGAACCATCCAACATCGATGTCCTATCCATTTCAGGAAATCTCTGCAAAGAACGATTCTCTACCAATGACAATTCTCGATCTGGAAAGATTAGATTAATGACAAGTCCCAAGATCAAGATAATCGGCATGCATAGGGTGATGGTTCTTCTTACTAAATTTTGATATTTCTTCATACTGTCCCCTTCTAAAACGCAAAATACAAAAAGGATTGGAATGTATTTCCAACAATAAACGCCAGACTTATCATAAACAACACAAACCAGAAACAAATACTAAGTATGGCCCCTCTTTGTTTCATTACACGAAGGATCGCTTTATTAATACGATCAAAGAGTGGCATACTAAATAGAATCGCAATAACAATCAATACAAAGTTCTGTCTTAACGCAAACAACGCATGCATATCACTAAATCCTGTTGCGCCGATTCCTAACATGGCTAAGATTGTTTTAAATGCCGATACTAAGCTTGAACTATAGAAGAACACCCAGCCAATCAAGACAAGAAGCAATGTATATAGATGCTGAATAAAACGAGGCAAACGCTTTAACTTATCCTTCCAGATAAAACGCTCCGCAAGAAGCAGTAAACCATAATACAAGCCCCATACAATAAAATTCATACTGGCACCATGCCATATACCTGTTAAAAGCCATACGATCAGAATATTACGAACATAGACATTATCCGGAACGCGATTTCCACCTAAAGGAATATAAATATAATCTCTGAACCATCGAGACAGTGAGATATGCCATTTTCTCCAAAAGTCCTGTACAGAGACAGCTGTATAGGGATGATCAAAGTTTTCATCAAACTCAAACCCAAACAGACGACTGATTCCAATCGCCATATCCGAATAGCCACTAAAATCAAAATAGATCTGCAGCATATACGCAATCGCACATAGCCATGATCCTAAACATGTCGTATTCCCTGATAAAGAAGCATACATAAGCGATAACTGATCGGCAATAATGACCTTTTTCGCTAGTCCCTTCATGATTTTTTGAAAAGCCTCTCCAAACTCTAGAACACCAATCTTCTTAAAACGAGATAACTCCTTTTCCATGTCATGATATTGAACAATAGGACCCATACTCACCTTTCCAAAGAAAGATAAATATAAAGCTAAAGATAAAAGATTCTTTTGCGGCTCACTCTTACCCATATATACGTCGGCCAAATAAGAAATGGCACTAAACGTAAAGAAAGATAAACCCACTGGTAAAGCTAGATCTATATGAATGGATGTAAAGCCAAGAATGAAATTCGTATATTTATAAATCACCAGAATCAATACATGAAACAAAACACCGATCCAGAAGATATATTTACGCTTGTTCCCTTCATAAAGATCAAGCTCTAAACCTGTCAAATAATTCCATGCAATCGTTACAAGCATCAATACTAAAGAGGCTGGCTGCCCCCACGAATAAAACAACAACGAACATAGCACCAAAACCATTGTCTTTATCATTTTGTTGGGAATCAATGTATAAGCCAAAAATACAAGCGGCAAAAACATGAATATAAAAATCAAACTATTGAATACCATACATCCCCCTACAACTGCTCCTTATACAAAGAAACAACATCATTCGCCTTATCACAAGTGACATAGATTGCATAATTCATATCCACCGATATAACAGCCTTCTTTAACAAGCCAACCTGCTCAACACCATATCCATCAAAGGCATGGATCTGTGCATCAACACGATCCTGCATAGCCTTTTTAAAGGCATCCCCCTGACTTGCATCCTTAAACTGCACGATTACAATCTCACGCACATCCATAGGATCGTTTGCCTTATAGTATTCTATATTTTCATAATTAGAAGGATCAATCGCCAAATTCTTTTTGATTGCCTGCCCCTGCTGTTTTTCCAAATGAAAAGCAGCCATCTTCTTCATCACATTCTTTTCAACAACACCAAAATCAGCCGAACTCATACGCGGCCCACTTAGTTCATTGAATAAAAACACGCTAAAAAAAACGACTACAAAAGTCTTTAATATTATCAATGTTGCCCTTTTCATACCCATACCCTTTCCTGCAATACATTACTATACCACTTTTTCACAAAACATGAAATAAAGCCCTAGAAAAAGGGCTTCATCATTTCACATTTACAATTACTGCACAAGAAGCTAATTGCTTAGCTTGAGATCTTGATAATATTACAGTATCACTTCCATGGATTTCAGAATGATATTTACTAGAATGACTCGGCTTATATTTTACTTTCGCATGTACATTTCTACAATCTTCTACTGTAACACATACAATATTTCCTTCAAATCGCTTATTCATATCTTCAACAACTAAATAATCATCTCTATAGTAGCCTCTTTCTACAGATAATCCATTCTTATCTTTAAAAGCAGCAGAAGATACCTTGCCTCCACTTGTCCAAAACATGTCATAAGGATACACCGCTCTATATAGCTTCTCATCATTTTCAAATTCATTATTCATAAAATGCATCCACCACTTGAATTAAATCTTGTACGAAAGCACTCTTCTCAATTTCCTTACCGCCCTTTTTCATGTAATACTCTATACAACTCAAATCATCATATATTTCAATTTCTAGATAATCACCATTATTTTCAAATTCAAATTGGATAGAATCATTTGCGGTAGGAAAAATATCCGGCTGTCTATTTAATTTAAGCAGCATGTTTCTACAAAATTCTATTAGCGATTCACTAAATGAAGAGGCTCCATGTAAATTCCAATCGTCCTTTAAATCTGCAATCCTATTTAATTTTTTTAAATTATCCATTGATTTCATCGACAACGAATAATTAATTTGTTTCTTTTCCTTTTTAGGAATGGGAAAAGAAAAATTTCTGATAGAACTTGCTTTTATAGGCCACGCAAAACCATTAAACGAACTATAAGTCACCTGCATACTTTTTCACCTCAATATCATAATGAGCCAATTCTACATTATTAACTTTTATATATGTAGATAAAATTCCTTCTTTTAAAAGAACCAAATTTCTAAATTCCATATTCATTTGAAGTGTATTTTGATTATTTGCTTGAATTTTAAAATCACCAGTTGAAAATATCACTTCCCCATGATTCATTTTTAAAGTCACATCTAATAAACTATTTACATCCGTAATTCCAGACAAACAAAATGATATATAGAATGTGAAATGTGTTGGAATCGCAATGGGTGTAATAGCTTGTAACACATTCATAATTTGCGTTTGTTCTACATTATTGACCATTTCAGACTTTACATTATCACAATATACAAAAGACGAAACATATGGCATATTCATCAACCTCTCTTCTAACCTAGATATATTGTAACAAATCAAAATGAAAACAACATTAAAAAAGACAAATTTATTAAAAAAGATGCACAAATAAAACCTCTATCTTTTTGCGTGCCTGTCCCTGCATTTCCAAATGAAAAACAATCATCTTCTTCACATTCTTTTCAACAATATCAAATTCATACGCGGACCACTTAGTTTATTGAATAAAAACACACTAAAAAAATAACCACAAAAGTCTTTAACATCATTAACATGGTCTTTTTCATACCCTTTCCTGCAATACATTACTATACCACTTTTCACACAACATGAAATAAAGCCCTTATAATAAGGGCTTAAATCTTTGTCAATTTAAACTTTTGAGCATTTGTACCATTACTTTGATACAACTGAATATTTTGCATATTCATAACTCGACCAGCACTAATATCTAATACATAATTTGGATCCAATGCAGAAACGAAAGTTAAACTTCCATCCGCATTTTTTTTCGCAACCCATTTTTGAGCATATGTATCATTGTATTCATATTGCCAAATGTTTGTGTTGTTGTTCGCATTTGCGCATGCTACATCCAACGCTTTATTTGAACCAATATTAATAAATGTAATGTAACCTACTGAATCCTTTTTAACTTTCCACTTTTGAGCAGCCGTATTATTTGATTGATAAGTCCAAACATTTGCTTGATTTGCCTTTGAACCATTACTTACATCAATCGCATAATTTGGATTTCCATAGTTTGAAATCACATATGTCGTTTCTTCAATAGCTGCATTATACTGCTTAGCCATGTTATCAAGTTTTTGTCTAGGCGTTTCATATTTGCTAAATACCCAACGCTGCGCAACGGTATCATTTGAAAGATAGGTTTGAATATTTGATTGATTTTGAACTCTAGCCGCACTTAAATCCAAAACATAATTCGTATTTAATGCCGATACAATCTTGTATCCAGTACTTTCTTTCAACACAATCCATTTTTGAGCATATGTATTATTTGAAGTAAACTGCTGAATATTACTGTTGTTTCCGATTTGACCACCCGCAACATCAATAGCCTTATTTGATCCAACATTAATAAATGTAACATACCCCTTTGAATCATGACTAACTTTCCAGCCTTGTGCAACCGTACCATTATATTGATATAATTGAACATTTCCACGATCTGCTTTAGAACCTGCATTTACATCTAATACATAACTTGTATTTTTCTTTGAAGAAATATAGTATGTACCATCTGTTAAAACATGCTTGTACTGACTTGCCATTTCATCAATATCAGCACGACTTGCTCTAATCTTTAATAATTTCCAAGACTGAGCAGCTGTACCATTATCTTTAAAGATTTGAATTGGCGTTCCATTATTGAATGAACCACCACTCATATCAAACACAAAACTACGATCCCAGGCCGAAGAAATCACCCAAGTGCCATTACTATTCTTTGTAAAGATAAATTGACCTGACTTACTATTCGCATTCACACCTTGAACAATACGATTATAGTTTGACATCGATTTCCAATCGGTTGTAATACCCAAATACAAGCCAGAGCCCACATTCTTTATTGTATAATATCCCTTTTGATTCTTCACAATTTCAAACTGCTGTGCAACCGTGCCATTCCAATCATACATCTGCACCTGTCCACCCGAAACTTTAGAACCTGCAGTCATATCCAATACTTTGTTATTCGCCTTAGAAGTAATGATTTCATAAGTACCATTTGACATTTGATCCTTTACAATATCAAAACTAACATTCAAAGTACCTGTAAATGCATTAATACCCACAATTGTAGCTGTTCCTTTACCTGTATTTACATTATTTGAATAAACAACCTTAAAATCCCTTCCTTGTACTAATGTCGTCTGACCATTTCCATTTTTCATAGAAAGGTTGACCTCAGGCTCTACCTTATTACCTGTATAATAAACATTTCCAATATGAGCTGTACCCTTAGAAACATCCAAATACAAGCTTTGATCACGAACCTTACCCAATGAGAAGAATGGACCACCATCTTCTTTATCATAGTTATCCCAAGATGGATGATTAAAGATTTCACTAATATGTACACGACCATTATTTGAAGGATTACCTGGATCATATGCAGTTGTATATCCATTCGCATCTAAGCCAAACAATAAAATTTCATGAGTAACATTTGCGTATGGACAGAATTTTCCACCTGCAACTGCAGCTGCAACCATATTTCCCTTTAATAATTCTTGTTTTGCAGTATTCACATTTAAATTATTCTTATAACTCAATCCAAATTTATTAGCTACAAAACGAATTGCTTTTCCACCAGCACCATCTTTAGTGTTATTAAACAAACCCGCACTATTTAAAAGACGACCCATATCTAATGGCGTATAATTTGTACCATTCAATGTATTCACAACCATTGTAAGTGTCGTAGGACAACATCCTGTTTGACCAAAATTATTAATACCTACTTTAGCCCAAGTCCATTTACCATCCAACTGACAATAATAAGAAACACCATTCCAAGTTGCCTTTGTGATTAAACCATTCGCATCTGTATTATACGTGACCTTATCAATTGTAAAAGTACCCGTAACTCTTCTTCCTAAGTTATCATAATACTTTACACTATTAGACACATTCACAAAACCAACAGATAAAGTACCATCCTCTTTAAAGTTGTACCAATTTCCATTGGCCTGCTTTTCACCAACAGACTGCACACCATTATCAAAATAATAAACTTTACCATCCAAGTTAATCATTCCACTATAGGCAGCCCCATTATCTAAATAATAATGAAGCTTTCCATCTTCTTTTCTTAAAGAATATACTTGAATTCCTGTATTCTGATCTTGAAGCACCTGAAGACCTGTCTGCATTACACCCGCTTCATTGAAATAATAAGATTCTGTTCCAATTGTTTTAAAACCAGTTACCTTATTTCCATTCTCATCAAAATAATACTTTTGCCCATCAACCTCGGCAAAACCATTTGTCACATAAGCACCATTTTGAACAAACTGCATAGAATCACTAGACCAACCTTCAGTTAGCTTAGCACTTGTATCACTACCACCAACTGTAACTGTTGTGTCTTCTGCTTCCTCAGTTTCTTCAGTAGGTTCAACCACATCCAAAATCGGATCTGTATCTTCAACTGTACTCTCTTCTTTAACAGGCTCTACGCTTGTTTCTTCTGCATGTACAATTGTATCTGCAAAATTATAACTCATTACTGCTGCTAAAACGGCAAATCCCATCTTAGCTATATCTCTATTATTCATATCGTATAACCCCTCCACTCAATTATTCTAATACGATTTACAATTCTAAACAATGATCTTTTGTTACTTATGGTAAGGGGTTTCACAAAAAAAAGAGAATTCAAATAAATTCCCTCTTACTTATTTGTATATATTTGTAAAGCTCTAGGATGATTCTCTACCTTAGCAACCAATGTAGATTCTCCCTCTTCTCCATCAAGAGTCCAAGCTAATTTCTCAGTGGATTCAATCATAATAGATTTAGCTCTATATCTTTCTACATACTTCATATTGAGTTCAGGATGCAACACCCCCAATGGATAATTATAAAGCTCCAATAGATTTGGTGTATGCTCAACAAGAATAATATCAAACACTCCATCCTTAAATGTATTGTCATCTTGTTCTACCATTTCAAAACCAGCCACTCGATTGCCATTGATAATTAAACCGAACATCAAATCCTTTTCAAACACCTTACCATCTAAATTCATCTTTACATGATAAGGATGTAAGTTTGGAATTTCATGAAGAGCCTTAATAATATACGCCATATTTCCTAATTGCTTCTTTAATTCTTGTTTAGTTTCATAGCTAACATTACAAAAAGCCCCAAAGCCAGCCACATAATTAAAATAACGCGAATTCATTTTCCCAACATCAAAGAATTCAACCTTTTCTTTACAAGCAATTTGAGCACATTCTTCCATGTTGTTGGTTAAACCAAAGTTTGTACCAAAATCATTCATCGTACCCGTTGGAAAATAGGCAATCACAGGTTTGTTTTCTAATTGCATCAAACCATTTGTTGCCTCATTTAATGTGCCATCTCCACCAAAGATGGCAACCACATCAAAGCGACTTGCGTTCTCAATAATGTAATCACAAACATCCATTCTTTTCTGAGATAAATAGATTTCCATTTGATAATTTTGTGAAGAAAATACATTTAATGCATCCAACAATTGACCCTTAGAATTTTTCTTACCAGAATTCGGATTAATTAATAGCAATACTTTTTTTCGTTCCATTAACGTTTTTCCTTTCCATATAAGATATATTTATCATAATAATTCGAATGACGCGTTAATTCTTTATCTAATTTCTTATATCCTAACTTCTCTATCAATGTCGGCGTTTGCGTATATAAATTTGTACCCAAGCCCAAACGATCATTATTAAAGGTTACTCCCAAACTAGCCAATGTGGTTGGAAATAAATCATACGTTGTGATTTTACGTGATTTTTGTGTTTCAGGCTGAATTGCTGGATTTACAATCGTATAATAACACTTACGCGTATACCCACTAGCCTCAATATCCTTAAACCAATCTGGATCCATACTTGGATGATCCCCCGCTAATACAATCGTTGTATTCTCATACCATGGTTGTTCTTGAATCCATTGTACAAGCTCAGTTACATGTTTACTTGAACAACGAATTACATTCGAATATTGGTCTCCATATATATCTTCACACTCCGAACAAATATAGCCACCAATATGATGGGTATCTGCCGTCAACATATTAAAGTTAAATGGCTGCCCTGTTGAAGCAAGTCTTGTGAGTTCTATTTTCGCAAATTCAAATAGTTTCAAATCCTCATAACCCCACCAAACATTATAGTCTTTGTCAATCCAACCATTTTGAATTGCCGAATGATAATCTACAATATTAAAATTACCATGCTGGTCAAAATAATACTTTCTTCCCCCAAATTTAGCATCCGAACCAATCAACAATTCATTTTGATAGCCATTCGCCTCTAGAATCTGTCCAATCGAATACGTTCCAGGTAAAAAGCTATCCTCACTTACATAGCTATTACCATCGATTGGAATATTTAAAGGCACACCACTCGTTTGTCCTACCATTGCTGCAGCTGTCCAGCCAGACATAGAAGGCACATAAAAACCATTATCATCCTTATTTCCATATGAGAATGTTAGGTTTTGATTTGCCAATAAATTCAATTCTGGAATTAAAGACTCTTCAAATGCCCCTCCATTATCATAATCCTCATATGTTGTTTCCATAGACTCCATAAAGATATAAACCAAGTTTCTTTTTTGTTCAGGAAACGTATATTTTACACTTGCAGGATCCACATAATATTCTTCATAGATCTTAGAAGGATGTGCAATATTATACCAATATTGATCAATACCAACAGCATAAATACAGTCTGTAACACCAAAACCAAAAATAAATAAGCATGCTACCGTTGTGATAATAATAAGTGTATTGTATGTTTTATGTTTAAACTCTCCATTTTTAATATCTTTCCCAACTTGCCAATCTTTTAAAATGCACAAAATCAAAAACAAGCCAGAAACAATACCGGGTAATGGTAAACATTCCTGTATAAAACTATCTACAAAGGACGTATCCGTCCCTTGAATAGGAACCAACAAATGGAATACTACCTGTTCAAAAGGAATATCTCCAAATGTATCTGGTACCCACTTAGCAACCTTTACTAATAATAATCCTATAAAAACAAAAATTACTGTCAATACTGAAATTAGTCTTCTTCTCTTCATATCAAACATCCTTTGTGAACATAAAAACCTTGATTAGTATATCATAAAATGTAAAAAAAAGAGTTTCATTTGTAAAACTCTTTTAACAAAACTGTCAAATTGTTTAAACCTCATTACTCTTTTCCGAGTTGGAATACAACTTCGTCAATAATTTAGCAATAGGCACAATCCAAAATCTTCTAAAGATTTCATAATCTTCCTTTGAACGATTATTATCTTCAATGATTTCCGTTGTCGTGGATTCTTCATGAATTCGATGCCCCATTAAAGGCTGATTTATAAATACAAATCTTCCCTTAATTTTTGAAGCAATTTCCCAAGCATTCCAATCTACATCACACTTCATGTGACATGCAAATAACTTATCTACTTTTAAATTCTTTTGACTAAAAGTTACTGCAGGGCAACATATAGGATCTCCTAATGATAGTGGAAGTCTTTTGATAATTTTCTGATTCGAAAGCTTCTTATTATGAAGAGGCATCAACATGATTCGCTTAATTTTTAAGTTGGTATTTTCGTATACCCTTTTACCATTACGCAATTCATAATAATCCGTAAAAAGAATCGTTGCATCCTTATATTTTTCAAAATGAGCAACAACCTCTTTTGAATACGTTGGATCATATACATCATCCTGATGAGCAATTGTCACCAAATCCGAATGAACACATGTTCTCGCAAAATCAAAATCATAACCAATACCTTGTCCAGGATTTGGATTGTCAATAATATCCAAATGATACTTATTCGCTATTCTTTCAATAAAATCATTTCTAGTTGATGTTGCGATCACAACATCACTTTTAAATTCCTGATTTAAGACTGATTGAATACAATGCTCTAAATATCTTGACTCCTTGTATGCCAATACAACAAAAGTATGAGTCATCATATTACAACTCACCTTTCTTATTTTCCAAATCGTCCACTCTATTCTTCAAAATAGATACTTCCTGAACCAATAAAATAATCTTTTTCTTTTGACCAGACACAATCACAGTCAATGAAATAGTGATGAACAATAAAATGACAAACAAAACACCTGTCACCATATTTGAAATTGTTTGGAACCCAATCAAGGATGCAAGCGAAACTAAAATATTAGGCCAAATAGAAAGAATAATCAAAAGTATAACACCAATAGCCCATAATAAAGAATACTTAACAGGAATCATATCCTTATGAAGCACACGAAGAATCACAGCTGCCAAAATGAGCGCAATAATTAAAATCGATAACCTTAAATTAAACGGCATTATTTTGACCTCCTAGTTCCAATAATCATAATAGATAAAAGTACATTGATCATATAGTAAGCATTCTTCCAACTTCGAATCGAAGAAACCCCTCCACTACGCTCATTCATTTCAACCGGTACCTCACTTACGTGCTTACCTTCTTTTAAAATTTGTGTTGTAGAAATAGGCTCTGGATATTCTAAAGGATAGTCATTCGCAAATTGTTGAATCAACCCTCTATCTATAGCACGAAAACCAGAAGTTACATCATAAAGCTTTTCATGCGTAAAGCACTTGATAAAAGCCGAAATAATCTTAATTCCCATTTGACGCGCCTTTGTAGATTTAAATTCACTGGTAGACCCTTCTACAAAACGTGAACCAATCGACATATTCGCATTACCTTCTAAAATTGGCTTGCAAATATCTTCAACAAAATTCACATCATGCTGACCATCTCCATCAAACTGAATCGCAATATCATATCCATTTTCAAATGCATATTTATATCCGGTTTGTACTGCTCCACCAATACCTAAATTATGTACCAGCTGAATATGTGGAATTTGATTTTCAACTAATATATTTTCCGTATTATCCTTTGAACCATCATTAATTACAATATAGTCCAAAGTATTTGAATGATTCTTATTATACTCATCAATTGTCTTCGTTGTAGACAATATAGATTCTTGCTCGTTATATGCTGGAATAATTAATAAAATTTTATTCACTCCAATACCTCCTCGCAACTTTTACACATTAACACAATCTTTCATTTAAATCAATCAACCAATTTGTAAATGCAAAGGACGAACCAAGCTATATAACAATCCATGTAAATGCATTTTATCCGTTATCCAATACGCAAATACACAAAAACGAATCTTAAATTCTTCCTCTTTAGCAGGCGAATATCCATTATATCCATGGTATTTTAAAAAGTTAAATGCTTCATGACATAGCTGTAAATACGTCTTTTTATCACACACATTGACTTGCATCAACAAAAATTGAACGACTGTTTTCAAATAAAAATATTGAATCATTTTATTTGAATATTTCTTTTCTAAAGATAAGTCATTGTAAATTTGATTCAACAAAGACAATATTTTATTATCCACAACTAATGTTTTACGATTCTGAGTTACAGAATTTTCATTTAAACAATAGTTATAACCAGCATACGAAATAATTTTAATATTTTCTGTCTTTGAATTAATAGTTAAATTAAAATATACATCTTCACCAATTTTTAAAGGTGCATATTGAATATGATTCTCCTTTAAAAAATTCAATGCATAAAGCTTTGCACAAGTCGAAACATATTTAAATTCTGTCCACTCACAATCCAATGGAATCGAAGTAAATAAAACATCGTGACTTTTCATTGTGACCTTTTTATATCCGGAAATTAAAACATCATTATTTCCAATTTCATTCATGAATGTTTCTAAATAATTATTATCTACAAAATCATCCGCATCAATAAATGTAATATATTGACCACTTGCGAGTTGAATCCCTCGATTACGCGTATAGCCAGCTCCATGATTTTCATGATGAAATAATCTGATTCTTGTATCCCTCTTACTTAATTCACGCATTACTTGTAAAGACTGATCCTTTGAACCATCATCAATTAATAATAATTCAAAATCATCAAAAGTCTGATTCAAAATACTCTCTACACATATAGATAAAAATGCTTGTGCATTGTAAACAGGAACAACTATACTCACTAAAGGCATTAAGCAACCTCCTTAAAATCAATCTTTTTCATAATCACAATATATATTATAACATACAAGATAAATTGACATGCCATGGTAATCAAATACGCTATGGCTGCCCCATATATGGAAAATTGACCAATTAAAATTCGCGAAATAACAAACGCAATGACAGAAGAAATCGAAAACACAATAAACTGTACAAACGTATATCGAACTGTTGTGAGTGCAGCTGACAACAATGTACTCATAGAATATAAAATAGCTCCAAAAATAATAATCAATAAATGTAGTTTATAATCAACAATATTGACACTATATAAAATATTCAATGCAGGAATCCCTAAAATATAGGCACCAATGACGCAAACAACCCCAAAGGCAACAATCAACAATAAAGCCTTAAAGACTATCTTATTAAACTCTTTCTTTTCTCCATTCGAATAAAGATTAGCCATTGTATTTAAAATAGGCTGCAATAAATATTGCCCAGCCAAACTAATAATCGTTGCCGGCATTAAAATCATACCAAAAATGGCCTGTAAACTTTCTTCCACAACTCCATCCAATGCATATTTTTGAGCATTAACTAGATAAACAGATAGAAATAAAATCGCAAAAGAGAAGAAGCCTGTTTTAAAAAGTCTTAGTACATTTGAGAAACTATAGCTATCCTTTTGTATAATACTCTTTGATTTTGGTAAATCATACACTAAGAATAATATAAGCCATACTAGATCTAAAACTAAACAAGAAATTAATAAATTCTTCGTTATTAAATCAAACGCAATAAACGCAACAACAGAAAAAACAGATTTTAAGAATAAAGAGATACCAACAATATACAATTTATCATCCTTTTGAAGAACCCCATAAAACACATCAGAAAATACTTCAAAACATTTCATTAAACATAATGCAACCGTAACAATAAACTTATATATATCATACTTCATTATGAAGCAATAAAAAATTACTATAATCATCATGATTATACACGTGATGATTCTATGTACAATATATTCAACGTCTGAATATTCATTCTTAACATCCGTTACCTGATATACACGACCTTCATATCCACCAATCAAACACAATAAACAGGCTAATGAAAATGCCAAAGTAAATACACCCGAACTTTTTAAACCATTTATTCTTGTAACTATCATCATGAAAAACAAGGAATTAAACGCATTAAACGTCGTTCCTATCATATTCCACAATACATTTTTCTTTGAAATCGAATTATCCACAACAAAACCTCGAACTTTCTAACAATGAATATATCATAAAAAAGAAGAGCAAGCTCTTCTTTTTTTTATAAACAATAAAGATTGAATAGATTTAGACATGTACCTGCCAAAACCAATAAACACAATAATATTAATATCAATCTATATTTATCTTCTCCGATATTTAAATGAATATGGAATGAAGATAAGAAAATATAGAATAATGGTAATACTGGTTTATAGTATCGACCTTGTACACCATTAATCATTTCAACTCCAGGTACTGTATATGCCATATATAAAGATGTCCATACCAAGGCTACACTCAGACCTATCAAAACAATGAACCAAATACGATCTTTAACGACCAATTCGTTATAGTTCGTTTTATCATATGCTTTAGGTGATACTAAAATCACAAACGCAGCCATAGCCGGAATCAAGTATTCAAATCGAGCTGTTTGTAAATGTGCCATCAAACGATATTGAGCTTCTCCAAAAACAAAAGAAGGGAAAGTCTTTAAAATATGTTCAAGTAACACACCCGTATATGTGATTGGATGTGTAAGAATCGATTTCAATTGCGCGGCAGAATCCACAGCGCCACCACGAGTATCATTTTGTGCTTTACCTAATAAAGCTGGAAGCACAAAGATTGACATCAATAACGCAAATGCCAAACCACTCGCAATCTTAACACAATATGCCTTTTTCTTTGATTTAAATCGCTTATTTGGAATCATAATTGGCAATAAAATCAATGGAGCATAGACAGCTTTAGGTAAACATCCAAAGGTCATAATCAATATCGCAAGTAATAAAAACTTTTCATTGACTACCTCTTTTTTAGATAAGTATTCCCTTAAAATTAAGGCAATCCCTAACGCAATACAACCATATACGACAACATCATAATTAAATGTAATCGCAATTAATATAGAAGTAGGCATTGCTGAAATAAAGAATAAGATTTCTTTACCAATTGGCAAGATTTTAATCGCAAAGTAAACCAAAACAACATAGGATAATAAGCTAAATAATCGTCCACAGAAAACAACACCTGTAAAGGATAAGCCACAAAGCTTAGCCAATTTAATTCCTAAAGCCTGGAATACATATCCTGGCGTATAAATACTACTTGTCCAGCCTTTTACTTCGTTTTTCTTCTTACCATTATCATAAGCATCATTTAGAATCGTACCAATCTCTTCATTTTCATCCCCTGAACTAGGCTGTGCAAGTGGATAATTATAAAGGGTATTTGTAGAGAAGAAACCGTTGATTTCATCAGCCACTTTTTCTTGACTTGGTAATATAGCCAATTTATAAGCTCTGTTAAAATGTGTTTCTTCATCCCAACCAATTTTAATATTTGGAACACAAAGAAGCATGCAGATACCCATCAACAAGGCTACAAGCACAAAGGCATTTTCAAGATGACTTAAAAAATAGTTTCTAAACAACAACATTTCCAAAACAAATACAATAGAGAACGTAATAAACATACGCGAAAATTTCATTTCAAAACGATTTAAAATCTTCCCTTTTTTAATTTGAATATTGCTGCTATCAACATTAGGTACTTCTACTGTTATATATTGTACTCTCTCATTCACGTTAATAATGTTTTTATTTAATAAAACGGAGTTTGAATCCGTAATTGATTTTTCTTCAACATTGCCAAAACCATTCACATATCCAATCGTAATGTTTGAATTCAACAAATCATTATATTTATAATCAAACTCAAATTTACTGACATACTTATTTCCAACATCAAACTTAACCGTTGTCTTTACAACTTCATCTTGATTCTCATTTTCTTCTAATGTAGGTTGTAATTCAATGATTCCCTTTTCAGCTCTATTTAAGAAAATCATATCTCTATTTGAGAATAACTCGACACCTAAAACTGAAACAAGGATAAGTGCAATACAAATCAATATCTTTTTATATTTCATACTAGAATTCAATTTCTTTCAAATAACGAGCCAACGCATCCTGCCAAGTAGGAAGTGGTTTAAATCCATTTTCTACTAGTTTTGATTTATCCAAACGAGAATTAAAAGGACGAGCCGCCTTTGATAAACCATACTCCTCTGTTGTGACTGGAAGTACTGTATTTGTATATCCTGCCTGCTTAAAGATTTCACACGCAAAATCATACCAGCTGATATAGCCACCCTCATTTGTCGCATGATAATAACCATACTTATCCGTTTCAATCATATCCACTAATAAACGAGCTAAGTCTAATGTATATGTAGGTGTTCCAATTTGATCATTGACAACTTTTAATGTGTCAAATTTCTTACCCACATTCAACATCGTCTTAATAAAGTTATTTCCATTCTTACCAAATACCCATGCAATACGAACAATGAAATATTTAGATAAAGTGTTTGAAACTGCCAATTCTCCACCTAATTTAGTCTGTCCATATACATTTAAAGGCTTATATTCCTTACAATCCGGATTCCAAGGCTCATTTCCCTGACCATCAAATACATAGTCCGTAGAAATATATACCATCTTTGCATCCACTTCTTTACAAGCATCCGCAATATTTTGTGTACCATCCACATTGATAGCTTTTACCTTCGCCTGCTTATCTTCATCCTCAGCCAAGTCTACAGCTGTCCAAGCTGCACAATGCACAACGACATCTGGATTTACTGCTTTAATTGTATTCATTACAGCCTCTGAATTTGTGATATCCAAAGATACATATTCAGCCGTAGTAACATAAGAACCATCCTGAATTCCACTATAGCTTTCAGCCAAGTCTGTTCCTACACCCGTATAGCCTCTTTTAGCCAATTCATTCATCACATCATGACCCAATTGACCTGCAACACCTGTCACAAAAACCTTCATTTTGTTTCCTCCTATTTAAGCAAGAAAAGCTAAAGATTATTCCTTAGCTCTTCCTTTTTCTACATACATCTTTTCAAAATAGTTTTGGTATTCACCACTAATGATGTTTTCCCACCATTCTTTATTATCTAAATACCACTGGATTGTCATTGGAATACCTGTATCAAATGTATATTTTGGTTTCCATCCAAGCTCTGTTTCCAACTTAGTAGGATCAATCGCATAACGCATATCATGGCCTTTACGATCTGTTACATACGTAATTAAGCTTTCTGGTTTGTTTAATGCATGAAGTACAGTCTTTACAACTTCTAAGTTTGTTCTTTCATTGTGACCACCCACATTATAAACTTCACCAACACGTCCCTTACGAACAATTAAATCGATTGCGACACAGTGATCATAAACATGTAACCAGTCACGTACATTTTCACCTGTTCCATAAACTGGAATTGTTTCATCATTTAAAGCACGAGAAATGATTAATGGAATTAATTTTTCTGGGAAATGATAAGGACCATAGTTATTTGAGCAACGACTAATTGTTACTGGCAAACCATACGTTCTGTGATATGCCAATACAAATAAGTCAGCACTTGCCTTTGCACTTGAATAAGGACTTGAAGTGTGTAAAGGTGTGTTTTCAGTAAAGAACAAGTCAGGACGATCCAATGGTAAATCACCATATACTTCATCTGTTGATACCTGGTGATATCTTTGAATACCATACTTAACACAAGCATCCAATAATGTAGTTGTACCCATTACATTTGTCTTAACAAAGATTTCTGGGTCTTCAATACTACGATCCACATGGCTTTCAGCCGCAAAGTTAACTACGACATCAAATTTTTCCTTTTCAAATAAATCCATAATGAATTCACGATCTGCAATATCACCCTTGATAAACTTATAGTTCGGTTTATCCTCAACTGGCTTACAAGTCTCCAAGTTACCTGCATAAGTCAATTTATCTAAGTTTACAATCATATCCTCAGGATATTTGTTTACCATATAGTGCACAAAGTTTCCACCAATGAAACCAGCACCACCTGTTACTAAAATTTTCATTTTGTTATTCTCCTTTATATTCAAATTGATTGTTTGACTCTTCTAAAGTCGGACCAACCATATCCTTCTCGCTTAATACGGGCTCAATACCATTCAATAATGAACCCCAATCTACATTACAAGTAGGATCATCATAACGCATTCCACCCTCAGATTCTTTATTGTAGACATTATCTACTTTATATCTAAATTCCACATTATCTGTTAATGTTAAGAATCCATGCGCAAAGCCCTGAGGAATAAAGAATTGTCTATGATTCTCTTCACTCAATTCAACACTTACCCATTGACCAAATGTAGGACTTCCCTTACGAATATCTACCGCAACATCAATAACCGTTCCCTTTGTACAAGAAACCAATTTACTTTGTGCATAAGGCGGATTCTGCCAGTGTAAACCACGAAGCGTACCCTTCTGTGCACTAAAAGACATATTGTCCTGTACAAAATCTACCGTAATACCCATCTTTTCATATTTAGGCTTAGAATAAGTCTCCGTAAAATATCCTCTGTGATCACCAAATACATCCGTATCAATAATCAATACACCAGGAATTTTTGTTTCAGTAACCTTCATCACAATACCTCCAATTATTTAATATATTTACGATCCATGATCTTCTTTAAATAAGCACCATACTGATTCTTCTTATAAATTTCATATGTAGAAGCCAATTCTTCATCGCCAATCCAACCATTGTTGTAAGCAATTTCTTCTAAACAAGCAATCTTACGATGCTGATGCTCCTCAATTGTCTTCACAAAGTTAGTCGCATCCACTAAAGATTCATGTGTACCCGTATCTAACCAAGTAAATCCGTCACCCAATAATGTAACGTTCAATTCACCATTCTCTAAATAAATACGGTTCAAATCTGTGATTTCCAATTCACCACGCGCACTTGGCTTTAAATTCTTCGCATATTCAACGACCTTATTATCATAGAAATATAAACCAGTAACCGCATAATTTGACTTAGGACAAGAAGGCTTCTCTTCCAAACTAATCGCCTTACCCTCAGAATCAAATTCAACAACACCAAATCTTTCAGGATCCTCTACATAATAACCAAATACAGTTGCCCCTACTTCATTTTCAGCAGCCGCACGCAAACGCTTAGTCAAACCATGACCATGGAAAATATTATCACCCAAGATCATTGCACAACTATCATTTCCAATAAACTCTTCACCCAAGATAAATGCCTGAGCTAAACCATCCGGACTAGGTTGAACCTTATAAGAAAGCTCAATCCCAAATTGATGTCCATCCCCTAACAACTCTTGAAAACGAGGTGTATCATCTGGAGTTGAAATAATTAAAATCTCACGAATACCAGCCTGCATTAAAATAGACATAGGATAATAAATCATAGGCTTGTCATAAATAGGAAGCAATTGCTTACTTGTAACCTTAGTTAAAGGATACAAACGCGTACCACTACCACCAGCTAAAATAATACCTTTCATATTAAGTTCCTCCATATATTACATATAAACAATAAACCCTTACGTAACGTAAGGGTCAAGAGCTTTTTATCGTTTAATTACCTTTTTAATTTTTTCAGTCGCCTTATAAGAACGACTATTCTTTATAGAATTCAATTCATTTTTATAAATTAAATTCTTTTCATTTACCTCACAAAGTACTTCTGTTATTAAATGCATATTTTGATAACTTTCATAAATAGTAAATGAAATATTTAATGAATCTATATTTTTCTTATTTAAATCAATATGAATTTGCGGATCAAATTCAAGAAGAAATATTTTATTTTCAACCTGAACTCCATTAAAAACATGAAAAGGAAGTAATGTATCATTCGCCTTAATTTTTAAATTTTCAATTACCCAATGCCCATTTGTATCTGGATCAAAGCGCATATATGTTACATCCTTTAAATCAGAAATCTCATAAACAATTTCATCCCCATTATTCTGTACATTCTTATCTATATACAGCTTGTCATTTTCATTTAATCCATTTCCCTTATCTATATATATCTCCGTATGTAAATCCATATTATAACTACATAAACCTGAATAACCAGGAAGATAGGCTTTTCCTAATTTTTTATCAAAATCATAATCGTTATTTAAAAACTTCTTAACAATTTCATCATATAACCTTTTTGAAGAATATGAATCACAATTCTTATGGAAATAAGACATCATATTCTTTCTTTTATCTTTTTCAAAATCACATGCCCTTAATGAATTAATCAACTCTTTTTGATTGTGAACCAAAGTACCCGGCATTAAAAGACTAGGATCTTCTACGACAAAACCTCTGTCCTTTTTATATTTTTCTAAGTCAGGACACGAAAATACAATTGGTCTATCTAACAATAAATAATCCACATAAACAGAAGAATAGTCTGTGATTAAAACATCAAACGCATTCATAATATGATAAATCGTTAATAACTGTTCATTCATAGTACTTGTATCTAAAAGAATCATTCTCTTAGGAATTTCAAAATTATTCTTCTTGTAATATTCTTGATCTGCAAAATGGAATTTTGTCACAATATACGCATTATTTTCAGCTAAAAACGCATCTAATGCTTGCACATCATAATCATCATAGTTAAAGATATTGTCTTCAAACTGTTTCCCTTCATCTTTCAAGCCTTTACGCATAGTTGGTAAGTAAAATATAAATTTAGAATTTAAGTCCACATTCAACAGCTTCTTAAGATTCTCTTTTCCATTTTCTGTATATAATAAATCATTTCTTGGGAATCCAGTCACCTTCACTTTATTTGGATCGACACTTAGCATCCCACTCATATTTAACTGACACGTTCTTGAGGTAGCCGTAATAATATCACTCTGTGCTGTAATTACTTTTAGATTCATAAAATCTGTATTGGGACTCACACTATCAAAATATCCAATTAATTTTAAAGGAAATCCATGCCAAGCAGAAACATGAATTTGATTTTTCCTTTTTGCGTACGCAAATTCAAACGAAGAAGTAATAAAACAATCTGCTCGTTCAATCATTTCATTCGCCTCAACCGTACCAAATAGAGCACAGCGAATGCCTTTTTCTTGCATTCTGCGGCACATATTTTCATCACGAACGCACCAAAATGTATCTACATTTTCATTATTCTTTAAATATTCCCAAAATCCTCTCGAATTATCCGCAAAATCAGGAGCAGATTCGAACACAAATAATTTCTTTTCCATTTTTCTATCCTTTATGGCCAATAAATAAGCCAGCCTGTTTCGTTACAACTATTTTATCATTTTTATTTAATATAGATTCAATATATTCTTTAAACTCAGCTAGTCTAGGAGCCAATATCTCATTCTGATTGCCATGACAAGACATAATATAATCAATCAACGGCTTCGATTCTGTAATCTCTAATGAATCAGGATACTCTAATCTTTGCACATTTGAAAAGTAATGTTTTAATATCTCTTCCCCATTTTCTAAACCAAAAATATTATACAAGCTATGATTTGAAAGATTAATACGAGAATCAAAATTCTGTACAATCTCTGTGATTTCTTTCATATGCTCTTTACCATATGTACTACAATAAAAGATACCGTTTGGTCTTAACACTCTATCTATTTCCTTTAATCCCAGATTTAAATCATTCAAATAAAACAATACATGATTGGCAATAATCGTATCAAAATACGCATTCTTAAAAGGAATCTTTTCCGCATTGACCACAATACAGTTAAAGTTTGAACCCAACTTATTTCGCACCTCATCCACCATACCATCACTAATATCCGATAAGAAGATTTCACGATTCCTTAAATCAATCTTATTCTCTTGCCACAACTTCCCATTACCACAGCCAAGTTCCAACAAACGATTCACTTTAGAAAAATCAATCTTCTCAAATAACCAGTTAAACCACCCCTGCTTATTTGTAGAATATTTTTCATGAAGACAAATACGATCATTTAAGTTCTTCGCATTCTTATACTGCTCAATAATATTCGTCTCTTCATTCGACAATTGCACCAAAGAAAGAATCATATTCCAAGATAAATCGGGAGCCTGACTCGCTCTTTTTAAAGCATCCTTTAAAGATTGTAAATGGCTCATTTTATCTTCAATCAAATCAATCTGTAAGTCAAAGCTTTCCTTTAAATCCGTATTGTCCATAACCATCGGAAAGATTTCTTCAATACTAAATCCCAAATGCTTCAACGATAAAATCTTTTGTAGCTTCAACAAATCCAAATCACTATATTGTCGATATCCATTCTCCATAACAAAAGAGGGTTTTAATAACCCTATTTTGTCATAATATCGAATCGTTCTTTCACTCACATTCGCTAATTTTGCGAACTGTCCTGTCTTATAGTAGTTCATAATTATTCAAATCTAAAAGGTGCTAAATTAATATTCCAGTTTCGATTGTAGTATGGATCTCCATTCTTCAAAATCTCTGGCCATTTAGCTTGGAATTTCTTCTTTTCCGCTTCAAAACGAGCCTCTTTTTCAGGCGTATCTTCATAACCTCTTGATTTTGACTCATAATGATGCCATAACGCAAACGCATTGTAGACAATCAAATAACCTTTTTCACGGAATTTTAAGCATAAATCTACATCGTTACATGCCACTTCAAATTGTTCATCAAAACCATTCACTTCATTAAATACAGATTTTTTTACCATCATACAAGCTGCCGTAACTGCACTATAGTTACAATTTATTCTTGGACGCATTAAAATTCCTGGATCATCCTTATCAATATCCGTAAAGACATGTCCAGCATAGCCTCCAAAGCCAACAACTACACCGGCATGCTGCACTGTATCATCCTCATATAATAACTTAGCCCCTACAGCCCCTACTTCTTTACGTAAGCAGCAACCTAACATTTCTGCGATGGCCGTTGGTTCAATGACCTCTGTATCATTATTTAACAATAATACATAATCTCCTTTTGTATATTTCATACCAAAGTTATTGATTTTTGAATAGTTAAATTCACCCTGATATGTAACAACCTTTACATTGTCATGTTCCTTTTGAAGCATATCATAATATTCAAAAATATCTTTATCTGTACTATTGTTTTCTACAATCACGATTTCAAAGTTTTTATATGTATTCACATTATACAAAGAATCCACACAAGTCTTTAATGTATCTTTTAAATTATAGTTTGGAATCAAAATCGAAACCAATGGATTAGGCTCTGTACTATATGTCGTATGATAGAAACCATAGTATGGTTTGGGCATCAGTTCCACCTTAACATCCTTTAAGCCAATACGCTTGTAGTGCGACTCAATGGCTCTTTGTCCCGCAGTATAACAATATAGTTTACTTTCTGGATCCATCGCCGTTGATTGTGGATGCATTCTCCAGTGATATAAAACACGAGGAATATGATAAACAGCATTGGCCTTTTCAATACATCTAAAAATATAGTCATAGTCCTGACTTCCATCATATTCACTTCTATAGCCACCCACTTCATCATAAATATGACGATTCACAAAGAAAATATGAGTAATATAGTTTTGCGAACGCAATAAGTCTTCACTATAGTCTGGCTTAAAGTTTGGTTCTGTAAACACCTTATATTTATCATTCAACTTATCTTCATCCGTATATAGCGTATCATATCTATATTCCTGCAAGGCTTTCACAACTTCATAGAAACAATCCAGTTCCAATACATCATCATGATCATATACAGCTAAATAGTCACCATCTGCCATTTCTAAAGCCTTATTTGTGTTACCTGAAATGCCATAGTTTTGATCCAACTTTTTGAATTTGATCTTATCGCCATATGCCCTATAATGTGCCTTTACATATTTCTCTACCGCATCCGTTGTGCTTCCATCCGCAATACACAATTCCCAATTGGAATAACTTTGATTGACAACTGTATCAATCATTTCCTTTAAGTATTCTTCTTTTGTGTTAAATGTCGCAACTACAATACTTAATTTTGGATTATACGCAAATTGCTCTTTAGATTGTCTAGCTAATTCTTCTGGTTTTACTCTTTGTCTTAAGAACCAATTTTGGTATTCGTATCCCACTAAATTTGGTCCTTGTTTCACTCTTTCCACAAAACGCTTCACACCATTTTGTTTCAAATAATTCATCGCATTATGAATACTTTGTGCATTCATATGTGTCAAGTACGATTTAAACAAACCAAGAGCCGTATAATTGTTCTCTTCAATTTCAACCTTTCTCTGTTCCTTATCCGTACTAAATAATAAATAATATGTCTTCTCTGGATTACCATCAAATTTCACCTGGAATCCACAATTTTTATTTTCTGCCTTGACTAAATGATAACGCACAAGATCCGGTCTAGGCATTGGACGCTTTTTATACTCCAATGACTTTCCATTTTCATCTAAAACATCAATTAATACAGGTTCTCCATTTTCAGAATATACCCACCCTTGTACAGTAATTGAATTCTTATCAAGGTCTTTGGCAACACTATCCATACTATATTCAATAGCTGTCGTATTGCAAATCTTATCCATTTTCTTTTTATTTAAAACTAAGATTTGTTCACTTTCATGACCATCCGTAACTCGCAATTCAAAAGAATCTACAATATCCGTATCACAAATCACCTTGATACGAAATCCCACTAAATCAGATTTTAATTCCACATGCTGTTCTTTAAATACATCTTGACGATGCGATTTGATTATATCCACTGCAGCTTCTTTATTATTAATTTTAGCCGAATATGTCAGAGGAAGATCATCCTTTGAATAACACCATCCAATAATCGCAATATATCTTGCATTTTCAATGTCTTTATATATGACTTTATCTATTGTGTAAAAAAAGTTTCTTTTCATAATAGCCTCCAAAACAGTTCTATATTAACACATATTTTTTAACGTAACCACAATATCCATGATTCTTCCCTTGATGGTTTTAAAGTATTTATAGTAAGAATCAAAGTTTTGCAGGAACAGTTTAAACACTTTACCATGCTCAATATAATCCATATGATGTATAAAAAATAATCTATATTGTATGTAGCTTGGATAGTTGTTTTTTAAATCTACATCCAATTCTTCCAGTCGATTTAATGTTTGAACACAATTGAAAGCCGTATTCAAACGTGCCTCTATCGTATTTGTCGCATTCAAATGCTCTTTTCCCTTTAGAGTGACATTTCCTTTTAAGCCAATCGTATTCTTCGAATGGATACGATATTGAAAGAGAGGCACATTTAAAAAATACATTCCATTTTCTTCACTCGCCAACAAATTAATAAACCAATCATGATAGAAATCTTCTGCATAGCATCTTTGAAATTTATCATTCATCGATTGTCGAACACAAAGTGCACATCCCTGAAAGCTATTTTCCACAACTAATCTTTCAAAAGGAACCTTTACCAATGCATTATCTTTTACCTTACACTTATACATGTTCTTATTGGAATACTTTCGATTCATATCAATCTGTTTTTCATTACCCAACTCATCTATTAAATCATATGTACTGGCTAATACTTTGATTTCTGGATGATTTTGCATAATCTCAATCATCGTTTGTACCTTATTAGGCTTCCAAATATCGTCCTGATCACATAAAAAGATGTAGTCTCCCTTACAGTAAGAAAGTGCTTTTTTAAAATTTAACTTATAGCCCAAATTCTTTTCATTTTGATACAAATAAATCTTATCACACAGAAGCTCTTGAATAATTTTTACTGTATCATCACTCGATTGATCATCACAAATCACGATTTCATCAACCGGCATTGTTTGATTCAATATAGATAAAAGCTGTTCTTTAATAAATTCTTGACCATTATACGTGGCGATTGCGACTGAAATCATAAAAACCTCCAAAAAAAAGGTATTTTAAAAATACCTTTACAATTCTTCTGCAAATCCTTTTTCTAATTTTTTGAAAACGGCATAGCCAATGACTAAAATAACCAAAGCCAATAAGGCAACAGCACCTAATGGTTTTAATGGTGGCCATACATGATACATAAAAATATCACGGTAGGAAGTAACTAAAATCGTCAATGGATTCATACGAATGATTTGACCTAAAACACCAGCTCCATCTAATAAAGATAAATCATAGATAACAGGAGTGGCATACATTCCCATGGTTAGTAAAAAGGATACAATATACTCTAAGTCTTGAATATAGGCATTTAATGAACTTAACAATAAAATAATGCCTAAAATCAAAATAGATTGAATCAATGCAACTACAGGAAGCATTAGAATTTGAATAGAAATTCCATATCCAAATGCGAAACAGAAAATAAATATAATGATACAAGAAATAAAGAAGTTAACCAATCCACTTAACACCTGTGAAATCAATAAGATTTCTCTAGGAAAATACACCTTCTTAATAATTCCTGCATTCGCTTTAATCGAAGTCGTTCCTGTGCTTACAGTTGTTAAAAAGAATGTCCAAGGAATCAAACCCGTAATCAAATAAACTAAATAGTTATCTCCTCCAGCTCCACGCATTAAATAGGGGAACACAATCCAATATACAACCACCTGCAACAAGGGATTAATAAATGACCAAAGAATACCTAGAAAAGAGCCTTTATATTTTCCACGAATATCTTTTTTTACATTTGTCTTCAATAATTCACGATAATCATAAATATCTTTAAATATATGCATCTTTTCACCACCTACTCTAAAGTAAACTGTATACTTTTATCGGCCAAAATATTTCCATCCGGTTCTGAACATTGAATATCAATCTTATGATTTCCTAAATCTAAATCATTTAAATCTAAATTGACCTGCCAACCAATTGTATCCGGATCCATGTCACCCGCATAGGCTTCTTGATAGGCTTCAAAAACATCCTGACGATTCTTTCGCTTAATTCCACTGATTTCATTACCATCTAAGAAAAACTTAAATACAGCTTGATCATGATCACTGATTTGCCAACCTTGACTTACTAACGTTCCCTTATCCTTTTGAATTGTCGCAAAATCCTTTGGTGCATCAATAAAAACAGCTCCTTTAAAGTGGTGTTTTCCTTCGGCAATCGCCTTTTTCTTTTCTTCCTTATGATCAATGGCTACCTGCTTTAAGTATTCATCAATGACATAGATAGGATCTCCATCTAATCGAAGTTCACCCTTATAAATCCATACCGCACGATCACATAAGTCTTTTACCACATCCAAGCTATGTGTAACAATTACGATCGTTTTATCCGATTCCTTTAATTCCTTTAGCTTACGATAACACTTTTCTTGGAAATGTTGGTCACCTACAGCTAGAATCTCATCAATCAATAAAATCTCTGCATCTACATTGATCGCAACAGAAAAGGCTAAACGCATATACATACCTGAAGAATAGGTACGTACAGGATGATCAATGAATTCACCCAATTCACTAAAATCAATAATATCCTGCATACGTGCATCAATTTCTTTTCTTGTTAAGCCAAAAATGGATGCATTAAAATAAATGTTTTCTCTACCCGTAAAATCCTGATGGAAGCCAGCTCCAAGCTCAAGTAAGGATGTTAGCTTTCCATTCGTTTCAATTGTACCTTCATTCGGAAATATAATTTTGGTCATCAACTTCAATAAAGTTGACTTTCCGGAACCATTCGTACCAATCAAGGCAACAGTTTCACCTTTTTTTATATCCATATTAATATTCTTTAACACCTCATGAATTTCAACATGACTTGTCTTCCAGAACAATAATTTATCTTTTAAAGTATGCGCCTTATCATAATCCACCTTAAATTGTTTATACATATTACGCACTTCAATCGCATTTTGTGTATCCATCTCAACACCTCAATTCAATTTATTCTAGCATAATTCGAAATATATTTACATACCCACATTATTTTAGGCAATACAACAAATCCATAATTCTAGCTCGATAGGTCTTTAGCTTCTTATAATACACATATCGATTTTGGCCTAATAAGCCAAAGAATTTTTTATTTTTTAAATACGAAACATGATGCTCCATAAAGGATTCAATCGCATTAAATTTCTTTTCATTCTGCATATAATAATCCATACAATTTGATTTTAAAACATCCAAAACATACAACGCATCCCGCGCCTTTTGGTAACGTTCTTCAAACTGATATGCACGATTGACATGCTGCGTTGCGCTTTGGTTTAAAGTTGATACGCCTATTGAATTATCATTATGAATGCGATATTGAAATTCTGACTTATTGTAAAAATACATTCCACCATCAATAGAAGCATACAAACTGATAATCCAATCATGTGGTAAACGATCATCAAAGTGATGTACCACAAAATCCCTTGTCTGTTTATCCATTACTAGAGCACAGCCTTGAAAATAATTACCATAAATAAACTCATCCGTCAAAACTGACACTAAATCATTCTTTGCAACCTCTTTATTATAAAGATTGTTGTTGGAATACCCTTTATTTAAAGTTGTTAAAATCATTTGATCTTGACCATCTATATAGGTAAAAGAACTCGCAAGTACATGTATGTTTTTATGGCTTTCCATAATATGCATCATATCCTTTACCTTATCTTTTTCCCATATATCATCTTGATCACATAAGAAGACATAATCTCCATTGCACTTTTCCATGGCCTGTTTAAAATTTAATTTATAACCTAGATTCTGAAAATTTTGAACCAATGTCACATCATACTTCTTTAATAATTCAACCGTATGATCGGTAGAGCCATCATCACAAACTATGATTTCATCGACAGGCAAGCTTTGATGGATGATTGATTCTATTTGTTTTTCAATATACTTCTCTCCATTAAATGTTGTCATCGCAACCGAAATCATAATTTCACCACCTATTTGTATAACATCTTTAAAATCATATAATTCTCAATATAAATAACACGCTTATAGACGCGCATGAACCATAATAAAATTGGATTCAATGTGTAATAATCCTTAAAATATGTATAAAAGCTATCCAACGTAATTTTACGCTTTTGCACCTCAGAACCAAAAGATTTATTAATACTTATCGAATGATTATGAATATAAGTCTCATCAATCAATAACTTTGTCTTTAATTTTCTATCCTTAAAATACTTGCCTATACAAGACTCTTCAAAGAATAAAAAAATATTTTCATCATATAATTTATCAGGCAGTACCTCTTCTTTTATCATAAAAAAGGAACCCTGCACACAATCTACTTCCACAACACCTTTTTCTAAATAGTCCTTAGAATACCACATAGGTCTTAATTTCTTATTTAAAACTTTGGATGAAAACAAGAAATAGTCCTTTAATGTAGGAACCATCCAAGCCTCTGGTAACTGTCTAGTTTTATCAGGCTGTAATGTCAAAGGAGCTACAATAGCCGTATCTAAGTCAAAGGCATGTACCATTTTTAAAACTACACTCTCTTCAAATTCAACATCTGGATTCGCAATTAAGATATAATCGACTTTCCCTTTTAAATACTCAATACCCACATTATTACCATAGCCATAGCCGCCATTTTTACTTGATTGAATGACATGGACCTTTTCGGATTCTAAGGCTTGTAGTTGGTGAAATGAATCATCAGTAGAATAATTATCAACCACCACAATCAGATCTATGGATTTCATTTCTTTTACACGCAAGACAAAGTCTGTAGTGGTTTTATAATCATTGTAGTTTAATACAACACACCCAATCATGCATCGGCTCCAAAGAAATGATCTTCTAACATCAAGCACCAACAATGATATACAGGCAAGTGCAATTCTTGAATTCTATATGTTTCGGTTTCTGGCACCTTAACACAAACATTGGAAACCATATTTAATTCGCCACCTAATTTACCTGTTAAGCCTAGTACCTTAATTCCTAGTGCTCTAGCTACTACGGTTGCACTCATTACATTCTGACTGTTTCCTGAAGTTGATATGCCTAAAAAAACATCGTTCTTTTTTCCAAAACCATATAATTGTTGGGCAAAGACACCTAAGCCATCTACATCATTGATGTAAGCCGTTGTCAAAGCTTCATGCGCTACTAAAGGAATGGCCATCAATGGTCTTTCTAAATTCTTGGATAGATTTTCACCACGAACAGGATCAATCTCAATTAATCTTTCCTTTAATTCATTCGGAATGGGTCGAGGTGTTTTAAATCGTTTCATCAATTCTCCAGCAATATGCTCCGCATCTGCTGCCGAGCCCCCATTTCCAGCAATCAATAGCTTTCCTCCATTTGTATAACATTCTTCTAATAATTCATATCCAGAAATAATATCTTCTTTGCATATTTCTAATACAGGATATCGGTCAATCAATAAATCAATATGTTTCTCTAATCTTTTTTCTAACATAATCACAATATCCTTTCTACAATGTCATACAATGATTCTTCTTCCGTAACTCTCGCAGTTTTACATCCTGCATTTTCTCCTGCAAGAATGTCATTGTCACTATCTCCAATCATCCATGACTGGCTTAAATCAATATTAAAATCTGTAGAAGCCTGAATCAACATACCAGGCTTGGGTTTTCTACAATCACAATCTATCTTTAATTCTACAATCTCACCTTCATAGCCTTTATGAGGATGATGTGGACAATAATAAATGCCATCCAAATACGCTCCATCTTGTCCAAGCAATGTTTCCATCTTATTATGAATCTCGTTTAATTCTAGTCTTGTCACTTCTCCACGCGCAATAACAGGCTGATTGGTTACGACAATAGCTAAATAACCAGAATCATTAATTTTCTTAATGGCATTTGAAACATTCGGTAACAGTTCAAATTGATCAATATCTCTTAAGAAACCAACATACTTGTTGATTGTACCATCCCGATCTAAAAAGATAGCCTTTTGTTTCTGTGACAAGTTTTTTGCCTGTACCCGACCTTCTTTAAAATCATCACATACCGCATAATATCTTTCTGGTGTTCCCATATCCTTTACATATTCTGGGCTGTCATAACAATACATCTTTCCAGTGCCAGCTAAAGGTTTTAATAATTGGCGGTCTAAATCAATTTTCTGGGTATGGATTGTTTGATTCAACACTTCTTTATTCATCACATGTAAACCTGCATTGACACGATTCTTGTAATATGTAGGTCTTACATCTTCTTTAGCGAGCCATTGTTCAACTTGACAAGAGGCATTTGAAACAATTAACCCACTATCATAAGGATGACTATTCGGATGTGTAAATAATGTCACTAACCCATTGTGTTGTTTATGGTAAGCTACAAAACGATTGAAGTCTACGTCAAACATCGCATCTGCATTTAATAATAGAAAATCATCACTTAATTGATCTTTAATTTTAAATAAAGCTCCTGCATTTCCCAATGGTTCTTTTTCAAAATAGTATTCGATATGTACACCAAATTTAGAACCATCCCCAAAATAATCCATAATAATATTTCCTAAATGAGAAACAGTTAAAATCAAATCCGTAAAGCCTTGTTTTCTTAAACATTCAATTTCATGTTCCAATACAGGCTTTCCTTCAATCAAAATCATTGGTTTTGGAATATCCGAGGCAACACTAGTAATTCGCGTTCCCTTACCTCCAGCCATAATCACAGCCTTCATTATGCTTCCTCCAATGGTGAATAATCTTCAGGACCATAATAGATTACCTGAGTTCCTGCATCCTCAAACTTAAACGGAATATACATTAAGTCTTTCATGGCTTTTTTGACTTCAATTTGTTTTTCTGGCTGCACATAGAAAACTAGGAAGCCTCCGCCACCAGCGCCTAATAGCTTTCCACCTAATGCTCCTGCACAAATTCCTTTTTCATACAGTTCATCAATATGGTTTGTAGATACCGATTTTCCTGTTTGTCTTTTTAACTTCCAGGTTACATCTAATAATCTTCCAAAATCATCAAGATCCTTTGATGTGTCAGTTAATATGGATTCTGCTTCATCCACAAGATTCAACATTTCTTTTAATTGTTTTTTCTTGCTGGCATCGTCTAATTGATTAGCTTTTTGTACATCACTCGAAAAACGTGTAAAGCCTGTAAAAAACATCATTAGATTATTATTTAACTGTCTTTTTCTTTTGGGTGAAATGATAATAGGACGTACAGAGTAGCCATCCGCATTAAAATCAATACGATTGAATCCACCAAATGAAGCTGCAATCTGATCTTGCCAGCCTCCTGCTTCATCGCATAGAACTCTTTCTAAATAAATAGCTTCATCGGCTAATTTTTTCTTATCTGCATATTTGCCTTTTAAGGCATAGAATGCATTTAACATACCTACCGCAAAAGAAGAGCTTGTACCAAGTCCACTACGAGCGGGTAGATCCGCTTCATAAGTCAAACGAATTTCGTGCATATCCAACATCTTCATCGCATTACGTATAGCCGGATGCTCAATATCATCAATACGAGTGACTCTTTCTGTTTTTGAATAACTTAGTTCTGTAGAGTAATCAAAAAATCTTGGTAGATGTCTTACATTGACATAACAGTATTTATCAAATGTAGTAGAAAGGACAGAACCTCCATTTTCTTTAAAGAAAGCTTCCATGTCGGTTCCACCACCAAAAAATGACATTCGAAATGGTGTTTTTGTGATTATCATGTTCTCACCTCATATAATCGATCATATAATTCAATCGTTTTATCCCAGCTAAAATATTTTTCTACAAATTTTTTACTCTCAATCGATTTCTTTTCCAGCTTTTGTGGATCATCAATTAAATCTAAAATGTTCTGTTTAATTTCTTCATCTGTTTGTGCAAGAAGTAAAGTATTCCCATCTTCATCGATACCTTCTGCACCAATATCCGTTGTGATTACAGGCAATCCTAAACCACACGCTAATAAAACCTTTAATTTAATACCCGCTCCTAATGTCAATGGGAATACGGCCATTTCATTTTTAAGGATTTCATCCTCAATCTTGTCCACAAAGCCAGTAATATGAATGTTCTCGCATTCAAAGCTTTGCAGTTCATTACTAGGATGGGCTCCAATTATTGTTAATTGAATATCATCTCGATGCATCGACTTAAAGATTTGAATCAAGCGCATAGCCGCCAAATGATTTTCTTCACGTGCCATTTGTCCAATGAAGCAAATCGATTTAGGCTGCTTTTCAATATTGGATTTCTTCTCGAAATCCACTCCATAATATGGATTCATTAATTCTACATTATTTAAATCATAATATTCATGAAGCAATCTTTCATCCTTGGAATTGACCGCAATCACATGATCCGCTTTCTGACAATACGCTTTTTCGTATTTTGAAGCCTGTTTTAACTGCCACATCCAAAATAATTTTTTAAATCCTGTCGCATCCTTTGACTTTCTTAAAAAGGATTGTCTTGTGACATCATGCTCTACAATATTAAATATCATATTCGGATACTTTTCTTTGATCCAAATATATTGTGCCATTGCCGTATATTCACAATGAATAGCTTCAATGTTTCTTTCTTCAATAATCTTAAGAAACTGCTTTTTAAATTCTTTGGAACTACGTGCCGAAAACATCAATGGCATATTTAAGTGTAGTAAGCCTTGTTTGATACGATCCGCATTGGAGATAGGAATGAAATAACTATTTTCAGAATCGTATTCTTCGGCAATGATTTTTTCTTCTAAAGGCATTGTTATGAATGATAAAACATAAACATCATGTTTTTTTCGTAATGTTTCTACTGTCTTTCCCATGCATACACCACCTGCATGATTTGTATGTAGGCTGGGTACATAGGGTGAAATATGCAATATATTCATAGTTACCTCCAATCAAAAAAAATGTGATTAAACACATTTTTATAAATCTAAAACTTTATCCAAAACTTCATAAAAACGTTTTTTCGTAAAATAAGTATTGTACAATGTCTGAATATTTTTTCTTCTTTGAAGCTGCACATCCATACCTTCTTGGCATACCTGTTTGGCAACTTGCTTTATGTTGTCTTCCGTTATATTAAAACCAATATCCCATTCTGTACAAAATTCTTTTGTGTCTCCCTGAATCGTATTAATAATAGGAAGACCTGCACACATATAATCCAATGATTTCATTGTTAGTCCAACCACAACGCTTGATTTCATCACGTTAAAGCCGTAATTACATTGATCAAAGATTTCTTGTTTGCGTTTAAAATCAAAGATTTGTTTGTGGTCAATCACATTGACACCCACACACAAAACATCTTGTATAAATTGTTCCTTCTTTTCTCCGTCCCCTATAATGTGCAACACACACTTCTTTTGTTGACTACATTCCCTTAAAAAAGAAGTAATCATAGGTATGTCTATAATATTATTGATAGATCCTAAATAACAGAATTGTAGCTCATCTTGCTCTAAATCTGGATTCATAGGCATGCAATCTTTATCAATCGACCAATATAAAACATTCCCGCAATGCACATATTGTTTAAATAATTCACATTCACAGAACACATAATCTCCACTTGATAAATACTTATCGCGACGATTTTTCCAAATTTTAAAAGGCAACATCCATTCATATCGTTCAATAGGCATGGATTCTGGCCATAAATCAATAATATCAAAGGCTACTTTGACATTGTGATGTTTCTTTTTATATTTTGCCATCTCTTTTACTAATGAGTTACATGGAACAATGCAATGGATTAAATCAGGTTGAATATCTTCCATGGCTTGTCTTGCTTTTTTCGCAAATTCCATATGTGACAAAATTCTATCCACTGAAAGATTTTTATGGTATTCACGAACTGGAATCACAGCATCTGCATCGGCATTATATACCGCTTTTTTTCTATGCGAAAAATTTGAAGTCATCCCCTTTACTTCATACCCCCTTGAAGTATAGTAATTCTTCAATAACTGCACACGATCCAAACATGTATCAAACGCATATACCAATACAACAACCATGATTAACTCCCTAACTTATGTATGTTTTTCAAGAATAAGACCTTACAACTATCCCCTAGTTATTATCTTTATTGTGGATACTTCCTGTACCCCCTTCGACAACTCCATCGTGTCTTAACACGGAAGAAATTGTCATTAAAAAACATTTCACATCAAATGAAAAACTTAAATTTTTACAATACTCACCGTCCAATTTAGCCTTTACATCTAATTCTAATTCATCACGTCCATTGACCTGTGCCCAACCAGTTAACCCTGGAAGTACATCATTGGCCCCATATTGATCTCTAAGTTTTACTAAATCATATTGATTCCATAGAGCTGGTCTTGGTCCCACGACTGCCATTTCCCCTTTAAATATATTAAACAATTGTGGAAGCTCATCTAAAGACGTTTTTCTTAAAAATTTACCAACACTTGTTATGTATTGATCTGGATTTTCTAATAAATGCGTAGGCATATCTTTTGGCGTATCGATACGCATTGTTCTAAACTTTAAAATATTAAAATAAGATTTATGAAACCCCACACGCTTCTGTTTAAAGAAAACAGGTCCAGGAGATGTCACCTTAATTAAAATCATTAACACAATCAAAAGTGGAGATAAAATTATGATTCCCGCTAAACTCATCAAAAAATCAAGTGTTCGCTTCCCATATTTTGAATACATAAATACACTCCCCTATAATAGTAGAGATTGACCCCTACCTCGAAAAGTATACCATATTCAAAACTATGAAACAAAAAAAGTTCATGTATTATAAATAAACATCATGAATTTTACCTTTATATAAAGATTAAAAACAAATTATGTTAAATTATCAAAAAACAAGGAACCTAATCCTTGCCTGCATGTTTGATTTGTATCAAAATAAGAATCAATGCGATTCCAAGTAATATATGTCCAATACCGGCAATGTCTGAAATTGCAGCTGAAACAACATGCATTTGTGTTACCTGCACAATTCCTCTCACTACTAACATCATAACTGTCATATTTAAGCCTATATAATAAAGAATCAAATAGTGCGTATGTACAACAGATAGTGTAGTCCATACACTATACAAGTAAAACATTATATAAAAGAATAATACATAAACTTTTTCATTTAAAAAGCACCTTTCTTGATAAGCATACACCTATCAAGAAAGATGCCTAAATAAACGCAATCATCTTAAATATACATAAAACGATCATTAAGATTCCAATCCATTTTATGAATTTAAATGTAACCTTTAGTCCAATATAAATTAAAGCTATTGAAATCACAAAACCAATTAAGTCTGACATTTCCAAACCTCCAATTTCCCACTTATTCTAATTGATTTTTATCTTTATTTCAAGCTATAATGAAAGTTACCAACATACGAGGAGTGATACACATGCGAACACCAGATTTAAACTGGCTAAAAGACTCAAGAGTCTTTCAAGTTAACCGACTACAGGCCTATAGTGACCATATATATACAATTGGAAAGGATAAACAACCAAGCTCATTTTCATTAAATGGAACATGGAAATTCAATATGAGTAAAAACTATGATTCCACCTTTAAATTCTTTTATAATACAGAATTTAACGATTCAAACTGGGACGACATCCAAGTACCAGGACACATCCAGCTGCAAGGTTTTGATCAACCCCACTACACCGATGTAACCTACCCTTGGGATGGTAAGGACTATGTAAAACCAGGACAAGTCGATATGGATCGAAACAAAGTCTTTCAATATCGAAAAAGCTTTGATCTTCCACAAGACTTCATCAATGACCGATTGATTCTTTCCTTTGAAGGCGTAGAATCTAACATCTACATCTGGCTTAATGGAAAGTTCATTGGCTACAGCGAAGATTCCTTTACACCCAGTCGTTTTGACATTACTAAATATGCCCAGGAAAAAGACAACATCTTATGCGTACGCATCTTTGAAAAGTGCACAGGCACATGGCTAGAAGACCAGGATATGTGGCGCTTTAGCGGTATCTTTAGAGATGTCATGATCTATCGACAGCCTAGCCTTCATATACTAGATTTGAAAATGGACACAAACATTGATCTAGACACAAAGAAAAGTATTCTTACATGTACTTGTAAGCTAACAAATAGTCAAGCACATACACTGCAGGCCAAGCTCTATGATCCACAAGGAAATATTGTATGGAATGGCAATATGCAAGATCAATTTGAAATCCCTGTTGAAAACACAAGTCTTTGGAGTAGTGAATTTCCAAATTTATATCAATTGGAATTGGTTTTATACGATGCTCAAAATGAAATTTTAGAAACCATACACGAACAAGTCGGCTTTCGTAAATTCAGTCTTGAATATGGCATTATGAAATTAAATGGTAAACGCATTGTCTTCCATGGCATCAACCGCCATGAATGGGATCCAAAAAATGGAAGATGCCTTTCTTTAGAACAAATGGAACAAGATATCCATATTTTGAAATCATTAAACATCAATGCCGTAAGAACATCTCATTATCCAAACCACTCCTATTGGTATAAGCTATGTGACCAATACGGTATCTATGTGATTGATGAAATGAATTTAGAAACACATGGAGCCAATGAAATCATCCCACAAAACAAGCCTGAATGGACCGATTGTCTATTAGACAGAGCTCGAAGCATGTATGAAAGAGATAAAAACCATCCATGCATTTTAATGTGGTCACTAGGCAATGAAGCTGGCAGCGGATCTAACTTTATGATTCTACACGACTACTTCAAAGAACAAGATCCATCAAGACTCGTGCATTATGAAGGTATTACACAGGATCGCACATTTGAAAATGCTTCGGATATCGAATCAAGAATGTACGCCAGTCCTGAAAGTGTAAAAGCCTATCTAGAAGCACATCCCATCAAACCATTCATGTTGTGTGAATATATGCACGCAATGGGAAACAGCCTAGGCGGAATGGAAGAATATACCAATTTAGAAGATGAATATGAACAATACCAAGGCGGCTTTGTATGGGACTATGTAGACCAGGCAATCGAAAAAGAAGGTAACTATTATTATGGCCAAGACTTTGATGATTATCCAAACGACGCTAACTTCTGTGGCGACGGTATATTACTAGCCAATCGCCAAGAAACAGGAAAAAGCCAAGAGTTAAAACAACTCTATCGCTATGTCGATATGGAAATCCATTTCGATTCGGTTACGATCAAAAATAAAAACCTGTTCTACGATTTAAGCAAAGATACCTTTGTGTTTGAATTAAAAAGAAATGGTTTAGTCATTCAATCCGGTATCTTTAACACAAGTGTAGAGCCGGGTACCACAAAAACGATGCCCGTACAATTTAAACAAATCAATACACCTGGCTACTATACAAAAACAATTTATTATAAAACACCATTTGGCATTCAATCCTTTGACCAACAAGTATTCGAAGTCAAAGAAGATGAACCCAATACGCAGGCTATGCTCGTGGTTGAAGGACAAAATACCATTGGCGTACAATTTATCGATACTGAATATCTATTTGACAAAAGAAAAGGCTTAGTATCTATTTTAGTAAATAACAAAGAAATCCTAAAAGAAGCTCCTAGACCTATTTTCTATCGTGCTTTAACGGATAATGATCGTGGTGCTAAACAAAACTTTGCCCCATGGCTTAACGCCAGTCTATTCCAGCATGTAACTGATTTTAAAATGGTTCGCAATTCAAAATGCGCCCAATTTATGTATACCATGCAGCTCGAATCGATTGAAGAGCCTTGTAAGCTTGTCTATACAATCTACAACAATCAAAGTATTCAAATCCAGGTGCATATGGATAAAAACTCAAAACGAACAACACTTCCATTATTCGGTATAGAATTTGCGCTAAAAGAAGAATTCACAAACTTTGCGTACTTTGGCAAAGGCGAAAAAGATACATACATCGATCGAAACCATGCCTTAACCGATTTCTACTTTGAGGATGTTAAAACAAACTACATTCCATACTTAAAGCCACAAGAACATGGCAATCATGTGGAATGCAAATGGTGTGGTCTATCCAATCCAACAATTGGATTCAATGTAAAGGCAGAAAATATGGAATGCCAAGCCAGCAAGTATTCCTTTATGCATCTTTATACAGCTAAACATACATTTGAACTGCCACAAACACACACAACCTATTTGCGTATAGCTAAGCAACAAATGGGCGTAGGCGGAATCAATAGTTGGGGAGCAAAGGTACAACCACAATATTTGATTGATCAATCTAAAAACTTAGATTTTACTTGTACGTTATACATCAACAAGAAATAAAACAAGCTTTCACTCCAAAGCTTGTTTTTATTTATCATTACTCATTTAATTCATACTCAATACTTCCAGAACCATTTGAAATCTGAACATGAGCCATAGCGCCATTTACGACATACATATGCGGATAGGTATGTCCAATATCCATCTTAAATACAACATCTATTTCAGGTAAAGCCTTTTTAAAAGCCTCTTCATACCCAATTAAATCCGAAACATTCTTAAACAATACACGACCCACCAATATAGCCTTTGTGTATTTAAAATAACCCATATACTTCATCTTTAATAAAGCACGATATACATCACAGGAATTCATTGAAAAAATATCAAAGAACCAAATAATGCCATCCGATTGATAACGAGAATTAAATTCTTCTACATAATCGTAAGGCGTTCCTGCCATATCATTGATACTCTCAAAACATCCTCCAAGTAATCTTCCCTCTACATCACAACTGCCAATATATTCTGTTTTCGTATTTAAAATAGGTGCTCCATCATTATAAAAATTTACATCCTGATGTTTAAAGCTAGAATGAAGTACAGGATTTTCACCCTTCAAAAAATTCAAGCATAAATTTGAATATTCATTGATTCCATACACATCAAAGCTTCCGGCATTAAACCCATAAATTGTAGCTATATCACACTTACAAGTCACGGGAAACAATAGATTTGTAGGATCGCTTGCCCCTAGATACCACTTTGGATGTTTTTCAATCCAATCAAAATCAATATATGGCAATGTTTCAAACTGAAAATCACCACCCGCAGCTAACCATACTGCACCAATACTCGAATCATTCACCAAAGAATTCAATTCATGAACACGCATTGCTCCATCACAACTCGGCTCACTATCATTACGAACACTACTACTTTCTACAACATTAAACCCAAAAGATTTAATATAATCTATAGACTCTTCAAAGCTGTCTAACTTATGTCCGACACCACTTGACATAGCACACACACCAATCGTATTATTTTTCTCATTTAAAAACTTAGGATATTTCATAATTAAAAACCTCCATATCCATTATAAAGGAAAAACGACAAGACACAAAGTCCTGCCGCTTTCCTTAAGTTTAAGCTAGAAAGGAAGTTTCATGTATTAGCTCTCAATACATATTTATTATAACCAATCTAACTTCATTTGTCTTTGTACTTTTTAGTTAAATTGAATTTATTTGAAAAAAAAGAGTAGGCTGCTTTCCTACTCTTTGTGTATTCTCTATTAAGTCGCGATTTAAGAGAATAAGTTGACGGATATTTCTCACAGAAATATTATAGAGAGAAATAGTTCTATGTGCGAAAACGCTTTCACAAAACCATTAGTATTATAACGTAATTTTGTATAAGTTGTTTGCACAAATTAATAAACTATTTATATTTTTTGTTCATGATCATAGATAATCAATGCCATAAACACTAAATCTTCATCCTGTTCATTTAAAATACTATGACCCTTGCCACTCGGTGTAAAATAGTGTTCACCTGGTTTTAAATATAAAGTTCTCTCATGATTATCATCGAGTGTTGCCATTCCAGAAAGGACAAAATAATCTTCGCCATCTCCATTATGAACGTGATAACCAACACTGCAACCTTTTTTTAAAGTAACCTTGGCATAGACACGATTCATACCATGCATTTCATCAGCCATCATGATATGTTCAAAATGTGCAGTGCCTGTTCCACCCATAAAATTTTCTTTATCTATAACTACCATAATCTATCCTCTAAATCAAAGAATTATCTTTAAAATAATTGATCTTCATACTTGATTTTACTTCATCCAAAGTCTTTTCAGCTGTGGCATACGCCTTTTTTGTACCCTCTTCTAAAATCTTGACAACCTCTGGAAGTTTAGCTTCCCACTCTTGTCTTCTTTGACGAATAGGTCTTAATTCTTCCTGCATTACACTATTTAAGAAACGTTTTACCTTAACATCCCCTAAACCACCACGCTGATAGTGTGCCTTTAATGCATCTAAGTTTTCATATTCAGGCAAGTACTTTTCAAAGTGCTCTGGCTTACAGAATGCATCTAAGTAAGTAAATACACAGTTTCCTTCAATCTTACCAGGATCACTCACCTTAATATGATCAGGATCTGTATACATACTCATAACTTTCTTTTTAATTGTTTCTTCATCATCCGATAAATAAATACAGTTACCTAATGATTTAGACATCTTCGCCTTACCATCCGTACCAGGAAGTCTTAAACAAGCACAGTTCTGTGGTAATAAAATTTTTGGTTCAACCAACGTCTCCCCATAAATGGAATTGAATTTATGTACAATTTCCTGTGTCTGCTCAATCATTGGCATCTGGTCTTCTCCAGCAGGAACTGTCGTTGCCTTAAACGCCGTAATATCGGCTGCCTGTGAAATCGGATAACACTGGAAGCCAACTGGAATACTCGCATCAAAGCCACGCATCTTGATTTCCGCTTTTACAGTTGGATTTCTTTGAAGACGACTCACTGAAACTAAGTTCATATAGTAGAATGTCAATTCTGTTAATTGACTAATTTCAGACTGAATAAAAATCGTTGTCTTACTAGGATCGATTCCACAAGCCAAATAGTCTAGGGCAACCTCTAAGATGTTTTCACGAACCTTATCCGGATTGTCAAAATTATCTGTCAATGCCTGTGCATCCGCAATCATAATATAAATTTCATCATATTCTCCTGAATTCTGTAAAAGAACACGATTTCTTAATGAACCAACATAATGTCCAATATGTAATTTCCCAGTGGGACGATCCCCCGTTAAAATAATTTTTGCCATAAATACCTCATCCTATAATAATTGTTTTTTCGCAAAATTCCATGTATCTCTACACATATCATCCAAGTTCTTTTCTGCTACCCAGCCTAGTTCAACTTTAGCTCTTGTAGGATCTGCATAACAAGTCGCAATATCACCTGGGCGTCTAGGTTTGATCACATAAGGAATCTTAATACCATTCACTCTTTCAAAGGCGTGTACAATATCTAATACACTATAACCTTTTCCTGTTCCCAAGTTACAAATATGAACACCTGGCGTATTGTATTTTTCAATCGCAAGTACATGACCCTTAGCCAAGTCAACCACATGAATATAGTCACGAACACCCGTTCCATCCGGCGTATCATAGTCATCCCCAAATACACCAAGTTCAGGAAGTTCTCCAGTAGCCACCTTCATAATATAAGGCATCAAGTTATTGGGGATTCCCTTTGGATTTTCACCAA
>ERZ506979.120-NODE-120-length-68829-cov-8.411653_pt1 | contig 68829 bp, 49 predicted proteins | sample MGYA00512887_ERZ506979 | MGnify/ENA metagenome assembly ERZ506979 | reverse complement strand
GACAGCGGAACGCAAGCGGACGCCGCCAGCAAAAGGCTGGATATAGCCGCCAAAATTTTTTGCCTGACTTTCAAGTCTCAGACCTCCCTGCTTATGCTTTTCAAAATTTTGCGTATGCTTGCGGATTTTCTTTCCATACAGGCCTGTCGGGACGGCGGCTGACGCCGCCGTCCCGGTTTTGTGGGCTCTAGTAAAAAGTCCCATCACGTATAAAGGCTGCTGCGAAATGTCCTCATGCGCCTTTTAAGACCGATTTCCCGCAAAGGGACCAACCTTTTTCTTAAACAGGATGAAGACAACTCCTCCGGCAATGACCAGTACCCCTGCCACAATCAGCACAATCCACAGCGGGCTGAAGCCCCCCTGTTCATCGATATTCGTGGGTGTGTCACTGCTGTTGGAGGTGGTATCCGGCTTGCTGGCGCTTTCGCTGGATTGGGTGGGAACGCTGGACTCCGGCTCGGCCGCGTCCGAAGCATCGGAAGAGACCGGTGCCTCCGAAGAAACGTCCTCCGGCTCGGAGGAGGCCTCCGCCTGAGAGGCGGCCGTGGTTTTAGCCGGGGTGTCGGGGGCTTTTGTAGTCGCATTCGTGTTCGGTTTAGTCGTGGGCTTGGCGGGGGCGTTGCCCGCCAGCTCCACTATCGGCAGGTCGGGCGCTTCCCAATATCGCTGATAGGAGGGGTTGGCCCAGGACACATAATAATCGCGGGCCCCGTTTTCGTCCATATCGTCATTGATACCAAAGTTGAAGCCCAGCCAGTCGCCGGCCTTGTGATTGCCCTTTTCCGACCAGGGAATGCTGATTTCGCAGAGATAGTCGCTGGCATTGCGCACGCAGCTGGCGGTTGCGGTTTTGATATTCGTCTTGTTGGAGGTCAAGGCGCCGGTGGACGGTTTGCTGTTGCGCTCATAGGGGTTCACCAGCAGCTGCCAGTTGCCGCTGTTGTCATAATACCTGCCCAGGTCGTCCGCCGTCTCCGAAACAAAGAGGGTCACCTGCTCCGTCATAAAGCGCACCACAGAGGAGGGGGCGTCCGCCGGATCGCTGGGCGTTTTGTCGGTGGCGGCATATACCAGGAAATACAGGTTGTTTTCATCCCACATGACCCTGGCATAGGAATCCTTCAGCGGCTTATCCGCGGCGTTATAGCGGGTTGCCGTCTCATCGCCGGCCCAGATGACGGGAATCTTATCGGTGGTGTTCCAGACGGCGTCAATTTTACCGTCGATAACCGGCGTGCCATACTGGGCCTTAGGGTTGTCGTCCGCCAGGCTCCCCATAGGGCAGGCGAGAGAAAGGGCCATGGCCGCGGCCAATACGATACTCCATTTTTTCATATGCTGCTCTCCTTTATACAGAGGACTTATCCGCCGGGCCCTCTCGCCTCTCCTGTTAAGGCAGGCCGGGCTTACGCGTCGTTCAGGATTGCCCTTGGGCCGCTTTTTTGTACACCGTCAGCAGAGCCGCCGCCAAGGCCGCGGCCGCGAGCGCGCCGAACCACACGATACGGGAGGACTCACCGGTGGTCACATTGTCCGGCTCGGTGGGCTGGGTGGGGTCGGTGGGATTCTCCTGCGTGGGGGTGGATTCTTCCGGCTGGGTGGGGGTGGGGGTCAACTTCTCCTCGCTGAGTGTGAAGGTGACGGTGCCGCTGCTCTTGCTCTCAGAGGAGTTCCAGAGCCAGTAGTTCCGGCTGCCGTCGTCGGTGACAGGCAGCGGGCCGTCCTCACCGTAAAAGCCGTTGTAGTAAACCCGCACCTGCAGCTCGGTGGCGTCCGCGGCGAGACCGATCATCTCGCGGTTGACCTTTTGCATGGCAATGTAGTGGCCATCCTCCAGGTGAATGTTCTTAGAAGGCAGGTTCCACAGGTGGCCGGAGATTTCCGCACTGCCAAGCTTCGGATATACATGATAGATACCGTTCTTGGACCAGTCGCGGCCAGCGGGGCAATAGGTGCTTACCTCCTGGTAGTTGGCTTCGGTCACGTCATAGAGATAGTAGATATACGTGTCGTCATACATCACTTTGTAGGACACGACGGCGTCCACCTTATTGTCTTTGGCCACCTGGCTGTCCGTCCGGCCTTCCGCGACATTGGTGCTGGTTTTGAAGTAATCCAGCGGGATGGCGGACACCTGATTCCAGATGGGATCGTCATAGCCGGCGGGGGTGCCGATTTTCATGGTTTTGTCCAGGGTCGGTTCCTCCGGCTCGCTGGGAGTGGAGGATTCCGGGGTGGAAGATTCGGGTTCGGAGGATTCCGGCTCGGAGGATTCGGGTTCAGAGGACTCCGGCTCGGAAGATTCCACAGGGGCCTCCGCAGGGTTAACGGTAACCTCATATTTCTGATTGTTCCACATGGCGAACAGCATATAGTTCCTGCCGCCCGGTGCAGGGAACATGGCCTGATTATTCACGGTCTCGATCGAGTCGTTATACCCCACGTTAAAGGTAATCTTATTATTGTCCTTTGTCACGCCCAATTTCTCATAGGGAATTGTGAGCATCTCATAGTAACCCCAGGTTTCGTCCTTAATCACCTTGGTAATTCCTTGGCTGCTCAAATCCGACCAGCGATAGGCGGACACTTCGCCCAAAGAACCCAGAGCGCCAAAAAAGAAGCCCTCATAGGTCCACGCGGAAGCGCCTGGAGCATAACTGGCATCCTGGCGTACAAAGGGATCCTCCGCCTTCAGACGGATATACATATTCTTACCGTCCGCCATCAGCTGGTAGGAGGCTTTGGAGACAACATCCTTTTTATCCTCCGCCGTCAGGTCGCCGTACCATTTGTGAAAGTTCCAAGCTTCATTTACCACGGCGCCCAGCTCTTTCGCGGGGACCTTCTCCCATTCCGGATCCGCAACGCCTGTGGGGGTGCCCACGCTGGTGGTATCGGCATTTTCCGCGGGAATGACGGCCGCCGACGCGCCGGTGGCTACAAAGGCGACCAACATCACGAGGATCAGAGCCATACAGGAAACCAGGGATACGATTTTGCCGTGCAACTTAGTCATACTTGTCTCTCCTTTTTTTAATATATATTGAAGGGGCGGCCCGACTGAGGCTGTGCGAACCGCGCCATCAATCCAAATCGGTACGCAGCCACCTGCGTCAGGTGTCCAGCCAGTCTATCGGCGGGGTATTGACATCCACATTGTTGATGGAGCCTTCTTCATGCTCGCGCAGCTGGATGTTGTACTTTTTGATGTCATCCAGCAGCTGCTGATTGGCCTTTTTCCAGGCCGCGGTGTTCTTCTGGCTGCGGTAATTCACCGACTGGGCCAGGTAGGTATACTGCAGGCGGGAGCGTTTGACATGCTCGAGCTGATCGCCGGACGCGGCCTTTTCCGCCGCGTCCCACCAGCCCTGCGCCCTGGCGACAAAGTCCTTGGTGTTGGCGTTGCCAAAGGGGGTCAGAATCTCGGGGCTGATATAGATGGTGGCGGAGGTGCCCAGCTTCTTCACCAGCTTTTCAAACTCGGTGATATAGGTCTTGATGTTCTTCCAGCCACTGCCGTAATACGCCTGCAGGAAGCCGTCCATCAGCGCGTTCACATCGGCCTTCGGGTTCCACAGCAGCTTGGACAGCAGATAGGCGCGCAGCTCGCCGAACTCGCCGCCCTTATTCGGATTGCCCTGTTCAAAAATACCCGTCACATTGTTCTCGATCAGGAACTGGATGTTGGGCTGCAGAACACTGAAGTTCGGATAGGTGTACAGATAGAAATCGAAGTCCGTGGTGTAGTCCCATACATAGATGTTCTTGGTCAGCTTGCCCCAACCCTTGAGATCGTTGGCAAACGTACGGTTCACCGTGCGTTCATCGTCGTTCAGCGGCGTATCGAACGCGCAGTAGAAGGAGCAGAGACGGACGATGACGTTATCCGCGGGTTTGGTCTTACAGGGGGGCTGGGAATACATGTAGGCCAAGGTGTCCACCTGGACATGGGGATACTTTTTCTTCACTTCGGCGGCTATCTGATTGATCGCCCGGATGATCGGGCCCGCCGGACTGCCCTCTTCCTTAATAATGGCGGCGCATTTTTCACAGCGGCAATAGGCGGTCGTATCGTTCTGGGAGACCGAGACAATGTCGGAATCGGGATCCTTCGACAGCAGATCCAGTGTGCTTTGAGTCAGGACTTTGACGACCTCCGGATTGCTCAGGCAAAGGGTGGCTGTATCCCGGCCGCCGCTGACGGTAAGGCCGAAGTATTCCGGATGCGCGTTGTAATACTTGTTGGCGGGCAGCAGGGAGGAAAAGGTATGCACGAACTGGCCGCCCGCATAATGGATTCCCCGGCCGTAGCTGCTGCTTACGCGGCGGCTATGATCCGAATTGTTCCGCATTTTGGCGGCGAACACGGTGTCGAGCGTGGCATGCCAACCCACGTCCCGGTACTCCAGCGCCGGGTTCTGCACGTCGTTGATGGAGTCGGGCAGGCGGATGGTCTTGGAGGCGGGGACGGATTCAAAGTTCTCGGAATAGAACCCGCAGCCAAAGTACGTCTCCAGCAGGTGATACACGCCGTAAAGGGTGGATCGATCGTCGACCCCCTCCACCGCGATTTTGTTTCCCTTTTTGAGCACCGCGAAGCCGTCGTATTTCAACTTGCTTTTATCGACCTTCACGCTGCGGCGCGTACTGCCGACGATAAATTCATTGGCCGTTTCCGCCGTGCCGTCATTCACGATGGCAAGCTGAACGCCGGTGATTTTCTTCAGATAGCTCTGCAGTTCCTTGGCCGCCTGCTGTTCGACACGGGTGGCCTTTTCTCCCTGCACGATCACGTAGCCGGCCGGATCCGTGGAGGAAGAGGCCGTCCGCCGGGTGGTGGTCGTGGTCGCGCCGGGCTTTTGCCCAGCCGAGTTATTCTGCGGCCGCCGGGTGGTTCCCTGGCTGGTTTCCGACTCGGTTCCTACCGAACTGTCCGCGCCGGAGACGGTGAAATCCCCGCTTTCCGGAGCTCCGGCAGCGGAGGACGGACTCTCGCCGCTCTGGTCGCCTGCCTGTGAGCTGCCGGGATTGGCGGGCTTTCCGCAAGCGGCCAACGGCAGGAGCAGCAGCAGGGACAGCAGCAGCGCCATCCCGCTTCGCATTGTTTTCGCCATATGTTTCTCTCCTATTCTTTATGATCGGTTTCGATGCGGACAACCGGCGCTTCAGCGGGTGGGATCCACCCACTCCAGCGGGGAAATGTCTGTATCCACCTCCTCGAGCGTCCCTTTTATATGCTCGCGCATCCGGATGCCGCAGCGGATGAGATCGGCGCGCAGCCGCCCGTTTTCCTGCTTCCAGGAGGCGGTGTCCTTCTGCTCGTCACAGGCCGCGCATTGGGACAGATAGGTGAATTGCAGGCGGGAGCGTCTGACCCGCTCCTTCTGCTCGCCCGCCGCTTCCGCTTCCGCCTCGTCCCACCAGGCCCGCGCACGTTCCAGAAACGCCCGGGTACGACGGTCCTTAAAAGGAACCAGCTTTTCGGTCTTGGCGTAAATGGTGGCGCCGGTGCCCAGTTCCCGGATCAGCTCCTCGAAGCCGGTGATATAGGCTTTGAGATGCCGCCAGCCCTTCCCGTAATAGTGCTCCAGGAAGCCGTCGGTCAGGGCCTGCACATCCTCCTCGGGATTCCAGAGCAGCTTGGCCAGCAGATAGGCGCGCAGAGCGCCGAATTCCCCGTCCGGCTCGCGGTTGCCCTGTTCGAAAATGCCGGTGACATGATGACGGAGCAAATACTGGATATTGGGCTGCAGGACATGAAAGTTGGGGAACGTCTGCAGATAGATGTCAAAATCGGTGGTATAGTCCCAGACGTACAGGCGGTTGGTCAGCCGGCTCCATCCCTCCAGATCGGCGGCAAAGCCTGCGTTCGGCTCCCGCTGCGGATCGTCCAGGGTGGTGTCGAATTCGCATTCGAAGGAGCAGAGGCGGACGATCACGTTGTCCGCCGGCTTTGTCCGGCAGGGTTTTCGGGAATACATGTACGCCAGCGTATCCACCAGCACATGGGGATGCCGCTGCGCCACCGCGGCGGCGACGGCGTTGACCGCGCGGATCAAGGGGCCGGCCTGGCTGCCTTCCTCGTCCGCCACGGCCTGACAGGCGGGGCAATGGCAGTACTGCGGGTTGTCGTTCTGCGACACCGACAGAATATCCGCCGCCGGATCGGCCTCCAGGGCATCCAGCGCGCCGCGGGTGAGCAGGCGGACTACCTCCGGATGGCTCAAACACAGCGCCCCCCGATCCCGTTCCCCGTCCTCCCGCAGCGCGAAATATTCCGGGTGGCTTTCAAACCAGGGTTCCGGCGGCAGAAGCGCCGAAAAGGTATGTACAAAGCGATCCCCCGCGTAGTGCATGGTTTTGCCGTATGCCGCGTTATTCACCCGGTTGTGATCCGAGTTTATCCGCAGCTTAGCGGCAAACGCGGCGTCGTGCGCCTCAAACCAGTCCACATCCCGGAAGGACAGCGCCGGACTGCACCGGTCGTCTATCGCATCCGGCAGGCGGAACGCCTCGGGGGATGGCAGAACCTCGCAGTCCCGGGCATAGAACCGGCAGCCCCCGTAGGTCTCCAGAAAATAGTACACACCATAAAGGGTGGAGCGGCCACAGGTTCCCTCTATCGCCGTCAGTCCCCCGCACCGGCGGACGGCAAAGCCGTCGTCAGTCAGCCCGGCGACATCGGCCCTGAATGAACGGCCGGTTCGTCCAATCAGGAATTCACAGGGGGAGGGCGGCGCAGCGGCATTGGTCACCGGCAGCCGGATGCCGGTGATCGTCTCCAGATACCGCTGCAGCTCGCCGGCGGCCGTCCTTTCGACGGGTGAAGCCTCCACCCCATGCACAATCGTATAAGCGGCCAGCCAGCGATTGACGCCGGGCGGCCCGTTCTTTTCGCAGACGGACACAAAATCCCTCCCGTTGCAGAGGCCGTTGACCGTTATTTGTTGTAGTTATCGTCCAGATAGGCCTGGAGGGGCTGCTTGACTTCGGCAACCACCTGCGCCGCCGTCTTCTCGCCGGTGGCCAGTTCGTTGGCGAAGTTGGGCAGGCTGTCTCCCGCCAGATCGAAAAGCTCGCGATAGCGTATGAGACGGAATTTGCTGTTGGTCTGGATGTCCAGCAGCACCTCGAGGGAGCCCTCGTCCCGCAGAGACGCGCCGTATTTGTTGGTGAAGATTTCCGCCACGTCGGTGGACGCGTCAAAATCCGTGGGCAGCTTGGTCTCCACATACAGGCGAATGAGCGTATCCTTGTCGATTTTGGTGGAGGTAGGCAGGCAGATGCACTCCCAGCCGTCGTAGGAAGCGACGTAATCGCTGGCCTTGGGGCCCTTGGGGAAATAGATGACGCCATAGTCGTCATCCGTCATGGTGGTGTTGAAGCGCTCGTAGGGGACCCAGATGCCGGGGCACAGTATCATGGCGGCCCGACCCTTTTCAAACATGCGCATCGGGCCGTCCCAATACACGTGCTCCGCGTTCATGATCCGATCCGTGTGCATCCATTTTTCCACCTGGTTGAGCGCCTCCAGGGAATTGGGGCTGTCCAGGGCCATCTTATAGGTATTGTTTTCAAAGGATACGACATCGCCCATGTTGGAGGCGATGGCCGACGCCATGACGCTGAACAGATCGCCGTGGAAGCCATATTGCGTGATTTTCCCGGAAGAGTCGTATCGGGTGCATTTTTTGGCGTATTCGGTGAACTTCTCCCAGGTCCAGTTGCCGGCCTTGGCCAGCTCATAGGGATCGTCCAGGTTGTTCTCTTTGAAAATGCGCTTGTTGAAGGTGACAAACATCCGCTGCTCCAGCGGCTCGGCGCACATGCCGTAGGTTTTGCCGTCGAGGCTCATCCAATCCGACGCCTTTTTGCTCAGCTGGTTGCCCAGGTACTGCTTGTAGGCGTCGTAGCCTTCCAGCGGTTCCAATATGCCCTTTCTGGCATAATCCGGCAGGCGGCTGGATCCTACGTTAATCACATCGCCCGTCGGCTGCCCTGCCAAACAGTTCTGCACCAGGGTGTTATAATAATCCGTCTGGGATTTGTAAACGAATTCGATTTTACAGTCGTACTTTTTCTCCACCTCGCCAACCCGGCTGATAAACGCGTCATTTTCAGCTGAAAGGCCGGGGGTCATCACAATTTCATAGGGAAAGGCCATCTTGACGGTAATTCCACCCAGGCCCTTTACCGAGGGGGCGTCGGGATCTGCGGAGGAGCTTCCCGTCCCGCCGTTGCAGGCCGTGCACACCCCCATCAGCATAACGGCGGCGCCCAGCAGGGCCAAAACGCGACTCACTTTTTTCATAAAAAAGACCTCCTTGTATATCTGTGACGATCGGCTTGTGCGTATATACCTATGTTCCCTCCGCCTCCTTTCCAACCAGATCGTTCAGCCCACCAGACCGCTGCGCTCAACGCCTTCGAGCAGAAATTTCTGGCCGAACAGATACACCACCATCAGCGGAAGAATGGCAAGAATCTCGCCAGTCACCTTGAGCATGTCGGCCTTGACCCCGCTGTTGGTGGGGATGATGCTGTTCAGGAAAATACCCAATCGGAAATCGCTGGCGGCCCGGCTTAGCTCGCTGGTCATGGTTTTGAAATTACCCACCAGCATATTGGTGTAATAGCTGTCGTTATACTGCCAGACGAACATAAACAGAAACACGGTCACCATCATGGTCATGGCGGCGGGCAGCATGATTTTCACGAAGATTTTCAACTGACCGGCGCCGTCTATGGCCGCCGCCTCATACAGCTCATTGGGGAACCCTTTGAAATACTGCCGCATAATAAAGATAAAAAACGCGTTTTTGATCCCGCTGCAGAAGGCGGACAGCAAAAACAGAGAAGCCGGGCTGTTGGTCAGGTCAAAGCCCTTGAAGCCGAACAGATTGGTCAGGCCGAAAAAGCTGAAGAATCTCATGTTCAGGAACTGCGACATCATGATCGTCTGCGGGGGCACCACCATACACACAAGGACGCAGGCAAACAGCAGCCGGTTCAGCTTGAACGGAAATTTGGCAAAGCCATAGCCCGCCATCGTGGTGGACAAGGTGGTCAGCAGCGCCGTCCCCGAGCACAGCAGCAGGGTGCAGAGCAGCGTGGAGCCATACTCCATGACGTCTATCATTTCAACATAGTTGTTTAGGGTAAAATGCTTCGGGATCAGATCCACCGTGGGATCGTACATATCGATTTCCGCTTTGAAGGACATGCTCAGCTTTTCTATCAGCGGATGCAGAATCACAAAGGCAATTCCCAGAATCAGGAGCGTCCTCAGAATGGCCCAAAGCAGCTGCTGGCTCTGTTTCCTTAGGCGGTATGATGAAACACGCATGACATTTCTCCCCGATTCTCAGTCAATTATCTTGATAAAACACCACTTTGGACAGCAGCCCGTAAACCAGGCCGATAATCAGAAAAACCACCAGGATATACAGCCAGGACATGGCCGAACCCATCCCGAACTGCAGGCCGGCATATTTCCCCTGTACCGCCTGGATAACGGGGTTGGAATTGGCGGTAAAGGAATCGATAACGGTATACAGGGTGCTGACCAGAAGGATGGGGCTGACAATCGGGACCGTGATCTTCCAGAAAATCTCCCAAGAGTTTGCCCCTTCCATGTGGGCGGCTTCCAATTGAGAGGGTGTCACCGACTGAAGCCCGGCCAGGAACAGGAGGATCTGCACACCGGACGCGGATATAATGGTGGTGATCCGTTTGACCCCGCTGATAACATAGTCGGTAAACCCTCCCGGCAGATTGACGGACTTCAGAAACGTCTGCATCTGCATGGATAGGTTCACGGTTTCGCGGGCCGTTTCCCCGATCCCGGTTCCGCCGCTGGCGGAGGCCATGATGGCGTCCACGTTCATCCCCAGCACGGACGACGACGCGAGGATAACCGGAAGGAAAAAGATGGCCCGCGCCAGCAGCCGGCCACGGAATTTCTGATTCAGCAGATTGGCCGCGAAAAACGAGAAAAACACAATCAGCGGCACATTGAGCAGCATATCCTTCAGGGAATTGAGCAGGAGCAGGCGATAGCTGGGATCCTTCACGAGCAGGTATGTATAATGCTCGATCCCTACCGGCTGGGTATGATAGCCGTCCATGTTGTAGGTGATGTCCTGAAAGCTAAAAAACATCGACTGGATCAGCGGGTAGACGGTGAACGCCAGAAAACCGATGATAAACGGCAGCACGAAGAAATACCCCATCCTCGCCCGCTTTTCTATAAGTCCGTTTGCTTTGTGTTTACGCACTCGTTATCCTCTCCCTTGCTCCGCGGCGGCCATTCCATTTAAACAATCGCGTATCCATGGGCGGGCACCGTGACTCCCTCGACGGTATACGCCGTATCGGCGTAATTGACCAGAATCCGTTTGCCGCTTTCGTAAGTGGTGCTGTACACCTTATCAGCCAGCCGGCAATGACCGGTGATGACTCGGCCGCCCACCTCCTCGTATATCGCGCTGAGCTTGCCGTAGGCTTCGCTGAACGCATCGATCCAGTGGCGGTAGCAGGAGGTGTAGTATGTATCCAGGTTCTCCTTATGCTTGAGGACGCTGTTGTCCGCATACATCAAATCGACGTACAGCAGCGAACCCGTTTCCAGCGCTTTTAAGAAATTGGTGTTGGCATCGTCGTAATTGAAGGCAGCCCCGGCATAGTCCAGCGACCCGGATACCACCATCTGCAAAAAGGGAACGGCGTAATCGGTAATGGTGTATTCGGCGGAGTAGGTATCCAGCTCCACGACATCGGTCACTTGGGAAAACGCATAATCGTTAACCCCTTGGGACAGCACGCGGATGGAGCGATCCGTCAGACGGCGCAGGGCGTCTTGCACCCGCGCGGTGCTTTCCGACAGGGAGCAATATTGACTGTCGTCGTAGTCGGCCGCCAGCTTGCTCCCCATAGCCTCCAGGCTAACACCGGTCAGGCCAAAGGATTCTAATTCATCCGCAACCATTTCGCTGAATGCATTGTACAGGAAGGGTTTAAGGACATACTGTTTTTCCACGGGCGTATACAGATCGCCCCGATAGCGGGGCACATACCGGCCGTATTTGCCGGTGATGGTCCGAGCGGCGTGTTTCCCCCTGGAAAAATTGTCAAACAGCGTGTCTGTTTTCGTCACCGTCTGAAAGTTGTAATTCAGGTACAGGGCGATGTCACGGGTGCGGCAGGTCTCCAGAAACGTCTGAAAGGCGCGGGTACCGCCCAGTTGGCTTTCCGGCGAAATCGCATAGGGAAGCCCCTGCCGGACGCCGCCTTTATTCCAGCCGGTGTATTTGACCGCCAGCTTTTCCACGCCTTTTTCTTCCAGCGCCTGAAGGATTTCGCCTGCCTGCCCGAAGGTGGTCAGCGCAATGACCTCCTCATAGGGGATGCCCAGCAGGCTGCCGGTGCTTGTCACCGCCCCCGTCAGCTCCAGGTAAGCCTTGTAGGCCGACGGTTCCGCCCGAGCGGCAAGCCGATTTTTCCCAATCAGATACTGGCGATAGATCTGCGCCATTTGCGAATATCCCATGGGCTCTGAAAAGAGTTTGTAGCGGACAATCATGTCCTCATCCGCGTACCGGGTGTCCAGAAAGCTGATGGCCGCGCCGACGGTTTTTCCCAACTGGTAATACTCTTCGGCCACCGGGGCAAAAGAGACATAGGCGTTATTGTTTTCCGACCGCATACCCGACACCATCGCGTGCAGGGTGGCGGTTTCCTCTCCGTTTTCTATGATGGCGAAGACGGCGCTGTTCTGCCCGGAAATGCCGAACACCGGCAGATGAACCGCACGAGGTTCATAGCTCTTTGTGCGATCATAATTGCCGATATCGTCTCCATACACCTTGGCCTCGTATGGATTGGCGCCGGTTTTGCCATTGTTCATCCGGATAACGGAACCGGAGCCGTCCGGCAGCACCAATTCGCCGACGGCTTCTTTTCCCTCCGAGGCAAAATACGGAAGCACCCCGATGGTTGTAATGGTATAGCCCGCCGGCATGGCCAGCCGGTCGACGGGTATAGTAACCACCAGATCGCCGTCCACCAGCTCATAGCGGATCCCGACCTGAAAAAGCACCTTTTCTTCCTTTTCCACATAACCGGCGTCGGTCTCGTCCCGTTTCAAATCCTCTTCGGAATACCCCACATTTTCCAGTAAGGCGCGCAGCTTCGCATAGACCACCTTATTGCCGGTTCGTAAAATATATAGATCTTCATTTTGGAGGCGGGGGTATTTCTCCAGAAAGCTCTGCATGGTTTCCCCTTTTTGCAGCATGCTGAGCTTGACCAGGGAATACTGCTTGGAGAAGGCCGACTGATCCGTTTTGTTCTGAAAACGGGCGAGCAGCGTCTCGTAGCCCTGCTTGGTCAGCGCTTTGGGTATGCCCCGTTCCGGATCCTCGGCGCCCAGATGATAGGTCACCTGGAAACCGCGCGCAATCGCCTCGCATTGATAAGCCCCCAGACGGACGCTGTCTTTATAGGAGTAGAAGGAGGAGGTCTGATTCATCGGGTTCTGATAGGTGATGAACAGCTGCGAGGCGAGAACCTCCTTGTTTTCATCGGTGGCGATGCTGTCGTTTTCCCGTTCCTGCGGATTGGAATACCATATCGTTCCGGTCGCGTTATCCCGTACGGCAATTTCGGCGGTCGCTTCATTGAGCAGCAGCGTCCGCCCACCGGCTTCATAACGGCGTGTAAACCCTGACGGCGGCGCCTCGGTTCCCGAAATTTCTGTATACTGGCCGAAACCAGCCGCAGAGCCGCTTTCTTTAGCTCCCGCACAGGAGGAAAGCAGCAGAACAAGCGCCAGCAGCGGCGCCGCGCACATGCGGATCGGTTGTTTCACAATAGTCCGTCCTTTCGTTGTCATACGAATTTCCGGTGAAAGGGCCGATAAGATTGGCTGTTCGTATAAGCCCTCCGGGTGTTTTCCCCCTCGTCAACGAAGCCGCAGAGATATTTCCTCGGCCAGATTGCTGACAAAGGTCCACATTTGGTCCATCAGAGTGAACAGCAGCAATCCCAGGAAAATCACGATGGCGATGCCGATGATGGTGAACAGAATGGTCATCACCGTTTTGAACATCGTGTACTGGTGGATTTCCAGCGTCCCGGCGATCAGCAGGAACGCCGTCCAGATGAGCACAACGGTATGAACCAGCGTGACCAATCCGGATTCCTCCAAGGTCAGGGCGTAGCTGATAAGAGTCAGTGGAATATAGGTCAAAACCATGGGGGTCAGGGCGTAGCAGGTGGCCATCACGATGTCCCGGAAAGCGCCTTCCCCGTTCATCAGAGTGGTCAGGCAATAGCTGACCACACACCACAGGGCGAACGGCAGCAGCAGCGACAGGCTGGCAGAAAAGAAGTTTTTCGGTTCATAATACGCCGTATTGAACGGGAAGCTGAGATACTGCGCCTCCGCCACCGTGGAAATAACGGCCAGCGCCAGAATGGTGAGGGCGGCGGAAAGGCTCCCCTTCTTCTCCCGTTTCATATCCCAGAATCCCTTAAATGGATTGACGATTATGTATAGAGAAAATTTCAAGGTTCTTGCATAATTCTGTAAAGCAGACCGCATGATCCTCAAACGCCTTTCCGTAATTTTTACCGTCGCCGGGCGTGCATGACGCTGTCAACAATTTCCCGGTACTTTCTGCGCAGCCGCAGACATATGGCGAGCACCAGCAGCGCGCCGGCCAGCGCCAGCAACACGGCGGCAATTTCACCGAAATGGTCGACGATAACCTGCGAGCGGTATTTACTGAAGGCCTTGGAATAATTCTGGCGATCCTGCCCCAGCTTGAAATAAGCGGCCGCCTGCGCATAATTTTTATCGTGGTATTCCACCAGCCCCAGCCCGATATACGCGGTTTCACAGTTGCCATTGAGGGTCAGCACACTTTCCCACTGCTGCCGGGATTCCGCGTACCGGCCGTTTTGATACTGCAGCGTTGCATCGACGATTTTTTCGCCATACTCCGTGGTCTGAAACTCAATCAGACACTGCCGGCTGAAATCCAGAATCAGATACCGCCCATCCAGCTGGGTCAGAGAGACCGGCGTGACAAATCCGCTGTTGGTATCACTCAGGCCGCCGAATTGGAACAGAAGATTTCCCCGATTATCATATTTGAACACATGTCCGCGGTTGGAATCCAGCACCGTGTAAAAAGAGGCGCCGTCTACCGCAATATCCCGCAGTTTGGAGGGGCCGGCGGGCTTTGAGGAATCGATGACTGCGGAAACGTAGGTGGTGTCGCCGACCGGCATAAAAGCCCCCTGCCGCTGCAACACATCGGTACCGCTGGCGTTAAGCTTACGAATCGGAGAATATCTCTCATCCGTGGACCGGTTTTGAATCACGCTGGAAATGACGGAATCGGACAAGGTGCTGGTGGTGGTATAGATAAAGCCGTCGGCATCGATGGTGATGCCGTTATACTCGGTCGGCACCGTTTGCTCCATACGGGCGATCATTTCCTGGGTGGAGAACCGCTTGAGCAGCACCTGCCAGGGATCGATATTGACCTTATTGGCCCCCATAAAGCCCTTGAACCGACCGGACTCATCAAACTCCATCAAGCCCTGATTGATATTCCTGGCGATGACATACATGCGCCCGGCGGTATCTACCACCAGAGCGGTCGGCTGGTATACGAAATTATCTCCCAGCAGAGCGGATTCCGGGCGCGGCATTTCCCGGCGGAATTTTCCGTCCGGCCCAAAGACCAGCACTCTCTGGTTCCCCGTGTCGGCTACATAAATCTCCCCCTCTTGGGTGACGAATACGCCGTTCGGCTCTTTGAGAGAATCTTCCCGTCCTTCGCGCGAAAAAGTCTGTAAAACAAACTGAACCGTATATTGGCTGTCGGTCACGACAACACGGTGATTGCCGGTGTCGGCGATCAGCAGCCGGCCGTCCGGCGCACAACGCACACACATCGGATCCTTGAAGCCGCCGATTCCTAAGTCCACTCCGGTGATGGTTCGGCCGAATTTTACGGCTTCGGCGGACAGAACGGCGTCGTTGCCATAGGTGATGCTGTAGGAATCCGACGGGTACGAGAAGGAACAACCGAAAACCAGCAAAACCAGCGCCACTGCGCAGATAAGCGCTCGTTTGACCCTCTTCTTCATGGCTCTCTCCTTTTATTCCTTAATGCCCGAGCTGGCCATGGTTTCCACGATGTTGCTCTGGGTGAGAATAAACGTACAGACAGGGACCACCAGCATAATCAGGGAAACCGTCGAGGCAACGCCGGTGCGGGCAATGCCGCCTCCCACGATCTGGCTGAGGGCATAGGGTAGCGTTTTCATATGCTCCGTGTAAATATACACGCCGCCGTTGGCATTCCACAGGTTCTGCACACAGAAAATCACCAGGGTCAGCCAGGCCGGCTTGACTTGCGGCATCACGACCCGCCAGAATATGGTCATCTGATGGGCGCCGTCTATTTTTGCGGCCTCAATGAGCGCGTCCGGCACCGTGGACATGAACTGCTTCATGAGAAACAAACCCATGGAGCCGCCCACAACCGGCAGGATAATCGACCAATAGGTATCCGTCAGGCGCAGATTGGTCATGATCATGTAGTTGGGGACGCCGGTGACGGCTGGGGTGAACATCAGGGAGTTCACCACGATGAAAAAGAGCAGGTTTTTGCCGGGCAAATCGATTTTGCACAGGGCAAATGCCGCCATAGAGGCAAACAACACATGGAACAGCGTGCCCGTCGCGGTGATAAACAGGGTGTTGAACACGTACCGGGAGAAGGGCACCCAGGAATCCGCCAAAACGATGTACAGTTCGCTGAAATTGTTCATGGTCGGATTGCGCACGAAGAAGCGGGGCGGAAACATGAAAATCTCATCCAGCGGCTTGAAGGCATTGACGATGACATACACCAGCGGCAGAGCCATGAACACGCCTACGGCGCAGAGAAAAAGAAAATTGACGACGTCGCCGCCGCGGGAACGATTGGCCATTCGACGGCCCTTTCGGCTTTGAACTCTCCCCCTACTCATTTGCCCACCCTCCTCAGCAGCAGCTGAATCAGCTGGTTCGTCACCAGCATTGCCAAGAAAAGCACGGTCGCAATAGCGGAAGCGTATCCCATTTCATATCGCACCGTTCCGTAATCCTGAAGGTGATTGAGAATCGTATGGACGGCATAGTCCGTACTGGGAAGCCCGCACAGGGCGGTGGTTTGATCGCCGATGGTAAACGCGGAGGTAATGGACATGACCGCGCCGAACATCATCTGGGGCCGCATGGAAGGCAGCGTGATGAACCACAGCTCCTGCCAGCGGTTGCTGATACCGTCGATCATCCCTGCCTCCACCAGCGAGGCGTCCAGCCCCTGGAAGCCAGCGACAAAAGACAGAAACCCGGCGCCCAGGCTCATCCAGATGGTGACAAGGATGACAATGGGAGCCATATACCGCGTATCGGCCAGCCACTGAATCGGGTCGTTGATAAACCCCAGGGAGATCAGCACGCTGTTGATATACCCATAGGAGTCACCGCTGAAAAGGATGGTCCAGATGAGATACACCGCGCCGGAAATCGAGGGCGCGTAAAAAATCGTCACCATGACGGCCCGCACCTTACCGGGAAGCTCATTGATGAACCAGGCGAACATCAGACTGGCCAGATAGCCCACCGGGCCGGTAATGACAGCGAAAACAAAGGTGTTTTTGACGGCTATCATAAACACGTCGTCGTGAATAAACAAATCCAGATAATTCTTAAACCCAATGAATTTCGGTGTGTTCAGAATGTTGTAATAGGTAAAGCTGTACCAGATGGAAATCACCACAGGCAGGATAACAAACGTGAAAAATAGCAAAAAAAACGGAAGCAGAAAAAAGTACCCTGTCCAGTTTTTCCGCAGCCTTCTTCCAGTAGAGCGCAGGCTGTCCTGTACATAACTTCTTACGATCTGTCTGCCCGTCAAGCCTCTGTCAAGGTCAGCATTCATGCCGATTCCTCCATATTTCTCGGTTCCCGGTGTACAGGCCCGTGCAGCCTGTCAGGAAAATTCGTCAATCTTATCGGCTATTTCCCGATTAATGGTCTCGGTGTATTCCACCAGAGATTCCCGCGGCTCCGCACCGGATATCACCACACTGCGGAAGGCGTTGGTCAGATGCCGGGAAATGAAGTAGCTGCCAGGCACCTGAGGTATGCCGATCAGCTCCTCGCGCTGCTCCACCAGCTTTTGATAATCCGTCGCCGACCAGGGCAGCTCCCTGACCGCCTCCAGGTTGGCCGTGGGATACCGGGCAGAGGCCCCCAGGACGTTTTCAATTTCCGTACCGTAGGCGCTCTGAACTTCGGCGGAGGTCCACCAGCGAAGGAACTTCCAGGACGCTTCCACATCATCGTTTTTCGCCAAAATCATGGAGCAAACGCCGGAGCCGGAATTGGCGCGGCTGACGGTTCCGGAGGAGCCGGCGGTGCCGGGAATCTTTTCAATCCCCCACAGCGAGGCAATTTCGGGAGCAAATACCTGCAGCGTGTTGTACAGGGAATAGTCGGCGAGCAGCAGCGGGGTTTCTCCCAGACGGAAGCGGTTGGCCGCGTCGTAGGTTTGGGGCAGGGTATAATCCACGTAAAAACTCGTCCACTGTTTAAAGGCCGCTATGGATTCCTCGCCGTCCAGCCGGGTGGCGTTCAAAGCGTCGTTGTACAGGCTGCCGCCTCGCTGGAGCAGAAACATATAGAAGGTGCTCATGCCGGCGTCCGGCGCCGCAACTGTTGAAACTGGCATAGCAAAATTCATATTGTTTTTCTGAAGGATCGGTAATATCTTATAAATTTCATCCCAGGTTTCGGGAACACCGATGCCCAGTTCCGACAGGATGTCCTTGCGATAAAACAACATGGTGTAGCTCTGGGTTTCCGGTAAAGCATACACGCCGTCCCGATATTTCAAAGGGATAATCGCGCTGGGATGGAAGCGTTTCTCCACATCCTGGTAATCGCTGAAGGCGCTGAGATCCACCAGAGCGCCGCGCATGGCATAGTTAACGGCGTCGCCGCTCGCGGCCTGGAGATAGACATCGGGGTTTCTACCTGTCGCCGTGGACGGCAGCAGCACAGAGGCCTGCACCAGCTTCAGGTTCACGTTGACTTTTTGATGAGGAGTAAAATCCGATTCGATTAGTTTTTTCAGCACCTGAACCTGATCCCGTCCGGTCGCCAGCCACACCTCGATATCTGTTTGGGCTTCGTTGCTGTTGCTGACGATGGAATAATCCGCCGTAAAGGAACGAAGGAAAGCTTTGGTCTCGTGCCACAGCTTCTGCACAAAGGTACCGTCCGCCCGGGCGGGAATAAAGTCCGGCGAAGCAATCTGCAGGAAATCAATATCCAGCGCCTGCTCGCTCGCCGTCAGCAGCCAGGTGCCCAGAGAGCCCAGGCTGTCCTTGAAGACGCTGAACCGCTTGGCAATGGTATCCGGCCGTTCGCTCATATCCGTCAGTTGGGTGACAATCCGATCCAGCACGGCGGTGTTGGATCCGCGGCTTCCCGTCAGCTTCACCATACGAGCGGAGGCCTGCCGCAGCCGATCCGCCTGTTCCCCCATAGCGGCAATGGTTTCCGGGAGCAGCTTATCCAGGTTATAATCCCGATAGGCGTCCGGGGAGGTGCCTACCGCCATCAGGATGTCCCGATAGCAGCGGTTGAGCTCTGTGAGGCTGGCGTCCACCTCTCCTATCACCTCGCCGATTTCGCCCAGAGAAACAGACAAGGTGACGGTATGCCGGCCGGCTGTCAAATAAAACAGGAAAGGATCTTCCTCCCCGCCGACCGTGTAATTCTGCCAGTCCGAGGAATACGGGAAAGCCAGGGCGGCGGCTTCCTGAAAGGGCAGTTGCCCGTCGATAAGAAGCTGGCGGGTGGCGTTCACGTCCCGGCTGTACTTCTGCCGGCTTTTAATGAGGATTTTATACAGGCCGTCCTGTTTCACCTCAATCTCCCATGTGATACTCGCCCCTGGGGATTTCCAGTTATCGGCGCCTATGTAGTTCAGAGAATTGCCCGCGCCTCCGCCCGGCGTGGTGGTGGGAGAGCTTCGATCCGCCTTCGGCAGGATGGATTTGCTGTTTTTATAGAGCGGCAGTTCTCCCTGCACCGTCTGGCAGTAATCCGACGCCGGCCGGTATCCCAGCCGCTCATATTCCCGCTGAACCTCCGCGTAAGCCGGAATCTCGTCCGCAGCCGAAAGCCGGATGGAACGAATCGCCAAGCCTTCACGATTCAGGGCAATGCGCAGGGTGTTTTTTCCCGCCGGAAACCGGAATAGATAGGGCTCCTGCTCATACCCTCGCGGATCCGTCAGCCGGATATCCTGCCAAACCGGATATTCCCGCACGGAAGGGATAATGTCGTTTCCCTGGCTGTCCTGCTGAAAAGCGCCTCCCTCCACGTCATCCTTGTATATGCGCCGCACCTCAAAGCCCGCGGCAGAGGAGAAGGGAATTTCGCCGTTAATATATAAAGCAAACTCTGCATTCGCGCCGCGGCCCGTCACCTGGCAGCAGGATATCTCCACATGACACAGAGTATCCTCCGGAAAGTTAAAAGACCATTCGGCAAAACCGCCTTCCGCCAGCTTCAGAGAGGGGCCGGAATACCCGTTCAGTTCCTCGAGAGTTTCCGCCTTCTCCGAAGCGGCCGGCTCCCGCATGTCCAGAGACAGCGGAGATGCCGGGGACTTCCCGGTATGCCCTGCGGAAGCGTATGCCGCATAAGAATCGCTGCCAAAAACGCTGCTTTCCACCGGGACGAACGCACCGGCAGGCATGGCGCCCGTACACAGAAGCGCCGCGGCGGCCGCCGCGAAACGTACCCGATTTCTGTGAGTCTTCATATCGCATTCTCCTCACCAAGTAAGTGGCATTGTTCAAGAAGCCGTTCATCCCCCTCAAGGATATCCATCATCTGTATGTCGCCCATACTCTGCCGGTAATCCCGCGGCGATTTTCCGACGACCTTCTTAAATGCATTGGAAAAATAATGAGGGTCGCCAAAGGACAGGCGCATGGCAATCTCCTGAACCGGCATTCGGGTGTACACCAGCATGTTGCACGCAACCTGCATCTTTCTCTTGAGAATATAATCATAAGGCGATTGATGATACGCCTGTTGAAAAATGCGTGCGAGATAGGCACGGCTGATATAAAATCGTTCCGCGATGAGCTCGAGGCGAAGCGGCTCGCCAAGATGAAAATCAATATAATCCCGTATCTGTTCATACAGCGGTTTTTTCAGGATCTGCGAGCATTCGGTTTCGCTCACAAAAGCGATCAGCTCATGAAAGGACAAGGTTAGCTGCAGGGTCGGATTCTCCTCCGACGGGTGGAGCAGCTGCCGGTGAATCTCCCGGAAAAGGTGTTCGACATTCTTGTGAACAATCACTACCGGGGAGACCAGGCCGTATCCTGCCAGCAGATGGCCCACCAGCTCGCCCTCGGCATTGAGCCAAATCTTTTTATACGGTGTGTGATAATCGGAACCATATGTACAGGCAGTCGATTGCTGGATAAGATAAAAATCCCCCTCCTGCACCGTCAGCCGTTCCCGCTCGTATTCGATCCAGCCGCGTCCTTCCAGCACATATTCAAACACATAAGACGAGGCCGGATTGTGCCGGATACGATAATAGGGACTCGGATAGGTCACGCCTGCAAGCTCCACCGACAACGGGGCATCCCGGTGGGACACACTGGTAAATATAATCTTTTCCCGGCCTGTGTAGTTTCGTTTTGTCCTGGGACGTGCCATAGTCCTCAACCTTTCTACATCTTACAACCGCTGCTGATTATTCAATTATAGAAAGTCCGTCTGTTCCCGTCCAGCTATAAAAATTTAGAACACTTTATCGGCTATCTGACGGCGGCCCCAACCAGAACCGGTTCCACTTTTTCCCCTTTCTTCAGGCCTTTTTCTTTCAGCAAGCCGATAAACAGGCCTCCCTGTACGCTTCGATTCTGGAATTCCCGCGCCTGAGCCGTTGTGGTGTAATACCAGTCGCCCATGGCGAAACGGGTGGGCGATTCGTGATAGAATTTCCACAGAGGCTCGATCATGCGTACAAAATCCTCGCGGCGGTCAAGCATGGCGGCGCACCACACCAGCCAATCGGATTTGGTATAGGCCTCCCGGCAATCCAACGGCATCCCGTAAAGCTCCGCGCGCTCCATGTAGGACCGGAGCTCCGCATCAAACGTATGGGGCGGGAAAATTTCGGTGTTAAACAGCTGATCCCAAACCGCGTTGTATTTCAGGCTAAAAGTATTCGGCTGGTCAAAGGCCAGGCGAAAAGTTCCGTCCTCGTTGGAGGCTTCCCGTATCCAGCGGACAGCCAGAGCCCTGGCTGTGCTTACAAGACTTTCCCATCGCTCCGGCATGCCGTTTGCCTTGCAAAGAAGGGCAAACCCGGCGATGCTCATAATAAACTTCAGCGACAGGTTGCAATTGTGGGCCAGATGCCCCGCAAAGTCGTCCGTGCACAGCTGATTTTCCGGATCGTAGCCATGCTCCAGCAGATAACCGCACCACTGCTCCAGCAGATCCCAATTTTTCCGGGCGAACGAAATATCTCCGCTCGCCAACGCGGCCGCTGCGGTCATCAGCAGCATGTTGCTGCATTCCTCCACCGGCATCTGACGCTCCATTTCCATGCCATATGTCTGGCCGTTCAGCAGCGGATAGTATCCGGCGTCATGCGGGGCAAAGGGATAGGGCCAAGCATCGGAGCGGGCATAGCGAAAAATCGGACGCATCATCGCTTCTACAAGGCGGGGATTATACAACAGGAAGAGCGGCATGGAGGGATAACTGACATCAACAGTGGCGGCACAGGCACCGCTTCCACATTCCTTGGAAATGAACAGCAGCTCGCCTTCGGAATCCTCACACAGTTTGTGGGCCGCCACGCTTTGCCGGTATGCCAGCGAAAGCAGCTCGGCATATAAACCGCTGCCGGCCTCTGTGGCGTCCTCGCAGAGCTGCCGATCAAAATTGTCGCACCTTTCCTTTAGAGATTCATATTCGTCCAGCGCTATCTCCAAAAGACGCTCAAGGGTAGGCGCTTCTTTTTTCCAGTAGAGCTCCAGCGGTGTATGAAAATATTCCAACGCCTGGATATCGTCATAGGCCAGGGCTATCACCGTCTGCTGCTCATCTGTTTCCAGAGGGATGTCGATGCTTATGTTATGAAAGCATGTCCCGTTCTTATTTCGGCCGTTTATCGGAGCGACGACCGCCGCCGGCTGGCGAACTGCCGCGTAGACGTAGCCCCACTGGATACAAACCAAATCGCCGCAGGAACTCAGCGGCTTTTGCTCCCGGCCGCCAACCTTCGCGCCTTTTACGGTCCCGCACGTAAACGGGGTATAAACCGTATCCTGTTCGCCCTTTTCGCCCAGGCAAATAGCGTCGTCTATCACAAGAGTAACCCGCAAATCCTGCACGGCGGCCTTATTGTCCGGAAAGGCTTGAATCGCTAAATACGTCACCGGCCGGGATAAAACCGTAAGATCATCCAAAAGCAGAGGGGTGGTGAAAGTGACCGCCAATTCCAGCCCGGGGCAGCGAAACCGATAGGCGGTAGACATTGGCGTAACATCCACCGAAATTTGCTGCATGGCATCGCTGTCGCCTACGCCCATAAAACGGTAAATCTTTTCATTTAAGGTTACCTCACCGGTCAGCGGATGGGGCACAGACGTCCAGTGCCTCGTGGGATCGTCATTCAAGCTATCCGACATGGACCAAATGCTGAAATACGGATCGTAAGTAACCAGCGGAACAGCCGGCGCGCGCAGTTTCATGACAGGCCCTCCAAATTTTACTTGCGGCTATCGTGTCTTTCTATATAATAATTATAGAGAAGCGTCAACGAAAGAGAATAGAATATTTCTCACAAAAACGTGAGGAATCTTAGCCTTTTTCCCGCAAATGGTATTTCCTCTAAAGCGCTAGAAATTCTTGGAATACTCACGAATCCTGTAACATATATTTACAAGCCCTCTGTTACCAGACCGTCCCAATCCTTGCATATAAAAACCGTACAGATCTCTTTTCATACAGACCAAAAAACAGCGAAAGCCTGACTGAAATACCGCTGCTATTTAAGCTAAAGCAGTGGATGGATAAACAAAAGCGGCCGTGCATTATAGCACAGGCCGCTTTTTCGCATCTGAAAATCTGGAAAACAGAAAAGGCGCTTGGCAGAAGAGAACGACGGAACCAAGCGCTTTTCCTCGATCCCAATCTTTATCTAGTCCAAATCCAAAGGAATTTCCTTGTATATCTCCGGAATGACCCGGTTATCGCAATCAAACGTGTATGGGTTGATATCATCCATTAACCCAAAATGCAGGGGTACGACCCTCCGTGCGCCGACCCGCCGCGCGAACCGGGCGGCATCCTCGCGATTCATGTTGTTGCCCACACCGTTGATCGGCAGAAAGAGAGCATCGATGCGGGCGGGCAAATCAGGAAATATAGCCGTGTTGTACAGCGTGTCCCCCGTCACATACAGGACGCGTCCCTCGGCCTCCATCACAATCCCGATGGCGCCGGGGTCACTGTGTTCGGCGTATACGGCGGTAAAGCGGACATTTCCCTGCGTCCAGACCGTGTGCTTTCGAAACAACACATAATTGTGCGCCCCGCCGAAGTGCCGCACCCTATCCCATACGCCTTCGGGCGCTAGCACACAAGCGCTGTACGCCGAACGCAGTATCGGCTCAACGGTCGCCGGATCATAATGATCAAGATGTCCGTGGGTGAATGCCAGTATATCCGGACGCAACGATAAACATACAGGATCCACCGGAATCCGCCGCCGCATGCGCGGATTTGCCTCGCCCACACTGTCGGATAGATAGGGATCCACCATGACGGTCTTGCCCTTCAACTCCAACCATAAGCCGGCTTGCCCGAGCCATATCGCTTTCATCCGTCCGCCTGCCTTTTCCTTGCTGTATCTGCTGCCAGTACCGAGTGAAAACGGCTTGGCGAATCGATCGAGTACTTCTCTATCGATAATTTGTCCCGCCGTTTACGTCCAAGGTCATGCCGGTGACATAGCGCGCTTCCTCGCTCGCCAGATACACGGCCGCATAGCCGACGTCAAACGGCGTTCCCAGCCCTAACGGGACGCTGTCCGATAGCTTTTGCACGCCGTCCTGTCCATGCGTTTTATAAAGCAGCTCCGTTTTCATCATGCCCGGAGCAATGGCGTTGACAGTGATGTGATCCGGTGCTCCTGTGCGCGCCAAGGTTTTGACCAAGCCGATTTGTCCGCTTTTGCTGGCCGCATAATGGGCGTGTCCAAACAGCGCGCCCCGCTCCCCCACAACAGAAGAGACAAAAATAATCCGGCCATATTGCCGCTCCCGCATAAGGGGAAACGCCGCGCGGGAACATAAAAAGCCACTGGTCAGATTCGTCTTGAGAATACGGCTCCAGTCGTCGGTGGTAATCGAATAAATATCGCGATCCTGAGACGTGCCGGCGTTATTGATTAAAATGTCCAGTTTCCCAAAGCGCTCTTTTATATGTTGAAACAGCCGGGTGACCTCCGCCTCCTCGGAAACATCCGCCTGCATAAAGACCGCCGGCTTTTCTGCGGTCTCCACCTGGCTTAAGGCGTCCTCGGCCTCCTTTGGTTCGCAAATATCGTTGATAACGACATGAGCCCCCGCTTTGGCTAAGCAAATGGCGATGCCTTTTCCCAGGCCATGGGCGGCCCCTGTAACAAGAGCCACCTTTCCCGTCAAATCAAACATAGACGATTCGCTTCCTTCATTTAAAAATATCGGGATGACTGCACCGGGCGAATATCGGTCAATTCGCCGGAATAATGCCGCAGAACATGCGCTTGATAAGGATGCTGTTCACACGCCGATTCGTCAATTTCTATTCCCAACCCCGGCTTATCCGAAATGTGCATACGCCCCTCGCGATAGATCAGACTTTCATTGGAAATGTCTTTGCGGTAGCTGACGTCGCTGTACATGATTTCGAGAATAGAAAAATTGGGACAGCAGGCCGCCAGCTGAAGGGTCGCCGCATTGGCGACCGGCCCGCTCGGGTTATGCGGCGCAAATGCAACATAATGGGCTTCGGCCGCCGCCGCGATTTTTTTCAATTCCAACAGCCCGCCCGCATGGCTCACATCCGGCTGCACGTAATCCGCGGCCCGCAGCGCGAACAGGTCCATAAAGGAGCGCAGGGAATACAGCCGTTCCCCGGCGGCAATGGGCACCGGGGATTTATCCCGCACCGCCTTCAAAGCGTCCAGATTGTCCGGTGGCACGGGCTCCTCAAAAAACAGCGGGTCAAACGGCTCCAGCTGCCGGGCGATTTTGATTCCCGTTGCCACATTGAAGCGACCGTGCCCTTCAATGAGCAGGTCAACCTCGCCGCCGACGGCATCCCGAACCGCCCCGATACAGCTCAGCGCCTCGTTAAGAGCCGTATTCGTAATGTCCATGTAGCTCTTTCCGAATGGATCCCATTTTAAAGCGGTCACGCCGTTGGCCGCCGCTTCTTTGGCCTTATCAGCAAATTCCGCCGGCGTTTTGGCCCCAGAGAACCAACCATTGGCGTAGATCCTGACGGATTCCCGCACTTTTCCGCCCAACAGCTGATAAACCGGCGCGTTCAAATACTTCCCTAGAATATCCCACAAGGCCATTTCCACGCCGGACAGGGCGGACATTAACACGGCCCCGCCGCGCCAATAGGCATCCCGGTAGATATCGTGAACATGCTTTTCAATGGTAAGCGGATTTTGCCCTGTCAAAACCGCCTTTAAATGCTCCACGGCCCCCACAAGCGCTTTTTCCTTATATTCAAGAGTCGCCTCACCTACCCCGCAAAGCCCTTCATCCGTATATACCTTAATAAAAATCCAGTTGGTTCGGTAACAGTCAGTCACAAACGTGCGAATATCGGTAATTTTCAAGAAAAATCCCCCTTATTTGCGCCGCCCGGCGATACCGGAACGCAGAAACTAAACGGTTTTTTCAAAAACCGCGCAGGCGACACGATGTGCTTCCATGGTTATTTCCCGGTTCTTAAACGAGAAACGAACGGCCTGATCCCTGCGGTTGGCAAACGCATACAGCCTATCCCCCTGAGAGCGGTAGGCGCCCATGACCACTCCCTCGGGCAGTGCGACATCTTCCTCCGACACAAACGTGCCTTCATAAAAGAAACGCCGATAGGTCTCTTTTAAATCCAGCAAGCCCTTGAGATATTCCGCGTATCGAGGCAAAGCGGTTATGTGAGTTTTTCGGCCGCGGTAGATAGACGCGTCAAAAATCAAACCCATAACAAACGCGTAGTTCAGATGATCCTCCATGCCCTCCCTGTCGTCATGCAGAAAGCGATCGGAAACAATAAGTTCCGGGAACAGGGAACGAAACATCTGAGGATACGCCTGCGGGGCATAGAAGCTGCCGACGCTGCAGCCGTGGATAAAGTCAAACTGCGCGGAAAAAACGTCCGTGAGGTGCTCGGTTCCCATCGCCTGTTCCGACGCCAAAGCGTTTCGCAAGGCTTTTATGTTTTCCAGCCGGTATACGGCTTCTTCGTCGGGCCGGAAGCCGTGCTTATGCGTTTCGTGAAAGCACAGCCGCGTCAGGCAGCCGCCAATTTGATCATAAAACGTCGCGTCCGGATGAAACGACAGCAGCGTGTTCGTCGTATCCAGCAGCTGCTGCTTCCAATCTTCGGCCGCATGGCAGCCGGATACAAAGGTTTTATAGCCGAAATTCCGCAGTACGGTTCCGTTGTTGGAAAAACGATAATGCTCCCGATATTCGTTGCCGTCTATATCCATCTGGCAGGAGCGCGCGCCCTTTTCCTGATAATACGTGGATTTTACGTCAATCAGTTTGCCGTTGGAATATAAAATCACACGGCCGCCCAGGGCCTGTATTTCCTGAATGGCGTCCTGCAGGCCCCGTTCTCCGCCCAGGGCTTCATCCGCTTCGTATTGCGGATACCCGTTGTCAAAACGGCCTTTCCACCAGCCGAAAACCAGCAGCGTATGGAGGCCAAGCGCCGCCCCGTCCTTATAAATTTGTGGAAGATCCGCATAGCGAAAAAATATTTCGCCGTATTGGTGTTTCATAATAATGCGCTGCCAGCCGGCCATATTCCTGACCCACTTCGGTTTTTCAACCGGCGTATACCAGGTTTGCACCCATTCCTTGTAATCCGCCGCACCGCTGCGCCAATCTCCCTTGAACAGCTTGACAAAAACCGCCGGCGTCGTAATCGTTTCCCCCGTTCTCGCAAACGGATACTGGGACACCGTCAAAAGCAGCCGCTCCTCCTCGTTTCTTGGCGTCGTCCCCACATTGAGGCTGCAAATACGGAAGCGGTCGTCCTTGCGCGCGAGATATAGAAAATAGCCGCCGCTCTGTACGCCAAACCAGCACATGCTCAACGGCGCGGGGTAAACGTTGCTCTGCCAGATGTTGCAATAGTCAGCCGCCATATATTCCGTATGGCAGCTTTTTCGGACGAAATCCCTTGGGTTGACAATGCGCTCCCCCATGCCGTTTGGCAAGTATAGAACTTCTTCTTCCGGCGAGGAACACAGCCTGTCAAAATCAAAAAACGGAAGCTGAATTTCATTGAATCGCACGGGTGAATGATTGTCAATGGTGGCGAAAAACAGCAGCCCGCCATCCGATTCCTGTATATGTATGGTGAGAGCTATGTCGTAAACGTTCCCGTTTTCGGCTGTAAGTGTGCTGTAGGTAACAACCGTTTCCTTCGCGTTTTTCTGAATGGCCGAAGGATTTTGCCGGGACGATACGACGGTCATCTCGCGATACTCTCCATCGTCCAGATGGGCGCGCCAGAAGTCGGAACGCTCGTGGATGTTCATGGGCAGCCCCTCTGCCGTCAGCTGCCAGGCATGGCCGGCCGGATCCGGTGTGTATTGCAGTTTCATGGTACGCAATCCCCCTATCGTTTCTTTTTCATCTCCTTTCACAGTATAGCAATTATCCGCGGTCGGTTAAATAAAGCAGCCCGGCTTATATTTGACTTATAGTGAACAAGATGGTATGATGATTTTGCACATAAGGCCGGAGTTTTCCACAACGGGACCGGTTGCAGCGGGCTGCTGCGCAAGGAGGAATTTGAACTGCCGTGTATTGTCTTTCATGGGAGACGCCGCTCTCCTGCCGCATGTTCGGCAGAATGCGGCAGACGAAGGGCTGGGAACACAACGGGCGTGTATTAGCCGAGGATTTGCTGGTCATCGCCCTGGACGGTCAGGCGGAATTCACCTTTCACGATCAAAGGCACCCCGTGCATCGCGGGGATGTGTTGTACATACCGGCCAACACCTGGTATCAAGCGTATTCGGCCGATTATCTTGACTATTATTTTTTCCATTTTTGCGGTGGCCGAGTGTCGGCGGTCAGTGAAGAGGAGTGTCGGCGCTTTAAGGAATACGAGGACCAGCTGCAGACGGCCTCCACACGCGCTTTTTATCTGCCGCAGACAGACTATCATCTGCTTATCGACAGCCAAGTATCCCTCGGCGAGCAATTTGATCATGTTTTATACTATATTTCCAAATGCCAGGGGTGCCTGGTGCAAATGGACTATTACAAAAAGCTGCAGATCGATTTGTGGATGTCACAAATGCTTGTTTTTCTGTCGGAATATACTTGCGCCAAACTGTTTATCCGCCCGAGTTATCCCGCTATCTTGACGAAGATACTATTGTACATCCAAATTCATTATACCGAACCGCTGACGCTTACCTCTCTGGCCGTACGATTTGGCGTTTCAAAATCCTATGTAGCGCGTCTGTTCCGCACGTGCCTGTCCACGACCGTTTCCGCTTATATCCATTCGGTCAAAATGCAGCATGCCGCCGAAATGCTGAAGCTGTCGGCTCTGAATGTCAGCGAGATCGCCGAGTATTTGGGATATTCCAATGTATATTATTTTTCACGCTTATTCAAAAAATACTATTTCGTGAGTCCTTCCAAATTTGCATAACCCGTATCATGCGCGAAGTGCTGGTCTAAGGCAGCGGCCCGCTATGGGAACACAGTAAAATTAATAACAACGGAAGTGATTATAAAAATGAACCACATTAGTAGTGATAAAATGGATGAATTAAAAAAAGTAGCTAAACTTCTAGCGGTAATGGGTGTAAGAAATAACACAGACTTAGAAGAATTACATGCTGGAATTACGCCTTCTTCGAAAACGGGGGATTACTCTGATGTAAAAGTAATAACGCCCTACGGAGAAATTGAATGGAACAGGCTGTCTCGCATCAGCGACAAAGAAATGCGTTCACTTATGCTGAGCATTGAACAGGCTATAGAAAAAACTCTCTATGCATATGAAAAGCTTCAGCAAGAGGATAAAGCCGTGCTGCTGGAATTGATAATGAAGCAAAGGACATATGACCGGGACGATTGGGATACGATAAGCGAACAAGATACATGAGCATTTTTTGCTTTTTCCCGAAATAATATTATCTATACATCTTTTATATAGCCTCTCTTCATGATAGAGAGGAAAAACTACTCTTTTTTTCAGCGTTGATGTGAATTTCCAGGCTTTTTAGATCGACCTTCCTCGCCTGCTTGACCGGCCATTCCCGAAGAATGGCCGGTTTTCTTTATAAAAAAGCTTCATTTATTCCTGTGTTTTATGATATACTGATTCTATATGGCTTCGTACGGAATTTACATAGAAACGGAGGAACGGCGTGACTGTTTATCTGACGATTGCGGCCTGCATTATCCTGTTATGTGTCCTGCTCAACCGTCTGTCTTTTCGGTTCGGTGTCCCCATGCTGCTGATGTTCATCGTTCTGGGGATGGTATGCGGCATCGACGGCCTGCTGGGGATTCCTTTTGACAACTACAAGCTGGCTGAACAGATTTGCTCGACGGCTTTGATTTTTATCATGTTCACCGGCGGCTTCGGCACCAACTGGCCCCAGGCCAAGCCGGTGGCCGTCAAGGCGGCGGCGCTGTCCACGGTGGGGGTTTTCCTGACGGCACTGCTGACGGGCGGCTTCTGCTATTTCGTTCTCAAAATCCAGCTGTGGGAGAGCTTTCTCATCGGCGCCATTCTCAGCTCTACCGATGCGGCGTCGGTATTCTCCATCCTGCGCTCCAAAAAGCTGGGCCTGAAGGAAAACACGGCGTCCCTTCTGGAGATGGAAAGCGGCAGCAACGACCCCTGCTCCTACATGCTGACCGCCATCGTCCTGTCGGTCATGAACGGCAAGGCCGACGGGGGCCAGATCGCGCTGCTGATCGTCTCCCAGCTGGTTTTCGGGGTGCTGTTCGGCGCCGGCATCGCCGTGGCGGCCCGGCTGTTTCTCAGCCGGTTCCGTTTCGGCTCCTCCGGCTTTGATATGACCTTTTTCATCGGGCTGGCCCTGCTGTCCTACGGGCTGCCCTCGCTGGTGGGCGGAAACGGCTACCTCAGCGCGTACATCGTCGGCATCGTCCTGGGCAACTCCAAGGTGAAAAACAAGGCCCCGGTGGTCAACTTTTTCGACGGACTGACCAGCCTGATGCAGATTCTGATCTTTTTCCTGCTGGGTCTGCTGGCCACGCCGTCCCAAATCCCCGCTGTTCTCCCCGCCGCGGCCGCCATCGCGGTGTTCATGACCTTTGCGGCGCGGCCCCTGGCGGTGTTCGGCCTCCTGTCCCCGGCGCGCTGTTCCATCCGGCAGCAGGTGCTGGTGTCCTTCGCGGGCCTGCGGGGGGCGGCGTCCATCGTGTTCGCCATCATGGCCACGGTGCACGAGGCCTCCACCCGCAGCGACGTATACCACATCGTGTTCTGCATCGTGCTGCTGTCCATGGCGTTCCAGGGCTCCCTGCTGGCCCCGGCGGCGCGGAAGCTGAACATGTGCGACAAGGACATCGACGTGCTCAAAACCTTCAGCGATTACTCGGAAGAGGTGGATATGCGCTTTATCTGCACCAAGCTGCCCGACGGGCATGAATGGGTGGGGAAAGCCCTGCGCGATTTGCTCCTGCCGCCGGACACCCTGATCGTCATGCTGCTGCGGGGAGAGGAGCGCATCGTCCCCAGCGGCCGGACCGTCCTGCAGGCCGGGGACGTGGCCGTGCTCAGCGCCCGCGCCTTCGTGGAGCCGGCGGGTCTTCTGCTGACTGAGCAGGCCATCGCCGCGGACAGCCCCTGGGCGGAAAAACGGATCGCGGAATTCTCCCCCTCCGGCGGCGAGCTGGTGATTCTCATCCTCCGCAACAGCAAAACGGTCATCCCCAAGGGGGACACCCGCATCAAAGCGGGGGACGTTCTGGTCATCGCTTCCCAGGAGGAAGCCCTTATACAGGCATAAAAAGGCGCGCCGGGTATCCCGCAAGGGAAACCGCGGCGCGCCTTTTGCGCTTATTCCTTCCGGCTGTCCGCCGGCTCCACCTCCTCATAGGGGGCGGGGAACCGCTTGAAGCGGGGATGGCGGCGCTGGAAGAGCACGACGTTGAGGATACTGCCCACAAACAGGATGTTGCAGCAGGTATAGAGCCAGACCATCAGGATGATGATGGAGGCCAGAGAACCGTACACCAGGGAATACTTGGTGGAATAGGTGATAAAGATGGAGAACAAGACGCTGACCACCACCAGGCAGAAGGCGGTGAGCAGGGCGCCCCAGAACACCGAGAGGCGGGGCCGCTGCCGGGGCGCGCTGACCCGATAGAGGCCGTAAACCATCAGCAGCACGAACAGGAACAGCACAAGAAAACGGATCCACGTCCAGCGGCTGATGAGATAGCCGATGCCGAAATGGGTGTCCAGCAGCTCGATGAACCAATTGCCGGTCAGCAGGATGATGATACAGAAATACACCGAGATGAGGAACACGAAGGAGGCCGCGAAGCTGGCCAGCCAGTGGATGAACCGGCGGGGCTGGCGGCGCTCATAGAGGCTGTCCATCTGGTTGCCGATGGTGCGGTAGGCAGCGGAGGAGGAGGACGCCATGGTCAGCAGACCGCCCACCAGCATGGGAATCGACCGGGACTGGGCGATATAGGCCAGATAATCCTGGATAATGCTGATGGTTTCCCCGGGTACAAAGCCGCCGAACAGCTTGCCCACGGCGGAAATATCCACATTGAGGATACCAATAAGCCAGTTCAGGCAGAGAAGAAAGGGGAAAATCGACAGGGTGAGGAAAAAGGACAGGGCAGCGGCGGAACGCGTCACCTGCTTTTTCAAGAACAGGTCCACGCTCCTATGTACCACCCGGGCAGCAGCCAGCACCCGACGCGATCGTATTTTCACTGTGGCCCCCCTTCCGCGGCGTACCACGCCGGCTTGCGTGGTTTGGTGTCATTATACCAAGGCGGCACGGAGCGCCGCCCTCCTTAGTCCGGAACGGCCTTGTCCGTTCCGGGGTGGTTCCATGTTCTCTCAGGCGTCCAAAGCCTTGCGCTGCAAGGCTTTGGACGCCGTGAGGTTATTATACCACAAAAGCAAGCAAACGACGTTTGCGGGGGCACGACAGTGCCCCGCCCTGCCGCAGCAGGGCCTTTTGATGGTACAATGTTCTCCATACCGGAAAGCGACGCTTTCCGGTAACCGCGCAGCCGCGCGGTTCGGCGCGTACCACCGCGCCGATCACGGAGGTTATTATACCATAAAATTCGAGGTCTGTGTAGCCGTGGATTCTTGCCTTTGCCCGGCAGGGGGTGTATACTGAAGTCAGACCAAGGGGAACGGAGGCGTTGACATGTGGACTCTCTTTCCGATGAACCCTGTCATGCGGCGGCTGGGCTGGGGCGTCTTTCTGCTGCTATGGCCTCTCAACCTGGGGGACGGCCAGTGGATGACCCTGGTGACCGGCCTGGCGGGCAGCTTTCTTCTTCTGCTGGCCCTCTGGCGGCTGCGGGACGCGGACGGGTATTTCCGCCGCGCCTTTTTCTGGCTTCTCCCGGTGCTGCTGCTCCAGGCGGGCGGATTGGCGGCCTCCTACTATCTGGAGGCGGACGAGCAGATCTGGTTTACCGCCGCGTCCTGCCTGTGCACCGCCGCGCTGCTCGTGCAGATTACCAGGGGGCTCTCCAGCTGGCTGCCGCCGGGCTCCCGGCTGCGGCCCCGGACGGCGGCGGCGTGGTACCTGCTGGGTACCGCCGTTGGCCTCTATCTGCTCATGGCCGCCGGGGGCAGCGCCTTCCAGTCCCCACTTCTCTTCCTGCTGCCGGCGCCTTATCTAATCGCGGGGCTGAAGGTCGTCCGGGCGGCGCAGGCCGCGTATATCCCGCTGCCCTATCCGGAACGCCGGGGCAGCTGGGCGGTGGGCCTCGTCTTTCTGGCGATGTTCGGCGGTATGGTCGGCTCCGCCATGGCCGTTAAGACGACTATCCCGTCGGCGGCCCTGCCGGTGGCAGCCGACGACCAAGCGGGACGAGCGGCTCTGACAGCGGTGGGGATGCCGTCTGAGGTGGCGGCTGATTTATCCGCCGAGGAAGCGGCGCGCTTTGCGGGCATCCGCGGCATCCAGGCAAAGACGGCGGAGCAGGACTGCGACGGCGGCCGGGTGCGCCTGACCTTGGCGGCAGGCTATGCCACGGACGGTGAGCTGCGGGTGGTGGCCCATTACCACTGGCTGCAGGCGCCCCGGCACCAGGCGCAGGACGCGGTGGGCTTGGCCTATAGCGCCGCGCTTTTGACAGAAACCGGGGAAGAGCTGGTATCCCAGCGGCATCTCATCGACCAGGGTGGGAAAACCCGGCAGCTGAAAAACGCCGCCCACCCCCTCGGCCGGAACGCCGCCGGCACCGTCATCCCCGCCGGCCGGGGGACGCAGCGACGGGGATATCTGGCCAAATCCTTCAGACTGAACAGCCGCGAGCCGACAACGGTTAGCCTGTATGTCCAGCTGGTGCATCAAAGCCGGTTTATCAACCTCCCCTACCAGCCGCCGCTGAGCCTGTGCGCCCCTCATGGGGCGAGCAGCGGGCCGGAAGGCCCGTTCGATCAGTTGTTTACGGATCTGCCCATCTCCTACGAGCCGGAGGGCTATACGCCGCCGGAAGTGAATGTTTGACAAAAGTGAATGGTCATGCTATATTTGGCATACACTACACTGAGGGCCATTTCCTAGGCGCGGCCCGTATTTTCCCGAAGAGAGATGATGTGCCATGGAGTCCTCCCTCATTGAAAACGTCCGGGAAACCGGCGGTTCGTCCGGTATGCTGTTCGCCTGCTGGGCGATTGTGATTGTGCTCGTCGCCATGTTTCTGGTGTTCATGCGGGCCCATAAAAAGGAGTACGCCGTCGCCATCGTTCCGCTGATCGTGCTGCCTTTTATCCATATCCTCAGCAACCCGCTGGCCCACCTGCTGGATCCGCTGCTGCCGCTGACCCTGCCGGAGCTGCGCATCGCGGTGGACATGACGGCGGGGCTGGTCTCCTGCCTGCTCATCGGGCTGACCGCCCGGCACATACGGGAACGACGCACCCGTAACGCCTTCATGATCTGCTGCTCCGGCTTTCTGATCATCCTGACACTGGTGCTGGTGGTCAATTCCCTGGTGCTGGTACGCGTATAACGGAAAACCGCCTTATGGCGGTTCAGCTTGTCGACAAAGTCGACAAGCTGCTGGACGGGGACGCCGGATCGCGGCGGCTCGTAAACGATCGCTGCGCGAGCGTTTACTCCCCTTACTCCCTCTGTCCCCCGCTGGCGGAGCATTCGCTCCGCCCGGCCACGCCCTGCTCTTGAAAACCGGCGGAAACACACGTGTTTCCGCCGGTTTTCGCCTATAAGGTGTGTTTGCGAGGCACATGTCCTCGCAAACACTGATCGGTAACCCGCCCCCGCTTTTTCGTTTTCCAAATGACGGATTCCCCTTTTTTGACAGCCTGAACCGCCTTATGGCGGTTTTTTATTGCCTGGAAACATTGATTATTCTTCCGCAAAGTGGTATACTAAACCGTATCTGTTTAGGAAACGCGGGGGTTCTCCCCCTGGACGGAGGGATGTGCGTGAAAAGGCTGAGACGTATGGGAAGCGCCGGATTGGCGGCGGCGCTTCTGGTTTTCTGCGTCTCGGGCTGCTCCACCATCCCCAAGGAGCTGCTTACCGGCTCGTCGGAGGCGCCGGCGCCGGTGTCCTCCGAGGTTCCTCACCCGGCAGTCAGCACGGTTTTTACCCTGAGCTTCAGCCGCGAGGACACCCTCAACCCCTATGCCGCTAAAACGCGGGTCAACCTGGATTTGGCCACCCTGCTGTACAGCGGACTGACGACGCTTGATGAGTCGTTTACCCCGCAGATGGCGGCCGCTACCTCCGTTTCGTCCGGGGACGCGACCCACTGGACGGCCGTTATCCGGGAGGGCGCGTTGTTTTCCGACGGCTCCCAGGTGACGCCCGCCGACGTGACAGCCTCCTTCCAGCTGGCCAAGGGCTCCGCCAATTATAAGGATCTGGTCAGCAACATCGTCTCCGCCGAGGCCAGCGGGAAAAACGCGGTGATCTTCACCCTTTCCTCCCCCGACCCGAACACGGCGGCCTGCCTGACCTTCCCCATTCTCAAGGCGGGCACCGTCACGAACGAGGCCGGCAAGGCGCCGGTGGGCGGCGGGCCGTACGTCTACCGCCCGGGTGAGAACAGCTATACGCTGGAAGCCAACGGGCGCAGCGGCAAAACGCTGTCCATCCCTTCCATCCGGCTGCTGCACCTGCCCGACGACGTGGCCATGCTGCACGGCCTGGAAAACGGCTCTATCAGCTTCTATTACAGCGACCTTTCCAGCGGGGATATCCCCCGCACCTCCCATTCGAGTATCCAGGTGCCCCTGAATTACCTGGTGTTCCTCGGGGTCAATGCGGGCCGGGGAGACCTTTCCAGCGCGGCGGTGCGCCGGGCGCTTTCCAACGCCATCGGCCGCACCGAAATCGCCGAAACCGCCTTCGCCGGCCGGGCGCAGGCCGCCGTGACCCCCTTTCATCCGCTGTGGAAGCCGGTTGTCGAAATGAAGGGGTTTTCCACGGGCGAAAATCTTACCCAGGCGGTTGCAGAATTGGAGGCGGCGGGGTATAATACTAAAAGCGGCTCTGCGCCCTCCAAAAACACCAAAGCCCTGACGCTGGAGCTGATTTATCCCACGGGCAACGATTTCCGCAAGACCACGGCGGAGGTTCTCACCCAGCAGCTGGCCAAGGCAAACATCACCCTCAAGGCCACGGCCCTGGAGTTTTCCGCTTATAAAGACCGGCTGGGCAAAGGCGACTATGACCTGTATCTGGGGGAAATCCGCCTGACTGGGGATATGAACCTGCGGCCTCTGCTGGCCGGCGGTTCCGCCTCCTATGGGATACAGGCCGCGGGCGCGGGGGCGGCGGCTTACGGGCAGTACCTGGCCGGCGGCAAAACCCTCGCGGAGTTCGTGGAAGCGTTCGTGCAGGACGTGCCCTACATCCCGCTGTGCTGGCGCAAGGGGCTGGCGGCCTACAGCCGCACCATGAGCCACATCACCCCGAACGCATCCGATATCTATTACGGCATCGAGAGCTGGAGCCTGTCCGGCTGACGGAGAGGCGACCCGCTTTGGCAATATCCGGCAGGCGCCGGAGTCTAACGTGGAAAGGCGTGTGCAACGATATGATCCGCATTGAAAACCACTTGGGAACCATCGAGATCGCCCCGGAATATTTCCGTTACCTGATTGGCAACGCCGCGGCCTCCTGCTACGGTGTGGCGGGCATGGTCAAGAGCGGCCCCAAGCAGGGGCTGCGCTCCGTGTTTTCCAAACGCTCTTACGCCGACGACGGCATCCGGGTGCGCGGCGAAGGGGATCGGCTGATTGTCGACCTGCATATCTCTGTGATTTACGGGATGAACATATCCGCCATCGCTAAGAGCATCGTCAACAAGGTGCGTTATACCGTCGAGGAAGCCACCGGCCTGCGGGTGCGCAAGGTCAACGTGTTCGTCGACGGCATGAAGTCGGAATAATTCGGTGTGTGCCTGCGGCGCATGCCGGGGGAGCCACCTGCAAGGGAGTTGCTTAATATTGATACAAGGTAAACTGCTCCGGGACGCGATGATTTCCGCGGCCCATACGCTGTCGAACGCCAAGCAGTCGGTCGATGAGCTGAACATTTTCCCGGTGCCCGACGGGGACACCGGCACCAATATGTCCATGACCATCACGGCCGCGGCGCGGGAGCTGGCCCGCCTGGACAATCCCACGGTCAGCGAAACCGCCGACACGGCGTCCTCCGCTCTGCTGCGGGGCGCGCGGGGCAATTCGGGCGTCATCCTGTCCCTGCTGTTCCGGGGCTTCTCCAAAGGGCTCAAGGGCCGGCAGGAAGCCGATGGGGCCGATCTGGCGGCAGCCCTGACGCTCGGGGTGGAGGCCGCCTATAAGGCGGTCATGAAGCCCACCGAGGGCACCATCCTCACCGTGGCCCGGGAAGCCGCCGACAAGGGCCGGCAGGCCGCGGAGAAGGATCCCTCCCCTGAAACGGTCTGGGCGGCCATCTGCGACGAAGCAGACGCTTCCCTGCAGCGTACCCCCGAGCTGCTGCCTGTGCTGAAGAAAGCAGGCGTGGTGGACGCGGGCGGACAAGGCCTGTGTATCATCCTGCGCGCCATGCTCGACGTATTCAATGGCGGGGAAATCGTCGCCGGGGACGCTGAGGAAAAAACTGCATCCGCTGTAAAGGCCGTCAGCGCCGCCGGATCCTTCGACGCCGACATCACCTTTACATACTGCACCGAGTATATCGTTGCACGTGATAAAGGGAACGACCGGGATCCGCTGCGGCTGCGGGCTTATCTGGAATCCATCGGCGACTGTGTGGTCGTGGTGGACGACGACGACATCATCAAGGTGCATGTGCACACCAACGACCCGGGCAAAGCCTTGTCCGAGGCGATACAGTACGGCCAGTTCGAAACCGTCAAGGTGGAGAACATGCGCATCCAGCACGCCAACGCCGGCTGGGTGGAGGAAGCCGGCGTCGAGCAGCCGGCGCCCCTGCCCCGGGTAGAGCCGGAAAACGAGTACGGCTTTGTGGCCGTGGCGGCGGGCGACGGGCTGGGCAGCCTGTTCCGTGACCTGGGCTGCGACCAGGTGGTGTCAGGCGGCCAGACCATGAACCCCTCCACCGACGACATTCTGAATGCCATCCAGGCCACCCCGGCCAAGGTGGTCTATGTGCTGCCCAACAACAAGAACATCATTCTCGCCGCCGAGCAGGCGGTGCCTCTGGCCGATCGGACGGTTCACGTCCTGCCCACCCGCACCATCCCCCAGGGTATCTCCGCGATGCTCAGCTTCTCCGGAGACGCGGACGTGGAGGAAAACCTCATCGAAATGATGAAGGCCGCGGACAACGTGTCCACCGGTTCGGTGACCTTTGCCGCCCGGGACAGCGAGTACGGCGGCCACACCATCAAAGAAGGCGAAATCCTGGCTCTGGACGGCGGCAAGGTGGTCTTCACCGACGACGACGTGCAGCACGCGGCTGTCAAGCTGGCCAAGAGCCTCATCAACGCCCGCAAGCTGGGCGGCAAGGACGTGAGCTTCGCCACCATCATCTACGGCGAAGGCGTCACCGAAGAGCAGGCCGAAGTGGTGCGGGACGGCATCCGCGCCAAAATCGGCGACAACGTGGACATCACGCTGGTAAACGGCGGGCAGCCGGTATATTATTACTTCATCAGCATCGAATAACGGAAAAAAGGAAGCCCGCGGGCTTCCTTTTTTAGCGGTGTTTTCGGCATAGGTACGGCGGGATGCCGCACCTCATAAAGAAGAGGAAGCCTTCCGGCTTCCTCTTTTTTATCCCTTGATGGCGCCGGCGGTCAGGCCCTTGATGATGTTCTTCTGCAGGAAGACATAGACGATCATCACCGGCACGAAAATCAACGTCACCACCGCGCACATCATGCCGTAGTCGGTGCCGAACTGGCTGCTGACCTCGTTGAGGAAGCGGGTGATGGTCCATTTCTCCGGACTGCGCAGGAAAAAAAGCTGGGTGAACAGATCGTTGTACGACCAGAGGAAGGAGAAAATGGCCACCGTGGCGAAGGCCGGCCGGCAGACCGGCAGAATCACCTTGTAAAACACCTGGAAGACGTTGCAGCCCTCCAGAAAGGCGGATTCCTCCAAATCCACGGGCAGACTGCGGATATACCCCATGAGGATGACCATGGCGAAGGACAGGTTGCCCGCTATCTGGGGCAGGATAACGCCCACGGGGCTGTCGGTCACGTTGATGGCGGACAGCATCTGAAACACCGGAATGATGGTGGAAAAGACCGGAAACATCAGGCTCGCGATGATCAGGGAATCGAGGAACCGACGGCCCCGGAAGCGGTAGCGCACCATGGCGAAAGCGGCCATGCCCGCCAGCAGCACCACCAGGACCGTCACCACGCCGGAGATGAGAATGCTGTTGAAATAGGCCATCCATACCGACTGGGGCGGCTTGGTGAAGGTCTTGACGTAGTTGTCCAGGGTGGGGGCGAAGCGCAGAGAGAAGGCGTCGGTTTGGATAATATCCTTGTTTTTAAAGGAGCTTATCAGCACCCACAGGAAAGGGAACACCGTGGTCAGCGCCCACAGACTCAGCAGGATATAGATGAGGACGTGGGAGGGATAGATGCGCTTGCGTCCGATTTTCATGACGGCGCCCCTTTCTAATAATCCTTCTCGCGGAACACGAGCTTGCTCAGCTGAGACAGCACCACGCCCAGCACCACGATGAACACGGCGATGGCGGCGGCATAGTCCACGTTGCTGGTCTGAAAGGTCTGGTAATACATATAGGTGCCGGTCAGATAGGCGTCCGCGAAGTTGGGCGGGAACATGACCCAGGGCAGATCGAACACCTTGAGCGCGCCGGTGATGGACAGGGTCAGGCAGGTCACCAGCACGTTGCGCAGCAGGGGCAGGGTGATATACCGGATCCGTTTGAATCCGGTGGCCCCGTCGATTTCCGCCGCCTCCTTGACGTCCTCGGAGATGTTGTTCAGCCCGGTGACCAGGATGACGAAGTAGAAGCCCACGTACTGCCATACCACTGGGATGGCCATGGTTAAGAAGGTGTACTGCTCCTTGAAAATGATCCGCGTCCCCCCTAAGGACTCGATAAGCTGGTTGATAGGACCGCGGGTCATGAGCATCAGGTTAAACAGCAGGCCCAGGGCGGTGGCGGACACCACGATGGGGAAAAAGAAGAGGATGCGGAACACCTGGGAGCCCTTCTGAATCGTATCCACCATCAGGGCCAGCACCAGGGCGATACCTACCTGAAACACGATGGTGCACGCCATGAGCAGCAGGGTGTTTTTCACCGCGATGACCATGTTGGGATCCGTGGTTTCCAGCCCGGGGATGATTTTCAGATAGTTTTCCGCCCCGATGAACGCCCCGTGAGGCGCGCCCAGCTGGGAGACGTTGAAAAAGGAATCGATGATGTTGCGGATAAACGGATAAAACAGGAAAATGACCATGAACACAAAAGCCGGCAGCAGAAAGACGGCGGCCGGCCATTTGCGCTTATAGATCATCGCCACCGTCTCCGGGCGCTGCACCGATTTGGTTTTGGATTTCAAAGGAATCCCCCGATCCTGCCTAGGCATAAAATGTAAGGAAAAGCCGTCGGCCCTCCATCCGGACGGGCCCGGCGGCGGGCGGGACGCATCCCGCCCCCGCCGAAGGCGCCGCCGGGTTATTTGTTGTTTTTGACCAGCTCTTTGAGCACCGCCTCGGGCGTGGTCTCGCCCTTGGCCAGCTTAGTGGCGTTGGCCAGATACACCTCAAAGGCCGGGCGCTCCAGGTTGTCCTGGGCCACCATGGGGGTGGCGGGCGCGTCCTTGAGCAGCTGCAGGAACTGCTTCTGTTGGGCGGTCATCTTGCTTTCGTCCATCTTGGCCGTGTCGGAGGCCGCGAAGCCGCCGCCGGCCTCCACGAATTTCACGATGGCTTCGTCGCTGGAGTTGTATTTCACAAAGTCGATGGCCGCTTTCCGCTTGGCCTCGTCGTTCCAGCATTTCTTGGAGATATACCAGCCGGAGGAGAAGCCGGACAGGATGGTGCCGGGCTCGTTTTCACTCTCGGTATAGGAGGGGAATGGAATCACCTTGACGTCGTCCGCGGTCACCTTGGCTCCCTCGGTTTTACCGTCGGGATCCACCACGCTGAACCAGGAGCCGTCCAGATACATGGCGGCTTCCCCCTTGCGGAAATACAGGGGCGCTTCGGTATTGGCCATGGAGGCGGTATCCGCCGGGAACGCGCCCGCGTCGTACAGCACCTTCAGCAGCCCTAAGCCCTTGACCCAGGATTCCGGGATTTCGGCGTCGCTCTTCGGGTTGACGTTCATGGCTTTCGCGCCGCCCACCGCCATGATCAGGTGATCAAAATAATAGTGGGCCTCGGCGCCCAGGGAGGCTGAAATGGGAATGATATTTTTGGACTTGAAGACGTTGATGGCGTTCAGCAGGGAGGCCCAGTCGGTGGGCAGGGGCACGTTGTGCTGCTTGAACAGGGTCTCATTGCAGAACAGGCCCTCTCCATAGCCCTTGATAGGCACAGACATGGATTTGCCCCCGCTGGTGACATTGTTGGCGGATTTCATAACCGATTCGCGGATGTTTTTACCGTAATCGGGATCTACCTGCTGAATTGTTTCCACATCCACGATTTTGTCGAGGATGGGGGCCGCCGTCGCGCCATTGAAGAAAAACAGCACGTCCGGCTCGGCGCCGGTGTTGAAGTCGGCAACCACCTTCGCCTTCCAGACGTTGTCCGCCTTGGTGGAATCGTTGGTGATTTTGTTGCCGGTCTTTTTCTCCCAGTCCTTGATCTGCTGCTCGAACACAGGGGTGGCGGGATCCTCGCCGCCGAACTGGGTGACCACCTTCAGGGTCACCTTGCCCGCGCCAGGTTTGCTCTCGTCCTTGTCTTTGGAGCAGCCGGCCAGGCAGGAAGCGCACAGCAGTGCGGACAGGCCCAGGGCTAAAATGCGTTTCATGGTGTTTCCTCCTATCGATCTATCGGGTTCTTGGATATCTCGTTCAGCAGCCGTCCGCGCTGTGCGGGACTTCTGTGGCATTAGGTTGCGCAGGGGCGCGGAAAATATACCACGCGCCCCGGGAAACCGCGGCTTCTACAGGCCGAGAAACGCCTGCATCTGATCGCAGATGGCGTTGGCCTGGGAGCCGTCCTCCATCTCGCAGAAGATGCGGATGAGCGGCTCGGTCCCCGAGAAGCGGGCGATGATCCACCCGCCGTTCTCGAAGTACACCTTGCACCCGTCCAGGTAAGATACCTTCTCCACTTCGCAGGGGAACTCCGGCAGCCGCTTCTCTTCCATCAGCAGCCGGTGGATCTCCTCCTTACGTGCCGCGCTGAACCGGTAGTCCCGCTCCGCCATCACCAGGTTCCCATACTCCCCGATGATTTCGTCGTAGATCTGCGACAGCTTCTTGCCCGTCACCGCCAGCATCTCCACCAGCAGCGACGCCGCGTAGATCCCGTCCTTTCCCTGGATATGGCCCCGCACCGTCAGCCCGCCAGACGATTCCCCGCCGATGACCGCGTTTGTCTCCAGCATCTTGCCCGATATGTGCTTGAAGCCCACCGGCACCTCATAGCACGTCTCCCCGAACGCCTTCGCCACCTTGTCCAGCAGGTGCGTCGTCGCGATGTTCCGCACCGCCGCCCCGTGCCACCCCTTGTATTTCAGCAGGTAGTAGTACAGGATTACCAGGATCTGGTTCGGGTGCACGAAATGCCCCTTGTCGTCGATGATCCCCAGCCGGTCCGCGTCTCCGTCCGTCGCGATACCGATGTCCGCCTTCCGCTCCAGCACCGCGTTACGCAAAGCTCCCAGCGTCTCCACGTTGGGCGCCGGCAGCCGCCCCCCGAACAGCGTGTCGTGCCGGTCGTGGATCACGTCCACGTCGCACCGCGCCGTCAGCAGGATCGTCTGCAGGCTCGTCTTTGACACCCCGTACATCGGATCCAGAATGATCTTCAGGCTCCGGCTCCGGATCGCGTCCATGTTGATCCCCCGGATGATCGAGTCGAGATACGGGTTCTGGGGGTTGATCTCCTCCACCAGCCCCTCCGATACCGCCTGCTCATACGGCACCGCCCGCAGGCTGTCCCCTTCCAGCCCCGCGATATAGCGCTCGATATCCGCCGTCACCGTCTCGTCCGCGTCCCGGCCGCCCTTGACGAACACCTTGATCCCGTTGTAGATCGCCGGGTTGTGGCTCGCCGTCACCGCCATCCCGTACGCCATGTCGTAGTATTTCACCGCGAACATGATGAGCGGCGTCGGCGCCTCCCGGTTCACCAGCTTGCAGGCGATGCCTTCCCCCGCCATCACCTCCGCCGCCCATTTCGCCGCTTCCACCGACAGAAACCGCCGGTCGTACCCGATGACGAACCCGTTCCCTTGCGTTCCCTCGTCCTTCATCTTCCGCGCCAGCGCCGCCGTCAGCAGCTGCACGTTCGCCTTCGTGAACTCTTCCCCGATTACGGCACGCCAGCCGCCCGTTCCAAATCCTATCATGTGCCTTCTCCTTTCTATGCCGTCGTCAGTCTTCCACCGTGACCTCGATCGTTCCCTTGAGGCGGTTGGCCGGAATCCACAGGCGCTGTGCCTTCAGGATGTCGTTATACCGGCCCTCCGCGGGCTCGCCGTCCACTGTAAACCGACGTTTCCCGGCCCCGGTCTGCTTGTACCGGATGCGCACCACCGCGCCCTTCACCGGCACCTCCGCCGTGAAAGCTCCGAAGGGGCAGTAGGCGGCGGGCTGCACCCACACGCCGTCGTATTCGGGGCGGACGCCCGCCACAAACCGGACAAGCAGCTTGAGGGTCACGTTGGAGCTGCCCGTCTGCCAGTCCATCATGGACTGGCCGTCCACATTCTTCTCCGGGTTATAGCCGTACGAGTTGGGCATGACGTACGGGGACACCGAAATGGTGTCGTGCGTCATGGGCAGGGACTTGATCAGCTCCTGCCAGGCCGCCTCGGGGCTGCCCATACGGAACAGGGCCATCACGCCGAACACCGACGCGTGGATATACGGCGCGCCGTTTTCCGCCGTGCCGGCGGGCAGCTTCGGGATCCGTCCCACGCCCTTGGCGTCCGGTTCAAAATGAGGCTCGAAGGTGCGCAGGCCGTATTTGGAATCCAGCGCCAGGATGTCCTTCTCGATAACGCCGCGCAGACCGGTATCCCGATCGTACAGGCCGCTGAGCACCCAGAACGCGTTGGAGGTCAGGCTGCGTCTGGCCACCCCGTCCGGGTCGTTCCAGCCGCCCACGTGATAAGACAACTCGTCGCCCCAGCCGTGGCTGATGCGGGCCTGTCCCTCGTCGTTGTACACGATGCCGTATTTCTGCAGCCCGGCGGCCAGCCGGTCGGCCCTTTCGGAATAGTCGGTGATGGTGTCCGAGTATTTGTCCGCGTTGAGCAGGGAGAGCAGGGCCATCATCTCGTTGAGGTTCTGCCATACCTGGGACGCGGCCATCACCGACACGCCGCTGCCGTATTCCTTGTCCGGATCCCGGCTGGTTCCCAGCCCGTCCAGCGCGTCGTTCCAATCGCCGAACAGCACCCGGATGCAGCCGGTTCGCGGATCGGTCTTGTCCAACAGCCAGTTCATGATCCGCAGCATGTGATCGAGAACCGTATCCTGCTCCTCGCTCTTTTTGACCAGCCGCTTTTTTTCGTCCACGATTTCATAGTACCCGCAGACCTCGCCCAAGAAGCCGAAGTCCCCGGTCAGCTTGAGATAAGTCACGATGGTGGAAATCACCCACACACCCTGATCGATGAAGGGGCGCAGATCCATGGCGGGTGCCGCGCCCTCCCGCACCGGCAGCGCGTATTGGCGAGGGCACCGCCCGGAGGGATCGGTGAAGCTGAGCGCTTCAAGCATCTTGGCGCGGGCCGCCTCGGGCTGCCAAATCATATAGCCCTCCAGCGCCTGGAACACGTCCCGGATGCCGATGAGCGATCCGGCGCTGAGCTGGATATAGCCCTTGATGGTGGCGCAAAACTCCACCTGCTTCTTGAGCTGTTCGACAAACGCGTTCATCACTTCGGCGGACAGGCTGTCTTCCTTCCCGTCCTCGAAGGTCATGGTCAAACCGCCGCTCTTGGCCTCCTCGGCCTGTATCAGAGCGGCCAAATCCGCGTCGAAAGCGGCGGGATCGGGCCGCAGGGCCCGCAGCTCTTCCACCGCTCCGCCATTCTCACAGTGGACGCGGTAAGCGAAGGCGCTGTCCACCCGAAGGGAGGCCCCGGCCGGCATGGTCAGGCGCAGGATGTCCCCGCAGATCCCCACCTCGGTGAAGGTGGTGACCGTCGGCGCCTCACCGAAGGTGCCGGCCAGCACGCCCCGGGGATGATGCAGGCTCGAACGGGCGCCGCCCACATAAGCGGCCCGGGAGGTGGTCTCCTCATGCCCCTTCAGCGCCGCGCCGCCGTTCAGGGTCAGCGTCCGGGTCAGCACGCCGTAGTTGGAAACCTGCCGGGTGCGGCTGATGCTCTCGTTGCACCGCACCACGAAATCAGGCAGGTTCTCGCCCGCCGCCACGCTCACCTCGCGGAACCAACGGTTTTCCCCGTTTTCAAACACATCGTGCAGCAAAAATGGGTTGCAGTAGGAGGAAATAAAGAAATCGATTTCTTTTTCAGTTAAATTTTCTACCCCCAGCGTGAAACGAGTGGTTCGGTCACCGGTCACATACACGCGCACGCTCAAGCGCAGTCCCTCGGCCTCGCACATATAAGTCACAAAGGATTTGTTGAACACGGTATACCGCACCGCGTCGTCCTCCGTTTCCGGCACCGCCAGCAGAGGGACAATTTTATTGCCCGCCTCGGTCGGGAAGCCCGCAAACCAGCACAGCTTGGGCTCCTGCCCCTCGGCGCTGCGCAGAAAAGGGGAGAAAATGCCCTCGTTGCTGTGCATATACCCGGAGGTGTACGCCCAGAAATTGAAGCCGTCGCTGCCATAAGGATACCGGCAGTCCCCGTCGTCCCGCGGACGGGTAAAGATCTCCTTGTCTCCGGCGAACCAGGCCCGCCCGGGCAGGGCGGCGGCGTCCAATTCTCCCGCCGATGCACTCGCGGCCATAGCCGCCAGCCGAGCGGCGTTTTTTAATGCGTTCATTTGCCATACACCTCCGCGTATTTCGGGAGTACGTGGGGCTGCAGGGCGATCCAGCGCTTCACATCATGGATGGCGAAGCCGAACGCATCATAGGTTTCCGCCACGTCCCGCATAATGGTCTGCAAGCACTTGTACATGTAGATTTTGCCTTCCTCAAAATAGGAAATCGCGCAGTTGCCGTCCTCCCGGCGCGCCTCGTCCAGATCCATGGTCTCGCAGCCGATCATCAGATGCTTGCCAGTCTTCTTGGCGATTTCCACATTGGGCATCACCACACGGTACTGCCCCTCGGCCGTGTCGCTGTACGCCATGATCCCCACTGCTTCGCAGTAACGGAAAATGGTTTCGGTCAGAGAGCAATCGTTTTCTGCGTCATGGAATTTGCCGAACCAGGCGGGAATATCCCATTCCAGCTGCAAGCCGCGCTTATCCGCCTGCGCCCTGGCGTCCCGGATAAGCTCCACAAAGCGGGGTATGTAGCCTTCCATGCCGTCCCGCTTGACCTCCGGCAGTACGTGGGGCTCCACGTCCAGATGGAGAGAGTAAAACTGAGGGCCGTCTCCGCACAGAGCATTGATGGCGTCCACCCGCTCCAGGTACTCCTGATACGGCCGCCGTTTATCCGGCATAATCCAGACCGGATCGCCCGACAGAGCAGCGGCACGGATGCCATACGCGGCGCAGTGCCGGATAAGATCCGCGTACCGGGCGTCGGTTACGTCCCGGTTGATGGAAAAATACAGCTCGGTCACGTGGTTTTTCCGGCAGAACCGGAACAGCTCGTCGGGATTGACCACATAATAGGAAACATTCCAGACCCAGGAGCCCAGCGGACGTCCTAAATTCAGATACGGTTGGTCTGTCATCGTCTTGTTCACGCCTTTCTGACTATCGCGGGCCCGATCCCAGAGTCCGGGACGGCCTCATGGGCCGCCCCGGACACAGGGAACATTGCCTTGATTACTTGCGCTTACGGGTCAGCAGCACGCCGCCCAGGGCCAACACGCCCAGCACCGGCAGCGCCAGAGGCAGGCTGTGTCCGGTCGTGGGGTTAGAGGGGTTGCCATTGTCCCCGCTGGTGGAGCTGTTGTCGCCACCGGTGGAGCTATTGTCGCCAGGTTCGGAGGGAGTGGGAGCGGGCTTGGGATTGTCGGGATCCTCATAGTCTTCCTGGCCGTCAAAGGCTTTCCAGAACTTCAGATCGTCGATGTAGTAGTCGGGGAACGCAGCGCCGTCCGCGTCACTCTCCCAGAGTTCGTTCTGGCCGCGAAATCGCAGAGAAATATAGCCCTGCGTATACTCCGGAATCTCATTGCCTTGATACTGCAGATAGCCGTCCAGATCGTCGTAGGCAACGCCGACAAAGGTCCACTCATTCGTGATCTCGACAGGTTCCGCTTCATACACGCCGGCCGGATCTCCCAGAGCGCTGATATACAGCTGAGGGGTCACGGTCATCACGTCGCCGGGGTTCTTGGTACGCAGCCAGGCGGAGAAATAGTATTTGCCGCCTCCCTGGCTCTTGATAACCTCGGTCAAGGTGAAAGCCGCCGCATTGTACTTACTGGTTCGATCCGAAATCAGCAGGCAGTTGTTACCGCCATGCGCGATATTTTTGTCGGTAATCAGGGTGTACTTGGGATGCCCACCCTCAACGTCGGCCTCAGACCAGATGTAATCGTTGGCAGTGAAGCTTTCCAGATCGCCATAGGGAGCAATCAAATTAGCCTTATTCTCATACTTGAATTCCGGAACAAACGCATTTTTTTCCGGGGGCAGCGCGTCAAAAGCCGCGCGAGCCGCGTCCAGCTTGGTTTTGGCGGCCGCGACAGTCGCTTTCTGCTCAGCGGAAAGCGAATCCAAATTCAGACCTTCATACAGGGATTCCGCCGCCGTGATGGCCACCTCGTCGCCGCGGGTAATCGCATCCGCCGCCGGCAGATCCTCAACGGCTTTGACAAACGCCGCCACGGCGTCAGCCACGGGCCGCGGGCCCATAACTTTGAAATCATCCACATAGAAATTGGCCGTGTCTTCGGTAGCCAGACGGATGGACGCCCAAGTGGCGCCGAAGGGATCGAAGTTACCCGCGTCGGCACTGCCGTTAATCAGGAAGGGCAAATACTCACCCGGTACATCAATGCCAACCTCGGTCCACTCTTCGCCGACCTCCACATAACCGCCGCTGCGGGGCAGAATATAGCCGTTGCCCATGGTGGCGCTGAGGCTGCAGCCGAAAATGGGCTGCACCTTGATGGTGCCCGTCTCCGCGCGCACCCACACAGAGATGTAATAATGCTCGTCTTTGCTCAGCTTGCCAACGCTGTTTACGACATCTTTCAAATCAACCGCGATGCTCTGCTGTACGCCGGGGCGATTGGTAATATGCAGGGCGCCGGTGCCGTTATGCACGATCGTCGTGTCCACAGCGGACAGGGTTTCCTTTTCCACCGTGGCGGCAACCAGGGGCTCACCGGTGGCGGCATCATTGCTGGTGGCCACATACCAGGCATCGCCTTCGGCCTTCTGGGTATTGTAATAATTGGCATCCTCGACTTTGGCGTTGAAATCGCCGTCTTTAAGGATGTTGGTTCCGATTTCCGTGACGGAAGCCGGCGCCCCGTCGTTGGGAACGAACCAGAGCGTCACGTCGTCGATGGAATACCCGCCGTCATAGGGCGTCTGCGCCCCACTTTCCGTGGTGAACGCCAGGAAATAGAACTTGGCCCAGGTTAAAGCCGCCGGATCAAAGGCGCCGTTAACCAGGGAAAAATCCATGTAGGAGCCATCCCGTTTTTTCCCGATAGTCGTCCATTCATCCGTTACGGCGAAGCGTGTACCGCCTCCGGTCTGAAGCTGCATCCCGCCAGAGCCCTGAATAAACGGAACGAAATACGCGGTTTCATCCGGATTGTCCAACTTGATACGCGCGCTGATATAATATTTACCCGCGGCGCCGTTGGCCTTCAGCTGTTCCTTGACATTCTGCATCACCGTCGCGCTGCGCTTATTTGCCTCTCGATCGGTAAGGTGCAGATAGGCATTGACCGAATCGGCGATGGACACCGGCGTAATGGTGGCTTTCTTGCCGGCGTCGCTCTCATTCGCAGAGAACGGCGCGTCCATCCCATTCTCGAACCCGCTTTCCACCAGAGTAACCGTAGGCCGCACCTTGGCCGTGTCCTCTGCCGAAACGCCGGTGACCGCCAGGCCGCCGCACAGCAGCGCCGCGGACAGGGCCACGCTCAAAAATCGTTTCATCCATAATCCTCCTTACTTGTGTTTCCTATTTCTTACCGGCGGCTCGCCGGCGCCCACATGGAGCGTCGGCGGCCGGCCGGTTCTTGCCGATTAGTGCTTGCGGAACTTGAACCAGTAGAGAGCGAATCCGCCGCCGCCCAGAACCACGACCGCCGCGACGACGATGCCGACGATGGCGCCCACGCCCAGTCCGCCGCCGTCCTCCTTGTTCTCCGGCGCGGTGGTTGTCGCCGAGCCGCTGGAGGCCTCATTGGTCGGGGCCGTGGTGGCGCCCTCCTGTGTGGAAACGGTGGTGTCGGTGGGCGCGCTGCTGTCCGCAGGGGCCAGGGTGGTGCTGGAGGACTCGTCCTTGGTGGCTCCACCGCCCTTGGAGGTGGTGGTGGTATTCACCGGCTTCTGGGTGGTGGTGCCGCTGCTGGGCTGCGGCAACTCTTTAACCAGCTGGGACGCGTCGTCCACTTTCCAAATCACAATATCATCCACATAGAAATCGCCGTTGGTCTGCACGACTTTCTCATTGGTGTCCGTGGGATTGACCTTGGGATTCTTGGTAATAAACTTTAGGGCCGACCAGGTGGACACGCCGTTGCGGGGCGCGTAAATACCCGATTTGGTGGTGTCCTCAATGAAGGGGACGTAATAGGTCTTGCCGTCCACGACCGCGATGCCGATTTGGGTCCAGGCGTCGCCCTTGACCTCAAAATAGGTCTGGCCAGGCAGCCACACCTCAGCCGAACCGCCGTACTGCAGCTGCAGCCAGAAATACTGGGTGATCGAAGGATCCACATTGCGGACCCAGGCGGAAATAAAATACGTGTCGGTCTTCTTGTTGTTGGAAGCATCCTTGACGAACTTTTCGGCAATATCAATGCCGATGTCCTTATAGGTCAAGGTGTTGTAGCCCATCGGGCTGCCATCCGCGCTCTTGCCGCGGGCGGAAACCTTCAGCGCCTTTTTGCCGGAATGGGCCACATTGCTGACCACCTCGATTTTGGCCGGAGAAATCGAGGTATCGTCCGGCTCGGTAGCGGCAAATTTTCCAATCATGCCCTCGTCGTTCAGCGTATCCGACTCAAAGTCCTGATAGGTTAGTACCCCGGCGTCATTCTTTCCGGGAACCTTGGTCGCGTAGCCCTTGGGCGGATCCTTTTCCAGCGGGGCGGCCGCTGTGGGAATCGCCATCAGACTGGCCGTCGTCAAGAGTGACAGAAACACAACGGCTCCCTTTCGAAGCAGAGTGGTTTTCATAGCTGCTGTTCCTCCTTTTTCATCGGGTTACAAGTTTATTATCGCACGGTCGCGGGGGGTTCTCTTTGCATAATTTATCGGAGATTTCCCCTATCCTATGAAACCGTATCAACCCTCGGCCGGGCCGGCCGGAACCAGCACCGCCTCGTCGGCCCACAGGGTGCCGCCGCCGTTGTTACGCAGGGTGACCCGCACCTTTTTCGCCTGGGAGGGCGGGGTCAATGGCAGGGTATGCTGCCAGGTGCCGGTGTTCTCCAGCTTTTCGGTCACCACCGATTTTTCCAGCAGGGAATTGCCAAAGGCGTCGGTGTACTCCACCTCCAACACCGCGTCCGTCTTTTTGGTGGAGTTTTTGGTGTTGACCGTCAGGGTGTACTTCACCTTGGACGAGATACCGGAAACCAGCTGGGCCAGGCTGCCGCCCTTGCCGATGGCCGCGCTGCCCTTGCCGTCGGTGGCGTGCTCCGTGGAGGCTGCCGCCTCCCCCTCCGCCGTCCAGCCCTCGAGCCCGTCCTCAAAGCTTCCGTTTGCAAAGAAATTGTTGACCGGCAGCGGAGAGGTTTGGGAAGGATAGGTGTGCTCCAGCCCCTCCATGTCGAACTCCAGGTTTTCCCGTGGATTGGCCTCCCACCCCGTTTCGTCGTAGGGGGTGAACCGGAACCAGTCCACATACATGTAATTGCGTTCGAAATCCGCCACGCCGGCCCACCCCTTGGGAAACCACACCCCGATGGTGAAATAGCCTTTGACGGTGGGAATATTACGGCGGCTGGTGACCAGCTTTTCCCCATCGATGTAGTAATCGATGCGCGGATCCACCGGATCGGTGTGCCAGTCGAAGCGGTAGGTATGCCATTCGCCGTCGTTGTTGGCGATGGTCTTGGTCTTCACCGAGTCCATCTTCTCCTCGGTGATGTAGTTGGTCATGCCAGCATAGTCGAAGCTGTATTTGCTGGGCCCGGGCAGCTCGATATCGATCTCATGGTTCCGGCTCCCATCGTTGAAAAAGGTCCAAATGGCGCTGCACCCGCCGAACCGGGGCATCACCTTCATTTTCACCTCGTAGCTGCCGGGGCCGAAATAGTAATGACTGCGCACGATGGCGCCGGTGCGCGTGCCGGTGGTGGCCGGCTGGCCCCCGTCGCTCATCCCCATGATGTCGCCCTTGTACAGGTCGCCGTTGGCGGCCAGCACCAGGATGCCGTCCTTGGTGTAGCTGACGTTCCGGCTGGTCACTCCCCGGTTGTCGTAGCCCCATTTGGTGTCCGGCACCGTCCAGATCTCCGGATTCACGCCGTTGGTGAAATCGTCGAACAGCGACCCGTCCTCCTGCCAGAGCTCTGGATAGGTCTCGCTGCGCTGTACCGGCGTTTCCTCCACCTTTTCAGGCAGCCGATCCTGCGCCAGGGGATCCGCCGCGCACCCCGCCGCCGTCATGACGAGCGCGGCCGCCAGCGTCCCGCACAGCATTCGCTTACGCATGGCCGTTCCCTCCCTTTCATAGCGGTCATCACCCCACAATACCGGTGCGTTCCACCGACTGGATGAAGAACTTCTGGCAGAATACATAGAGAACCAGCAGCGGGATAATCGCCAGGAGGGTGGCCGTCGCCCGCAGGATGGACTGATAGGCCATCTGGGCGGCCAGGGATACAACGCTGCCGCTGCTCTGCTGGATGTCCGCCAGGGCGTACCCCAGGCTGTCCAGCGTTTTGGCAATGGTCTGGAAGCTGCTGTAGAACAGGTTGGTGTAGGTGTTTTCCCCCCACTGCCAGACAAAGGAGAAGAGGAAAATGGTCACCATAATCGGGATGGCGCTTTTAAGCATGATGGAGGTAAAGGTTTTGTAGGGCCCGGCGCCGTCAATGGCCGCCGCCTCATCAATCTCCCGCGGCACACCCCGGAAGAACTGACGGGCCAGGAAAATATACAGCCCGCAGCGGGGAGCCACCCCGGTCAGTCCCAGGGCGATGAACGGCGCGAAGCTGCCCAGCATGCCCATGGCCTTGAAATTGAGGTATTGCGGGGTCAGAATAACCTGGGTGGGCACCACCATGCACAGTACCACCAGGGCGAACAGAATCCCCCGCCCCTTGAAGTGGAACCGGGCGAACCCGTATCCCACCACCGTGCAGGACAATGCCTGCAGCAGAGACACCACCGTGCACAGCCCCACCGTGTTGAGCAGCAGCTTGCCGTAGTTGATATAGGTGGCGGCCTCCAGGTAGTTTTCCGGGGTGAAATGCTTGGCGATGACCTTAACCGTCCGGTCATACAGGTCGGTCTCGTCCATGAAGGACATGGAAATCTTGGTCAGCAGGGGATACAGGATGGTAAAGCAAATACCGACGATGAACACCGTGCGGAACAGGGCCAGCATCCATTTCGCCGCCGTCTTCTTGCTGAGCAGCTTGCGAAGCCTCGGATTGCGGATGCGGGGGGTGGACAGGCTGTTATTCATGATAGAACACCCTCCTCTGCAGCACGGCGAACACGATGCCCAGCACCGCGAATATCGCGATGAAGTACACCCAGGCCGCGCTGGACGCGACGCCGAAATTTTTCAGCCCCATCAGGTCGCTGCGGATTCTGGCTATCAGCGGATTGCTCAGGTTGGTGAAAGAGTCGATGATGGTGTACACCACGTTGAGCAGGATGTACGGCCCGCACATGGGGAACGTGATTTTCCAGAAATTCACCCATGCGGTGGCCCCCTCGATGTTGGAGGACTCGAACAGGGACGGCGAGATGGTGTTCAGGCCGCCGATGAAGATGATGATCTGCAGGCCCGACTTGATGATGATGTCGTAAATTCCCGCCGTGGCGGTGCTGATGAAATCCACCATCTCCGTGGGCAGGCTGTCGGCAAACAGCGTGGTGATAAGCCCCGAAGCCGAAAACGTCTGCTGCATGCTGTTGGCCGCCGAGGCGGTGTCCCGGTCCATCATCATGCTGATGACGCTGTTGGAATCCATGGTCGCCAGCACGCCGGTGGACACGATGACCGGCAGGAAAAAGATGGCCCGCGCAAAGGTGCGTCCGTGGAATTCCTTGCTGAGAATCAGCGCCGAGAAGAAGCTGAACGGCACCACGACGATGGTGTCCCGCAGAGTCATGATGAAGGAGTTGACGATCCGCTGCCGGAAATCGGTGTCGATGGTGAGAATGTACTGGTAGTTGTAAAGCCCCTTGGGTACCAGCGTGTACCCGTTTTCCACGATTTTAATGTCGTTGAAGCTGAAAATAAAAGACTGAATGAGCGGGATGAGCATAAACGCGGCAAATCCCACCAGAAACGGGGCGATGAACACATAACCGGTGCGGTTCCGCCTGGTCATCAGGTCGGAACGCCGCCGCCCGGCGCTTTTCTTCTCCTTGCCCATGTTCAGCCCTCCTTCTCTGCCAGGAGCCAGCCGGCCGCGGGCACGGTGCCCGCGTCGGTGGCCGCCTCCGATTGGTTATAGTTGATATACAGGCTCTTGCCGCCCTCGTAATCCACCCGCACGACCCCGTCGGTCAGCTGCGTGTGCCCCACCATGGCGCGGCCGTAAACCGGCGAGAGCGCCTCGATGAGCTGGCTGCCCACTTCCTTAATCCGCGGCTCCAGCGTGTCGAAGTTGACGGCGAAAAGCTCGTCGTACGCCGTGTCCTTGACCTCCGAATTGGCGGCCGCGATGGCCGACACATACATGGCCGAACCGGTCTCGATGCACTTGAGCAGGTAGTACCGGTCGTCCGCCGCCCGGTTGAGCTCCTCGGCGGCATACTGGACGCTGCCGGACAGCACCATCTGGGTAAAGGGCACCGACCGGCTGAGCATCGGATGGGTGTTGCAGTCGGTGGGAATCGCCACCGCCACGTCGAGCAGGGGCAGCGCGTAGGCGTTGACCCCGGTGGAGAGAATTCCGTAGCCCGCGTCCCGCAGCTTCTGCATGACCTCCGCCGAATAGGCGGCGGCCGCGTTGCGGGTCATGAAGGCGTCCTTATTGAAGTTGCTGGACAGATCCGCCCCGATGTACGGCAGGCTGAACCCGCTGAGTCCCTTTCCCTTGACCGCCTTCAAGAAGCTGTCCACGTGCCCCGCCATCCGGGTGGGCTCGAGAATGTATCCAAACAGCCCATCCGCGTCGGGAACAAAGGTGGCCTTGTTGTAGGCGGGCTTGTAAGCCGATTCACTGGTGATAAACCGCACCACATCCTTTGATGAGCTGAACTCGTCGAACAGCTTGTCGCGGTAGACGTACTGGAAATCCGCATCGGGGAACAGCCGGGCATTCATGCCCTGCAGCTTGTCGGCCAGGGCCCCAAGTCCCTTTGCTCCGCCCAGCTTGCCCTCCGGGTCAAATCCGGTCAGTACCGAGGACTTCAGCCCTCCCTTGCGCCATCCGGAATACCGGATGACCAGCCGGTCTCCGCCGAAGGCTTCGGCCAGCCGGTCGGCGATGTCCCCCGCCTGAGAGAAGGTGGTCAGCGGCCGCAGGATCTCCCGCGGGATCCCCAATACCGGCGCCTTATCATCGATGGCCCCCACCAGGTTGACCATCACCGGCAGGGTGGAGCCAGCGCTGCCCGTCAGCTTGCCTTCCTTCTGCAGGCGGGTCCGGTAGGTCGCCGCCACGTCCGTCCATTGGTTCCGGCTCTTGTCCAGGAAGGTGTAATCCACCGCGATGTCATCCTCGATGGACTTGTCGGGGTAGCTGTTGACCGTGTTGGTGTCGGTGTTCGTCAGCTTCACCTGGGCGTAATCCAGCAGCTTGAACCGGGCGCCGATGGCCCCGATATCCTGTTCGGAGCCCCGGGCCGCCGCGTACAGCGACGCCGTGGCATCCGCCTGGCCGATGACGGCCAGCATGGCGCCCTCCTCGGCGGTGATGCCGTATACCGGCAGGTACAGATTCTTTTTCACCGCCGCCTGGGACAGCTGGTACAGGGCGTAATCCCGCCCGTAGAACCCTTCGGCGTACTCCGCCGTGTTGCCGGATCGCACCTGGCTTAGATGGATGATAGCACCCGACCCGTCGGGCACCACCGCCTGGCTGTTGGTCAGCCCAGCGGCCGTGTTCATAAAGGGCAGCAGCGTCACCGTGTCCAGCTTCAGGTTGGACGTCACCCGGATATCCGCCACCGGAATGCGAACATTCAGCCTCCCGTCGGCCAGGGTGTACTCCACCGGCAGCAGGAAGTTGCCCTTGGCCTTGTCAGGGTCGGTGTACCCCACGGCCGCGTGATCCGCGTCCCGCATCTCCTGGGTGTATGCCAGCTTGGTGAAATACGCCGTAATCCGGTTGGTTTCCAGCGCCGACGGCGATTGCTTGAGCGCGTAGATGTGCTGGACTTCTTTGATCTTCGTGTATTGCTCCTCGAGGTTTTTCAGCGCCTGCTGATCGGTCACCGTGTCGTAATTGACCTCGAGGTAGTACCGCTTCATGTTGTTCTGTTCCGCCTTGGTCAGCCCCTCGAGCAGCTCGTCGAACCGCTCCTTGGTCAGCACCTGGGGATACAGCGGCGTCTTGACCACCTGGCCGAAATGGTATTCCACCCGCACGCCGTTCTGGATGGACTGGATGGTGTACTGCCCGTATTTGACGCTGTCGTCGAAGGCGTTCATCTGCTTGGAGGTCTCGGCCGAATCAATGGCCGTGACCAGCAGCGGTGAGGAATACCGCCCCAGGGAGGACGCGTTGAGATCCAGCCGGTTCTGCGGGTTGGAGAACCACACCGTCCCGTCGGCGGTCTTGACGGCGATCTCGGTGGTTTTCTCGTTCATATACAGGGTCAGCCCGCCTTGGGAGGCCACCTGCTTCATTTGCTCGAGCCCCAGCATCTCCTTGGTCTGGGTGATGGGATCGCCGGTCTTCCATTGCTGTACATCCGCCGCTGGCAGCTCGGTGAATAGAAGCGCCATCTCGCCGCAGCCCGCGAAAGACAGTACCGTCACAGCCGCCAGAAGAACGGCAAGCGCACGGAAAATTCGATTGGTTCGCATGTCGTCACATCCTCAGCTGAATTTCGGTAAAGATTCCGGCCACATAGCTGAACAGCTTGTCGAATATGCTGGCGAACAGCAGCGCCAGAAAAACGATGAAAGCCATGCCCGCCACGGTCAGAATGATGGAAAATACGTTTTTGGTCACCGTGAACTGGTGAACGGTCAGGATGCCGCAGAACAGCAGCAGCGCCGTGAACGCCACACCCAGGCCGGTGACGATGCCGATGAAGGTGCTTTCGTCCGCCGTCATGAAACGGCTCATAATCACCCCAATGAAAGTGGCGATGGTGTAGGGCACCGTCGCGTAGCAGGTCGCCATGAAAATATCCACGAATCGGCCCTCCCCGTCCATCAGGACGGTGATGGACCAGTTGGCCACGCACCAGAGCAAGACCGGTATCACCACGCCGCAGATTTGCCGGATGACGTTGAATTCCTTCAGGTTGACCTCGTTGAAAATGAATCCGGTATACTGGCTCTGGCAGATGAAGGCCAGCACCAGCAGCACCAGCAGCAGCAGGCAGGAAACCACGTTGCCCTGGTTTTCAAACCGCATTTCATAGAAGCCCCGGATGGGATGGGTCATGATGGTGAAGGAGTAGCGCAGCCCTTTTCCTATCTTCTTCAAGGGTCATTCCTCCTCCCTCTCCAGCTGCCGGTTTTCCGTTTGGTTCGTATCTTCACGGCGGCCAGGATGCCGACCGCCAGCACCGCCACCGCCACGGCGGCGGGCGCAAACCACTTGGCCACCACGGTCTTGCGGTATTCCTTGTAAGCCCGCGAATACCAGTCGGTGTTGTTGCCCAGCTTGAACAGCCGCATGGCCTCTTTATAATCGCCGTCCCGGTAGGAGGCCTTGCCCAGTCCCGAATACGCCATGTCGTAGTTGGCATTCTGCGTAAGCGCCTCACTCCACAGCTCGGCGGACTTTTTATAGTCGCCGCCTTCCTGCCAGGCGATGGCCTCGGCCACCGTGTCGCCGAAGCCGGTGCGCCGGAACATGGTGATGGCCCGGGTGTTGCTGTCCAGCACATACAGGCAGTCGTCCAGCTGCGCCAAGGACGCCGGGGTGCGGAACCCTCCCGCCGTCACGTCCGGCCCGCCGAAGGCGTACAGCAGATACCCCTCGGAATCGTAGGTGAACAGCCGGCTGCGGGTGCTGTCCAGCACCGTGTAGGTGCCGTCCGGCCCGTTGGCCACGTCCACGAATTTGGATGTCCCGATGTAAGGAGAATCGATGTTGTCCGTGTCCCCCACAAATTCCCGGTCGCCCGACGGCGGGCCGAAGCCCTTGCGCCGCAGGATGTCCTTGCCCAGCATGTTCAGCCGGCGCACCAGCGCGCCCTGCTCGGTGCCCTTGCCGCTGCGCAGCTCGGAAACCACCACCTTTCCGTCGATGGCGGCGGAGGTGGCGAAAATAAAGTCCTCGTCGTCCAGAGACACGTTGTTGTATTCGATGGGCACGAAATCGGACATCCGTTCCAGCTGCGCCTGGGTGGACAGCTTTTTCCAGATGACCTCGATGGGGTTGGCGTTGACCTTGCCGGCGGCGAGGAAGCCCTCGAACTTGCCGTCCGGGTCAAACTCCACGATGCCCTCGTTGACGTTGATAGCCACCACATGGATCCGCCCTGAGGAATCCACCACCAGCTTGGACGGCCGGTAGCGTTCCACGAAATCGGCGTCGATGATGGCGCTGTCTTCGCTCGACGGGGCGGCGATGATTCTCTTGAGCTTGCCGGCCGCGTCCATGTGGATGATCTGCTTGGAGGTGCCGTCCGCCACATAGATATCGTTTTCCGCCGTGATGAAAACGCCAAGAGGCTCTTTAAAGGCCACCGTCTGGCCGTCCGCGTCGATGTAGCCGCTGAAGCTGCCGACCACCTGCAGGTTTTTGTCCAGCTTGACCACCCGGTTGTCGGCCGCGGTGTCGCCGCTGGCCGCGATGTACAGATAGCCGTCCGCGGAGGCAAACATATCGTTGGGCTTTTTAAAATCGCCGACGCCCAAGTCCACGCCGGTGACCACCTTTTCCACCGTGTACGGATCGGGGCAGGCGATCGGATCCCCCCACCGGCTGTAGGTGTAGCTGCGGAAGGACAGCTCCGGCGCGTATACCTTGGCGCCGGACTCCTCCGCCGCCGCGGGAACGGCTCCCAGAAGCAGCAGCGCCGCCAGGGCGGCGGGCGCCCCCCTGCGGAGGAAAGCCGCTAGTTTACTCATCGGTCATTCCTCCTATTCCTTGATGCCCGACGTGGACATGGTGTCCAGAATTTGGCTCTGGCTGAAAATAAAAATCAAAATCGGCACGCTCATCAGGATGAGTCCCACCGCCGAGGCCGCGCCCGCCCGGGCGAAGCCGCCCGCCATGATCTGGTTGAGGGCGTAGGGCAGGGGCTTGAGCTCCTCGCTGCGGATGAGCACGCCGCCCGTGGAGTTCCACAGGGTCTGGGACGAGAAGATGATGAGGGTCAGCCACGCCGGCTTGACCGTGGGCATGACGATTTTAAAGAAGATCCGCAGCTCTCCCGCCCCGTCGATCTTGGCCGCCTCCAGGATGGAGTCGTGCACCGTCACCATGAACTGCTTCATCAGGAACAGCCCCAGGGACGAGCCGATGGCCGGGATGATTAGCGCGAGATAGGTGTCCACGAACCCGATGCCCGACATGATGACGAAGTTGGGGATGGAGGTGACCGTCGGGGAAAACATCAGGGTCATGACCACCAGGCCGAAAAAGGCGTTCCGCCCGTAAAACCGGTGCTTTTCCAGCACGTAAGCCGCCATGGAGGCGAAAATCACGTGCAGGCCGGTGCCCGCCACCGTGATGAACAGGGTGTTGAAGAAATACCGGGTGATGGGCACCCAGGAGTTGTTCATCACCGTCATCAGGTCCTTCAGATTGTCCAGCGTCGGGTTCTGCACGAAGAACCGGGGCGGCGAAAGGTACAGCTCGTCGATAGGCTTGAACGCGTTGCAGACCACGTAAACCAGTGGGATGGCCATGAAAATGGCCAGAATGGTCAGAAACAGGATATTGCATATATCACCAGCCAGGCTGCGGGTACTCCGCACGCCCAGCAGCTTGCGGAAAAACCGGTAGACAGCGCTGCCCGCGCGGGCCAGTCCGCGGCCCATCGTGCCGAAAACCGTCCCTGCCGGGTGAGGCTTTTTCACATTGGCTTCCATGTCGGGCTCCATTTCTCCGGCGGCCTTGCGACCGATTGTCGCACGCGGTGCCGGTCATTCACAGTATTCTCATTCGAAGCAGGGGGTCGCTTGCCTACCGGCCGACCCGCTCGAGCAGCAGGTTGATGAGCTTCCGGCACACGAGCATCATCAGGAAGAGCACCGCCGCTATGGCGGAGGCGTATCCCATCTCAAACCGCTGGTAGCCGTAGTCCCACATGTGGTTGACCATGGTGTGCGCGGCGTATTCGGTGGAGGGGAAGCCCGCGAGCGCCACCGTGACCTCATGGATGGAGAAAGCGCTGGTGATGCTCATGACCGCGCCGAACAGCAGCTGCGGCTTCATCATGGGCAGGGTCACGTACCACAGCTCCTGCCACCGGTTGCGCAGGCCGTCGATGGCGGCCGCCTCGTAAAACTGCTTGTCGATGTTTTTAAACCCGGCCACGAAGGACAGGAAGCCCGCGCCCATGCTGCCCCACAGCACGCACAAAATGATGACGATTTTGATGTACTGGGGATCGGTCAGCCATTCGATGGGGTCGGTGATGAACCCCAGGTTGATGAGCGCGCCGTTGACATAGCCGTAAATGTCGCCGGAAAACAGGGTGCCGAAGATGACGTAAACCGATCCGGCGATGGTGGGCGAATAGAAAATCAGCACGAACAGGGTGCGCAGGAAGGGAGACAGCTCGTTGATGAGCCACGCCACCACGAAGGAGAGCAGGTATCCGCCCGGCCCGGTGATGACCGCGAACACCAGGGTGTTCTGCAAAGCCGTCAGGAACACGTCGTCCCGGGTGAACAGGCGGATGTAGTTTTCAAACCCCACCCAGCGCACCGGCTCGAAAATGTTGTTGTAGGTAAAGCTGTAGAAAACGCTGGCCAGCACCGGCAGCACCGTGAAGGTGATAAACACCGCCGCGAAAGGCAGCAGGAACGCATAGGATACCCGGTCGTGCCACAGCTTGCGCCCCACCCGGCCCAGCCGGCTTTGGGGCTTGTTGGTTTGCAGGGACATCGAACGTACCTCCTATCGTTTTTCGGTGGGCAGGCCAAACTCGGTCCGCTTGTCGTAAATCTCGTCGTTGATGATCCGGGCGTACTGCAGGATGGTCTCCCGCGGCTCGTCCGCGTCCTCCTTGATGCACACCGCCCGGAAAGCGTTGTTGATGTGCCGGGGGGTGTAGTAGCTGCCGGGCACCTCGGGCACGCCCTTGGCCCAGGCCGCCTGGGCCTGCAAGACCTTGAAGTCCCGGGTGGACCAGGGCAGCTGCTTCATAGCCTCCACGTTGGCGGAGGGATACCGGGCGGAGGTGCCCAGCAGGCTTTCCATTTCTCTCGAATAGGATACCTGGGTGTCGGTGTCCGTCCACCATTTCATGAAGTCCCAGGCCGCCGCCTTGTCCTGCGCGGTGGACAGCATGATGCAGGCCGATACCGAGGAGCGCACCGAGTGATCCACCGTCCCGTCGTCCTTCTTGGTGCCGGGCACCACGCTCATCTGCCACAGCCCCTTGATTTCAGGGGCAGACACGATCAGCTGGTTGTACAGGGTCATGTCGGCGATGACGATGGGGGACTCGCCGGTGCGGAAGCGGTTGGCGATGTTGAAGTTGGTGGGCAGGCCGTAGCTGGTGTAGAACTTGGTCCAGAACTTGAAGGCCTCCACCGCGGTTTCGCTGTCCAGAGCGGTGGCGATGCCCCCATCCTTATAGAACTGGCCGCCCCGCTGGTAAACGAACATGGCGAAGGTGGTCATGCCCACGCTGACGTCGGCGCCCACGCTCGTACCGGTGTCCATCAGGAAGCTCATGTTCTTTTTCTGCAGCACCGGCAGATACTTGATCACGTCCTCCCAGGTCCAGGGGTTATCCAGGGAGGGCGCAGGGATCCCCAGCTCGGAGAGAATGTCCGTGCGATAGAACATGACCGGATAGGTCTCCTGCTCCGGCAGGCCGTACACCCCGCCGTTGAAGCTCAAGGGCGTCAGGGCGCTCTCCCGGAACCGGGCGGTCACCTTCTCGAAATCGGCGGCGTCCGCCACCGTCTTCAAATCCACCGCCGCCTTACGGGTGGCGTAGTTGATGGGCAGCTGCATCCCGGCGTGCATCAGCACGTCCGGCCCGTTGCCCGCCGCCACAGAGGGCAGAATGGCGTCCGCCTGCACGATTTGCAGGTTGACCCCCACCGTTTTGCCGGCGGTCAGCTTGCTGTTCGGGGTGTAGGTGGAGCGGATCAGATCGTTGAGGATGGTGGCCTGATCCCGGCCGGTGGTGGACCACACCGTCAGCTGGGTGTCGGTGGCTCCGCCGGTGCCGGACAGGGAGTTGTAGTCCTCCACAAAGGACGCCGCGAACATCTGGAACATGTACCCCGCCATTTGAAAGAAGTTGGCATCCGCCTTGGGCAGGGGCTCGCTGGGGGCTGCGATGGTCACCGTGTCCACGTCCAGCGGCAGGCTCTTGGCATCCAGCATCCAGGTGTTGAGGGCGGCGATGTTGTCCTTGAAATACCGCAGCCGCTTGGAGATTTCCCGGGGATCCTTATGGAACTCCCGCAGCTGGGTCGCCATTTTCCGCAGGCTGGCCAGCTCGCTGCCGGAGAAGCCGGCGATTTCCTGGATGTCGCTGGCAATGGCCTCCAGCTTCTCCGCCTGCGTCAGCATCTGCTCGATGGTGTCGGGAATCTGCTTATCCAGGTTGTAATCGCGCATGGTGTCGGGGGTGGAGCCGATGATCATCAGCAGCTCCCGATAAATGTCGTTGAGCACCGAAACCGATTCCTGGGTGCGGCCCAAGGTGTCGCCGAAATCGCCCAAGGTCACGGTCATGGACATCGTGTAGGTCTTGCCCGCCTCAAAGTAGAACTTGCAGGCCTCGTCCCCCGCCGACACGGTGTAGATAATCCAGCCGTTGTGGTAGGTAAAGCGCAGGTCCTGGGCCTCCGCGAAGGGGATTTCCCCGTTGATTTTCAGGGTACGGGTGGCGTAAAAGCCCCGCTTGTAGTTCTGCCGGGTGCGCAGCCGGATTTCATACAGTCCCGTCTGGGTGGGGGTGAACTCCCAGGCGATTTCCTTGCCAGGGCTGGACCAGGTGTTGCCGCCGATGTTGTTCAGGCTGATTTTCGCCCCCTTGAAGGGGGTGGTGGCGGGCGATACCCGGTCGGAGGCCGCCACAATGGTGGCGTCGTTCTTCCACGCCGGCAGCTCTGCCTGTATCAGCGGCAGAGAAACGGTGGCGTCCTTCGCCCCCGCGTGCTGCGCCTTGTACTGGGCGTAGGTGGGCAGCTCGGTGGCCGGCTGCAAGGTAATGGAGCGGATATGTACGCTCTCGCGGGAAGCATACAGGGTCAGCGTGTTTTCTGCCTCGATGGGGAACAGCAGGGCCCGGGTGTGAAAACCGGAGCTGTCCTCCGCCGTATAAGTCAGCCAATCCCGTTCCTCTTTGGTGATTTCCTCCTGGGAGGGCCGGATATCGTTGCCGTTGAGATCCGTCTCAATTTTTCCACCCTTGTCCCGCCAGCGGCGGGTGAGCACCAGGCTGCCCGCCTCCTGGAAGGGCAGCTTGCCGCCCAGGCGGACGCCCAGCTCCACATCCCGGGAGCGGCCCGCCACCGGGTCGTATTCAATGACCAGATTATACAGCCCCGGCTGTCCCTGGAAGGCTACCGTCAGGCTGCCCTCCTCGTCCAGCAGGACGCTGTCCGTCCCGGCCGTAAACTTGCCTGTTCCCGCCGCCAGCATGCCGCTGTCCAGGCGGATGGCCTGCCCGGCGGCCGGGGCGGCGTTTTCATCCGTGATGTTGTGGTCTTTGAGAAACGCCGTATAGGTGGGGGCCGCGGCGATTTCCTCGCCGGTCACCTCGGCGTTGTCGCCGGCCGGGGCGGTCTCCCCGCGCCCGGCGGCCTCTTGCGCCGCGGCGGAGAAAGCCGTTCCCGTCAAGGAGAGCAGCAGCGCGGCGCTGAGCAGCAGGGTCAACATTTTACGCGGCATATCGGAACCGTGCCTTTCCGCGGTTTTCCTTCCGACCATCCAACTCGTTTCTAGTAATCGCTTACTTTCAGAGGTCGCTGGCCGCAAGGAAAACCGCCAAAATTGTTTCCCGGAGCAAAACGCCGCCCTCCGCCGTTTGGAGGAGGGCGGCGTACCTGTCCGGACTATAAGCTGTCGGGCTATTTTTGCTCGTTGAGTACCGCTGTGTAGGAGCTGTCGTCAATCACGGCCTGATACCGGTTCTTGGCTTCGGAGAGAATCGACTGGGGGGTGCCGGCGTTGTCCATGAAGCTGCCGGCCAGTTCCATCATGGCCTCCCGCAGACCCACGCGGCACACGCCGTTGGATTTGATCTTGTTGTTGAACATCAGGTCGGTGTACACCTCCACCGACGCCTCGTCGGGGAACAGGGACTCGCCGGTGTTGCGCACCCGCTCCTCCTTGGTGTAGCCGTCGTCGGAGGGATCCATCAGGTCGCGGTAAACCAACAGCGCGGCCTGGGCCTTCTCATTGCTGATGGAGGCGGGGATGAAGTAGGAGTTACCGCCGTAGCTCTCGTCCACAAAGCCGGTGGAATCCGGGCCCTGGGGGAAGTAGGTCAGGCCGTAATCCTCGTTGGTGCCGTTTTCGGTCATGACGTCGCGGATGTACTCGATAACCCATTCCTCCGCTCGGAACAGCCCCACCTTACCGTTGGCGAAAGCGTCCACGGTGACCTTCCAGTCGCCGCCGGCCGGCCGCAGATAGATGGTCTTGTCGGTGTTGAGCATCTTGTTAAAGACTTCCAGCCCCGCCAGGGATTTCGGGGAATCCATGTTGAACTTGGGCGGGTTGGAGCTGTAGTCGATGAGATCCGCGCCGTTGTTGACGGCGAAGGCGGTCATCAGCCAGTAGGAATCCATGGTGGACAGGCCCCACTGCACCGTGTTGCCCGACGCGTCCAGCTTGGTCAGCTTGCGGGCGTACTCTTCCAGCGTGGCGTAATCCCACTTGCCGCCGCCCTTAATCAGCTCGTTGGGATCTTTCAGCCCGGCCTCCTTGAGCAGCCGCTTGTTGTACAGCATGCCGGACTGGATGGTGTTGGCCTTCTTGGAGAAGCCGTAGATCGTATTGCCATAGGTGGTTTCGTCCACGATGAAGTCGTTCCAGGTGCCGTCCTTAAAGTCGATACCCACGGATTTGGCCACCGCGCCCGCGTCCTTGACGGCGCCTGCCTTAATCCAGTCGGTGATCATCCAGGGGAAGGAGTACATGATGTCGCCGTAGGGCTCGCCGCTCATGATGACGCTCGCCATGTTGTCCCAATAGGGGCCGGAATCGATCTTGACCCATTCGAAATCGACGTGGTATTTCTGCTTAACCTTATCGATTTTGGCAATGAGCGCGTCGGTAGCCGCGTCCTTGCCGGGGGTCAAATCCTTGCCCCATGTGTCGGCGAAGGTGATTTTCATGCCGCCGAAGTCGTAGCTCTGCTCCTCCTTCGAGGGGGTGCTGGATCCGCCCTTGTTGTTGTCGCCGCAGGACGCCGCCATGGCGGTGAGAAACAGCGCCGAGGCAGTGGCCGCGAGTATACGGGTGACAGCCAGTTTCATTTCGTTTTCCTCCAGTTCTGTATAGATAAGTCGAAGGGTTCCCTTTGTATGCGCCAGGCAGTTTAAAACCGCCGCATGGGACTTAATCGTCTGCGGGTTTATCGGCCTTATCCGGCCCGCCGCATTCCTTGCGGTAACGGGAGGGGGACATCCCCATGCCGTTGTTGAAAGCCTTAATGAAGTTGGAAATGCTGAAGAAGCCGCATTCCTCCGCGATGTCGATGATTTTCTTGTCCGTGTTCTGCAGCAGGTCGGCGGCGTTCTGCAGCCGGATGCGGGCGAGGTACTCCATGGGCGGAATCCCGTAAGTCTCGCGGAAGACCGAGCTGAAATTCGGTACGCTCATGTTGGCCTCCCGGGCCAAATCCGCCAAGGTGATTTTCTGATCGTAATGCTGGTAAGTGTAGTTGACCGCCGGAGCCAGCCGTTCCTTGTTCCGGGTCTCCCGGATAGAACCCAGGGTGTCGCCCCGCCGTTCGGTCTCCCGCTTGAGCTGGGCCGCCAGCTGCCACAGCATAGCCACCGCCATGATCGGCGAACTGGTCTCCCCCGCCTCGGCCGCCCGCCAGATGGTGTCCACCGTGGCCATGACCTCGCCGTAGCAGGCGTCCTTTTCGGTAATCAGCTCACACCCGCGGGCCAGGGCCTGCATGGGGGCCAGAGCCTCCCGCCCCAGAGTGTAGGCGTAGGAACTGCTGAACAGCCGCCGGTCGAAGACGATGAGGTTGGCCAGAATGTTTTCCGAGGCGGTGAATGTGTAGCTCTCGCCGCTGCCCAGAAGCAGCAGGCTGCCGCTGTTCACCTCGGTGGAGATGCTGCCCAGCGCGATATGGCCGCTGCCCCGCTGGACGCGGCAGATGGCCAGGATATTTTCCGGTTTATTCTCCGCCGCGATGCGGGCGTAATCCGAGAAGGAGAGCGGCATGGAGCCGCCGCAGGCGATGGATATGCATTTTGTGAACACCACCATGCCGTTTACATCCACTTTCGGTCACCTCCGGTTGCGCTTAAACGCTGGCCCCTTTTGTACAAACCACGGGTCTGGGGTCTCCATTATAATGTATAAAAGTTACGATATGTCCTGGCAAATCTATACAAAGAGAAGAAAATGGTTCCTGAAGCCTTCAGAAATCGTTTTCTGCCTTGCTATTAAAAATTTTTCCAGTCGCTTCTGACCTGTTCGGCACGTCTGCTTTGTCCCAATTTTTATTACATATTGGTCCGTCTCGGCGTTTCGTTCGGCTTTTGGATGAAGGTTCCGGAAAATGATAGTAAACGTTTTCTGTTTCCCATGAAAAAGGTAGGAATACGGTGGAACGTACTCCTTTTTACCCTCTCTTTGAGGGGATCTGGTCATATTACACATTTATTATAGCGAATCCGTCCGGTTTTTGCTTAGCATATCTTATGAAAAACTTCTATTATTCAGTGACACCGCCTGATTTTGTCGAAATTTTTCAAACATTTCCGCACGGTTTTGGGCCGGAGGGGGGTGGCGTTCGCAGGAAACCGCGCCGGTTTCGCACATTTTCGCACCGAAAGAGCCGCCGGGCGGCCGCCCCTCCCCCGCCCGCGGCGATCCGGAAGCGGACGCCGGCCTTCCCCGCATGACGATGCGTGGCGCGGGGAAGACGTTCGGAGAGCCGGCGGCGGATCGGGGCACGAGTGGTTCAAAGTCAGGGGCGGCGACGGCTCAGGATTCGGGCGGAGCGGAATCAGGGGCGGCGGGCGACCGATTCCCGTTCCACCAGCTTGGGCTTGAAGCGGACGGTCTCCAGGGGAGCCGCCGGATCGGCGAAGCTTTTGGTCAGCAGCTCGATGGCCTTCGCGCCGATCTCCCGGGTACACTGATCGACGGTGGTCAACGCGGGGGTGATCATCTCGGACAGGGCCAGGTTGTCAAACCCAAGCACCGACACGTCCTGGGGCACCCGGATGCCCCGGCGCTGGAGGGCGCGGATGGCCCCGAGAGCCATCATGTCATTGATGCAGAATATCGCTGTGGGAGGGGTATCCAGCTGCATCAGCTTTTCGGCCAGGCGGCTGCCGATGTTAAACTCGTAGACATTCTCGTCGTCCCGCTCATAGTCGGAAATCCGCAGATGATCGGCGTCCAGCTCGATGCCGCTCTCCTTGAGGCCCGCGAGAAAGCCGTCCAGCCGCTGGCGGCGGCTGGCGTAGGTCAGGGGCGGGCTGATGAAGGCGATATCCCGGTGGCCCATGCCCACCAGATACCGGGCGGCCATATAACCGCCGCCGTAATAGTTGAAGCAGACCCGGTGGGTGGGGGTGTGCAGGGGCTGCTCGATGGCCACCACCGTCACATCGTCGGTATTGACCTCCTCAATCCAGGAGGTGTCGTCGCTGACGGTGGAGATGATGATGCCCTTGACCTGCTTCTGCAGCAGGGAGAGAAACTGCTTTTTCTCGTATTCCGGGTTCCGGTAGGAATTGCAGAGCAGCACGTTATAGCCGCTGTGAATCAGGGAGTCGTTGATACCCGCGATGAGGCCGGGGTAATAGAAATTGGAGATGTTGGGGATGATCACCCCCACCTCGTCGGTCCGGTTGGATTTGAGATACCGGCCCAGCATATTGGGCTTATATTTCAGCTCCCTGACGGAGGCCTGCACCCTGGTGCGCAGCTCGGCGCTCACCGGATAATCCACATTGTTGACGATGCGGGACACCGTCGCCACCGACACGCCGCAGTGCTTGGCCACGTCATAGATGGTCACCTTTTTCTCCGCCATGCGCCTCTCCCTTTCTTTGGTTTCTAGTTTCTTCCATTCAGTAACCCATCTATGCAGGAGAACAGCAACCGTTTACTGTTCCCGGGGAATCCAGCCCCGCTCTCGTGGGAGCGGGGCTGCCGTACGCGGACGGGGCGATCAGTCCTTGAGGGAATACCAGACGGAGGCCTGATGCACGGCGAGACCGAAGTTCCCGTCGGGAATGGATTCCTTCAGGGACGCGTGCACCTTGGCCATTTCCTCCACCATGACGGCCTTGCCCTCTTCCATGAAGGAGACCTGATCCCCTTCGGAGGATTTGGTTTCCACGCCGAGGATCACCTTATGCCCGTACTGCTTGGCAAACGCGATTTCCTCCTTGGCCACGTCCAGGATTTTGGCCGCGGTGTCCCGGTAGGACATGATGGCGATGGTATCGCAGGTCTTGGCCATCAGCTCGGCCAGGACGACGTCCTTGCCCTCCCCGTCCTTGACCACATCGGTCATCCAGAAGGGAATGTCCCATTCCAGCAGGGTGCCGGCGGCAGATCGGAAGAGCGTCGTGTAGGGAAAGAG